>WBZT01001349.1_pt1 | contig 18090 bp, 14 predicted proteins | sample 5204241 | NCBI WGS metagenome assembly WBZT01 (sample SAMN12344358, study PRJNA552823) | activated sludge metagenome | biome: Activated sludge suspended growth; feature: Nitrification reactor; material: Wastewater; isolation source: activated sludge from nitrification reactor of wastewater...
ACCGTGCCGTCCGGGGCGATCCGGGCCACGTCGTTCGCGCCTTGCAACGTCACCCACATGTTGCCGTCGGGTCCGGGCGCGATCTGGTTGTTGGTACCAACGTCGCTGACCGCGAACTCACCGTCGGGGGCCGGATCCGCGTATGCGGGCAGACCAACCAGCGGCAGCGCGATCGCCGTGGCCAGCACGGCGCCGAGGGTGCGCATATCCGGTAGTCAACCGCGATGATGGGTCGTCCGGCATCGGCCGTTCGTCCCGTGGCATCTCCGGCCGTGCACCGTGTTCTCACCGTTTGTGCATGAGAGCACCGTTCGATCGGTGCAGTCTTGTCCAAACGGTGAGTTCTGCGAGGGCCGCTCGCCCAGTGAAGCCAGCGCCGACGCCACGCCCGGAATCAACCCGGACTTGTCCGACCTGCGACGTACGATGAAGCCCACGCAAGTACGGAAGAGGTCCTGTGGTGTCGGTCGCGGTGATGCCGGAGCACACGTCGGATCGCCGCCGCCCCGCCCCTGTCATGGGCTACATCCCGGGGCTTGACGGCATCCGAGCGATCGCCGTGCTCGCCGTCCTGTTCTACCACTCCGGCATGCTCTTCGTTCCCGGCGGCTTCCTCGGGGTCGATGTCTTCTTCGTCCTGTCCGGGTTCCTCATCAGCAGTCTGCTGCTACAGGAGATCGAACGAAGCGGGGCGGTGTCGTTCGGCCAGTTCTACCTGCGCCGCGCACGACGACTGCTGCCAGCACTGTTCGCGACGCTGGCCCTGTCCGCGGTTCTCGTTCTGCTGTTTGCACACGATGCTGCGGCACAGTTCCGGCATGACGCCGTCGCGTCGATGTTCTACGTGACGAACTGGTGGTACATCTTCCAGGACCTCTCCTACTTCGAGGCCATGGGTCGACCCCCGATGCTGCAGCATCTGTGGTCGCTGGCGGTCGAGGAACAGTTCTATCTGCTGTGGCCGCTGGCCCTGGCGTTCCTCTATCGCTGGCGTGGGCGACCCGGCGTCGGCCGGATCGCCCTGATGGTGTCTTTGGGCTCGACCTTGCTGATGGCGATCGGCAGTTTCGTCTGGAACCTGCCGGCTGACGGTGACGCCAGTCGCCTGTACTTCGGCACCGACACCCACTGCATGGGTCTGCTGCTCGGCGCGGCGCTGGCCACGGTGTGGCGACCAGGCGCGCTTCCCAAGCGGATCGCCGTGCCTGCCCGGGGGGTGCTGTGGACGGTCGCGGTGGCAGCGCTTGCCTGGCTCTTCTGGATCATGCACACCGTCGGGCAGGACTCCGCCTGGTTGTACCGCGGTGGGTTCTTCGTGGTCTCTGCGCTGACCGCGGTCATCATCGCCTTGGCCTGCCACCCCGCCATCGGCTTCGGCCGGCTGCTGGCGGTCCAGCCCATGCGCTACATCGGGGAACGGTCCTACGGGCTGTACCTGTATCACTGGCCGATCTTCGTGATCACGCGACCGGGCATCGACCTGCCGTTCGAGGGTGCGCCTGCCTGGATCCTGCGGATGGGTCTGACGTTCGCAGTCGCGGAGTTGTCCTACCGCTACCTGGAACTGCCGATCCGGCACGGGGCGCTCTCCCGGACCTGGCGCAGTTGGCGTGAGCAGGGAGTCGGCCTGGCCGGCGCCCGGGTCGCGGGCATCGTGGCGGCCATCGGTCTCTTCGCGTTCGGCGCCGGCACGGCACTGGCGTCGATCCCGGCGCCCAACGCCAGCGACTACCTGGGCGGATTGACCTCGACGGGTCAGGACCTCAGCACCGAACCAAAGGCGGACTCCGCGCGGCCCTTGCCGCCCTCACAGGTGCCCAAGGGTGCCGACCTGACTGGTGAGCCGCTCACGGCCGTCGGGGATTCGGTGATGCTTGGCGCCAGCGGTGCGCTGGAGAAGGCCTTTGACGTGCAGGTGGACGCCGCCGTCAGCCGGCAGTCCGACGAGATAGAGCAACGTATCGAGGCGCGTAAGGCCGGTGGTCAGCTCGCCAACGTCGTAGTGATCCACGCCGGCACCAACGGAACGGCCTACTGGGACGACTTGAAGAGCACTCTGGACGACTTGCGTGACCGGCAGGTCGTGCTGGTGACCGTGCACACGCCCAACTCGTGGGAGGACGACTCCAACCGCAACATTCGCGGCATGGTCAACCAGTACGACAATGTGCGCCTCGCGGACTGGGAGTTGGCATCGCGTGGCCACCGCGAGTATTTCGTGGTCGACGGCACGCACCTGACCACCGAAGGCATCAAGGTCTACGTGGACACCATCCGGCAGGCCCTTCGCGGAGACGGGACACCGCCTCCGACTGGCTGATGTCGGCTGCCTCACCTCGGCATGGCCGATTGCGGCCCACTCGGCTGTGCGGTCGTCCACAGCCGACTCCGGCCGGCGTCACACCGGGCACGTAGGGTCGTAATCGTGCTGAAGATTGCTCTGCGCAGCCTGGGTGCGCACAAGGTGCGCCTGCTGCTGACTGCCGCCGCGGTGTTCCTCGGGGTCGCCTTCGTCACCGGGATGCTCATGTTGACCCACGCCCTGGACCGGACGTTCGTGGACATCTTCGAAGGCGGCGCGCAGGATGTGCTGGTCACCCGCACGTCGGCCGTCACGCAGGACATCACCCAGGACTCCGGCGACGACCAAGGGCAGCTGATCGACCAGTCGACCGTCGACCAGGTGGCCTCGGTGCAGGGAGTGGCTGCCGCCGATGGCGCGATCTTCCAGAACGGCGCCTACCTGCTTGACGCCGACGGCGAGGTGGTCGGAGCCAACGGTCCACCCGCGGCGGGCGTGAACTGGCAGTCGAACCCAGCGCTGGCAGTCGCCACAATCACCCAGGGCAGGGCGCCACAGACCGACCGCGAGATCGTCGTGGACGACGTGACGTTCCCCAAGCTCGATATTCCCGTCGGCGACGAGGTCACGATGGTGGTGCCAGAGGGCCGGATCAAGGTCCAGTTGGTCGGCACGTTCAAGTACGGCGAGACCGGCGGCCTTGCGGGCGCGACGATCACCGCCTTCACTCCCCAGCGGGCCCAGGAACTGTTCACCTCAGCGGGCAAATGGCAGTCGGTCGAGGTGGCCGCGGCAGACGGCCATAGCGACCAGCAGGTGGCCGATGCCATCGCTACCGAGCTGGGTGACGGATGGACCGTGAAGACCCGCGATCAGCAGGTCGAGGAGTCCGCCAGCGCGCTGCGGCAGGGACTGGGATTCATCACCTACATCCTCATGGGCTTCGCGGGTATTGCCCTGTTCGTGGCGGCGTTCCTGATCTACAACACGTTCTCGATGCTCGTCGCGCAGCGCGGCCGGGAGATGGCGTTGCTGCGGGCCGTCGGCACCTCGCGACGGCAGGTGCTGACCTCTGTTCTGGTCGAGGCACTCGTCCTGGCTCTGGTGTCAGCGGCCATCGGAATCGGGCTCGGTTACGTGATCGCCCGCCTCCTGGTGGCGCTGCTCGGAACGTTCGGTCTCTCGCTGACAGCGGGCGTGGCGTTGACAGCACAGGCGGTCGTTTGGGCCGTCGTACTGGCGGTCGTCGTGACGGTCTTGTCCGCGCTGCTGCCGGCGATCAAAGCTGCGCGAACCCCACCGCTGGCCGCCTTGCGCGAGGCGGAGACCCCGGTCGAGCGCCCGGGGCGCTGGCGGACCGTGAGCGGTTTAGTGCTCTTGCTTGTCTCTGCCATAGCGCTCGCGACCGGTTTCAGCAGTGATCCGCCCCTGCGCACAGTCGCCCTGGGCGCGCTCGGGTTGCTGGTCGCGGTGGTGCTGCTCGCGCCGGTGCTCGCGATCGGCGCCGCCAAACTGGCCGGCGGCCTCATGCGGGTGGGTGGCGTGTCGGGGCAACTCGCTGCGCGCAACGCCGAACGCGGCCCGCGCCGTGTGGCCTCGACGGCCTCGGCATTGCTGATCGGACTGGCGCTGGTCACCACGGTGGCCGTCGTCGTGGCGTCGGCCCGGGAGTCCATCAACCAGCTGATCGACCGGGCATTCGGTGCCGATTACATCGTCGCGACGCAGACCGGCAACCCCTTCAGCGCCGGCATCGCCACGAAGCTTCGCGATGTTCCCGATGTCGAATATGTGCTGAGCCAGTCGCAGGGACCGGCCCGCGTCGACAAGACCGACCAGCTCATCACCGCTATGGGTGGCGGGCCCTTGACAGCGGTGTTCGACCTGAAAGCCACGGCCGGCGACGTGGAGGACCTCACCCAGGGCAATGCGGTGGCCGACGCCGACTGGGCGCGTGACGCGGGCGTTGTGGTTGGTGATCGGGTGACGGTGCTGTTCCCCTCCGGGCAGACCCGGGCCTTCACGGTGCAAGGGATCTTCGAACCGTTGGAGGCTGGCCTGCTGAGCGGGCTGGTGATCCCCAAGGATGACTATCGATCCGTCGGCGGAGCGGCACAGGACACGCTGCTCTACGTCGCACTCAAGCCCGGCGTGGATCCGGCCACGGCACTCACGGAAGTGAAGACCGTCACCGACGAGAACCCGCTCTTGCGGGTCCTCGACCAAGCCTCCATCAAGCAGGAGAACTCCAAGACCATCAATCAGTTGCTGTACCTGATCTACGGCATGCTCGGCCTGTCGATCATCATCGCCGCTCTGGGGGTGGTGAACACGATGGCGCTGTCGGTGCTCGAACGGACCCGGGAAATCGGGTTGCTGCGTGCGGTCGGTGCCTCCCGCCGGCAGGTTCGACGGATGATCCGGTGGGAAGCGATTCTGGTCGCCGTGATGGGTGCCCTGATCGGCGTGCTGGTGGGCCTGGCAGCGGGCATCTGTTTGCGGCAGGCCCTGTCCGGTGACGGCATCGAGGTGCTGGTCATTCCGTTCGGCACCGTTGCGACCATCCTGCTGCTCGCTGTTTTGCTCGGCATCGCCGCAGCCGCCGTGCCCGCGCGGCGGGCGGCGCGACTGGACATTTTGGGAGCTATAGCGACGGAGTAGTGCGCCGCGTGCCTTCGACGAACAGCAGGCACACGGTCACCGAGACGGCCACGATGTTGGTCAGCATGATCGGGACGTCCGGCCGGAAGATCCCGTAGGACAGCCACAAGCACTGCCCGGCCAATAGCAGCCCCAAGGTCGCCAACGAGACCTCGGAAGGCAATCCTGCCTGCTTGCGCCGGACCGACTCGAGCAGTTGCGGGACCGTGGTCAGCAACCCGCAGGCGACTCCGATCCCGCCGGAAAGGCCGGCCGGCAGTTGCAGCAGAACCAGCACGATTGTCGCTGCGGCGGCCACTGCGACGACCACGGCGGCGGGCGTAGACCATCCACGCTGGCGGATCAGCAACAGCATGACGACCGGAAGAGTCGTGGCCAGAAACGGCACATTGCCCACGATGATGCCGGGCGCCTGGAGCAGTAGGCCGTAGGCGAACCAGGCCGCGCCGGAGAGCACGAAGATCATCCAGGTCGGAAGGCTTACGCCCTCGGCGCTGCGGTCGCGCAGGATCCTCATAATTTGCGGCAGCGACATCGAGGTCATGAGTACCGCACCGGCATAGGCCAGCCACTCGACGTTCACCACGCCACGGTATCTGGGGCCGATTCCGCAAACGCATGAGAAGGGGCCGTATCCGCCCCCGATCCACGCGTCTTCGCGCAGCGGCTGGACAGACGTGTAGATCGGGGTCACATATGGCCCGCATCCGTACTCCTGTCTACTCTGGATGCATATGGGGAGCTCGGGGCAGCCGGGCTGAGAGGGCCACCACCGCGCGTGGCCGACCCACCGAACCTGATCTGGGTAATGCCAGCGGAGGGAATAGTGAGAAAACTCCTCATAGCTGTGGTCCTGATCCTCGCGGCCTGTTCGAGTTCGCCCGAGGCGGGCCCGAGTCCGGCCAGTAGCGAGGTCGTGCTGCTCACCCACGACTCGTTCGCGATGTCGAAGAAGGTCCTGCGGGAGTTCGAGGACAGCACCGGACTGACGGTGAAGATCGTGCAGAACGGCGACGCCGGCCAGTTGGTGAACTCGGCGATCCTGTCGGCGGGGGCGCCGCAGGGAGATGTGATGTTCGGCGTCGACAACACGTTCCTCAGTCGTGCGCAGGCCGCGGGAATCTTCAGCGACTACGCGGCCCCCGGCGCTCCCGCCGACCTCGCGCAACCCGGGGTGACGCCGATCGACACCGGCTATGTGTGCCTGAACTACGACCAGGAGTACTTCGCCGACAGGACCCCGCCGGCGTCTCCGGCAGATCTGACGAAGCCGGAGTACAAGGACCTCACCGTGGTGGAAAACCCGGCGACGTCCTCGCCCGGTCTGGCCTTCCTACTGTCCACCGTTGCTACTGGCGATTGGGAGCAGTACTGGACCGATCTGCAAGCCAATGGAGTCAAGGTCGTCGACAGCTGGGACAACGCGTACTACCAGCAGTTCTCCGGTGGCTCAGGGAAGGGAACGCGGCCGATCGTGGTGTCCTACTCGACGAGCCCCGCGGCCGAGGTCATGTTCAGCGAAGACGGCAAGGCGACCACGAGCAACGTCGACTCCCAGTGTTTCCAGCAAGTGGAGTACGCCGCCGTCATGGCCGGCGCGAAGAACCCGACGGGCGCGCAGAAGTTGGTGGACTTCATGCTGAGCCGGTCCTTCCAGGACCAGGTGGGTGAGCAGATGTTCGTCTACCCCGTCCTACCGGATGCGACGGTGCCCAAAGCCTTTGCAGAACCGCCTGCGGACCCGGTTGTGATGCCGCCGCAGGAGATCGCCAACGGACGTGACGAGTGGATCGAGCAGTGGTCTCAGATCATGGGTCAGTAGCCCGGGCGACGCTGCTGGCCGTGCCGGCGGCCTTCGTGGCGATTCTGTTCGCGGTACCGGTCGCGGCCGTGCTGCTGACTGGCATGCGCGGGGACATGCTCGCCACGTTCACCGCTGGCCGCACCTGGCAGATTGTGGGCTTCACGATCCTGCAGGCCGCATTGAGCACACTGGCAACCGTCGTGGTCGCGTTGCCGGCCGCCGTGGTCATCGCCCGCTTCCGCTTCCCCGGCCGTGCGGCTTTGCGCGCTCTGGTGCTGGTGCCGTTCGTGATGCCGACCGTCGTGGTGGCTGCCGCGTTCCTGGCGCTTATCGGCCCGAACGGTTTGCTCGGTGTGGATCTGTCCGGCAGCCTCACCGGCTTGGTGGCTGCTCACATGTTCCTCAACCTCGCCGTCGTGGTACGCGTCGTCGGCGCTGCGCTGGCCGGGTTGGATCCGCGGTTGGAGGACGCCGCGCGGATCCTTGGCTGCTCGCCGTGGCAGGTGTTCCGCCGGGTCACCTGGCCGCTGATCCTGCCATCGCTCAAAGCCGCTGCAACCATCGTGTTTCTGTTCTGCTTCACGTCCTTCGGCGTCGTGCAAGTGCTGGGCGCCGGGCAGTTGCGCACGGTCGAGGTGGAGATCTACCGGCGCACCACGTATCTGCTCGATCTGCCCGCCGCGGCCGCGCTTTCGCTGCTGCAGCTGCTGGCAGTTGTGGCGATGCTGGTCGTGGTGGGGAACACCCGGGCCGAGCGGACACCGCCTGCGCTGGATCCGGCCCGCCGGCCCCAGCGTGGCGAACGGGTGGCGGTGGCATTCGTTGCCCTGCTGACGGCTGTGCTCGTACTGGCGCCGCTGATCGTCGTGCTGTTCCGTTCGGTCTGGATCGACGGCTGGACGCTGGCCGGGTGGCAGACGCTGTTCTCTCCCGGTGACAGCACCAATGCGGTCGAACCGTGGCGAGCGCTGTTGGCGAGTCTGCGCACGGCCGCCGCGGCCACTCTCATCGCCGTGGTGCTGGGCGTGATGGCCAGCCTGGGCTTGACGATGAGCCGTCGCACGGGGTGGTTGCGATCGCTGGATGCCATGCTGTTGCTGCCGCTGGGAACGTCGGCCGTCACGGTAGGCCTGGGGATGTTGCTCGCGTTCGGGCGGCCGCCACTGGATCTGCGCAACACCGGACTTCTGATCGTGTTGGCGCAGGCACTGGTGGCGCTGCCGTTCGTTGTGCGGGTCCTGACGCCGGCGTTCAGCGGCTTCGACCGGCGCTACCTGGACGTGGCGGCGACTCTGCGCAAGACGCCTCGGCAGGCTCTCTTCTCGGTGGCGCTGCCGTTGCTGCTGCCGGCGGTGGCGGTGACAGTGGGCTTCGCGTTCGCGGTGACGGTCGGCGAGTTCGGGGCCACAGTGTTCCTGGCCAGCCCCGCTGATCCCACGCTGCCGGTCGCGATCGCGAGGTTGCTCGCACGACCGGGCGCGACCACCGTGGCCGCGGCCTACGCAGCCGGGGCAGTACTCATGGGGATCACAGTGCTGACGGTGTTGCTGATCGATCGCGTGCGCGTGGGCCGGGGGGTGGCGTTCTGATGCTGAGGATTGCGGACCTGCAGGTCGCATACGACGAGCCGGTCCTGCACGGCATCGACCTCGAGGTCGCTGAGGGTGAGACCGTCTGCATCCTGGGGCCGAGCGGCGGCGGCAAGTCGACGTTGCTGCGGGCAGTTGCCGGCTTGGTGCCGTATACGGGCAGTGTGGTGATCGACGAGAAGTCGGTGGACGGCATCCCCGCGCACCGGCGTGGCGTCGGGCTCATGTTCCAGGACGATCTACTCTTCCCGCATCTGCATGTGGCGGGCAACGTAGGGTTCGGTTCCGCTGGCCAACGCGTGCCGGAGATGCTCGATCTGGTCGGCCTGCCCGGCTTCGAGTCGCGCAGGATCGAGACACTGAGCGGTGGCCAGGCGCAGCGGGTGGCGCTGGCCCGGGCGCTGGCACCGAATCCGCGGGTGTTGTTGCTCGACGAACCGTTCGGCGCCCTGGACGTCGTCCTCAAAGCGCAGTTGACGCTGGACGTGCAACGCGTGCTGCGCGCGGCCGGGGCGACGGTGTTGGCGGTGACGCATGACCGTAACGAGGCCTTCACGCTCGCCGACCGGGTGGCCATTCTGCGCGACGGCAGGTTGGTTCAGGTCGCGACGCCTGACACACTTTGGCGCGAACCGGCCGACGAGTACGTGGCTGGCCTCGTGGGTCTGAGCGTCATCGACGGTCGGGTTTATGCGCCCGAGAACCTGATCGTCGGTGACGGTCCCTGGGAGGTGACAGTCACCGGGCGTACCTACCAGGCGGGGCGGTACCTAGTAACCGGCACTCTGGCCGATCGGGTCGTACGGTTCGTGTCGGCAACCGCGCTGGAACCGGGCGAGGTGGTCAGGCTTCGGCCTGGCGACTGAGCAACTCCCGCACGCCGCGCCAGCCGAGCATCGTCACAGCTAAGAACGTGGCGGCGACCATGATGAACGTGGCTGCGGTGCCGTCGCCCATCACCCGCCGCAGCAGCATCCCTCCGACGAGGGTCACCAGCCAGATCACGACGCCGGCCCTGAGCGATTCCGGCGCCCGCAGCGGTGCGGCTACCACCCAGGCCACGGCCAGCGCGGCCACGAACGGCGCGGCCACCTGCAGGAAAGCGTCTGTCTCGTTATGGCTCCGGATACCGAGCGCAACGAAAACCGCCACGCACACGAGGTCGAGCACTGCGGCGATCCACGGTTTCACGATTGCCACTGTATGTGGCCAGGCAGGTAACCTCGCGTCTCGTGGATCCCATACGCCGCGCCGAGACCTGGTTCTCGCGCAACGGCCTGCCGCACTTCGTCGCGGGCTATAACTCGCGCGAGCACATCTGGACCAGGGCGCTACCGGCGATGGTTGCGGTGATGGCCTTTCAGCTGCTGGGTGCCGTGGCATCGGCGGTCGGCAACAGCAGCCGCCAGCTTCCCGTCGTGGCGCTGGTCGTGGTGGGCCTGGTTCTGCTGGGCATGGGTCTTTGGTCCAAGCGGGCGCGCGGGTACTGGTTCGCTCCGGCTGATCGGGTCGGTTGGCCGGTGTTCGTGGGGTTCATGCTGTGCGGGGTGCTCTCCGAGCTCGTGCAGTTCGGGAAGAATCTCAATGGCACACAAATCTCATGGGGCACGGTCGCGGGCTCCTTGTTCGGGCAAGTCGTGCTGCTGGGGATCATCTACGTGTTCACCCGCTACGCGGTACTGGCCATGATCGGTTGGGGCATCCGGCAGACAGTGCGTAGCGCGGGGGACCTTTACGCGGTGGCGACCAAGGCCCTGCCGCTGCTGCTCATCGTGATGATCGTGCTGTTCATCAACACTGAGATGTGGCAGGTTGCCGGCAGCCTCGACGGTCCGGTGCTGTGGGCCAGCGCCGGGTTGCTGCTGGTGCTCGGGGTGCTGGTGACAATCGAGCGGACGAACGACCAGATCGGCACGCTTGCCCAAGATGCTCCGATCGAGCACGTGCGGCAGTCCTGTGGTGGCACGCCGCTGGCAACCGTCGCGGAGCACTTGTCGACTGCTCCCGGTCCGGACTTGGGTCGCGCTCAGCGCCGGAACATGCTGGTCGCCGCCCTGTTCACGAAGTTCATCCAGTCCGCGCTCATCGGCTTCCTGATCTGGCTGTTCTTCATCGTGTTCGGGGTCATCGCGATCACCGAACCAGTGCAGAACGCCTGGATGGGCAGCCTGGGGTCCACCGATGTGTTCTGGACCGTGGGAGATGTCCACGTGCTGTCCCGGGCGCTGATCCGGGTCGCCACGTTCCTCGGCGCCTTCGCGGCGTTCTACACGACGATCTACGCGGCCAGTGACCCGGTGTACAGCGCGTCGTTCAGCGACGATATCGGTGCCTCCTTGCAGCAAGCCGTGGACGTGCGGCGGGTGTATTTGGCGGCCAAGGATGCGTGACCGGGACGCGGAGGGCCGAGCGCGCAACGCCCGTCCGCGGGATGGGCTCGGCAGGCCGTTGGCCCATGGTGAAATCGGGGTTTCGCCGTTGCCGGAGGACGTCGATCCGTCGCCCGCGGCCGTGGTGGCATTGACGCAGCAGTTGTTGGATGAGGATCGCCCGTTCCAGGCGCACGAGGCGCTGGAGGCGGCGTGGAAGGCCGCGCCGCCGGAGCAACGCGCGGCGTGGCAGGGGATGGCGCAGTTGGCGGTGTCGGTCACGCACGCCCGGCGCGGTAACGCCGCTGGGGCGGCGCGGCTGGCGGCTCGCGGCCGGGCGAACCTGGCCGACGGTGAGCTGCCAGAGGTGGCGTGGGCCTTGCGCGACCGACTGCTGGCCCTGACGCGCGATCCGTGAACAGATCCCAACCCTGATGTGTGCGACCGTGACAAGTGCATGTCCTGAAGTCGCAATCCGTTAGCACTCTGGGCATCGGTGAGCACACTGGGCGCCGAAAGCCTGCCCGCGACGCTAACGGATGCCCGGAATGCTCACCGATCGGCGATCCCGGTTCAGCCGTTCATGCGGTGATAGAACCCCTTCAGCGACCCGTACAACTTCCGGTACTCGCGGAAGTGGTCGTCGTACACCTGCCGCTCGCTGGGATCCGGCTCGAACGTGCGCGCGACCGGGACCAAGGCAGCAGCCTGCTCCAGGGTCAACTCGCCGCGGCACACCCGGGTCCACAACGCCACTCCGCGCAACTGGGCGTTCAGCGGATCGTCGACCTGCTCGATGCGGCGGTTGAGCGTGGAGGCGATGATCGCGCACCACAAGTCCGACTGCGCGCCGCCGCCCATGATCCGCAAGCTGGGCACGGTGCGCTTGAGGAACTTCTCGTAGTACATGAACAGCCAGCGGATGTTCAGCGCGACACCCTCCAGCACGGCGCGCACCATCATGGCGCGGTCACTGCGGAAGCTCAGGTTCAGAAACGCCGCACGTAGGTGTTTGTCCTCAATGGGGGAGCGTTCGCCCGCGAGCCACGGGGTGAAGATCAGACCCTCACAGCCGGCCGGAGCGCCGGCCGCCAACTCGGTCAACGCCGGATAGGTGGGCTGCTCGAAAACCGGCGCCGCACCGTCCGCGCCGATGCCGCTGCCGCCGCCGGCTAGACCATCAGCCGGTGCGATGATCTGCTCGCGCAACCATGACAGAGCCGCACCGCCGGTCTCGATGTTGTTGCCCACGATGTTCATCTGCGGATCGAGCCCCGGCAGGGTGGCGACCGAGTGCAGGATGTCGGTCCGCTTGAACGGGACCCGGGCGCTCAGCCACGCGGTCGTGCTCACGGCCAGGTGCGTCTCGTAAGCGCCGACCGCGCCACTGCCGATGATCGCCGCGTGGATGTCGGGTATCCCGCACGCCACGGGAACGCCGGGTTTCAACCCCAGCCGCTCGGCAGGTTCCGACAGCAGCGGGCCCTGGATCGAGCCGGTGGGAAGCAGCTCGGGCAGCAGTTCGCGCTTGCGGTTGGATCGCTTGATCAGTTGATCCACATAGCCGAGGGGCGCCCCGATGTGGTTGTCCGTCAGCCAGCTCGCGGTCATCGAGGCTGGCGTGCCGGCTGCCCGTCCAGTCAGCAGGAAGGCCAGGTAGTCAACAGGTTCCAGCAGCACGTCGCAGCGCTCGCCCACATCGGACAGCTCGTTCTGCAGCAGCAACGCATGCCCCGTGGGGTCGGCCCCGGCCGGGTTGGGCGCTCCTCCCGTGATCCGCAACCATGGCAGCACCTTCTGCGGTGCGTAACCAGCCACCGACACCGGCCCGCCGATGATGCGGGACACGTTGTTGCGGGAACGGGTGTCACTCCACAGCAGCACCGGTCCGACCGGGTCGCCGTCAGCGCCGACCGGAACGGTGGAACCCCATTGGCCGGTGATGCCGATCGCCGCGAGTTCGTCAGGGTCCACATCGCCAGTGACCTGGGCGATCGCGGCCCGCAGGGCGGCTTCCCACTCCAGCGCGTCCTGGGTCGCACTGCCGTCGCGGCCGATGTTCACCGAGACCGGGTGGAAAGCGGTCGCCAGGATGTCTCCTTGCGGGGACACAGCTGCGACCTTAGGCCCCCCGTTGCCCAGGTCGATGGCAAGGATCCAGGTCATGAAGGGGCGACCTCGTGCATGGCGTCCAGGACGCCGGACATCAACGTGTTCAGCGTCTGGTTGCCCTGCGGGGTGTGCCCGAAGCCGTACATCGCGCCGCTGGCGGCCGGGGTTCCGACGTTGGCCTTCGCGTAGTCCACGGACTCGCGCAAGTCGGACAGGAACGCCTCGACGAGACCGGGCTTGGTGTTGGGTCGGGTCACGCAGAAATGCAGCGCCGCGGGCAGTTGCAGCGCGTTCATCCGCCAGCCGCGCTCCTTGAGCGCGTCGTTGACCAGGTAGATGTCGAGGTCGTCGCGATCGGACATGAACGCGATCAGGAACTTGGGATCACCGATCACCTGCAGGCCGTCGATCGCCTCCACGCCAGCGCGCATGGTGGCTGCGGTCTCCAGGATTCCCTTGGCCGCGGCAAGGTAACCGCTGCGTCCGGTGGTGACCATGGCGGCCCAGGTCGCCGCGATCAGCCCGCCGGAGCGGGAGCCGGCCAGCCCAGGGGACAGGTACAAACCGCCCGGCCAGTCCGGATAGGTGAAGTACTGGTGGCGACGCAGGTCTTTGTCCCTATAGAGCAGAGTCGACGTGCCCTTGAGCGCGTAACCGTACTTGTGGGTGTCGGCCGAGATGGTGGTGACGCCCGGCACCCGGAAGTCCCACGGCGGGATGTCGTACCCGAGTTGCTCGGCCCAGGGCCAGAGCAATCCGCCGAGGCAGCCGTCGACATGCATACCAACGCCGCGTTCCTGCGCGAGTGCGGCGATGTCGGCGATCGGGTCGATCAGGCCGTGCCCGTAGTCTCCGGCCGAACCGACCAGTGCGATGGTCTGGTCGTCGATCAAGTCGGCCATCGCTGCGACGTCGGCGGTGTAGGCGTCGGTGAGCGGCGCGTGCCGGACTTCGATGTCCATCCAGTAGGCGCCCTTGTCCAGCGCCACGTGGGCGGTGATCGGCATGACCACGTTGGGCTTGGTCACGCCACGCTCGCGCGCTGCCTCCCGATAGGAGTAGAGCGCCGTGATCAGGCTCTCCGACCCGCCGCTGGTCAGCACCCCGCAGGCATTGCCGTCGCCGTGCAGCAGGTCGAGAACCATCGCGATGATCTCGCCCTCGAACTTGGTCGCCGACGGGTACATGTCGCGCTGCAGCACGTTGGCGTGCGAGAACTGGCTGAACACGTCGCCGAGGTACGCGTAATGGTCGTGGTCGCCGGAGTACAAGCTGCCCGACACCTTGCCTTCATCGCCGGTGGCATCCTCGCGATGGGCCATGGCGGTGATCTCGGCGAGCACCTCCGCCCGGTCCCGCGGCTCGTCGGGGATGCTGCGGTAACTGGTGGTCTCTTTGCGGTACGGGTACAGCCCGTCGAGGAAGTCGTCGAAGTCGCTCACGTCGCCGAGATTACGCCGCCGTGGTTCTCGCCCGCCGCGCAAACGGATCAGGGCTGCGGTCGGCCCTGCGGGATCCCGCAGGGCGTCTGGTGGTCCGTGAAAGCGCAATCGGTGAGCAATCCGGGCATCCGTGAGCATTCAGGGTGGCAAAAGCCCGTCCATAGGGCTAACGCATACCCGGAATGCTCACGGATCGGCCATCCGCGCCCGGGCGCGGTCATTGATGTTCAACCAGTCCATTGGACGCACGAAGTGGCAGTGTGGAGCAATGCGCAAGATCCTTCCCCTCCTGTTGCTGGTGCTCGGCCTCGTCACTCTGGGGGTGGCGGTGGCACAAGGGGTGGGCGGCTTCGTTGGTTCTCTGCAGTCGGTCGGGCAGCCGTGGGTCGCGCCCCAGGCCAGCACGCAGGACCTCACGGCCGGTGCCTACGTGGTGTACGAGCAGAGCGCCACTCGCACGCTCGGCGCCCAGGATGTGACGGTCACTGGGCCAGCCGGCGCGGTGACCGTCAACTCGACCATCTCCAGCACGCTCACACTGGGGGACGTCACGTACGTGGGGATCGCCGGGTTCACGGCGCCTCAGGACGGTACCTACACGATCGACGTGGCCGGCGACGGGCAGCAACTGGTGCTCGGGCCTGCCCTGGGCAAAACCATCGGCAGTGCGTTCCTGTGGATCGGCGTCGCCTCGCTGGGTGGCTTGCTGGCGCTGGCCGGAGGGGTGTGGCTGGTGGTCGCGCTGGTCATAGGGGGCCGCGAAACCGCTGGCCCCGGGATTGCGCCGGTTGGCGCTGCGATGCCCCAGCAGGGCTCGTGGTACCCCGACCCCGAGGATCCCTGGCAGTGGCGCTGGTGGGATGGCCGGCAGTGGACTGACGAGCGAGCGCCTCGCACCTGAGTCGAGCGGCATTTCGGCGGGTAACTGGGGCGCAGCGCCCAAGGTATTCACCGAAACCGGCTGCCGACGTTGCAAGAACGGTGGTGTGCCTACCCCCACTCTCGGTAGAGTCCCCGCACACCCCTCCGGAGGATCTTGTGAACAAGCTCATCGGTATTGCCCTCGCCGCACCTCTCGCCCTTGGCCTCGCGGCATGCGGCGGCGGCGATTCCACCACTAGCAGCACACCGGCCGCCAGCCCCGTCCAAACCGCAGCCGCCAGCCCCGCCGACAGTGCTGCTGCCAGCCCCGCGGCTGGCAGCGCCGTCGAGAAGTACTGCCAGCAGGTCGACGAGTACGCCCAGAAGATCAAGGAATTGCAGGCCACGCCGAACGCCGACACCGCTACCGAGTTGCAGCAGAAGGCGCAGGAACTGCAGGACACGGCTGCTCAGCTCACGCAGGAACTGCTGGACGATCCTTCACAAGCCACGCGTGTGCAGGAGTGCACCAGCACGCTGCAGGAGACGCTCGGTCAGTAATGCCGGCCTAAGTGACCAGTTGTTCAGTACGTGACGATTCCGATCGGCCGCTAACTGAACAACTGGGCGCTTTTGCGGCCGCGACCCCGACTTGACGCGGTTGTCAGGTCCGCCTTCAGGGCTGTCGTGACCCCGGCTTAGGCTGAGGTCACGTACCGCACTCAAGGAGGGCCGATGGCCAACGAGGCATACATCTACGAGGCGATCCGCACGCCGCGCGGCCGGGGGAAGGCCAACGGGTCGCTGCATGCGGTCAAGCCGGTCACGCTGGTGACCGGGCTGATCGACGAACTGCGCACCCGCCACCCCAACCTGGACATGAATGCTGTGGACGATCTCGTCCTCGGCTGCGTGACGCCGGTGGGCGATCAGGGTGCCGATATCGCCAAGACCGCCGCGATCTTCGCCGGCCTGCCCGACACGGTCGGCGGCATCCAGGTCAACCGCTTCTGCGCCTCGGCTCTGGAGGCCGTGAACATCGCCGCCCAGAAAGTGCGTTCCGGCTGGGACAACCTGGTGATCGCCGGTGGCGTGGAGTGCATGAGCCGCGTGCCGATGGGCTCCGACGGCGGTGCCTGGGCGATGGACCCCGAGACTGCCTACGAGACCTACTTCGTGCCGCAGGGCATCAGCGCCGACCTCATCGCGACCACCGAGGGGTTCACCCGGGACGACGTGGATGCCTACGCGGTGCAATCCCAGCAGCGCTCGGCCGCGGCCTGGAGTGCCGGCAACTTCGCCAAGTCGGTTGTGCCGGTCAAGGACCGCAACGGCGTGATCCTGCTTGACCACGACGAGCACATGCGTCCCGACACCACCGTCGAGTCGCTGGGTTCGCTCAAGCCGTCGTTCGCCGGGATCGGTGAGATGGGCGGCTTCGACGCGGTCGCGCTGCAGAAGTACCACTGGGTCGAGAAGATCGACCACGTCCACACCCCGGGCAACTCCTCGGGCATCGTCGATGGCGCCGCGCTGGTGGTCGTTGGCAACGAGCAGATCGGCAAGGAGTTCGGACTGGCTCCGCGGGCGCGCATCGTGGCGACCGCGGTTTCTGGCGCCGATCCGACAATCATGCTGACCGGCCCGACACCGGCCACGCTGAAGGCGCTGAAGACTGCCGGTTTGACCCCGGATGACATCGACGTCTGGGAGCTCAACGAGGCTTTCGCCGCCGTCGTGCTCAAGTGGGTCAAGGACCTGGATCTGGACATGGCGAAGGTCAACGTGAACGGTGGAGCGATCGCGATGGGGCACCCGCTGGGGGCTACGGGCGCGATCATCCTGGGCACGGTCGTCGACGAGCTCGAACGCTCCGGCGGCCGGTACGGCCTGGTGACGTTGTGCATTGGTGGCGGCATGGGTCTGGCCACGATCGTGGAGAGGATCTGAAATGACGAACATGATCGCGTGGGAGCAGGATGCCGACGGCATCGTCACGTTGACGATGGACGACCCGGACCAGGGCGCCAACACGATGAACGCGACGTTCCAGTCGTCGTTCGCGGCAACGGTCGAGCGGCTGCTCGCCGAGAAGGACACCATCACCGGCGTTGTCATCACCAGCGGCAAGAAGACGTTCTTCGCCGGCGGTGACCTGACGCTGCTGAGCCAGGCGACGCCCGCCGATGCGCCGGCGCTGACCGAGCAACTACAGCACTTCAAGAAGATGTCCCGGCAGCTCGAGACTCTCGGCAAGCCGGTCGTCGCGGCCATCAATGGTGCGGCGCTCGGCGGTGGCTTGGAGATCGCGCTGGCCTGTCACCACCGGATCGCGCTGGACGTCAAAGGCAGCGAGATCGGCCTGCCCGAGGTGACCTTGGGCCTGCTGCCCGGCGGTGGCGGCGTGGCCCGCACAGTCCGGATGTTCGGCCTGCAGAAGGCGCTGATGGAGATCCTGCTCCAGGGTCAGCGGCGCAAGCCGGCCGCAGCACTCGAGGTGGGGTTAGTCGACGAGCTCGTCACCGACCCGGCCGAGCTGATCCCGGCCGCGAAGGCCTGGATCAAGGCCAACCCCGAGGCGGTGCAGCCGTGGGACGTCAAGGGGTACAAGCTTCCCGGCGGTGCCCCGAGTAACCCCAAGTTCGCGGCGATGCTGCCCGCGTTCCCGGCGAACCTGCGCAAGCAGCTCAAGGGTGCACCCATGCCCGGCCCGGAGTACATCATGTCCGCGGCCGTGGAGGGAGCGCAGGTCGACATCGACAACGCGCTGCTGATCGAGTCCCAGTACTTCGTGAAGCTGGCCACCGGTCAGGTCAGCAAGAACATGATCAAGGCGTTCTTCTTCGACCTGCAGGGGATCATGAAGGGCGGCAGCCGTCCGCAGGGCTTCGAGCCCTACCGCGCGCAGAAGATCGTGGTGCTCGGTGCCGGCATGATGGGTGCCGGCATC
>WBZT01000327.1_pt1 | contig 18089 bp, 9 predicted proteins | sample 5204241 | NCBI WGS metagenome assembly WBZT01 (sample SAMN12344358, study PRJNA552823) | activated sludge metagenome | biome: Activated sludge suspended growth; feature: Nitrification reactor; material: Wastewater; isolation source: activated sludge from nitrification reactor of wastewater treatment...
CGCCTCAATCGCCATTCAATCTGCCCGTCCTGGTTTTTTTTCAGGGCAATTCGGAGTTTGTCTCGGAAAAATTAACAGCCTACGAACTAGGGTATCGGACGTGGCCAGCCGAACGGTTGTCGCTGGATATCGCCATGTTTTATAACAATTATGACGACTTGCACGCCTTGGAGCGACGGAATGATTTGATTATTCAGGGGGATGGTTACCTGTTGATTCCTGATTTGTTCGTCAATGCGGTGCAGAGTCAGACCTATGGTTTTGAAGTGGCGACCAATTGGCAGGTGATGGATTGGTGGCGATTGCAATTGGCTTATTCTTATCTGCGGATGAAGTTTCAAAACAAGCCAGGGTACTCCGAACTGATTCCAGTCTTTCAGGAAGGTTCGCAGCCTCATCATCAAATCTCACTGCGGTCTAGTTTTGATATCCGTCACGATTTGGAATTCGATCTGTGGCTATATTATGTGGATGAGATACCCGAGCTTATTGTCGGCACATTGGCACATACGACGACTGTTGATGCGTACTTCAGCGTGAATGCCCGTCTCGGCTGGCGACCACGCAAGGGTTTGGAGCTGTCACTGATGGGCACCAATCTGTTGGGGCCGTCACATGTGGAATTCGTACAGGAAACCTATTCATTTCCAGAGCAGGTGGAGCGTGGTATTTATGGTCAGATAAAATGGTCATTCTAACATTCTCTAAAACTCATCGAAATCCATTAAGTTATGAAGATCATTCAATGAAATCATATGAGATGGATGGAATCGCGCCATCGCTGATGGTTTTGGCTTGTTTGGGTATGGCGGCCGGTCCAGCGAGTGCCGACACGCCAGATTTGACCCAATTCAGCATCGAGGATTTGATGCAGGTGAAGGTGGTATCGGCGACGAAGGTGGAACAGGCCTTACAAGACACGGCGGCGGCGGTTTTCGTCATTTCCGCCGAAGACATCCGGCGGTCGGGGGTCACCAATGTCATGGAAGCATTGCGGCTCGCGCCTGGCGTGGAAGTGGCTCGCATCGATTCCAGCCGTTGGGCTATCACCATTCGCGGCTTCAATGGCCGTTTTGCTAACAAGCTGTTGGTTATGATTGATGGCCGGTCAGTCTACAATTCACAATTTTCCGGTGTGTATTGGGAACTTCAGGATCTATTCCTGCCCGATATCGAGCGGATCGAAGTCATTCGCGGTCCTGGCGGCAGCCTGTGGGGCGCCAATGCGGTCAACGGTGTCATCAATATCATCACTAAGAATAGCCAGGATACCCAAGGTGGACTGGTGACGCTGACCGCCGGTAACGAAGAGCGGCGCATCGCTGGAGTTCGCTATGGCGGCAAATTGGATGATAACGCCCAGTATCGAGTTTACGGGCAATTCACCGAGCGCGATGGTTCGCTAACCTCGGACAATCGCGACGCGGGTGATGACTGGAATATTGGTAAAGGTGGATTTCGTCTGGATTGGGCACCGTCGGCCCAAGACAAGGTTGCCGTGCAGGGTAACTATTATAAGGGAAACTTTGATCAGAATCTGGTGGTACCCACTTTCGTTCAGCCGTATTCCGAGCGGCAATTGGCCAAGATCAATGCCGAGGCCACGGGTGGCAGCTTGCAGGCGCGTTGGGAGCATCAGTATTCCGCGACATCGCAGATGGGACTGCAAGTGTATTACCAGTATGCGGACCGCGAAGAACTGCTTTACATTGCGGACACAGATACGTTCGACCTGGATTTCCAGGCTAACTTCGCCCTGGACGATCGACAGGAGATCGTCTGGGGGGCTGGTTATCGGCGCAATCGGGATCGCTTCACCGATACCATCCTGGCGACCGTCGATCCCAACAGCGCAACGACGGAATTGTTCAGTGCCTTTGTCCAGGATCAAGTCGACCTGATCCCGGCGCAATTGCGGCTGACGGCTGGTATTAAGATCGAGCATAACGACTACACGGGTTGGGAATGGCAACCCAGCATCCGTATGCTATGGACGGTGCATCCGGATCATCGTCTTTGGGCGGCGATATCGCGAGCTGTTCGCACCCCTTCGCGTGGCGAGCAGGACGTGCAAACGAACTTGTATGTTTTGCCGCCATCGCCGTCGACGGGAAATCTGCCGACACTGATTACATTATTCGGAAACGACCAACTCGAAGCGGAAAGACTCTTCGCTTACGAAGTTGGCTACCGTGGGCGATTGGCTGAGCAAATTTCCGTGGATGCGACCGCCTTTTACAACGACTACGACCAAGTGATCAGCTCGGTTCCCGGAACACCGTTTGTGGAAACCGAAGTAGTTCCACCCCATTTGGTCGCGCCGCTCAAATTGCAGAACTCCGCGTCCGGCTATAATACTGGGTTTGAATTGGCGGCGGATTGGCACTTGGTTCAGGATTGGCGGTTGCAACTTGCTTACTCGTATTTGCATCAGGATATCAAGGGATACAATGATCTGTCACTGTTCAATAGTGGCAACCTCCATCAGGTTTCGCTGTTGTCTTCCTGGGATTTTCAGAATGATCTCAGCTTGGATGCATGGGGACGTTACATTAATTTCGACGGAATGATTCGCACCCTTTCCCCGCTTGGAAACGTCAAGATCGATCCTTATTTCAGCCTGACCTTGCGCTTGGGATGGCGACCTCGCAAGGATTTTGAGCTTTCGTTGGTAGGTGCCAATTTGTTGGATAAAGATCACCTTGAGTTTGTGCAGGAGGCTTACACATTCCCGGTTGAAATCCAACGCAGCTTCTACGGCCAAATGAAATGGTCGTTCTAAAGCCTCCACCCGCCTCGAAATCGCCAGGTATAAGTAGGATTGGCAGCGAGACTTCGATAACAGGCCTTGAGCATCGTCCAGCGTTTTCGTGGCCTTGTTGGTTTGGGGTTTGGGCAACGATATTGCTGGTGGGCTCGCTGCTGGTTAGCAATGCCTGGGCCAGCAGGTTCGACGAGTACGCCGTCAAGGCCGCTTATCTGTACAACTTCGCAAAATTCGTCGAGTGGCCGCCGGAGGTGTTTCCCGCAACCGATTCGCACTTGGTGATCTGTGTTGCCGGTGATAATCCGTTTGGCACCGCTCTGGAGGTGCTCCGTGATAAGGTAGTGGAAGGTCGTCCGGTGGAGGTCCGTCATATGCCTACAGCGACCGGTCTTGATCGATGCAATGTCGTGTTCATCGGACAGGCGGAACAAGGACGATTCAAGAGCGTGTTGGCAGAGCTTGCTCGCCTGCCCATACTGACCGTCAGCGATATCGGCGGCTTTGCTCAAGCCGGCGGCATGATTGGTTTGTTTGAGTCCGATCAGCACATCCGATTTAACATCAACATCACCGTTGCCCGTCAGGCCAATCTTAAGCTGAGTTCACAGTTGCTCAAGCTGGCCATCATCGTGGACTAAGGCGGCGGAGAAAACTTATGGTCACCTTTGACAAGCTGTCGATAAAAAATAAATTAATGGCAGTCATGCTATTGACCAGCACTCTGGTATTGCTGGCGGTTAGTGTGGCGCTCATCGTCAACGAAACCTTTTCCCAGCGTAGGGTCGCCCAGGCACAACTTGTGACGCTGGCCAACGTTATCGGCGCCAATACGGCTTCCGCCTTGCTCTTCAACGACCTCAAGGTCGCCGAACAAAATCTCGCGGTGCTGCGTACCAAGCCCGATGTGCTGTATACCTTGATCGAAGATCCTCAAGAGGAAATGCTGGTCGAGTACTGGGCCACGGGATTGACGGATCGGCAACGGAACCAAATTAGGAAGTGGCAGGAAAAGCTTAAGAGCGAATACAAACAACAAGAAACTTCCGGCAAAGCCGAATTGTTCGGTGCCCAGGATCGAATGCTGACGGTTAGATGGCCGATCGTACAGGACGGTCAGATTTTGGGCTATATCGAGATTTTTTCGGATTTGCGGAATCTGAGCGAAAACCTGCGCCGTTATTACTGGATCATCATCGGACTGCTGGTGGCCTCATTGGCGCTGGCAACATTGCTAGCCGCCCGGCTGCAGGCAGTGATTTCGGTGCCGATTCTGCAATTGCGCAATGCCATGCAAAAAATCGCTAAGACCCGTGATTATGCCGTTCGGGTGCCGCGTTCTAGCAACGACGAATTGGGTGCATTGGTGGAAGGATTCAACGACATGTTGGCGCAAATTCAGCACCGCGACGCCGAATTGGCCCATTACAGCGCGGGCCTGGAAGCGGAAGTCGCGGCGCGCACGCTCGATCTTTCCGCCGCCAACGACGAATTACGCGATTTGGTTGCGGAATTGAGTGTGGCCAAGGAACGGGCCGAGGCCGCGAGTCGAGCAAAATCTCAATTCCTGGCCAATATGAGCCACGAAATTCGTACCCCCATGAACGGTGTTCTGGGCATGGTGGATTTGTTGTTGGAAACCGAGTTACAAGCCAAGCAACGCCATTTTGTGGGCATCATCCACCAATCAGGCGTTAGTCTGCTCAACGTGATCAACGACGTACTGGATTTTTCCAAGATCGAATCCGGTAAATTGGAGCTGGAATCGATCGACTTCAACCTATTAGAACAGGTCGAGGAAACGGTGACTCTGTTTGCTGAACAGGCACAGCGTAAGGATCTCGAACTTGCCTGCTCGCTCCCTCCAGAACCGATCGCCGTTTTTGGAGACTCCGTTCGTTTGCGTCAAATCCTTGGCAATTTGTTGGGTAACGCAATCAAATTCACCGAACGCGGCGAAGTGGTCCTGCAAGTGACCGTGCTTGAGCAGAGCGCCGTCGCCTATCGCTTGCGCTTTGAGGTGCGCGATACTGGGATCGGTATTCCTGAAGAGGCGCGGCAGCATATCTTTAACGCCTTCAATCAGGCCGACGGTTCCACCACCCGCAAATACGGCGGTACCGGTTTGGGCTTGACGATCGTCAAGCAACTGGTGGCAATGATGAGGGGCACGATCACCGTGGATAGTATCGTTGGCCAGGGTTCGAATTTTTGGTTTGATCTGGAATTCAAGCGCGCGGTCAATGAGGTGTCGACGCGGAGAGCCGAGCCGCTGTGCGATCTCAAAGGCTTGCGTGCGCTGGTGGTGGACGACAACCAGACTAACCGAGAAATCCTGCACCACTTGCTCGATGCCTGGGGCATGCGCAGCGACGGCGCGGTTGACGGCGCCGAAGCCTTGCGCTTGCTGAATGACGCGCGCCGGGGCGATGACCCTTATGTGGTCGTCCTGTTGGATGGGATCATGCCCGGGATGAGCGGACTGGATCTGGCGCTGGCCATTCGCAATGAACCACGACTGCGCGATACTCATCTGATTTTGTTGACTTCGGTGATGTTCCGAGGTGATCAGTACGAGAAAGCTCGCCAGTTGCGAGCCTGTCATTTGCATAAGCCCGTGCGCAAGGCGGTATTGCATAAGTGTTTGCGCAAGCTGCTCAGTGAGGCGGACTCCGGCCGTCCGCGATCAAGGGAAAAAAACAGCCAAGCTGTGTTGCAGCGCTTGCACTTCCCCGGCGCCCGCGTTCTAGTTGTCGAGGACAACCTTGTCAATCAGAAGGTGACGAAAGCGATGCTGGCTTTAATGGATTGTACGGTGGATATCGTCGGCAACGGCCAGGAAGCAATCGATCGACTCACCCAGCAAGCCTATGATGTCGTGCTGATGGATTGCCAGATGCCGGTCATGGACGGCTTACAAGCCACGGCGGTCATACGGACACGCGAATGCGCCGCCGCCGGTTCGAAAAATGCGCCGCCGCGCCTACCCATAGTGGCGGTAACGGCGCATGCGCTCCGCGGCGATCGGGAGCGTTGCCTGGAGGTCGGAATGGACGATTATCTGTGCAAACCATTCGTCAGGGAAGAATTGGCAATGGTGCTAAAACGCTGGTTGTCGGCATTCGAGCGAACGAAGGATGATGAGGCGGCAGGTGAGCCGGATGTCGATATGGCGCTCGGCGGCGAGACGCGACCTGCCGTGTTCGCCGCCATGGTCTCCGACAACCTGCCGATGGTGCTGGACGTGACGGTGTTGGAAAATATTCGCAGGATGGAACGTAATGGATCGCCGGGGTTGATGGCACGGTTGGCCGATTTGTATCAGCGCAATACCACAACCCTGTTGGAGCAATTGCGCGGCGCGGCGAAGCTCGGGGAGCGCGAAGGGTTGCGAACGGTGGCGCATACTCTGAAATCTAGTAGCGCTAATGTGGGGGCGACACGGATGCAGGGTTTGTGCAAGGAGCTGGAAATGATGGCGCGGGCGGGGCCGGTGCCGGACGCGATGGCGTATGTGGTGGCTATCGAACAGGAATTCGCCATGATTCAGGTTGCGTTGCGAAGGCAGTTGGTGCAAGAGGATGCCGGGCAATAATTTAGATGAAATCAATTAGTAAAATCACATCCAGTAGTAGCGATTCGCAAGAAGGAATGACGGGGCGGATCAAGCGGTCATCGATTCTGATCGTGGATGACGACGAAGGCCAACGCTTGCTGGCCGGCGCTTCGCTCCAGCAAGGTGGATTCACTATTTTGGAGGCCGGCAGCGGTGAGCAGGCGCTTAAGGTCTTTCAGCAACATCAGCCCGACTTGGTGTTGCTGGATGTGGTGATGCCGGGTATGGATGGATTTGCGACCTGTGCCGCATTGCGGGGTTTGGCTGGAGGTCGAAGTTTGCCGATCGTCATGGTCACCGGCCTGGATGACGTCGAATCCATCGAACGGGCTTATCAGGCCGGAGCGACCGATTTTCTGACCAAGCCGATCCAGTGGCTGATCCTGCACCAACGAGTGCGGTATATCTTGCGTGCCAGTTGGACTCTGCGGGACTTGCAGAACAGCGAAGAGCGGTTTCGCTCCTTGGTGAACGCGGCGGGTAGTGTCATTATGGTGCTGGATCGCAAGGGTAGGGTGGTCGAGTTCAATCCGGTTGCGGAACGGTTTTTTTCCTTGTGCAGAGGCGAGCCGGTGGCCGCCGACTTCGCAGACGCCTTACCGGTGACCAGCGACTGGGGCGCGTTGTTGGGAAACCCGCAAAGCTTTGAGAGCACCATCCGGGCACTGAACGGCGATGAGCATATCTTGCTTTGGAACCTCTCTGGATTCGCCGACGCCGAAGGCGTTGTTGCGGGCTTGGTGATCGTCGGACAGGACGTGACCGCGCGACGCCGGGCCGAGGAGAGCATGCGCAAACTCTCTTATGCAATCGAACAGAATCCGATTTCTGTTTTGATCACCGACATCAACGGCATCATCGAATACGCCAATCCAAAATTCTCTGAAGTCAGTGGTTATCTACTGGAAGAAATTCGAGGGAAAAATCCCTATTTTTTACAAACCAACACCTTAAGCGCCGAAGAATATCAGCGCATGAACCAATTGGTCGTTAACGGTGGTGTCTGGCAAGGAGAATTGTGCAGTCGCCGCAAGAATGGCGATTTCTTCTGGGAGTCCACGCACATCTCTGCGATTCGAAACCCATGTGGCGTGATTAGCCATTTCGTCTGGTTGCGCGAAGATATATCGGATCGCAAGCGCGCCGAGGAGCGCATCCGCTTTCTGGCGTATTACGATAATCTGACCCACCTGCCAAACCGATTGATGTTGCAGGAGCGTTTGCGGGAAGCAATAGAAATCTCCCGAATGCACTCCTGCTTGTTGGCGGTGATGTTCCTGGATTTGGATCAATTCAAGCGGGTTAACGACTCGCTGGGCCACCGGACAGGCGACCTGCTGCTGCAGCAGGTCGCCAACCGGCTACAAGAGTGTCTGCGTTTCAACGATCAAGTTTATATCGCCCGTCCGGATACCCCTTTGCCTCAGGATTTGCTGGCCCGACTTGGGGGTGATGAATTTGTCATCGTGTTGACCGAGTTCAATCACCCTGACGCGGTGACCCTGGTGGCTCGAAGGGTGTTGGAGGTCATGGCTAAGCCGTTCATGGTGGATAACAAGGAAGTGTTCACCGGTTGTAGCATCGGTATCGCCCTGTATCCTTGCGATGGCGATGATGTGGAGGTTCTGCTAAAGCATGCCGACACCGCGCTTTACCACGCGAAGGATCGTGGTCGGAATAATTATCAGATGTTTTCCCAATCAATGAACGTGGCTGCCACCCAGCGCTTGGTCCTGGAAAACTATTTGCGTAAGGCGCTACAAAATGCGGAGATGGCCCTTTACTATCAACCACAGGTGGCGCTGGATAGCGGCCGAGTGACTGGAGTGGAAGCGTTACTGCGCTGGAGCAGTCCTGAATTGGGGTTGGTATCCCCGGCCGATTTTATTCCGATCGCCGAAGAAACCGGCTTGATCGTGTCAATCGGGGAGTGGGTGCTACGAACCGCTTGCACCCAAGCCCGCGCTTGGCAGACGATGGAAGGGCTTTCTGATTTGCGTATGGCGGTTAATCTGTCGCCGCGGCAATTTTCCGATCCCCATTTCCTCAAGCGGATAGCAATGGCCTTGCAAGAAACCGGATTGCAACCGGATCTGTTGGAACTGGAAATTACCGAAAGCCAGCTGATGCAAGAAGGCTTGCTGGAATGTTTGCAGTCGCTCAAGGAGCTTGGAGTCACGTTGAGTATTGACGACTTCGGAACGGGTTATTCCAATTTGAGATATCTGCAACGATTTCCTCTTGACCGGCTGAAAATCGACAAATCCTTCGTGAAGGATATTGACTGTAAATCCAATCACGACACCATTGCCGCTACGGTGATCGCCATGGCGCGTAGTTTACGCTTGAGTGTCATTGCCGAAGGTGTGGAGACGAAGTGCCAGCTAGCCGGTTTGCGCGCGCTGGATTGTGATGAGATACAGGGGCATTATTGCAGTCATCCGCAGCCGCCCGAAAAAATTCTTGGAATATTGAAAAGCCACTTCAAGTTCGATTGACTCGTGCCCGAGTCAAAAGTCGTGTTCTGATGGAGGGAGTGACTCACAGGCACTGACGATGAGCGTCGGGTGATTTGCCTGAATGAGTGAGTGGCCGACACGCGAGCGGAAATCTCCCCAACCCCCATTCGATTTTCAAGGATGCCGCCGCAGCACGTCTAGCCAGCTTGTCTGTCGGGTTCCGGCGGTAGCACCGGTTTCATCCTGGCGCCAAGAGTGGTTTTTGGATCTCCTTCCAGGCCCAGCAGGTGCCGATAGACTGCGGCGTATTCCATGACCCGCTGTACATAGGTCCGGGTTTCTCGGTAGGGAATGGTTTCCGCCCAGACGTCGGCGGGCACCGGATGGTCGGCGGGTAACCACTGCATCACTTTGTTGGGACCGGCGTTATAGGCGGCGGTGGCCAGTGCCGGGTTATCCTGCAATCGTTCCAACATCCGGCGCAGATAGTGAGCGCCGTAACGGATATTGGTCTCCGGTTGACGCAGGTTGGGTATATCGACGGCATCCTGCAAATCCCGGGCAATTTGCTGTCCGGTCGCGGGCATCATCTGCATCAACCCCAGCGCCCCAACCGGAGAGCGGGCGTCGGCGCGGAAAGCGCTTTCTTGTCGGATGACCGCATAGACCCAGGCTGGGTCCATGGCATCGGCCTTGGCGTTTGCCACGACCTCGTCGTGGTAAGCCAGCGGAAAGCGCAGTTCCAGATCGTCCCAATGTTCGGCACGGGCAATGGTAATGATGGCCTGGTGATACCACTCCCAACGATGAGCCAGTCGCGCCGCCTGTTTGAGCGTCGCTGGATCGAACGCCTGGGTGGCCTGTCGCCATTCGGCGTCGGCTTCCCATTCGCGACCCAGAATGTACAATTCCCGCGCCCGTTGCAGACCGGGGGAACGGGCCAGCAGTGCGTCCAGTTCAGTGGGCGAAACCGACAGCGGCATATTGGTCATGGTGTAGGAGACACCGAGCCGATCGGCGGCCAGAAAACCGTAATAGTCCCGTTGGTTGGCAATGCGCCGATAGATGGATTGGGCGGGTTCGATCTGGCCGAGCGATTCCAGTGCCCGAGCTCGCCAGTATTGCCAGCGCGGACTATCGCGTTCTTCGGGAGGCAAGCGATCGAGCCAGTGTAGGGCCGCTGGCCAGTCGCCTTGTCGTAAGCAGACCCGAATTCGCCATTCCCGCACATCCTGATCGACCACCGTCTCCGGCAAGGCGGCCAATCGTGCCAGTGCGCTTGGGTGGTAGTCGCTGGCGATCCACAAGGCTAATAGCCGCTCTTCGATGGCTAGATGCGGAGCCAGCGATGGGTCGCGTGTCTTGAGCGCATCGAGCGCGGCCAAGGCCGCCAGCGCATCGCGCCGCCGCCAGCGACTCAGGCCGTCCGCCAGAATCGCGGGAACGCGTGGATCGCCGGCTTTAAACCGGGCAGCGTCGAGAATCAGGGGTGGATCGTCGGCGACTGCCAGCCAAGCGTTCGCCAGCTCCTGGTCATTGGCCGACATGTCCGTTCGTAAAAACCGCGCGAGCCCTATATCCCCCGCCGTCATCGCCAGCGCGAAGCGTTGCCAACGGAGTTCGGACGTGGGATTGCCATCGGCCTGCCAGACCGCGATCACGGGATCGCAGGCGCTGGGCAGCGAACTACCGCGCCGCCAAAACGTGGCGAAGTCCCTTAAGGCGGCTTCGCTTTGGCCTGCGTTCAGCAACGCTTGCCGCCGCCAGCATTCGAAAGTCGGGTCGCGGCCGGGAACGGCATCGCGTAGGTAATCGTCCCAGCGGTGGGAGCTGGCGAGTTGGCGCAACCAAGCGTTGCGCAAGCGATTGGCCAGTGGCGTATCGGAATAGGTTTGCAGGAAGTCCCGAACTTCGACCGTTGGGAATTCCGTCAGCCGCCGGGAGAGATCCCGGTAACGCAGGTAGGGATACAGTGGATAGTCGCGCAACGCCGCATAGTCCACTGACGCGCCCGCTTGCAGCGATTGTTCGGCGATTTGAAAAGCTTCCCGCCGTGTTCGCCAAGAGTCCGTGGCGCCGACATCGCCGCCAAGCCCGATAGACAGAGCGATGACGAGTAGAAAAGGTATGAACATCCCCCTCCCGGCAACGGGAGAGGGACAGGCGCGAAAGTCATTCTTCAAGCACGGAACTCACGACTGCATCAGCTTTCCAGCCGCACCGGATTGCCGATCCATCGGTTGCGAATCGCCTTGCGCAGCAGATCGATCGGAATGATTACGACGGCCAGCAGCAGTACGTAAACCCATTCCTGCATCGACAAGCCGACGGTGCGCAGGATTTCGCCGCCATAGCTAATGAAGAAAACCTGAATAACCATGATCGAGGGGATGATGATGGAAAACAGGCGGTTATCGAGCAAGTGTTCGAACAGATTCAGCCCTTGGGTACGGGCGTTGAAGGTGTTGAAAATCTGAATGAACACGAAGAAGGCGAAGAAGGCGGTCAGGAATTTGGCCTGGGCGGCGTCGGAACCGATCGCATGGCCACCGGAAAATAGCGTCCGGGTCAGGTCGCTGGTGAGGAACAAAATACTGATGAAGGCGATGAACACGCCGTTGATCAGGATCGACGACCACATGTCGGTATTGATCAGTTGTTCATCGCGCCGCATCGGTTTCTCCAGCATGTAGCGCTCCAATGCCGCCTCGCCGGCGAAAGCCAGCCCGGCCAGGGTGTCCATGATGATGTTCAACCACAAGAGCTGGGTCATGGTCAGCGGCAGGTCGAAGCCGAAGAATTGGCCCAGGAATACCACCAGGATGGCGGAGACGTTCACCGTCAATTGGAAGATCAGGAACTTGCGGATCGATTTGAACAGGGTGCGTCCATACAGCACCGCCTTGGTCAAGGAGGAAAAATTGTCGTCGAGAATGACGATGTCGCCGGATTCCTTGGTCATTTCGGTACCGCTGCCCATGGCGAAGCCGACATCGGCGTTCTTCACCGCCGGCGCATCGTTGACGCCGTCGCCGGTCATCCCAGCCACCAAATTCAATTCCTTGGCTAGCTTCACCAAGCGGCTCTTGTCGGTCGGGAAGGCGCGCGCCACTACGTAAAGATGCGGCAGTTTCTGTTTCACTTCCTCGTCGGAAAGTTGGGACAGCTCGGCCGAAGTGAGGACGATCGCCTGTGGATCGTCTTCCAGCAAGCCGACGTCCTTGGCGATGGCCTGGGCGGTTTCCTTGGCGTCGCCAGTGATCATGATGACGTGGATGCCGGCATTCTTGGCGGTTTTCACCGAGGCATAGGAGGTTTCGCGCAGTTCGTCGCGCATCCCGAACACACCGACCAGCGTCAAATGGGTCGGTAGCGCCTTGCTATCGTCGATCGGTGTTTCGGTCACCGCCACCGCCAATAGACGCATGGCCCGTGAGGACAGCTCGCGCATGGCTGCTTCCAGAGCGCTGCGATCGCCGAGATCGACGGTATTGTCTTGCGCGTCCAGACAACGCACGCAGTTTTGCAAGATGACTTCCGGAGCGCCTTTGACCAAGGTCAACGCCCGATCGCCGGTGACTTGCGTGGCGGAGAATTTGCGAGTGCTATTGAAAGGAATGAGATCGACGATATCCACATTGCCGGTTTGCGCCAGATAGGGTGTCACGAAACGCAGCAACGCCTGCTCGGTGCGGTCGGCGCCGACCATTTTCGGATCGTTCGGGTCGCTGGCATCGATCACCGCGCTGGTGTTGTTGCGCAAGGCGAACCCGGCGGTATCGCGCAGCGTCTGGGGAATGTCGTCCAATTTTTCGTACCGCGCGCCAGCGCCGGTGAGAAAGGCGCTGACCGACAACCGGCCCTGAGTCAGCGTGCCGGTCTTGTCGGTGAACAGGATATTCAAGCTGCCGGCGGTTTCGATGCCCAGCAACTTGCGCACCAGCACCTTGACGCTGAGCAGTTTCTTCATGTTGATCGCCAGCACCATGGCGATCATCATCGGTAACCCTTCCGGCACCGCCACCACCACCACGATGATTGCCAGAATCGCCGCCGTCACGAAATCCTTAATGATCACTCCGCTGGCCTGTGCCCAATAAGCGTCGAAGCTCTCGGCTTGCAGGAAGATGTTGTTGAACATGAAGGCCAGAAAAATCAGAGTGGCGCCGACATAGCCAAAGGTCGAGATATGCCCACCCAGCACGGTCAACTTGTGTTGTAGAGGCGAGAGTCGGTCCTCGGCGGACAATAGTTCCTTCATGGTCTGGCCGTAGCGGGTCTGGTCGCCCACCGCGCTGGCTCGCATCACGCATTCACCATCGACCAGCAGGCCGGCACGAAACAAGCGGTGTTCTTCGGCATCGATCGCCGGATCGGCATCTTCCGGTAAAGCCGTTTTCTTGATCGGCTCCGATTCGCCGGTCAACGCCGCTTCATCCACTTCGGCATGGCCGGCAATGAGCAAACCATCGGTCGGAACCGTGTCACCCGGTTGCAATAGAACGTCATCGCCGACGACCAGATCATTGATCGAGATTTCAGTCAGATGGCCGTTACGGAACACCTTGACCAGGATCATCGAGGCTTCTTCCAGCAGTTTCTGGAAAGACTGCTCGTTGCTGTGTTCCGACCAGGTGGCGACGAAGGTGGCGATTACCACCGCAAAGGCGATACCGACGCTTTCGTACCATTCGGCATAACCGAAGATCGTCAGCAGGACCGTGATCAGCAAAGCGGCGATCAGGATGATGATGATTGGGTCTTTTAGGTTGCCCAGCAGCTTATCCCAGAAGGTTTCGGCCTCCTGGCTGGCCACGGCATTGGAACCGTGCTGGGCTCGGGAAGCTTCCACTTCCTGATCGGTCAAGCCTGGATAAGTGAATTTCATGGTGGTTTTTCAACTTGAATGAGTTCGGGGATAGCACGAAGTAGGCAGCAGCGTGGAGCCCTGGACGCAAGTCCTGGATGGAGGCACCCCGCAAGTTCGATTCCCTCGGATATTCCACGAGTCCCACGATTGAAAACTCTCGTTGCGAGGGATTGGCGCGGGCGATCGTGGCGGGATGGCGTTCAGTGTATCAAAGCTGGAGGAGGGATAAGAGCCCACCTTGCCGGGTGGTTGGAAATAATCCCGCAAACGTGTCGCCGGGTTGCGGCGACTTTGCGGGAACGGCAGACGATTTATCGGTCGTTGCCGGCAAACAGGGAAGTGCTGGATGTGACCGTGGGGCGGCGCGTGCTGCTGTTGCCGATGACCACCTGCTGGCCGGTGGGACGCAGGTAGGTGGTTTGCGGGGTACGCGCGGTCCGGTTGGTGCGCGGGGTAATGATAGTCACGCCCCCGGTTCGGCCTGGGTAGTATCCGCCGGCGTTGTTCAGTGCCAACGAACCGCCGGTGGCGCCGCTGTAATAGAGACCGCCCGTTCGGTATTGCTGGTAGAAACTCAAGACACGGTCGACGTAAGTTTGAGTTTCCTTGTAAGGGGGGATCTGGTTGCCGTATTTTTGCACCGCGCCCTCGCCGGCGTTGTAAGCAGCCACCGCCAGTCGGGTATCGTTGAACTGGTCCAGCAACCAGCGCAGGTAACGGGCGCCGCCGTGCATGTTGGCGACCGGATCGTAGGCGTTGCTCACCCCGAATCGCTCGGCGGTGCCCGGCATGAGTTGCATTAACCCCATGGCGCCCTTGGGGGATACCGCCCAGGGGTTGTAGGAAGATTCGGCGCTGATGACGGCGTGCATGAGTGCCGGGTCGAGTCGGTATTGCGCGGCGATGCGATTGACGTCAGGCGTGAAGCGTTGGCGATTGTTTTCGCCGGTGCGGGACAGCCTGGCGCGGCTGGCGCGTTGGGTATAGTTGCGTGGGGTGATCAGCTTGCCGCCGGGGCTATACAGATTGCTGGGGGCGAAGCTGGAGGTCTGGGCCGCTTTCTTGCTGTAGGCTGGCGTGCGCATCACCAGTTTATAGCGAGGGTCGTTGGGGACGTTGCTCAGATGCCGTACCCCGTTACTGTCCACAAAGGCGTAAATATCCGCTTGGGTGGGTCCGGCCAGCGCCAAGGCCACCGGAACCAAACCGGCCAATAGCAGCCGCTTCATCAGGTTCTCCTTTATTTATCGAAAAGCTTAGTCGTTGTGAGCGACGACCGGGCGGCCGTCCTGACTCAAGCGGGAGAGTCGAGCGTCTGTCAGTGAATGGAACTAAGATTAACATAAACCGCGCGAACCACACGTTTGTGAGTGCGCCCCGCAAGCCCGTGCAGGGCTTTTATTGAATCAATGCACTGAATTATCTAGAGAAAATAAAATATTCTGGCGGATGCCATCCGGTAAATTCGGCCCGTCCGTTGGGTTTCGTTTCCAGCCTGTAAGAGGTCATGATGTTTAGAACCGCCGAACTGCAACGCAAGCTGCCCAAAGGGGATTATCACCAACAGATTCCCCAGTTGCGGCAGGAGCTGCTGCTGATGCAGATGGAGTTGCGGGAGGCCGATTTTCCGGTGATCGTGGTATTCGCCGGTGTGGACGGCGCCGGTAAAAGCGAAACGGTCAACAAACTGCACGAGTGGATGGATTCGCGCTGGCTAGTTGCCCGCGCCTTCGGTGAGCTTTCCGACGAGGAGCGCGACCGGCCGGAGTACTGGCGGTTTTGGCGGGAGCTGCCGCCCAAGGGGCGAATCGCCTTGTTTCTTAGCTCCTGGTATTCAGTGCCGATCCTCGATCATGTCTACGGCCGCGTCGGTTTGGCCGAGTTCGACGAGCGGTTGGCACGGATCAAGTCGTTTGAGAAGACCCTAGCGGACGACGGTGCATTGATCCTGAAATTCTGGATGCATCTATCTAAGGACGCGCAGAAGGAGCGCTTGCGCAAACTGGAAAAGAATCCCCTATTGCACTGGCAGATTTCCAAGCGCGACTGGCGGCACTGGGAGCTGTACGATCAATTCGTTGCCGCCGCCGAGCGTACGATTATGAAGACCAGTACCGGTTTGGCGCCCTGGAAGATCGTCGAAGGTTACGATGCCCGCTACCGGAGCATTTCGGTGGCGATCGCCATTCGTGATGCCATCCGCTTCCGGCTGGAAGAGGCCAAGACGCAAGCGGTCGGCGGCGCCGTTCACCTGCCCGAGCCGTTTCCGTCGGAGTCGGGCCTGTCGCCAGTTACTATCCTATCGCGGCTGAATATGGACAAGAGTCTGTCCAAGGAAGACTACGCCGCCGGCTTGAAGCGCTATCAGAGTCAATTGAACCAATTGCAGCGCGCGGCTCGGGAGCGGAGGGTTTCCACCATTCTGGTTTTCGAGGGTTGGGATGCCGCCGGTAAGGGAGGCAGCATCCGCCGCATTACCACCGCGCTTGACGCCCGCGATTATCAGGTGATCCAGATCGCCGCGCCCACCGACGAAGAAGCCGCGCACAATTACCTGTGGCGGTTCTGGCGGCACCTGCCACGTGCTGGCCGGGTCACCATTTTCGACCGCAGTTGGTACGGGCGGGTGTTGGTGGAGCGGATCGAAGGCTTCGCCGGTACCCGTGAATGGCAACGTGCCTACGCCGAGATCAACGACTTCGAGGCGCAGTTGGTGGAAAGCGGCATCGTGCTGATGAAGTTCTGGTTGCATATCACCCCAGATGAACAATTGCGGCGCTTCAAGGAGCGCGAGCAAATCGCCTACAAGGCCTGGAAACTGACTGATGAGGACTGGCGCAACCGCGAGCGTTGGGCCGATTACGAACTGGCGGTCAACGACCTGGTGGAGCGAACCAGCACTCATCAGGCGCCGTGGTCGCTGATCGAAGCGAACGATAAACGCTATGCGCGCGTCGAAGTGCTACGTACGCTCTGCGAGCGGCTGGAGACCGCGCTCGCCGGCCAACCGAAACCACCGAAATGAAAACCTGGAAGGTATGTTTGCCATGACCGAATCCACCGAGTCCGTCGTGCATGACGTCGAAACCGTGGAAAGCAAACCGCGCGCGCGTCGTGAGCGGCACGACGAGCAAATCACGGTCGAGGAGGCGGTCGCGCCGTCACCACCTGCGATCGATCCCGACGCCCCTGAATGGTATCTGAACCGCGAGCTGACCTGGCTGGCCTTCAACCAACGGGTGCTGCGCGAAGCCCAGGACGCGCGCAACCCGCTGCTGGAGCGGGTTAAGTTTCTGGCCATCGTCGGTTCCAATCTGAACGAATTTTTCATGAAACGTATCGGTGGCCTCAAGCAACAGATCGGTGCGCGGGTACGGGAATTGACGGTGGATGGCCGTAGCCCCGAGCAGCAGGTGAGCGAGTGTTTGGCGGTGGTGCGCGACATCGTGGAGCAGCAGCGGCTGCTGGCGTCCGAATTGCATCGTCTGCTGAAGGAGCAGGGCATCGTTTTGCGCAGCCACCAGCGGCTGACCGAGGAACAGCGCCAGCAGATGCGCGAGTATTATCTGCAAAACATTTTTCCGCTGGTCACGCCGCAGACCATGGACCCGGCACATCCGTTCCCATTCATTTCCAACCTGTCGCTCAATCTGCTGGTGACGGTGCGCTACCCCAACGACGATGCCAGCGGGCTGGCGCGGATCAAGGTACCAGTCGGTTCCGGCATTCCGCGCTTTCTCAGAGTCGGCGACGAGGAATTGTACGTACCGCTGGAGGAGGTGGTCGCCAATAATCTCGACCTGCTGTTTCCCGGCATGGTGATCGAAGGCTGCGAACTGTTCCGCGTCACCCGCAACGCCATCACCGAGCGCGACGAGGATCTGGCCGACGATTTATTGGTGATGATCGAAACCGAATTGCGCGAGCGCAAGTTCGCTCCCATCGTCCGGCTGGAAGTACAAAAGGACATGGATCCCGTGCACCGCGGCATGTTGGCCGCCGAACTGGGTTTGGACGAAGCCAGCGAGGTGTTCGAAGTCGATGGCATGATGGCGCTGCGCGACCTGTTCCAGATCGTCGGCATCAATCGGCCCGACCTGCATGACCCTTCGCACCATCCGCTCGATCATCCCAAGCTGAGCGATAAGCGCAGCATTTTCCACATTATCCGCGAGATCGGACCGATCCTGTTGCAGCATCCCTATGAATCGTTCGCGACCTCGGTGGAGCGATTTCTATTGGAAGCCAGCTTCGACCCGAAGGTGCTGGCGATCAAGATGACCCTGTACCGCACCTCGGAAGACTCCAAGATCATCGATTACCTGGTCGATGCCGCGCAGAACGGCAAGCAGGTGACGGTGGTGGTGGAGTTGAAAGCGC
>WBZT01000500.1_pt1 | contig 18086 bp, 16 predicted proteins | sample 5204241 | NCBI WGS metagenome assembly WBZT01 (sample SAMN12344358, study PRJNA552823) | activated sludge metagenome | biome: Activated sludge suspended growth; feature: Nitrification reactor; material: Wastewater; isolation source: activated sludge from nitrification reactor of wastewater...
ATAAATGTGGTCTGTCCCTTATTTTATTTTAAGGTGCTGTGCGAGGATGCCGTACATGCGTGGGACATCAATCGGCTTGGTGATGACGTCGTCCATACCGGATTCCAGGCACTGTTTTTGTTCGCTTTCCATGGCATGGGCGGTCATGGCAATAATGGGCAGAGTGAGTTTGAGCTGCTGGCGGATGGTGCGGCTGGCTTCGTGCCCATTCATTTCCGGCATCTGGATATCCATCAAAACGATATCGAATGCATTGGATAATGCGAGTAATGCAACGGCCTCTTTGCCATTCTCAGCCACGGTAATATCTGCGCCCGTCAGTTTGAGTAACGCTTGCGCTACGGCTTGGTTGGTTTTGTTGTCTTCCACCAAAAGTATGTGCTTGCCACTGAAATCAGGCGGTTTCGGCACTGAGGATTTTGGAGTTTCAGGCTGGCTGTTAGGGGCCTCGGTTAGATTGATGGTGAAGCTGAAAGTGCTGCCCTCTCCAAGGCTGCTGGTAACGTTGATACGCCCCCCCATCAACTCCACCAGCTGGCGGCTGATGGACAGCCCCAGTCCAGTACCACCATATTTGCGGGTGCTGGATGCATCCGCCTGGGAGAAAGGTTTGAACAGTAATTTCTGCTGTTCAGCAGAAATACCGATACCCTGATCCATGACAGAGAACTGCAGGCTGATGTGCTGGTTCTTTCTGGAAGCAAGCTCAGCCCATACCATGACTTTTCCATTGCTGGAAAACTTGATAGCGTTGCCAAGAAGATTGGTGAGCACCTGTAACAAGCGGGTACTGTCACCAATCAATAAATCCGCAAAATCCTTGCCCTGCAGGAACTCAAGCTGGATGCCTTTTTGCTCGGCCAGATTTTTGTAGCTGGCATTGAGGTGGGAGAATAATTCGCTGAGCTGGAAGGGGGCCACTGTCAGCTCGAGCTTGCCTGCTTCGATTTTGGAGTAATCGAGGATGTCATTGATGATGCTGAGCAGGTGGCTGGCGGAGGAATAAATCTGTCGCAGGTAATTTTGCACCACTTCAGGTGAGGTCTCGTGCATGCCGAGTTGGCTGAAGCCGATGACTGCGTTCATGGGCGTGCGAATTTCATGGCTCATGTTGGCCAGAAACTGCGATTTGGCTCGCGTGGCATCTTCTGCCATCTGTTGAGCGCGCCTGATTTCAGTGACCTCATAGAACCAGCCGATAATCGCGGGCTCGTTCCGATAAGTGGTTTTCATGAACGTTGCCAGCAACCAGCGTGTGCCCTGTTCGGAGGCATACACTTTGATGGGCTGGCTCTCACTAGGCGGGGAGGCAGGGATGTATTCTTCAATCAGTATGTTGGTTTCTCTGTCTGATTGGACGTAAATTTCAACTAACTTGTTGAGTACCACTTTGCCCTGGTTCAGGGTATTCACAATTTCATCGTACTGTTCCGGGCGTACGTAGTAATTACGCGGCGTGAGATTAATCACGCTCAAGGGATTTGTCCGGCTATGCATTTCGGCATAGCGCCTGTTGCAAAATACAACCTGACCGGTGGACTCCGAAGTGATACGAACCGCGACTGGGCTGTTTTCCATTAGGCCGGAGAGATATTCCTCATTGCTTCTTAGCTGTGTTTCCGTAGCTTTACGCTTTTGGTCATTCCGATACTCCTCGATCATAAAGGCATAGGTGTTGGTGAGGGGTGTCAGCGACTCTACCAAAGCCATGTCATAGCCTTCGGGCCGGTTGGCGATTCCCACCAAACCAACCATGCGGCCACTTCTGTAAAGGGGAATCCCCAAAAACCGATTTAGGGCGGGGTGCCCAACAGGTGTGCCGCCCCTGCGCGGGTCATGGTTAACATCATTGCTGATGACAGGCTTGCCAGACTTCAGGGCCAAGCCGAACAGGGTGTCAAGATTCCTGAACTCCAGCTCTCCATGTATGTGCCTCTCATACATGGCACGAGTTTCTTCATTCCAGGCAATATTGGTGATGGCATGTACTTTCATGTAAGGCTTGCCGCTGTCATCGTGCAGCACCTCAGAAATGAAACCGTATCCGCTATTGGTGTATTTCAGCAATGATTCCAGCGCATATTCAAAAACAGGGCGAGGATTGTCAGCCGAGATAAACTGGGTCTGAATGTGGTTGATGTCGTAAAGCGCTTTTTCGCTGCGCCGATGTGAAAGCATCTCCAGTGCAAGGATGTCACCGGTGGCAATCAAGACCATGATAAATAGCCAGAGCGAAGAGGTTTGCAAGGAGGGTTCGGCAAAAAAACCGATGCCATTTACGGAATTGATTGAAGCCTGCAGGGAAATCACCAGGATCATCATCATGGCTGCCTTGGTACCTAGCCGAGTTGCCGCCCATATGACAAACAGCATCATGTGGAAAACAATGTGCTGATTGTTGCCCCACTCATGCCACAGATCGGAAACAGTGACTTGCCCTACGGTCAGCGCCAGGGCAAAACACATAAAAAACTCGCTGCGCGAACCGGGACCCTTGATATGCATCTTCGGCGCATGCCAGACCAGCATTAAGGGCGTCAATAGCCATACTCCCACGGTGTCACCTTGCCACCAGTTCAAAAGAGCATGGCTTGCAGCTTGGATCGGCAATGTGCCAGTTCCGACCAATGTGGCGACACCAATAGAAGCACTTAAAACAGCGCAGAGTGCGGCAACTGTGCAGAAACGGAAAAAGTCGTGAGGGCGGGTCAGTGTGAAAATACGCCCATGCTGCATCAGGACTGCGCATCCCGCCACTGCTTCAAGGCTGGCACCACATGCCATGAACAAGGACACCCCCAGGGGATGCCCGGCGGCGTAAATTTCGGTCAGCAATGAACCCAAAAAGATTCCGGGCCAGTACTTTCTACCAAAAAGCAGCAAAAAGCCAAGAGCCATCCCGCTGGCAGGCCAGATAATGGCCACTTTGGTGGTGGACTCAGCAATATAGGTAATGGACAGATAGCCCAGCACCCAATAGACCATCGCTGAGGTGACTATCAGGAGAATGTATTTCCAGCGGTAAACAGGTGAAATGGCAGCCATTCTTCTCGAAGAAAATGCAATAAAAATGAAATCAGGACTTTATCCTAATTACGGTTTCACACCCTGGTTTTCCCGGATTTCAGAGCGACTTTGGTATCAAACTTGTCTTTGTTGATAATAAACCGCTCATGGCGCCCTTTGGCAATCAGGTCTACGCCGTCATGGGCCTCCACGGTAAAAGTCAGCTTGCGGCCCTCCACCGCCAGTAGTTCCACTGTTGCGGTTACTACCAGTCCGGGTGGGGTGGCGGCTTCGTGGCTCACATCAATGTGGGTACCTACCGTTTGCTCGGCAGGCCAATCCAAATGCGGGTTGATGGCCTTGATGCAGGCCCACTCCAGAAACCCCACCAGGAATCCGGTGGCAAAAACTTCCGGCATTGCCAGAAACTCCTCAGCCTCCGGGTAAAGTGCAGGAACGGTTTTGCTGGCAGGCACTGTGAACTGGTGCTGGCAGCGTATGCCCGGCTTCAGGCTGTCTTTCATGACTTTTTCACCCCCTGCCAATACACCACCAGCGCCAGCGCGGCCAGCATGGGGGCAAAGCCCCAGTTTTCGTTGAACGGCGGCGCCAGCAAAGGCGTAAAGGAATAAATGGCGTCATAGATTGCATGCACGGCAATCACCAGTAGCATGCTGCCGGAACGCACATAAATCAGCCCAATGATCAGGCTTGCCAGAAATATCTCGCCAAACGTCCACACCGAGGGATCCCAGACACCCACATGCCAAAGCGTGAAAATAATGCTGGTAATCAGGATTGCGCGCATGGAACCGAATTTCTGCGCCAACAGATTCTGCATGATGCCGCGAAACAGGAACTCCTCCTTCACTGCAACGGCGATGCTGGTAACGGCGAACATGACCGCCACCTTCTGCGTCAGTCCATAACTTCCTACCAACACCGGGATGGTCATAAATACCGCTAGTGCTAACCACAGTGCGGGATGCCGCAGGCTGGGCAAATCCGGCTGGCGCGACAAAATGACCGGCTTCATCAGCCACCAGTAAAGCCCGGCAGTGGCAATGCGCAACGTGGTGCGTATGGCTTCCGCTTCAAAGGAGGTCCAGGGCAGGTAATGGATGGTGACGCGCGTCGCCACCACAAAAGCAATTTCAGCGGCGATAACAATAGCGAGTGCACGGTTCAGGTTCATGGGGTTTAGCGCCTGAGGGCAAGTAGCAACACGCCACCCGCCACCATCAAAATTCCCGACCATTCACGCAGTGATGGTCGCTCCCCCAAAAAGGTGAAAGCAAAAATCGCCACTAGAACCAGGCTGGATTTATCAATGGCAGACACTTTTGCGGCGTCGCCGATTTGCAGCGCGCGAAAATAGCACATCCACGAAGCCCCCGTAGCCAGCGCGGAAAGCCCCAGAAACAGCCAGGTGCGGCCGGGCAGTGCCAGCGGGTTGCTCCACTTCCCGGCAAACCAGACAAAACCGGACAGGATGACGATGATGATAGCCGTGCGTACCAGCGTGGCCATATCCGAATCCACTCCCTTGATGCCGATTTTGGCGAAAATCGCGGTGAGCGCCGCGAAAATGGCGGAAAGCAAAGCCCAATACAGCCAGCTTGCGGCGCTTGTCATGTCAGCTTGCCGGGGCTAGTTTGTTACAGATCAGTGTGGCAACGGCAACTTCCAGCAAACTCAATGGAATGGCGTACAGCAGAATCCCGACAGGCAGCACACCCATGTTGCCGACCACCAGCCACATCAGCACAAACCCCATCAACCAGCCAATGAGTACAGTCTGTTTCAGGTCGAATTTGCGGGAGATCAGGAAAATTGCCCAGCCAAACAAAAAGCCCCACAACATCCACACCATGCCGTTCACCGGCGCAGCAGGAAAGGTCAGGCCCAACGACTGGTAATGGTCTGTCCAGTAATGCTTGAACAACAACTCATTGCGAAAAAACTCGGAAGCATTCACCCAAATGCCAGCAAGTAGGATGGCACGAAACTGTTGCATCGCAGATCTCCTTGTTTGTCATTGGCTTAATCACTGTCTTGGCAAGCAGATTGATCGATTTTGAAGCGTCATATGATGTTGCCTGCCAGCGCTGCTGAGATGACTTTAACGCTTTTCCGAGATTTTTTTAAGCATTACCGGAGTTGGGTGGGGTGTTACCAACGCAATCATGATGTAGCCTTTCTTATCCGGTTTCACCTTGAACGTGTAACTGCAAAATGCAAAAGCCGAATTGTGTACGCAGGATGGCGTTAGCTCGCTTAGCGTTTTCTCAGGGAAAAGCCGTGCCATATCTGCAGAGGTGGATTCCTGCAAGACACAGTCAGTTGAGCAGGTCACCGAAGTCCAGGCGCCATCTGGCCCTTTTTGTTCGATGTTCCACTTTTCATTGGTCAATGAAGCAAAAAAGCTGAAGCCGGTGACATGGCCATCCCGATGGACAACCGCATAAGTGCCCACATCATCCGCATCCAAAGCCCAACTCGAAGTTGCGCTCAATAAAACAACGATCAAAAGAAGTATGCGCAGCATGAAATAATCCTTAATGGTTAATCTCTCCCATAAGTGCCATGTTCATGGGGTGCATAGAAATGCAGCAGGACTGGGCACAGGAGTTGATTCTGCCTGCCGGATTTCGCCTTTGATGTCAGGCAGTGCGCTCATTAATGCGGCCTTTGATTGAGCAATATCAGAAACCAACGTCACGCTCCGGTTTTCCTTCAAAATAAAGTCCCCGATGTACGTGATCTGCCCGGGTGGGGCATGAAACGCAGAAGAAGCCCGGTCAAGCGTAGCACCATTAAAGGCGCTGTAAACATAGTGCCCAGCAGGGGCCTTGAACGCGAAATATTCGATTCCCTTTTTTGGCGCGGGAACGGAAGCCACAGTCCTGTTGTAATGCCAGCAATTGCCTGTAATTGCCTGGGTTTGCAAACTATATTCATCCAGAGTTACCGCAAATCGGGGGGCCGTCCATGCCCCTTCCACACCTAGGCCGTAAACAAGCACGGCGTAATCACTGTTTGGCTGCAAGCCCTTGGAGAAAGGCTGCACCTGGTTAAACGTGCATCCCGTCAAAAGCCAGCAGGCTAGTGTGAGCAACAGTAATGCAAGCTGATGTTTTGTGGCCAAGGTTATCTGTCGTAATGGCATTGCACGCGTGCCACCAACCCGTCCATATTGAATTCAAATGCTTCTGCCGCAACCAGGTTGTTCACACTCTGGTAGCGCAGCACCACGCTGCGAACACCGATAAAAACATCCAGCAGCACAAATTCCAGGTCGGGATACGCTGCCAACCCTTTGGCCAGATAAGCCCTCACGTTATCCTTGCCACGCAGCACTCCGGCAGGATTGTCCGCCAGTCTGCTCAAAAAGACGCTGAAATATTCAACATCCTCGGCATAGTGCGACAGGATCGCCTCCAAATCACGATCGTTCCATGCCTGTATCCAGTGTGCAGCAAATTCTTGGGCTTGTTGTTCTGAAATCATGCCGATTAAGGAGAATATTGGTATCTATGGATGAGTAAAAGGTTTTTCGGCCTTTATTGGGCTATGCATAGACATGATTCTCAGTGCTTTGCTCAATGAGTTGCCAACGTGGAGGTCACCGGCGCTGCGCGGCTTTATCGCGCAGCGTCCGGTGGACCGCAGGGTTGGGTGTCTTTCGCAGTCTCAAATGCTTCAAGGAAACCATCAATTACGCGTACAAGAACCTTTGCCAGGAGTTGCCAGGTGTCGCGGGAATAGTCCCCCACCACGGAGATTGTTTCGCCTAGACTGCCTCGGGCAAAGGATCCTGCCTTCTGTTGATATGTTTCGTTCACAACGCCAGCGTTGTGAACCAAGATATCTCTCGTCGCCTTCGCTTCTGCAATTTGCCCCAAGTCTTGGTCGGAGATACAGATGTCGGACACGAGCTTGGTCACGTAAGCAAACCAATCCGCTACGGGCTTGTACTTCAATTCATTGAGTTCGCGGTCGACCAGGGCAGAAATGATTTGGTCTTTGTCTACTGCGGACACAATCACACCATATTCGACTTGGCGTTTGGATGGAAGACGGATGGGTTGTGCAATCAAAACGGTGCGAAGCGCATCGAAAAACATGCTCTCGAACAGGGCTATCTGATGTTGGACTATCAACTGAAGAAAATGCTCGTCATAGGCGCGCGTGAAGTAACCAGATAGTTCGTTGGGGAGAACCGTTTTGTTCTGAAGCCCTAGACCATGCGCAAACTCAGAATAGCCAATTGTTATTGCTGTCTGCTGGGGCATTGTTGCCGCAAAGTTAGATGCGAATTGGTAGCCAAGTTGCGTATATGCCTTGAACTCCATTACTGCGCAAAAGTTGTTGATGGCCTGAGTTCGTAAGGCTCTGAGAGATGCAACAGGCATAAATTACCTCACCAAAGACACCCAACGTTAAGTAGACATCCTAATTGACGCTTTATAAAGCGTCAAAATAGAACTTATTAAAAATTTGTTTAATAGATTGTCTTTTTCTTTCATGATGTTAACCGTTTTTAGTGCCTCCTAAAAAGCGACCGTGGAACCATCGCCTATGCCTGCCCAAGCTGCTTGAACAAGTGTGCGAGAAAATCCGTGTTAGGCATTACAGCATTCGCACCGGGCCAGCCAATGTGAATTGGATTTAACGCCATATTTTCTACCATGACAAGCACCACGCGTCGGGCCATTGAGCTTGCCATGGATAGCCTTTGTTGGGTTTTTGGTGAGCAGACAGGTGAGTTCAGCAGCGAGCACTCCACGGGTTGATGGGTAGCCGCCCGGCTCCATTCCGGGGCGTATGCCCCAACTCAAGGCATGGGTTTGGTGCGCCCTGTCTTTTTTAGTATTTTTTTTATTTATAACTTATTGAAAAATATGTAACAAACACTTCTGGCATGCCGCTTGCTGATATACCGGCATGACAAGCGCAAGCCATACTCCTTTTGATGAAATGCGTACCGCCAGCAACGAGGTGCGTCCGCTTTACCAACCGTTCGAGCAATGGCTGGGTAATGTTTCGCATGCGCAGTTGACGCAGAAATCGCGCGAAGCGGAATTGCTGTTCCGCCGTGTGGGTATTACGTTCAACGTGTATGGTGACGATGCCGGGGCCGAGCGGCTGATTCCGTTCGATGTGATTCCGCGCATCCTGGCGGCACATGAATGGCAGCGCCTTTCCGATGGCGCCATACAGCGCGTCAAGGCGTTGAATGCCTTCCTCAACGACCTTTATCACGGTCAGGAGATTATCAAAGCCGGCATCATGCCTGCCAGCATTTTGCAGAACGAGATGTATCGCCCTGAAATGCAGGGGGTGGATGTGCCGGGTGGGGTGTATGCGCACATCGCCGGCATCGACATTGTGCGTACCAGCGAGAACCAGTTCTACGTGCTGGAAGACAACCTGCGCACGCCTTCCGGCGTCTCCTACATGCTGGAAGACCGCAAGATGATGATGCGGTTGTTCCCCGAGCTGTTCCGCCGTTATTCGGTGGCGCCGGTGGAGCATTATCCGCAGGTGCTGCTCAACAACCTGCGCGCCGTGGCGCCGCCCGGTGTGCAAGACCCCACGGTGGTGCTGATGACGCCGGGGGCTTATAACAGCGCCTATTTCGAGCACGCCTTCCTGGCGCAGCAGATGGGCATCGAACTGGTAGAAGGCCAGGATATGTTCGTCCGCGACAACGCCGTCTACATGCGCACCACAGAAGGCCCCAAGCGCATCGACGTGATCTATCGCCGCATCGACGACGATTTCATCGACCCGATGGCTTTCCGCGAAGACTCCATGCTCGGCGTGCCGGGGCTGGTTTCGGTCTACCGCAACGGTGGTGTGACGCTGGCCAACGCCATCGGCACCGGCGTCGCCGACGACAAGGCGACCTATACTTTCGTGCCCGAGATGATCCGCTTCTACCTCGGCGAAGAACCCTTGCTTGCCAACGTGCCCACCTACAAGCTGGGCGAAAAGGATGATCTTGCCTATGTGCTGGACCACCTGCCGGAGCTGGTGGTGAAAGAGGTGCAGGGCTCCGGTGGCTACGGCATGCTGGTTGGCCCCACCGCCAGCAAGGAAACTATCGCGGATTTCCGCAGCCGCATCCTCGCCAACCCGGCCAACTACATCGCGCAGCCTACGCTCGCGCTTTCCACTTGCCCCACGCTGGTCGAGAAGGGTATTGCGCCGCGTCATGTCGATTTGCGCCCGTTCGTGCTCTCCGGCAAGACCGTGACACTGGTGCCCGGCGCGCTATGCCGCGTGGCGCTGCGCGAGGGCTCGCTGGTCGTGAATTCGTCGCAGGGCGGCGGCACCAAGGATACCTGGGTACTGAATCATGCTGAGTAGAACCGCCGATCACCTCTACTGGATGGCGCGCTACATCGAACGTGCCGAAAACATGGCGCGCGTGCTGGACGTGACCTATCGCATGTCGCTGGTTTCCAGCGGCGCGCATACCGAGCAGGATTTATGGAAGCCGCCAGTACTGGTTGCTGATGATGTGGAAGCCTTTGAGCGTGACTATGGCGAATACAACGCTGCCAACGTGATGCGTTACATGGCGCTGGACGAGAGCAACCTGTCCAGTATTGTGAGCTGCCTGGGGGCTGCGCGTGAAAATGCCCGCTCGGTGCGGGTGGCGATGGCCTCGGAAATGTGGGAGACCGTCAATTCGTTATGGCTGGAATTGCGCCAGCGCGTTAGTCAAGGCCTGAGCGAGGCTGACATTGGGGAATTCTGCGACTGGGTCAAATCGCGTTCCCACCTGTTTCGCGGGGTGATGTTCGGCACTATGCTGCGCGACGATGGTTTCTGGTTTTTGCGTCTGGGAACGATTATTGAACGCGCTGATAACACTGCGCGCTTGCTGGATGCCAAATACCACCTGCTGATGGCGGCCGGTGCTGGCCCTGAGGGCCCGGTGGACTACTATGAGTGGAGCTCTCTGCTACGCTCGTTATCGTCGTTCGAGGCGTACCAGAAGGTATATCGCGACACCATCGAGCCCTCCAAGGTGGCTGAGCTACTGGTGCTGCGTAATGACATGCCGCGCTCGCTGCACGCTTGTTATAACGAGATTGTTGCCATCCTGGAACAGCTTTGTACCCTGCGCGGGCAGGAATGCCTGCGGCTGGGTGGCGAAACCCATGCCCGCCTGCGTTATGGGCGTATGGACGACATTTTCAATGCAGGTCTGCACGAGTATCTGCAAGAGTTCATTACCCGTAACAACGGCCTTGGTGGAGAAATCCAGCGGTCTTTCCTGAATGCCCCGGTGAATTAACATGAGCCTGCACCTGAATATCGAACATCACACGCAACTGTCCTTTGACGACTCCGTGGATTACACCATCCAGCAGCTGCACCTGACACCCCTGGATGGATTCGGGCAGAAGGTCAAGCGCTGGGAAATACGCGTCAACGGCGAATTGCGGGCGCATGCTGATACCTACGGCAACCTGGAACACACGCTGGTAGTGGATGGCCCGCACCGCAGCATCAACATCACCGCCACTGGCGAAGTGGAAACCGGGGTGGATGTTCCGCCACAACCTGATGTCCTGCCCATACAGGTTTATCTGCGCTACACCCCCCTGACTATGGCGGATCACCGTATCCGTGCTTTTGCCAAGTTGTATGCGCCGACCACTGCCAAACTGGACGATGCGGTTTTGACCAACCTCATGTTCGGCATCCGCGATTGCGTGGCTTATCGCAAGGGTAAGGGTGCAACCAGTGCCAGTGCTGCGGATGCGCTGGCGGCGGGTGAAGGCAGTTGCCACGACTACGCCCATATTTTTATTGCCTGCTGCCGCAGCCTGGGCATTCCCGCCCGTTTTGTCAGCGGTTACCTGTTCAGCACTGCCACCGGCCGCCTGGAAAGTCATGCCTGGGCCGATGCCTGGGTGGAAGGCGAAGGCTGGCTCAGCTTCGATGTCTGCAACGGCCAGCGTGCCAACGGCATCCATGTACGCCTTGCCACCGGGCTGGATTACCGCGACGCCTGTCCGGTGAGCGGCGTGGCGCACGGTGCCACCGAAGCCATGAGCCTGTCGGTGCAGGTGCAGCAGGCCCAGCAATAACATTTGAGTCTCTGCCGCAGCACCCAGCAACGGTTGAGTCGCCCACGTCGTTTTTCTGTTCGAGTGCCTTCATGACTAACTCACTGCAACATCCCCGCCTGGGCGACAAGTCCAATTCCTCATGGTTCGAGGAGTTTTTGCCCAAGTTGCTGGAAGACCGCGACCGTATTGGCCTTACCGACATGATCCGCGAGATCGACGCGCTGATGCTCACCGTGGAGCCCGGCTGCTCGGTCGCCTATGTCAGCGAGCTGGCGCTGATGACGCCCTACCACTACCTGGTCACACTGGAATCGGAATCGCACTGGACGCACGTGCTACGCGTGGACATGAACTCGCCCGACCTGCTGGTGCGTGAAGTGCGCGACCCCAGCAAGCACGGCATTTTCCGCAGCCTCAACGAGGTTTACCCAATAGGGGCGCACAAGCCCAACTCACGCTACATGGGCGAAATTTTCCGCGTGACCAACCTGCATGACGTGGTGGAAATGCAGAAAACGCGCGAGATTCGCTTTTTTAACCAGGACCAGATTCGCAAGCTGGAATTGCCGGGCAACATGGCCATCGTCAAACCCTCGCCCTACACCCACAACATTGTAGGTTACTGGGAAAGGCCGCCCGAAGACATCCGCGTTTATGCATTAGGCAACAGTGTGATCCGCGATGACGTCAACCGCGGCTATCAGGAAGCCAAGGAAACCCAGGCCAGACTGGACCTGGACAAGCTGATCCTGCCCATCGACCATCTGGCCACCCGCATTTACAGCCAGAATCGGGAAGTTGCCATCCTCGAGTACCTGACCCTTTCCAGCTATTACTACTGGGGCTCCTACGACATTGCCGACCAGAACTCCTCGACCAATGTCACCAAAAGCATCCATTACCCGGATGAAAGTTTCAGCCCGGCCAAGGTTTTTACTGCCGCCAATAACCCCTACTTCGTCAACCACCTGGTCGGCCTGCCATCGCCTACCGAGGCTTTTGTGCGCAACTACGGCCCACGCCTGCACCATGTGGCGCTGTCGGTGGCCGATAGTGAAACCAACGGGGCAGCCAATATTGATTACGTGGTGGAGGCCATCAAGGCCAAAGGCAAGGATTTCCTGCTGGACGTGATAGGCTCCAAGGAAGAGGGGCTGAAGCAAATCTTTTCCAGCGCCTCCGAGCACTCTTCTCTCATCATCGAATACGTGCAGCGCTTCGGCGATTTCGACGGCTTCTTCACCAAGAAGAACGTGGCGGGCCTGACAGCAGCGGCGGGTGTGGAAGAGAACCTCAGGCTACTGCAAGCGGAAAGCACAAAATGACCATTAAAGTCGCTCTCAGCCACAAGACACGCTACGTTTACGACCAGCCGGTGCAGCTGTCGCCGCATGTGTTCCGGTTGCGCCCGGCGGCCCATTCACGCACGCCGATCACGGCCTATTCGCTCAACATCAAGCCGGAAAAACACTTCATCAACTGGCAGCAGGACCCCTTTGGGAATTATCTGGCGCGCGTGGTATTCCCCGAGAAATCCACCGAATTGTCCATCGAGGTGGATCTGGTCGCCGAAATGACGGTGATCAACCCCTTCGACTTTTTCCTGGAGGAATACGCTGAGACGGTACCCTTCCAGTACCCGGAGCAGTTGCGCAAGGAATTGCTACCCTATCTGGAAGCTACCGAGGATGGCCCGTTGCTGACGGCTTTCCTCAACGATATCCCGCGCGACAAGGTCGGTGTGGTGGATTTTCTGGTGGACATCAACCAGCGCGTCAACCGCCTGGTGAGCTACAGCATCCGTATGGAACCGGGCGTACAGACCTGCGAGGAAACGCTGGCGAAAAAACTCGGCTCCTGCCGCGATTCCGGCTGGCTGCTGGTGCAAGTCCTGCGCCACCTGGGGCTGGCGGCGCGCTTCGTATCCGGTTACCTGGTGCAGCTCACCGCCGATATGAAGGCGCTGGATGGCCCGTCCGGCACTGAAGTGGACTTCACCGACCTGCATGCCTGGGCCGAGGTGTATATCCCCGGCGCAGGCTGGATCGGCCTTGACCCCACCTCAGGCCTGTTCGCCGGTGAGGGCCACATCCCGCTGGCCTGTACTGCCGATTTTGTCAGCGCCGCGCCGGTCACCGGCGGCTTTACTGGCAAAGCCAACACCACCTTTGAATTCAGCAACTGCGTCACCCGCATTCACGAAGACCCGCGCGTCACCAAGCCCTATAACGAAGCGCAGTGGCAAGCCATCGAAAAGTTGGGCGACAAGGTGGACAAGGAACTCAAGAAAGGTGACGTGCGCCTCACCATGGGCGGCGAACCGACCTTTGTCTCCATCGACAACATGGACGCGCCGGAATGGAACACTGCCGCCGACGGCGAGCAGAAACGCAAGCTAGCCGGTCAACTGGTGCGGCGCCTGCGTGATGCTTTCGCCCCCGGCGGCCTGCTGTATTTCGGCCAGGGCAAATGGTATCCGGGCGAGCCGCTGCCGCGTTGGCAACTGGCCTGTTTCTGGCGCAAGGACGGCAAGCCCATCTGGAAAAATGCCGATCTGCTGGCTGATGAAACCCGTGACTACGGCTTCAAACGGGAGCATTCGGAAAAATTCATCCGCGAATTGGCGAAGCGTTTGGGCCTGAAAGGCAGCTTTATCCGCGCCGGTTATGAAGACCCGCTCTACTACCTGTTGCAGGAAGGTGTGCTGCCCAACAACCTTGACCCGCTCAAGGTAGATTTGAAAGACGATCTGGAACGCAAGCGCCTTGCCAAGGTGCTTGCTGCTGATCTCGGTGCGCCGGTGGGCTACGTGCTGCCGCTGCACTGGAGCTACAAAACCAGCCAGTGGCACAGCAGCCCATGGCAATTCCGCCGTGGCGAAATGTTCCTGGTGCCGGGTGATTCTTCCATGGGCTTAAGGCTGCCTTTGGCCAGCCTGCCTTGGGTGCCGTTCGAGGCGCGCGACCACGAACACGAGCGCAGCCTGTATGAAGAAGTCGAGCCGCTGGGTGATATTGATTCGTTGGTGAGTCGCAGATACAGCCAGACCGCCAAAAAGAAAACCCACCCCACCGAAATGGAGTCGGTGGAAGACGGCGCCACGCAGGAATCCGACCCGCAATGGACGCCGCACACCGCGTTGACGGTGGAGGCGCGGGACGGCCGCATGCACGTTTTCATCCCGCCCACCAACGCGCTGGAGCATTACCTGGACATCATCGCTTCGGTCGAGGCAACAGCAAAATCACTCAAGATGCCGGTGGTGATTGAAGGTTACCAGCCACCGCATGACTTGCGCCTGACGCGGTTACCGGTCACGCCCGACCCCGGCGTGATCGAAGTCAACATCCACCCGGCGGCTTCGTGGCGCGAGCTGGTGCACAACACCACAACCCTCTATGAACAGGCACGCCTGACCCGGCTGGGCACCGAGAAATTCATGCTGGATGGCCGCCACACTGGCACCGGCGGCGGCAACCATGTGACGCTGGGCGGCATCACCCCCGCCGACAGCCCCATCCTGAGAAGGCCTGATCTGCTAAGAAGTTTGGTCACCTACTGGCAGCACCACCCGGCGCTGTCCTACCTGTTCTCCGGCCTGTTCATTGGGCCGACCAGCCAGGCGCCGCGCGTGGATGAAGCACGCAACGACAGCCTCTATGAACTGGAAATCGCCTTCCAGCAGATGCCGGAAGGTGAAGTCCCCGCCCCCTGGCTGGTGGACAGGTTGCTGCGCAACCTGCTGGTGGACATGACCGGCAACACGCACCGCAGCGAGTTCTGCATCGACAAGCTCTATGCCCCCGGTTCGGATTCCGGCCGCTTGGGCCTCTTGGAACTGCGCGCCTTTGAAATGCCGCCGCATGCGCAAATGAGTTTGATGCAGATGCTGCTGCTGCGTACGCTGGTGGCCTGGTTCTGGAAACAGCCTTACCGCAAGCCGCTGGTGCGCTGGGGCACGCAGTTGCACGACCGCTTCATGCTGCCGCACTTTATCGCCGCTGACATCCGCGACGTGGCGCGCGACCTGCAACAGGCGGGGTACAAATTTGAAGCCGACTGGTTTGCGCCTTTCCTGGAATTCCGTTTCCCCCTCATGGGGCGCGTGCAGGTTGGCAATTTGCAACTGGAACTGCACCAGGCCATTGAGCCCTGGCATGTGCTGGGCGAGGAAATCACCAGCAGCGGCACGGCGCGTTATGTGGACTCCTCAGTTGAGAGGTTACAGGTGCGCCTCACCGGCGCCATGGGCGAGCGTTACGCGCTCACCTGCAACGGCCGCCGCGTCGGGCTGCGTGACACCGAAGTGCCGGGCGAAAAAGTCGCCGGGGTGCGTTTCCGCGCCTGGAACCCGCCCTCGGCATTGCACCCAACGATAGGCGTGCAGGCCCCGCTGGTGTTCGATATTGTGGATACCTGGAACGGACGCTCCATCGGCGGCTGCACCTACCACGTCAGCCACCCCGGTGGGCGCAACTACGACACCTTGCCGGTAAACGCTTTCGAGGCCGAAGGCCGCCGCGTCAGCCGCTTCTGGAACCACGGCCACACCCCGGGCAAACTGGCTGAACTACCGCCGGAAGAGCCCAACAAGGACTACGTGTTCACCCTGGATATGCGCTGGAATTCGCCAAAAGCAGAATAATTGATTAGCCAAATCCGTGCTGGCTTGATAGGGTGCATGCCTTTCATGCGTGTGATGCCCCAGCCAAAGGCAAACGATGATATTTGACAGATTTTCATTATGGACAGGTCGGCCTTATCCCCTGGGTGCCACTTGGGATGGCAATGGTGTCAATTTTGCCCTGTTTTCCGAGCATGCCGAAAAGGTCGAGTTATGCTTGTACGATGCCGACGGGCAACGTGAAATTGCGCGCATCACCCTGCGTGAGCATACCGACCAGGTGTGGCACGGCTACCTGCCCGATGCGCGGCCCGGGCAGCTTTACGGCTACCGGGTGCACGGCCCCTACCAGCCAGAGCATGGGCACCGTTTCAATGCCAACAAATTGCTGCTTGACCCTTATGCCAAGGCCATTGTCGGTGATGTCGCCTGGTCGGATGCCCATTTCGGCTATGAGCTTGGTCATGACGACGGCGACTTGTCCTTTGATCCCCGCGACAATGCCGCCGGCATGCCGAAATGCCAGGTAGTGGATACCCATTACGACTGGGAAAACGACCTTCCGCCCGCCACTCCCTGGAATGAAACCGTCATCTACGAATTACACGTCAAGGGCTTTACCCAGTTACACCCGGAGGTTCCCGAACACCTGCGCGGCACCTATGCCGGGCTGGCCCAGGAACCGGTCATCGCACACCTGAAAAGTCTGGGCGTCAGTGCGGTGGAACTGATGCCGGTGCATGCCTTCCTGGATGAAAGGCATTTGCTGGAACGGGAATTGAAAAACTACTGGGGCTACAACTCCATCGGCTACTTTGCGCCGGAAATGCGCTACAGCGCCAGCGGCTCCATCAACGAGTTCAAGGAGATGGTCAAAACCTTCCATGCGCAAGGGATCGAGGTCATCCTGGACGTGGTCTATAACCACACGGCCGAAGGCAACCAGCGCGGCCCCACCCTGAGTTTCCGCGGCATCGACAATTTTTCCTATTACCGGCTGGAACCCGGGCAGTACCGCTATTACCGCGACTACACCGGCTGCGGCAACACGCTCAACATGATGCATCCGCGCGTGTTGCAGCTCATCATGGACAGCCTGCGCTACTGGGTGCTGGAGATGCACGTGGACGGCTTCCGCTTCGACCTGGCCTCTGCCCTGGCGCGCGAGTTGTACGACGTTGACCGGCTGGGCGCCTTTTTCGACATTGTCCGCCAGGACCCGGTGCTGTCCCAGATCAAGCTGATTGCGGAGCCCTGGGATCTGGGCGCGGGTGGCTATCAGGTGGGCAATTTCCCGCCGGGATGGACGGAATGGAACGGCAGGTACCGCGACGCGGTGCGTTCGTTCTGGAAAGGCGAAGGCGGCCTGGTGGCGGAAATGGCATCCCGCCTGACCGGTTCGTCCGACCTCTATAACCACAGCGGGCGCCGTCCCTACGCCAGCATCAACTTTTTGACCGCGCACGATGGCTTCACCTTGCAAGACCTGGTGAGCTACAACGAAAAGCACAATGAGGCCAACCGCGAGGATAACCGCGACGGGGAATCGCATAACCGTTCCTGGAACTGCGGTGCCGAAGGCCCGACCGATGACATGGAGATACTGGAGCTGCGCGCCCGCCAGAAACGCGCTCTGATGGCGACTCTGCTGCTTTCGCAGGGGGTGCCGATGCTGACCGCCGGTGACGAGATGGGGCGCAGCCAGGGTGGCAATAACAACGCCTATTGCCAGGATAACGAAATCAGTTGGGTCAACTGGAATATCCCTGCCGAGGAGCAACAGTTCCTGCATTTTGTGCAGCGCCTGCTGGCTTTCCGGCGGGCGCATCCGCTGCTCCACCGAAACCGCTTTTTTACCGGCCGCAGCCCGGATGGCAAAAGGGTCTGGGACATCATCTGGTTCGGCACCAACGGCAGGGAAATGAGTAGTGGCGAGTGGGACCAGCACTTTGCGCGCTGCCTGGGGGTTTATCTCTCCGGTGAACAGATGGAAGAACTGGGCGTGTGGGGTGAACCCGTGCGCGATGATGACTTTATCCTGCTGATCAATGCCCACCATGAACCCATTTCGTTCCTGCTGCCGCGCTTTCGCCGCAGCGTGGGCTGGAACTGTTTCATGGATACCGGGGTCGAGCAGGGAATGGGTAACGACAACCACTACTCCTGCGGCGAGCCTTATTACCTCGGGCCGCGTTCGGTGGCTGTACTGACCCGGCCCAGAATAGCGCATTAACCTGAACTGGAAATTCCGGAGAGCAACAGCAGGACAGCGCACAAGCATGGGCTGGAAGCCCAGTAAGTTTAACCAACCCCAATCCGAATCCATCATGATATTCACAGCCCCTTCCGATATCCACGACGTT
>WBZT01001350.1_pt1 | contig 18080 bp, 15 predicted proteins | sample 5204241 | NCBI WGS metagenome assembly WBZT01 (sample SAMN12344358, study PRJNA552823) | activated sludge metagenome | biome: Activated sludge suspended growth; feature: Nitrification reactor; material: Wastewater; isolation source: activated sludge from nitrification reactor of wastewater...
GCGACCTCCAGGAAGCCCGCCGCCAGCCATTCCGGCGTGTAGTCCAGGCCCAGGGCGTCGTTGACCCGGACGGCCATGGCCTGGAAGCCCGCTCGCGCGGCGCCCGGGTCCAGGGATTGATCGCTTTTTTCCCCGAATACCGCCGGGAAACAGTCCGCCTGGATGCGGCCCAGCAGCAGGTTGGCGTCGGTGACGGCGAGGGGGCCGCCGCGTCGATAGCAGGCCGGCCCCGGCAGGCTGCCGGCGGATTCCGGGCCGGCCAGCAGGCGCTGGCCATCGAAGCGGAGAATGGAGCCGCCCCCCGCCGCCACGGTATGCACGCCCAGCATGGGCACCCGGATGCGGTGGCCGGCGATGCGGGTGTCCTGCACACGCTCGAATTCCCCGGCGTGGAGGGAAACGTCGGTGGAGGTGCCGCCCATGTCGAAGCCGATGAGCTTGTGCATGCCCGCCGCGCGCCCCGCCTTGGCCATGCCCATGAGGCCGCCGGCCGGGCCGGAGAGCACGCTGTCCTTGCCCCGGAAGTCCGCGGCATGCGTCAGGCCCCCGTTGGATTGCATGAATTCCAGCCGCGTGCCGGCGGGCAGGGCCTCCGCCACCTGGGCCACGTAGCGGCGCACCGGCGGCGACAGGGTGGCATCCAGCACCGCCGTCTCGGCGCGGGGAACAAACTTGATCAGGGGGCTGGCCTGGTGGGACAGGCTGACCTGGGTGAAGCCCGCCTGGCGCGCGATCTCCGCCGCCTCCAGTTCGTGGGCCGGGTTCTTCCAGGCGTGCAGGAAAGCGATGGCGCAGGCGTTCAGGCCTTCCGTCCGGGCCCGCGCCAGGCTCGCGCGCAGGTGCTCCGCGTCCAGGGGCTGGAGCACGGCGCCGTCGGCGGACACGCGTTCCCGGGCCTCGACCACCCGGGCGTGGAGCGGCGCCGGCTTGCGGATGTCCAGGGCGAAGATGTCGGGGCGGGCCTGGTCGCCGATCTCCAGGGCGTCGGCGAAGCCCGCGGTGGTGACCAGCAGGGTGGGTTCGCCGCCGTGGGTGAGCAGGGCATTGGTGCCCACCGTGGTGCCCATCTTCACGGCGGCGATGGCGCCGGGGGGGATGGCCTGGCCGGGTTCCAGGCCGAGGATGGAACGGATGCCGGCGATGGCCGCGTCCCGGTAGGCGCCGGGGTTCTCCGACAGCAGTTTCGTCTGGATCAGCCGCCCGTCGGGCGCCCGCGCGACGATGTCGGTGAAGGTGCCGCCCCGGTCGATCCAGAATTCCCAGGCCATGACCTCGTCGACGTGGCGCTCAGAGCCCCCTCAGAGCCCCGATTCCTCGAGCATCTCCTTGGCGTCCTTGGACAATTCCTCCAGCTGATCCTGGTCGAGCATGAGGTGGGCGAGCACGCTCGGGCCATGCTTTTCCCATTCGACGTTGCCGGACAGGCGCGAATAGAAGCTCTCGATATATTCCGCCAGTTGTCCCACGGCCACCAGGTTGATGGCCCCGGACCCCAGGTTGGAGCGATAGATGCCGGCGTCGTGATGCTGGCCGATGGCTTCCCGGATGTGGTCGGGCAGTTGCCAGCCCTTGGCCAGCAGGCCCCCCACCACGGCGTGGTTGGTGCCGTGCCGCCCATCCTCGACTTCCGTGAAGCTGGCCGTCAGTTCCGAATTGGCGAGCTTGAGGGTGTCCCGGTAGTCGCTGAAACGCCGCATCAACAGGGGGATGCCGGCATCGCGGAACAGGCCGAAGAGATGGGCGTCCTCCTTGGGCACGCATCCCAGGGTCTGGGCCAGGTAGGCGGCCACCAGGGCGGTACGGGCGGCCTCGTCCCAGAATCTGTCCAGGCCCTGGGTGGGCACCGCGTTGCGCAGGGACAGGCTCATGACCAGGGCGCCGATGTTCTTCATGCCCAGCATGGAGACGGCGTGGTCGATGGAGCTCACCTGCCGGCGCAACCCGAAGAACGGGGAGTTGATGGTCTTCAGCACGGCGGCGGCCAGGCCCACGTCGGTGGAGACCAGTTGGGCGATGCGGCGCAGGTTGGGTTCGGCCTTGGCGCGTTCCTCCAGTACCGCATTGACGATGGCGGGACGGGGCGGAATCGCCACGCTGTTGATGATTTTTTCGGCTTCCGCCGTGGTCAGGTCGGCCATGGTTTTTCAGGCTCAGTGAGGTGGATGGGGAGAGCGCCGGGGTGACGCGCCACCTCCGGCCGTGCCGGATCGATGCGTCACAAGCGCCCTCCCTTAACGGCCAGTCCCGGCTTGACTTAAATCCCGCGCAGCAACTCGTTGATGCCCACCTTGGACAGGGTCTTGGCGTCCACCTTCTTGACGATGACGGCGCAGTACAGGCTGTACTTGCCGTCGGCGGAGGGCAGGTTGCCGCTCACAACCACGGAGCCGGCGGGCACGCGGCCGTAGAAGACCTCGCCGGTTTCCCGGTCGTAGATCTTGGTGGACTGGCCGATGTACACGCCCATGGAGATGACGCAGTTGTCCTCCACCACCACGCCTTCCACCACTTCGGAACGGGCGCCGACGAAGCAGTTGTCGCCGATGATGGTGGGGCCGGCCTGGACCGGCTCCAGCACGCCGCCGATGCCGACGCCGCCGGACAGGTGCACGTTCTTGCCGATCTGGGCGCAGGAACCCACGGTGGCCCAGGTGTCCACCATGGTGCCTTCATCCACGTAGGCGCCGATGTTGACGTAGGAGGGCATCAGCACCACGTTGCGGGCGATGTAGGAACCCTTGCGCGCGGCGGCAGGCGGCACCACGCGGAAGCCGCCTTCGCGGAAATCGCGGCTGTTGTAGTCGGCGAACTTGCTGGGCACCTTGTCGTAGTAGTTGGTGAAGCCGCCCTTGATGAAGAAGTTGTCCTCCATGCGGAAGGACAGCAGCACGGCCTTCTTGATCCACTGGTGGGTCACCCAGGTCTGGCCATTGTTTTCGCCTTTAATGCGCTCGGCGACACGCAGCTGGCCCATGTCCAGCAGGTCGATGACGGCCATGACCGCATCCTTGACCTTGGGCTCCACGTTGCGGGGAGTGATGTCGGCGCGGCGCTCAAAGGCTTCCTCGATGATGGGTTGCAGATCTTGCATGTCTTATTCCTTCATAAGGTTATGTGTATTACTTAACAAATAGAATGAAACATTTCCAGGCGGGTTCCCCCTTTTCCAAAGGGGGGAGCGAAGGGATGGGGCGCGGAGTTCATCACACCCCCGCCCGGACGAAAGCAGCGATTCGGTGGGCCGCCTCCACGCAGGCCTCCAGGCCGTCCACCAGGGCGATGCGGATGAAGCCCTTGCCCGGGTTCACGCCCCGGGCCTCCCGGGCCAGGAAGCTGCCGGGCAGGACGGTGACATGTTGCTGGCGGTAGAGCTCCCGGGCGAATTCGGCATCGTCGCCGGGCACCTTGGCCCACAGGTAGAAGGCGGCATCTGGTGCGTCGAATTCCAGCGCGTCCTTGAGCAGGGGCATGACGGCGGCAAATTTCTCCCGGTACAGGCGGCGGTTGTCCCGCACATGCTCCTCGTCCCGCCAGGCGGCGGCGGAAGCGGCCTGGACCGCCGGGTTCATGGCGGAACCGTGATAGGTGCGGTAGAGCAGGAACTGGCGGATCAGCTCCGCGTCGCCGGCCACGAAGCCGGAGCGCAGGCCGGGCACGTTGGAACGCTTGGACAGGCTGTTGAACACCACCAGCCGTTCCTGCCCGCGCCCGAGCTGCCTGGCGGCGGTCAGGGCGCCCAGGGGCGGATGCCCCGCGTCGAAGTAGATCTCCGAATAGCACTCGTCGGCGGCGATGACGAAGCCATGCCGGTCGGCCAGGTCGAACACCTGGCGCCAGTCGTCCAGTCCCATCACCCTGCCAGTGGGGTTGCCGGGGGAGCAGACATAGGCCAGATGGGTGTCGCTCCACAGGTCCTCAGGCGCGGACGCGAACTCCATGCGGAAGCCGTTATCCGGCAGGGTGTTGAGGAAGTAGGGCCTGGCCCCGGCCAGCAGGGCGGCGCCTTCGTAAATCTGGTAGAAGGGGTTGGGCGATACCACCCGCTTCACATGTTTGGTGGGGTCGACGATGGCCTGGGCGAAGGCGAACAGGGCTTCCCGGCTGCCGTTCACCGGCAGGATCTGGCTGGCCGGGTCCAGGTCCACGCCGTAGCGCATGCGGCACCAGTCGGCGATGGACCGGCGCAGGTCGTCGGAGCCCTGGGTGGCGGGATAACTGGCCAGGCCCTGGAGATTCGCGGTCAGGACTTCCCTGATGAAGGCCGGCGTTGCATGCTTGGGCTCGCCGATGGAAAGATTGATGGCGGCGAGCGCCGGGTTGGGGACCACCCCGGCGAACAGTTCGCGCAGTTTCTGGAACGGGTAGGACTGGAGTTGGTTCAGGCGCGGGTTCACAGCGCGATGTGCGGAATACGAAAGACACGGATTATATGCCGAGCCCCCATTCAACGGCTTTTTCGAGGACCGTCGCGAAAGCCCCCCTGAGCCTGGTGCTATCCGCCACGACCTGGGGCCTGGTCTGGTACCCCTATCGCCTCCTGGAAACGGGGGGGCTTTCGGGCAGCGTTGCCTCCCTTCTGAGCTATTCGCTCGGCATCGTTCCCCTGCTGCTCCTGGCCCGGCGCCGGGCCTGGCCGGCGGGCGGCCAGTTCGGCTGGCTCGTGGCCATTGCCCTGAGCACCGGCTGGACCAATCTTGCCTATGTGCTGGCGGTGATCCATGGCGAGGTCATGCGGGTCATGCTGCTGTTTTATCTGGCCCCCTTGTGGACCGTGGTGTTCGCCCGCCTGATCCTGGGCGAGCGGGCCGGGGGCGCCGGGCTGGCCGTCATCGGCCTGTCCCTGGCCGGCGCCATGATCATGCTCTACCAGGGCGACGGCCTGCCTCTGCCGGCCAGCAACGCGGAATGGCTGGGCCTGTCCTCGGGCATCGGTTTCGCCCTGTCCAACGTGATCACCCGCAAGACCCGCGAGATTCCCATCGAGACCCGTTCCCTCTGGGTTTTCATCGGCGTGACCGCCATCGCCGCGGTCGTCGCTGCCACCGAACCCGGGGCTTTCGACACCATCGTCGCCGTGGAGGGAAGAACGTGGCTCCTGGTGGCGGGCGTCACCCTGGCCCTGCTGCTGGCCACCTTCACGGTGCAATACGGTCTTGCCCATGTCCCCGCCAATCGCGCCGTGGTCATCCTGCTGTTCGAACTGGTGGTGGCCGCTCTTTCCAGTCGCTGGCTGGCCGACGAGATCATGGATGCCCGGGAATGGATCGGTGGCGCCATGATCGTGGCCGCCACCCTGTTTTCCATGCGATTGAGCAACCATGGCTGAGAACTATTCCCTCCTGCATGCCTCCTTCCTGGTCGCCGATCTTGCCCGGGCCCGCGCCTTCTACGAGGGCATCCTGGGCCTCGTTCCCAGTCCCGCGCGGCCGGCCATGAGCTTCGACGGCGTCTGGTACGACCTGGGCCGGGGCCAGATCCATCTCATCAACCTTCCCAGCCCGGACCCGGTGGCGGGCCGCCCGGAGCATGGCGGCCGGGACCGGCACACGGCCCTGGGGGTGGCGGGGTGGGAGGCGCTCAAGGCCCGGCTGGAAGCGGCGGGGGTGTCCTACACCCTCAGCCAGTCCGGGCGCCGGGCCCTGTTCGTCAGGGATCCGGACGGCAACGCGCTGGAGTTGATGGAAGCCTGATTCGCCAAGCGTTCGCCGCGGCGGGTGGCGTCGCGCCCGGGGAATGGTGCCGACGAGGTTTCCATCCCCGCTGTCGCCCTTTATCCTGCCGGGACTTTTGCCCGACTTCTCCTCCGGAGCGCCCGTGAACAAGAACAATCCGACCAGCAATCTCAAGCCCATGCGCGCCAGCAAGCCCACCACGGACCTCTACCAGTCGCCGTCCCTGGGCATGGACGACACCGCCCTGGCCCTGGATATCCGCCGCTACTTCGGCAACTTCCTCGGCCGCGATCACCACTGCCGTTCCACCCACTATCCCTACCAGGCCCTGGCCCTGGCCCTGCGCGATCGCCTCATGGAACGCTGGAAACGGACCCGCCACGCCTACGAGGCGCGGGATGCCCGTCACGCCTACTACCTGTCCCTGGAATTCCTCATGGGGCGCACCCTCGGCAACGCGCTGCTCAACCTCGGCCTGGACGACGCGGCCGCGCCCGCCCTGCGCCATCTGGGCCTGGACCTGGAGGAGATGATCGATGTGGAGCACGACGCCGGATTGGGCAACGGTGGCCTCGGCCGCCTGGCGGCCTGCTTCCTGGACAGTTGCGCCACGCTCCAGCTGCCCGTGATGGGCTACGGCATCCGCTACGAATACGGCATGTTCCGTCAGCACATCGAGAATGGCCGCCAGATCGAGGAACCGGACCACTGGCTGCGCGACGGCAACCCCTGGGAACTGGAGCGGCCGGAACACACGCGCCGCATCCAGTATGGCGGTCGCACCGAGTCCTACCGCGACGCCCACGGCCGCACCCATGTCCGCTGGGTGGACAGCCATGACGTGCTGGCCGTGCCCTACGACACCCCGATTCCGGGCTACAGGAACGATACGGTCAATGTCCTGCGCCTGTGGAGCGCGGCGGCCACCGACGAATTCGACCTGGGCGAGTTCAACGCCGGCTCCTACACGGAATCCGTGGCGGCCAAGAATGCCGCCGAGAACATCACCATGGTGCTCTATCCCAACGACGCCAGCGAGAACGGCAAGGAACTGCGCCTGCGCCAGCAGTATTTCCTGGCGTCCGCCAGCCTCCAGGACGTGCTGGATCGCTGGGAGCTGCAGCATGGCAAGGATTACAGCCGGTTCGCGGAAAAGAACTGCTTCCAGCTCAACGACACCCACCCGAGCTGCGCCGTGCCGGAACTCATGCGCCTGCTCATGGACGAGCGGGGCCTGGAGTGGGAGCCGGCCTGGGAAATCACCCGCCGGACCATGGCCTACACCAACCACACCCTCCTGCCGGAGGCCCTGGAAAAATGGCCGGTGCGCCTGTTCGGCCAGCTCCTGCCGCGCATCCTGGAGATCATCCACGAGATCAACGCCCGCTTCCTGGTGGAGGTTTCGCGGCGCTGGCCCGGCGACATCGACCGCCTGACGCGCATGTCCCTGATCGAGGAGGGCGCCGAGCCCCAGGTGCGCATGGCCTACCTGGCCATCGTCGGCAGCTACTCGGTGAACGGCGTGGCGGCGCTGCACTCGGAACTCCTGCGCAAGGGGCTGTTCCGGGACTTTTTCGAGCTCTGGCCCCACAAGTTCAACAACAAGACCAACGGCGTCACCCAGCGCCGCTGGATGGCCTCCGCCAATCCCGGCCTGACGCGCCTGCTGGGCGAAACCATCGGCGACGGCTGGGTCACCCGCCTGGACGCGTTGCGCGGCCTGGCTCGCCACGCCGACGATGCGGCCTTCCGGGCGCGCTGGCACGCGGTGAAGCGGGCCAACAAGGTCCGCCTGGCGGAACTGGTGAAGCGTGACTGCCAGGTGAGCTTCAACCCGGACGCACTGTTCGACGTGCAAGTCAAGCGCATCCACGAGTACAAGCGCCAGTTGCTCAACATCCTGCACGTCATCCACCTCTACGCCCGCCTCAAGCATGGCGAGGAGGGCCGCGACGGCATCCCCTGGACGCCGCGCTGCGTGCTCATCGGCGGCAAGGCCGCCCCGGGCTATTTCATGGCCAAGCGCATCATCAGCCTGGTGTGCAAGGTGGCCGACATGGTCAACGGCGACGAGCAGGTGGGCGACCGGCTCAAGGTGGCCTTCCTGCCCAACTACCGGGTGTCCGCCATGGAGATCATCGCCCCCGGCACCGACTTGTCCGAGCAGATCTCCACCGCCGGCAAGGAAGCCTCGGGCACCGGCAACATGAAGTTCATGATGAACGGCGCCGTCACCATCGGCACCCTGGACGGCGCCAACATCGAAATCCGGGAGGAGGTGGGGGACGATAACTTCTTCCTGTTCGGCCTCACCGCAGCCGAAGTGGAAGCCACCCGCGCCCACTACGACCCCAACGCCCTCATCGAGGCCGACCAGGACCTGAAACGGGTGATGGAATTGCTGGAGTCCGGCCATTTCAACCACTTCGAGCCGGGTCTGTTCGAGCCCATCGTCCAGGCCATCCGCAGCCCCCACGACCCCTGGCTGGTGGCGGCCGATTTCCGCGCCTTCGTCGATGCCCAGGCGGCCGTGGCCAGGGCCTACCAGGACCGGGAGAACTGGACGCGGATGAGCATCCTCAACACCGCCGGCAGCGGCAAGTTCTCCACCGACCGCACCATGGCGGAATACAACGCGGAAATCTGGAAGCTCACGCCGGGGGCGGCAGGCCCGGCGATCAGTTGAAGGGAGAGCCGACCGACACCTGCCGCATGGCGGCGCGCAGGGAGGCGGCGATGCGTGCCGCGTTGAACGGCTTGATGATGTAGCCCTGGGCCCCCAGGCTCACCGCTTCGCGCACGGTGGTGGCGCTGGCATCCCCGGAGATCATGATGACGATGACCTCGGGATGGGCGCCGCGTATGGCCTTCAGGGTGTCAATGCCGGACATGCCCGCCATGTTGATGTCCAGGCAGACGATGTCGGGATGGTGGGTCGCGATATGGTCGAGCGCGGTCTTGCCGTTTGTCGCTTCGCCAGTCACCGCGAATTTCTCCGAGCGCAGGATGGCTTTCAGCACTTCGCGCATGAGTTTGTCGTCGTCGACGACCAGAACCCTCGGCGGGGTCTCGTCCATGATTTCCAGTCTGAAGGAATGAAACCGCCGGCAGTATGGCAGACAAGCGTGGCGCCGGAAATTCATGTGGCGGATGACCGATCCTCGCGCCTCCCTGTCGTTCGCGGGGAGGGGGCTTGGGAGGGAGGCGCCGCCGTCTTGCCAAGGAAAAGCTTCATGCCTGAAGGGGATGAAATACTACCTATGGACTATTAATAATCAATACGATGAACATATAAGTTAAGAATCTACATAAGAATAGTCGGTGACTGGAAAAATGGACCCGGCCATCCGCGATGCTATAAAAATAAGAGGTCGTACCCGTTCTCATAGCGTCTCAAGGAGGTAGTCATGAAACTCAAATCTCTCGTTCTCGCGATTGTTGTTTCCGTTGCCGCCAACGCCATCGCCGCCGACGCGCCCGCGCCGGCCGCCGTTCCGCAAACGCCGGATGCCTGGGCGCAAAGCATGTGGGATTTCACCCGCAACCCGAATGCCCTGAAGGATCCGAAGCAGTTCGTGCCCTTCGCCACGGCCGCCACGGAGCCGTCCTTCTACACCGCCCTGGGCATGCAGATGCTGGATCCTTCCTGGTGGGGCTACATGGCCAACAGCATGATGAATCCCGCCGCGTTCAGCGCCTGGATGCCCCTCATGACCGATCCAAACGTGTACATGAAGTGGCTGGCGGCGGGCATGGACCCCAACTTCTACACCGCCTTGCTGACCCAGTTTTCCGATCCGGGCAAGCTCATGCGCTGGCTGATGGCGCCGGTGGATCCCAGGGCGCTCAACCTGATGATGCAGTCCATCAACCCCGCCATGTACCTGAAATGGATGATGGCGCCGCTCGATCCGCAATGGTTGCGGGCCGGGGTGAACACCATGAACCCCGGCATGTACATGGGCTGGCTGGGCGCCGGACTCAACCCGGGCTCCTACGGCGATCTGTGGAAGGGGTTCCTGACCTATCCGGCTCCGGGCATCGCGCCTCCGGCCGGCGCCGCGCCGTCCCCGTATGGCACCCCGACCTTCAACCCCCTCGACCCGAATGCATGGACCCAGATGTTCACGGTGCCGGGGCTGGTTCCCGGCATGACGACCACCCCGCCGCCACCCGGTGGCGCGGCCCAGCCCTACCTCTTCAACCCGCTCGATCCCAACGCCTGGGCCAGGATGTGGCAAGTGCCGGGGCAGCAACCGGCGGCTCCCGCGGCCAAGTAGCCGGCTCGGCAACGCGGATTTGACTCGCGCCCCTTCGGGGGCGCTTTTTTTCCCTGGGCTTTCCTAAAATCGCGTTGGAACCACTGGTTTTTCTCTTTTCAGGTTGCTCGCCGTTCGCGATTGCCTTGTAATGTGCGGCTGCGTGGGCTCCGGGAGCCACGCGCGGGAAAGGCAAAACGCGCGGCGATGGGGGAAAAATCCCGCCGCGCCAAGACATTGGGGTGTGGCGAGGAAGAAAACGCGATCCGAACCCGCGCAACCCACAACGAACGGAAACAAGGCGGTATTTTGATGGTCGACAAAGCCAGGCTTGGCGCGGTGGGGGAAACTTCGGTCCACCCCTTGCCGGAAACCGGAATTCAGCCATGACCAGCGCGTCACCCCCATCGTGCGCTCGCGCCACCGCCTCGACCGGCTCGGTGCCGGCGATCGAGCTGAGGCGGTTGTCCAAGGTCTTCCCGGGCGGTCGCGCGCCGGCCCTCGATGCGGTCGATCTCGACGTGCCGCGGGGCGGCATTTTTGGCATTCTTGGCCCCAATGGCGCCGGCAAGACCACGCTGATGTCCATCCTGGGCGGCTTGCTCAGGCCCAGTTCGGGCTCGGCACGGATCAATGGCTGCGATGTGTTCGCCGAGCCGGAGGCGATCAAGCGCGTGCTCGGCCTGGTGCCCCAGGAGCCGGCCATCTATCCCACCCTGACGGCCAGGGAAAACCTGGAGTATTTCGGCCGCATGCAGGGACTTTCCGGCGACCATTTGCAAACCCGGGTCGCGGCCTGCCTGGAATTGGCCGAGATGACCGAGGAAGCCGACCAGCGCATGGAGCGCTTTTCCGGCGGCTACAAACGCCGCCTGAACATGGTGATCGGCCTCATCCACGAGCCCGAGATCCTCATCCTCGACGAGCCCACGGTGGCCATCGATCCCCATTCCCGCTCCCTCATCCACCAGCGCCTGCGCGAACTGGACGCCGCCGGCATCACCATCCTGATTTCCACCCATTACATGGAGGAAGCCGAGATGCTGTGCCGCGAGATCGCCATCATCAATCACGGCAAGCTGCTGGTGCGCGGATCGGTGCCGGACCTGCTGGCCCTCGGGCGGCAAGGAAGCATCGAGCTGCAACTGTTCGACGACGCGCCGGCGGAACTCGCCGGCAAGCTGAAAAGCATCCCGGGCGTGCGGGAAGCCGAACTGAGCGGGCGCCGCATTCTCGTCGCCAGCGACCAGCCCGACCGGGTCGTCGCCCCCATCATGCAGGCGCTGCTGGCCGATGGCGTCAAGGTGCGGTCCCTCGGCTTCGGCGGCGCCCGGCTGGAACAGGTCTTCCTGTCCCTCACGGGCGACCAGGGAGCACCGCTGTGACGGGGAATCTCGCCAGGTTCGGCGCCAGCGTCCTCAAGGAAGCGCGCATCATCCTGCGCGACCGGCAGGCCCTGATCCTGTTCTTCACCATGCCGGTGATCTTCGTTTTGATCCTCTCCCTGTCGCTGCGCGACGTTTTCGGCGATCGGCCCGGCGCCACCTTCCCGGTGCTGGTGGTGGTCCAGGATCAGGGCGAGGTGGGGCGCGGCGTGGTCGAGACCTTCCGCGCCAACCCCCACATCAGGCTCAGCCTGTCCCGTGACGCCAGCGAGACCCAGGCGCGGCAATGGGTGATCGACGGCCTCTACCGTTTCGCCGTGCTGGTGCCCGCCGGCGCCACGGATCAGGCCCAACGCCGGCTGGGAGAAATCATGGCCGAGGTGCCCGTGGATCTGCGCCTGGAAAAACCGGTTCAGGTCCAGGCGCTGGCCGATCCGGAGTTGCGCTCGGATTACCGCAAGGTGCTGGAGGGCACCCTGAACCTGGCCCTGCATGGCATCGAGATGAAGCTGGGGCGCGAGCAGCTGGAACAGACCCTGCGCGTCACCCTGGGCGAGCGCTTCACCGGCCTGCCCGCCCTGGATCAGACGCGGCTGTTCTCGCCCGTGCGCGGCGACACGGTGACCAGGCGGGGCGGCGGCCCGACCCCCAGCTCGGTGCAGCAGAACGCGCCGGCCTGGACCCTGCTGGCCATGTTCTTCCTTTCCGTCCCCCTGTCGGTGTCCTTCATCAAGGAGCGGGAGCAGGGCAGCCTGTTCCGGCTGCAGACCATGAGCGTGCCGCCCTGGGTGGTGCTCGGCGGCAAGGCGGTGCCCTTCTTCGTCATCAACCAGATCCAGATGATCTCGGTGCTGGCGGTGAGCGTTTACGTCCTGCCGCTGCTGGGCGGCGATCCGCTCGGCCTGGGCGATGCGCCCCTGGCCCTGGCGCTCATGGGCGCGTCGGCCAGTTTGGCGGCCATCGGCTTCGGCATCGCCGTGGCCATGTACGCGCGCACCACGGAACAGGCCGCCGGCTTCAGTTCCGCCACGGTGATGATCATGGGCGCCCTGGGCGGCATCCTGGTGCCCAAGGCGGTGATGCTGCCCATCATGCAGGACCTGGCCGTGCTTTCGCCCCTGTCCTGGGGCCTGGATGGCTTCCTGGACGTCTTCGTGCGCGGCGGCGCGGTGCCGGAGGTGCTGCCCGAGGCCCTGGCCCTGCTGGCCTTCTCCGCCTTCTGCCACGCCATCGCCATCCTGCGCTACCGCCGGCGCGGCTGACAGCCACCTGATCGCCGCCTGATTGCCTCCTCAGCGCGGCGGGGAATTACCCTCGGCCGCCGCGCGGCGCGCCATCTCGCGCGCCATGGCTTCCAGGCGCACCTTGGCGTCATGGCGGAAGATCTCGATGGAAACCTCGGGTGGCAAGGCGAAGCCCGGTTCGATGAGCGAACGGTAGACCAGGCGTACCGGGTTTTTCCCCTGGATCTGCCATTCGCCCATGAAAGACCGCACGTTGCCGGCGACGCGCAGGAACTGGATGCTCCTGGGCGGCGTTTCCTTCACCTGGGTGATCATCACCAGCGGGAAGTTGGGTAGCCAGGGAATACGGCCGCGCTGTTCCAGGCGGATGGGCTCGCCGGGACTGGAAATGACCCGGGATACCTGCAGATCCGGCACGAACTCCGCCCAGCGCCCGTAATCGCTGAGCACCCGCCAGGCCAGGTTGCGTTCGACGCGGGTTTCGATCTCGGCGACCACCCGGATGAATTCGGCATCCGTATCCACCCGGATGCGGGCCTCGGCCATGGCCTGGGCGGAAGCCGACAGGGAAAGCCACAGGCCGGTGGCGCAGGTCAGGAATTTTCGTCTGTTCATGGAGGTGAGGCCTGGATTTCGCGGGGAGGGGGGATGGAGATTAAGGCGGGTGATGCCTCCGGGCCAAGCACATCCGGAGTGGCAGTGCGCGCCTCGTGCCAAGCGCCGCCGCTTACCCGGCCGCCGACTGGTTCATGCGCATCAGGCGCTGGGCCAGGGCGCCGATGATCCGGCGCGACAGGGGCGCCGAGTAGCGCATGAGTTCCTCCAGCAGTTCCGGCGGCAGCACCAGGGCGGTGACCTCGGTTTTGGCCCGCACGCTGGCGGTGCGAGCCTCGTTGAGAAGGTAGGCCATCTCGCCCATGAGATTGCCTTCCTCCATGTCGGTCAGGTGTTTTTCCCCTTCCGGGAAGCGCTTGTACACCGCCACCCGGCCGGCATAGAGGAAGTAGGCGTCCTTGGCCGTGTCGCCTTCCTCGATCAGGGTTTCGCCGGCCGCGTAGGTGCGCCCGTACTTCGCGAGCAGGCGGTTGGCGCGGGCGAAGACCATGGCTTCCAGCTTGTTGGCGCCATGGCCTTCGCCGCCGAGGAAGAGTTTTTCCAGGGCGGCCACATCGACCTTGGCGAGGGCATAGAGGAACTGGGCCCAGAAATAGAAGATCAGGCAGGCGAAATAGGCGCCGATGAGGATGAACACCACGCCGCCCAGGGCGCCGTACACGGCCTGGTATTTCTCCACCCGGAAGAACTGTCCGAAACCCCAGAACAGGGCGGCCAACGAGAGCGCGGCCAGCGCGCTGATCAAAAGGGTGGGGCGCCGGGGCGGTCGCGCCAGGGGCAGGCGGCGCAGGGCGAGATAGAACATGCCCCAGACGGCGACGAGGGCGAGGAGGGCGTTCAGGGCCTTGAACAGCGCGCCCTGGCCCGCGCCCAGCAAATCCACGCTGGCGAAAAAGGTCAGGGTGGCCTGGACCACCACGGCCAGCAGGACCAGGCCGAACACCAGGGGAACGATGACCAGGGGCAGCACCCAGTTCAACACGAAGGGGCGTTTCGAGTCATCGGGAAAGATGACCCGGAAGGCGCTTTGCAGGGCGTTCACCAAGCCCCTGGATGACAGCAGCAAGGTCAGCAAACCCACGCCGCCGGCGGCTACCTGGGCCTTGCGGGGGATGACGCCCAGTGCGGAGAGTTCATCCAGGCGGAATTGTTCGTAGAGCGCGGCCAGCAGCATCACGGCGGGGACGGAGGTTTCCGCCAGCCTGGCCAGATATTGGGCGGCGTAGGTGAGCAGCAGCACCAGGGGCGCCGCGGAAAGCAGGAAATAGAAGGCGGTGGCGGCGGCGTGGTTTTGCAGCTCGTTCTTCACGAACAGGCGCCAGGCGGTGTAGGCCGTTTGCAGGAACCAGTCCAGGCGGTTTTGCTGGGCGGTGTTGAGGCGATGGACGGGCATGGGGGGCGGGCAGCGGGAATCCGTGTCAGGGCGCTAAAATGCGCCATTTTCGCAGCCAGGAAAACCCCATGTCCCCCGCCAGTCCCTCCCTCGTCCGCCCCTTCGCCGCCCTGCGCCCCGCTCCCGGCCGCGCCCAGGAAGTGATCGCGCCGCCCTACGACGTGCTGAATACCGAGGAGGCCCGCGTTCTCGCCGAGGGCCGGCCCTGGAGTTTCCTGCACATCTCCAAGCCGGAAATCGACCTGCCGCCGGGCACCGATCCCTACGCGCCCCAGGTTTACGCCAAGGCGGCGGAAAACCTGAAGCGGATGCTGGACGCCGGCGTGCTGAAGCGGGACGAGCAGGCCTGCTATTACGCCTATCGGCTGATCATGGGCGAGCACGCGCAGGTGGGCCTGGTGGCGGCGGCCAGCGTGGCGGATTACGACACCAACCGCATCCGCAAGCACGAATTCACGCGCCCCGACAAGGAAGACGACCGGGTGCGCCAGATCGAGGCTCTGGACGCCCAGACCGGCCCGGTGCTGCTGGCCTATCCCCATCAGCCGGAAGTGGATGCCATCCTGGCCGCCGCCACCCAGCAGGCGCCGGATGCCGATGGCGTGGCCGAGGGCGTGAATGGCGGCGGCGTGCGCCATACCCTGTGGGTAATCCGGGATGCCGGCGTCATCGCCCGCCTCACCGAGTTGTTCGACGCCATGCCGGCCCTGTATATCGCCGATGGCCACCACCGTTCCGCCGCCGCATCCCGGGTGCGCGCGGCGCGCAAGGCGGCCAACCCCGGCCATGGGGGCGACGAGGCCTACAACTACTTCCTGTCGGTGATCTTCCCCCATCACCAGATGCGCATCATGGATTACAACCGGGTCATCAAGGATCTGAACGGCCTGTCCGAGCCCGAGTTCATGGCCAGGGTGGCCGAGAATTTCATGATCGAAATGGAAAGCCAGGCCGTGAAACCGGCCCGGGCGGGCGAGTTCGGCCTTTACCTGAATGGCCGCTGGATGCGCCTCACCCTCCGCCCCGACCTGATTCCCCATGACGATCCGGTGGCCCGTCTTGACGTGAGCCTGCTGCAGAACACCCTGATCGCCCCCGTGCTGGGCATCGCCGACCCGCGCCGGGACAAGCGCATCGACTTCGTCGGCGGCATCCGTGGACTGGCCGAGCTGGAAAAACGGGTGGATTCCGGGGAGATGGCGCTGGCCTTCTCGCTGCATGCCACCCGCATGGAAGACCTGATGGCCGTGGCCGACGCCAACGAGGTGATGCCGCCCAAGTCCACCTGGTTCGAGCCCAAGCTGGCGGATGGGCTGGCGTCGCACGGTCTGTGAACGCGTAAACGCGATACAAACGACCGGTACAAACCCGGAACGAACGCACGGAAGGACGGAGACAGATATGGCAGCGCGAAGCCCGGACACGCACAACGACATCGATCCCACGCTCCAGAGCCTGGTGGATGCCCATCCGGAGCCCTTCGCCCTGGTGGACAGGAATTACCGCGTGGTGGCCTGCAATCGCAAGTACGCGGAGACCTACGCGGGCGCCGCCGCCGACCAGGTGGTGGGCAGGACCTGCCATGAGGTTTCCCACAAGGTCGATTCCAACTGCAAGCTGAACGGCGAGGAGTGCCCCCTGGTGCAGGTGTTCCAGACCGCCAGCCCGTTCCAGGTCATCCACCGCCATTTCGACCATCTGCACGACCCCGACTACGTGGTGATCCATGCCAGCCCCATCCTCGGCCAGGATGGCAAGGTGGCCTATCTGGGGGAGAGCATCACCTCCATCAGCCACGACAACGAGCTGCACTTCGACGAACAGAAGATGGTGGCGGGCTGCTGTCCCTCGTTCATGACCGTGCTGCACAACCTGGTCATGGTGGCGGATACCGACGCGCCGGTGCTGATCCTGGGCGAGACCGGCACCGGCAAGGAACTGGCCGCGCAACTGATCCATCGCAAGTCCAGGCGCAGCCTGCGGGAATTCGTGCCCCTGGATTGCACCCTGTTTTCCGAGTCCATGTTCGCCAGCGAACTGTTCGGCCATGCCAAGGGCGCCTATACCGGCGCGGTGGAAACCAAGCGGGGGCTGTTCGAGATGGCGGATGGCGGCACCCTGTTTCTCGATGAAATCGGCGAGATGCCCCTGTCCATCCAGGCCAAGTTCCTGCGCGCCCTGGAGACCGGCCATTTCCGGCGGGTGGGCGACAACCAGGTGCGCAAGGCGGACGTGCGCATCATCTGCGCCACCAATTGCGACCTGAAGAAGATGGTGGATGCCGGGACCTTCCGCGCCGATCTGTATTACCGGATCAATTGCATGCAGATGGAACTGCCGCCCCTGCGCCATCGGCGCGAGGACATTCCCGAACTGGTGCACCATTTCCTCACCCATGGCGGCAAGCGGGCCCAGGCAATCACGCCCGAGGCCCTCGGTGCTCTGGCGCGCTACGACTACCCGGGCAATGTGCGGGAACTCCGCAATATCCTGGAGCGGGCCACCATCCTGGCGCGGGGAGGGCGAGTGGATATGGGCCACCTGCCCAAGGAGGTGGTGGACCCGAATCAGGCGCCGCGGACCTATCCCCTGCACGAGGAGGCGGGTTTCTTCGTCATGCCCAATCCGCGTCAGGAACTCAGCCCTGAAACCCTGCGCAAGACCCTCGACAAGTTCGGCGGCAATCGCCGGCTGGCGGCCCAGGCCCTGGGGGTTTCGGAACGCACGCTTTACCGCAAGCTCAAGTTCAAACCCGCCCCCGATCTGACATGACACTGTCATGACAGATCGGGGTTTGTCAGGCCATCACGACAAGCGCGCGTTCATGGTCGAGTCGCCACACTCGCCGAATCAATGATTTAGAACCGGTCTATGGGCTGGCCCGTGTTGGCCTGTTTCCTGCTTTGAAATCGACGACATAACCATTTCCGCCAAGAGTGTTTGAGCAATCCCGAACTCTTGGTAAGGGGTGGGTATGCCCTTTCAATTTTTTGGAGACAGGAATGAACACTTTGCGCAGGAATGTATTGAAAGGCGCCGGCGGCGCCAGCGTGGTCACCGTGGCGGTGATGGCCGGCCTGCTGAAGCCTGGCATGGCTCTGGCCGACTGGAACAAGGCCGGTTTTGAAGCCAAGGACCTGAACAGCGCCCTGGCCTCGATCGGTGGCGGTGGCGCCGCGGCCAGCGGCGACATCAGCGTCAAGGCCCCCGACATCGCCGAGAACGGCGCCGTGGTGCCGGTGGAGATCACCTCCAACATCGCCGGCACGGAATCCATCGCCCTGGTCGGCGAGAAGAACGCCCTGCCCCTGATCGCCGACTTCAAGATGATGAACGGCGCCCAGGGCTATGTGTCCACCCGCATCAAGATGGGTACCACCTCCAACGTGGTGGCGGTGGTGAAGGCCGGTGGCAAGGTCTACAAGGCGCACAAGGAAGTGAAGGTCACCATCGGCGGCTGCGGCGGCTAAGCGTGTAACGGCATCAAGCTGCTGCGCGCCCGCCTGTTGGCG
>WBZT01001351.1_pt1 | contig 18079 bp, 18 predicted proteins | sample 5204241 | NCBI WGS metagenome assembly WBZT01 (sample SAMN12344358, study PRJNA552823) | activated sludge metagenome | biome: Activated sludge suspended growth; feature: Nitrification reactor; material: Wastewater; isolation source: activated sludge from nitrification reactor of wastewater...
CAGACCGTTTCCGGACGACTTGCCGTTCCGTAGCGCCTAAGCTGCCTCCCAATCACTTGGGAGCGCTTGCCATGACGCTGAACACAACCCCTGCCTTTTCCAGCGCACGCAGCTACCTATTGACCCTTCATCGCGACGCCCGACCCGATGGAGGAGAGTTATTCGGCAGGGTCGAACTGAACCGCCCCGGGTTTTGAGGAGGCTTCGACTCTTGAGAGAATGAAGCCATGCCAAGCAAGAAACCCACCCCGAAGTATTCCCCCGAAGTGCGCGAACGCGCGGTGCGTATGGTGCAGGAGCACTGTGGCGAGTATCCCTCGCTGTGGGCGGCCATCGAGTCGATAGCCCCGAAGATCGGCTGCGTTTCGCAGACCTTGCATGAATGGGTCAAGAAACACGAGATGGATACCGGCCTACGCGATGGCGTCACCACCGATGAGCGCGAACGTCTCAAGGCCCTGGAGCGCGAGAACAAGGAGTTGCGCAAGGCCAACGAGATTCTGAAGCTGGCGAGCGCGTTTTTCGCCCAGGCGGAGCTCGACCGCCGACTCAAGTCCTGAGAGATTTCATCGACCGGCACCGGGATGCCTACGGGGTCGAGCCGATCTGCAAGGTCTTGCGGATTGCCCCATCCGGGTATTGGCGTTATGCCGCCCAGCAGCGTGACCCCAGCCGGCTGTGTGCGCGGGCCCAGCGCGACGCGGTCCTGATCCCCGAAATCCAGCGGGTGTGGCGGGCCAACCTGCAGGTCTACGGGGCCGACAAGGTTTGGCGCCAGTTGAACCGCGAAGGGGTGACGGTCGCCCGCTGCACGGTCGAACGACTCATGAAGCAGCTTGGACTGGCTGGCGTGCGGCGTGGCAAGGTGGTGCGCACCACGGTCCCAGACCACGCAACCCCATGTCCGCTGGACCGGGTCAACCGGCAGTTCAAGGCAGATCGTCCGAATCAGCTGTGGGTGTCGGACTTCACGTACGTCTCGACCTGGCAAGGCTGGTTGTATGTGGCGTTCGTCATCGACGTGTTTGCCCGTCGCATCGTAGGCTGGCGAGTCAGTCATTCGATGCGCACGGACTTCGTCCTGGATGCCTTGGAGCAAGCCCTGTACGCCAGGCAGCCGGAACGTTCAGATACCTTGATCCATCACTCCGATAGAGGGTCGCAGTATGTCTCCATCCGCTATACCGAGCGCCTTGCAGAGGCGGGTATCGAACTGTCGGTCGGCAACCGTGGCGATAGCTATGACAATGCCCTGGCCGAGACCATCAACGGTCTGTACAAGGCGGAGCTGATACACCGCCAGGCTCCGTGGAAGAGTCGGGAGGCGGTCGAGCTCGCCACCCTTGAATGGGTGGCCTGGTTCAACAACCATCGGCTACTGGAATCCATCGGCTATATCCCCCCGGCCGAGGCTGAGGCAAACTACTATCGGCGGCTCGCCAACAACACTGTGAATGTAGCTTGACTTAAACCAAACAGCCTCCACTGAACCCGGGGCGGTTCAGATCGCCGCCGAGGGCAGTTCCCTTCAAACCGGAAGTCTCCAGCGGTTTGCTCAACAGCAATGGAATCTCCGACCGCCGTTCCGGCCCGCCCGATATCGTGATCCTGGATAAGTCCAACAATGGGTTGTTCGACAATGTTGGAGAGGACGGTCGTAGCACCACATTTGGCTCACAATGATAGCCACCCAGCAGGTAATCTCGCACCGTCATGTCGCCTTTGACTAACGTCGAATAAAGGTCCGGCAACCATTGCACCACGTTGGAACCCACCTGCCATAGAAAGTGGGTGTCTCCCGAGTTGCCACGCTTCCATAAAGTATGTTTAACGATGCCACTACAAGGTGGCTCGAACAGCTGGTTCAGGCTGAGCTGGGTCAAGCCGATGACGACACCGATGGTGAGATAACTCGTAACGGCAAAATTGATCTTATCGCCTGTTTTCATGCTCGTGACCTCGCAACGGATAGAGTTTTCGTACCGACCTGCTATACGGGACGCTGGGAGCGGCGATTCTCTCCACTCCGCCCCAAGATTTCGTGACCGGTGCTGCTACTGGATCGGGCTTTGAAGGGAGGGTACCGGCTGCGGTGATCGACGATCAAAGGAAACCAGATCCGTAACCGACTCATTATGGTCAGTCGGCAGCGAACTCCAGTAAGGAACGCAACGCTCGAACGTGTTTTTGCGCGGTTCGACGCGTCATTGTTCTGGCTTGAGCGGGTACCGCAACAGTCGTATCGCCCACCTGTTCATCGACCAGACCTTGTAGCGCCTCGAACCGGTTGCGAGCGCCAACCACGGAACCGCAACCAAGAAAATCGGAGTGATAGGCTGCGGTCTTGGCCCGCAGCGCGTCCAGCGGAAACGACAGATAACGCAAAACGGCCAGCGAACAATCGTCGTCGGTTCGCGCCCGCACCTGCTCGCGCAGGTTGACCTCCAATTGGCGGGCAATTTGCGATGCCGGGTATCGCTCCAGCCAGCGCGATACCTGTTGCACGCCCCGTCCGAGCGTTTGGTCGCGACGCTGATAAAACGCTTCCGCCGCGCCGTCCGACATCAGGGAAAACGCGGTTACATCCCGGCTGTCCCCTTTTTTGATCTCGAAACATCGGGCGGCGAAATCGGAAGTCAAGAAATAGGTTTGATTGGCGAATTCCCCGCGTCGCGGATGGCACAGCACATCTAGTTGCCCCCAACGCTCGCAACCGATCACGCCATCTCCCAGATTGCCCACGATATAGCGTTCCCGCTTGACGGCGACAAAGGCCAGGGTGCTGGCCAAATCCCGGGGCGCGGCGGACAACTCCCGAGCCAGCGACTGGAGTCGTTCGAGCGCTTGTTGCACGACGGACACCGCTATTTCGGCGGGTTCCATGTCCCACAAAGCGTCAAAGGATCGGCTGATCCAGTCACACGCGCAGCGGGTGGCGCATTCCGCTCCCTGCCTGGCATACCGCACCGAACCGGCACCGTCGGCCAACGCCAAGACCGTTACACCATCCTGCCGAATCGTATGCACGGCGTCCTGGCAGGATTCCCCTTTTTTTTCGTGGGACACGCCCGGCACGGCGGCGGCCACCGTCATCCAGCGGGATACGAATGCAGGCATTTGGAAGGACTCTCGAACGACTGGATTATTTAAACTTGATCACCCCCAAGGGCGAGACCGGAGAGGGTTGCGCGGTGGCTGCCGGAACCGCCGGCGTTGCGGAAGGCGGTTGGCCTTGCTGATGACTGCTCAATACTGTCCCCGGCTGTTGCGCCTGAACGGTGGAAGGCGACGAGGCGAGCTGGGCCGGCGGCGTGTGGTATCGCGGCTGGCTCAGGGCCAGGCCGGGCTGTTGCGTCTGAACGGTGGAAGGCGACGAGGCGGGCTGGGCCGGCGGCGTGTGGTATCGCGGCTGGCTCAGGGCCAGACCGGGCTGTTGCGTCTGAACGGTGGAAGGCGACGAGGCGGGCTGGGCCGGCGGCGTGTGGTATCGCGGCTGGCTCAGGGCCAAGCCCGACTGCCGCGACAAAATTGGTGTGGGTGACGAAGCCGAACTCGCGTTCTCCGAGTGATCCATATCAGCTTTAGTTGCTTCAATCGAAGTGTTCGTTGACCTCTGTTCAATTGCATCGTAGAGCCGTTCTACATCTTGTTCTATATCTGCTTTGCTTGCCCTAGCCAAAGGCTTGGTTAATTTTTGCTCATATACAGTGACAGGGTCTGTAGTTGCTTTCTCACCTTTTAATACATTATTTTTCTCTACTTCTACATTTATTTTAATTTTATTGTTTGGAATCAGGCCAAGATCTCTATTCATGTCCTGAGAGGGTTCTCCAAAATCCAAGTGGGTGGCCTCTTTTATTTTCTCATCAGTAAGATTTTTGAGATCATGGGTTGGCAAACCAACTTTTTCCCGGTTTTCAATAGCAATATCCCTGGCTTCCCGCATCCTTCCTTCAGCGGCGTCGAAACTCATTTCGCTTTTAAGATGTTCCGAGGCTTCTTGAACCCCTTGGATAACTTTTTCAGTTTCTCTGATTAACTGCATATCCGACATATGCGTCTTCAGGGGACCATGGGTTTTAAGATTGGCCATATCCTTGGGAATTGTCAGAGTATGCGTGTTATCATAAGCTTTTTGGTCGTATGAATGTTCTCCTGTATTAGGGTCAGTCGTTTGTTGCTGTAAATTTTTCTTCGACAGGATATGTTCGTTTTCTGATTGCCTCACTCCATCTTTCCAGATCGCTTTTCCATGATTTTTGTGTGTATTTAGATCACCAATCTGGGCTTGTTTCTTGGTCATTTTCCTGCTCCTGGGTCTTTACTTTTGCTGTGGAGATTCAGACAACGTTTGCTCGAAAAAAGCATTGCTCATATCGACCAGAAACGGGCTGCGCCGGGGTTGATCGTTGATATAGACTAGCGCCGGCCATTCTCCGGCGGGCAACCGATACAACTCGTAGGTGGTGAAATAATCGACCTTTTCCTGCCCCACCTGTTCGGATTCCGATTTGCCGTCGCTGCCGAACGAGGCGGTGCGCGAAAAAGTCGGGCGGGAGCGCTGCGGCAAACTTTCGATAAAGTAACGCGCCGTGTTACCCACCAGCGAGCCGAGGTATATCTGCGTACCGATGTTCTCCAGCAACGTGTTGATTTTTTCTCGCTCGCCGATCTGGTCGAGCGATTGATACACCAGCACGCAACCGGCCTTGGCCTCGCGGGCAAACGTGACGTAATCGCCGACATCGAACCCGCGAATCCGTCGCGTTTCGTCAAGCAATAGCAACATCGGCCTTAATTCCGACTCGTCCTTGTCGAACCGGTCGAACAGATAATGCTGGAGTTTCTTGATCGCCATCGACACGGCGGCTTTGGAGCGTTCGGCATCCTGTTCGCGGGCAGCGAAGATGATCGTGACCTGTTCCTTGCCCAAATCCTCCAACGCAAACGATGATCCGGCTCCAACGTCCCGGACTTTGTCCCGGAGCGTACCGGTGGCGAACGATTCCAAAGCCAATACCATGCCTTGGGTGTAGTCGTTGTAGTTGAATTCCGCCCGTCGCTGTCCAGTCACCGCCGGCAGCACATTGCGCATGGCGTCCGGACTCAGCAATAACGCGATACGCTGCGCCCAGTATTCGGCCGTCAATTCCTCCGGCAACGCTTCACCGGCTTGCCGGCGTTTGCCTTGTTCGTTTCCGACCTGTCCCAAAATGGCATACAGCACGTTTTCGTCGAGAACCAACCGGTACAGATCGCTCAAATCGGGGGTTCTGTGCTGTCCGGCAGCATCCGTGAAGTCGCCGCCGTGCGCGAAATAGAAGTAATACAGTTTCAGGATATGGATAAAGGCCGTCAGCCAGACCACGCGGTTCAGATAATGGAATTCGTTTTCACCGCCTTGCTCGGTCCAACCCTGATTCGGTAGCAGCGCACCGACGAATTCGCGTATCCGCTCGCTTTCGAACGGCGTCAGCCAGTCCTGTAACATCGGACACCACGGTGGTCCGGCCAGGAAATTGATGCGCCCGCAATCGTCCTGTCCGAGTTTGACGTTAGGACTGGTGGAGAAATGGTGGAGTTTGCCCTTGAGGTTATATGGCTTGAGTTTTTTGTACAGATTGCCTTTCACGTCGACCAGAAAGACGCTGTAGCCGTGCTGGTTGGCGGCTCGCGCCCAGCGAACGATGAGTTCGGTTTTGCCGGAATTTTGCGGGGCGACCACCAGCGTGCCGTTGTATTCCATCGGCTTGCCGGTCCGATAACGGGAAAGATAAAGCATCGGTGGCTGGTCGATTGACTGGTCATCGAAAGCGTACACGCCCAAGGGCAGCACTTTGCCGTCGCCAGGCCGTTTGACCAGATCCCGCACTTCGGCCAAGGTCGCGCAGCCGGAATAATCCCGGAAACGACCCCAAAAGGCGGTCTTCAGTTCTTCTCCTGGCCCCAGCACTTTATTTTTTTCGAAAGGATCGAGCCGGGTTACGGCCCGCTTGGCGAGTTCCGCCGCCAGCGCGGTTTTCAGTTCGTCGACCCAGGTGGGGAGATAGTGCGACAGCCGCAACGTGACTCCGCTGTCTTCGGTTACCGTTACCAGGACTTCGAACGTGAGATCCAGCCACTCGCTGAGCAAACCCTCGACCGTGGCGAACCAATCCTCGTTGCGGCCATAACGGTGTTGCAGCTTGGCCTGGATTTGCCCGCGATCGTAATCGATGCCGCGTCCGCAATCGAAGCCGTTGTAGCTCAGATAGCGCCCCAGCACCTCCAGTATCGAATTCTGGGAATGAGGTAACCGGAACCGCGTTTCCTGCCATTCGCGAGGAACATCGCTCAGGAAACTTTGCACGTATAGCCGCCATTTGGCACGGTCGAGTTGGCACTCTGCGGTTCGTCTGATGTGTTCCAGCAATTTATCCACGAGTCATACCCGGCATCAAATGCGGTCTCCCAGAAATTCGGTCCCTTTGGCGCGGCCAATTTCTCCCAGCACATACGCGAGAGACGGAGCGGGAATCGCCGAGCTGAGCAGTTGGCCCAGTTTTTCGGCCAGCAATTCCAACAGTGGCAGCGCTAAGGTTGATATGGTGAGGTCCATACGGGTTATGTACTTTGTCGGCGCGCTCAAGTTACAGATAGCTTCCATTTCGAGTTCTACCGGCCGCTCCCAGCGCGGATTACACTGTTGAATTTGGAACCATTTGCCATAAGGCTCGGGTAATTGTTCGACTTTGCATGAGCCAGTCGACACGAAAGCCGCGCTGCGAGCGAGCCGACTCAGCGGATGACCACGAAAACCACATTGTTCAAAGACGTGCGGTAGTTGGGACATCAAATCGTCCACTTGCACACCCTGAAACGGCCCAAAGGGATCGTGCAGGGTAAATCGGCTTTGCACATTGCGCCGGCCCCGTTGAGTGAAGCTGTGCACCAATCGGTAAGCGAACTCCCACTGGCTTTCATCTTCATATAAAGGGCCTTCCGCTACACTGTAATGGGCGATCAGCCCCAATTCGAGTGGAATGACGCTGTGCCGCACACGCGGCTTAATAAACTTGCCTGAATTTTCGTAAGACTTGAGCAGACCGCGCTGGATCAGATCCTGCAATGAGTCTTGACAGAGGCTACGGGCATCGAGAGGCATAATCAGGTCGAAGCCATTCAGTAACCGGATTGAAGTAAGGTCGTTTCCAGTTCGATGCCCAAATTACCGATTAGGTCGAGGCTGGAATCCACGTAGAAATCCCGGTGATTGAAACTCGGCACGGGGTCGATTTCCTCTCGCGTAACAGTTTTTACCAAGAGGTTGGCTTGACCTTTCTCGCGCTGTCGGAATTCCACTCGAAAGGTGAAGCGAAAAAGAATGTTCTTGTCATATTCTTTGCTTCCTTGGTAGCTGATGAAGCCACTGCACATATTTCCCAACAAGGTTTTTCCTTGCATTTTCCGCCTGTGGCGCAGCTCTCTGACGTAAATATAGTTTGTCCAGAGACAACCGTTTCCTTTCAAATCCCAGATCGCCTGTTGTTGTTTCCACTCTTGCAAGTGCGTCAGGGTGACAAAATGCTCGAAAGCCAGCAGCACCCGATAGGGATGCCGCCGGAGGTAAAAATCGTGCGTCAAAGTGGTTTCGAAAGAATTCATCGACGCCGCTCATGTTGGTGGTTTTTAGTACTGAACCCAACTGGGTGGTGTCAGGGGTACATCCTGACCAGGAACGCTCTTGCTTTTATTGATGGCGTTTACCGAGAACCAACCGAACAACTCTCTGAACTTGTAACCTTGTAGGCGCTGCGGCGCGTTCACGGGAGAAAACCGCTGCAAAGCGGTCAAGCTGGCTTCCGCACCAATGGCGACGGGAAACACGGTCAGCTTCTTGTTCGACGCGGTTTCGGTGGTCCGACGCGCGGCGGTTTCCACGGTCTGAGGTGGGTCAGTCGGTATGCCGTCGGTCATCAGTATCAGCCAGGGTTGGTAATAATCGATCCCATTTTCCTGATACAGTTTTTTACGCTGTTCGAGAAGATCTAGCGCCAGATTGATTGCCTCGCCCATCGGCGTTCCACCGTTAGCCGTGAGCATCGGGGGCCGAGTCTGTTGATCGAGAGGTTGAAAATCTCGCATTTGTTTTGCTTCTGGTCCAAACGTTACAATAGCGATTTCCAAGGAATACTTGGAATTAGGATCTTTCTGGACTTCCTCGTAAAACGAGCGCACGCCCTCATTCAATTCATCCATGCAAGGCGCCATCGAGGCGCTGGTATCCAAGCACAAACAGACTGCGAGCCGTGGGGTCGGGTTGTCCGAGGCAAAATCCGTTTCCTCGAACTTCAGTTCTTCCTCAGGAGACTTTGGGGATTCATGCTGCAGAAACTTGGGTAGTTCCATTACTGCTCTCCTCATTCAGTGGGGAAAAGGAATTGTATAAACCTGTTCCATGCCGGTTAAGGTTTTACTCTGATAGCGTCTTTACACTTTTCACACAGCAATCTCTTTTTGCCTCGCACGATATAATTCCGCAACTGAGTTCGGATTACCGCTTTGCAGCGGGCGCAAGGCACCACGATCCGCTTGATGAGACAAGTGGAGCAGTAACCCAAGTCTTTTTCTTTTTCACCAGGCAGAATGCCGTACTCGTGGCCGCCACTCTTGCAGGTTTGCCAGGTTCCGCCTTTGCGCAGCACAGCTTCTTTGGACAGCGATTTATAACTTTTTGGAAACAACTCCAGCCCACCCTCTCTCAATCGACCACTTTCGAGATCGCCGAGATAGCGGTGCAACAGTTTCAACCAATCATGGGTGTTTTTTTGGGCTTGGCTGGTGAAATAATCGTGTAAATCCTGTTTGACGTATTTTGGTAAATGGCTCCAAATGAAACGCCAAGGTCCTTGCGGGACGCCTGCCCCTCTTTTTTCCCCTAGGGGATAAGGGAAATGTCCTTTGAGCACGTTCACGTTAAGACTTTCGCCACCCTGATGCGAGTAAGGAGGTTTACCAGGCATGAGTAGCATAAACACTAGGGTAGCGACGGCAAAATGCTCATGTTCCAAAGTTCGCAGCAGGTGACCGAAATCTTGTCCCATCAAATCGGGATGAACAAACGGCACTTTGCCCACGGGGCAGGGAAATTCCTCGATCTGGAAACTGTCCCCGTCCACGAAATACACCGTGGTTTCGTCCTCGACCAGAATATTGCTCGGATTCAGGTCACCCAGCAGCACGTTATTTTTATGCAGGTGGGAGATCGTTTCCAAAATAGTAATGGCGACCCTCACCAGTTGCAGGCGGTTCCACTCTGGGAAAGTCTCTTCCAGCAGCTTGGGGTGCATGACCGAGTGTTGTAGCTCGTGTCCGCCGGCTTGGGGCATCAGATAGCCAGCAAACTCGCCCCACTCGTTGAAAACCAGTTCCAGCGGCCAACAGAGACCGGGATACTGCAAGGGATGCGCGCACATGCGTTCCAGCTTTTCCCGCGTGGCCCGTGTAGGTGGTTTGGGTCCGTAGGTCTTGCAGACCAGATCGGTATCGGTGAGAAACACGGTGCCTTCGCCGCCCCGGCCCAGCGTCTTGCCCAAGTGCAGGGGTTTTTGTCGCGCCGTGAACAGCAAATCCCCTTCCGCCGCTGGTCGGGTCAACGGTAGTGGCGCGGCATCAATCCGGGCAACTCCAGAACGAAGCTGAAAAGCGGGTGTTGACTTTTTTTGCGCTGGGTTCCTAGGGACGTTTCGTTCCTGTAGCCTCGATTCGGTCGCATCTCGCCAGGGATGAGCAGCGCCATCGCGGGCGATGCGAACGGCGGAAATGCGCTTACGGACCTGCACCGACCGGCGCTTTTTGATATCCAGGACGTCCTGCGCCAGGTTGCCGTCCTGGGTCACCAGCGTCAGGTCGTATTGCAGGCAAAAATGCTGAAACAGTGTCAGAAAGACATTGTCGGCAAATCGCCTGTCTTGATCGTCGACCCACTCCACCAGACCTTGTTGAACGTAGGTTTTCAGTATCGGAGCTGCTCGCTCGGCTTTGCGGCGCGCATTTTCGTCGGTACCGTCCAAATGTTTTTGTATTTCGTGGGCGACGGATACGGGCACGAGCACCCGTACTTGCGGCTGTCGAGCTCTCGGTTCGATCCAGTGGCGAAAAAATGCCTCGGCCTGCGGATACATCAACGAACAGGTATCAATGAAAATTTTATGGCGGGGCTCCGACTTGGTGGGAACAGGGGCTAGGTCGGGTTGCGCTGAGGAAGCAGAGGCTGGCGGCGGCACCGGAGCAGGCGGCGCCGAGGGCTTGGGTACGGGAGCGGGGGGCGCCGGGAGATTGGGTGCGGGAGGCGGCAACGGTCGTTCGGGCTTGGGTACGGGCATTGGGGCGGGCGGAAAAAGGGCCGCCAGATTATCGTGGGCAAGCGGATGCCGAGGGTCGATGGCCAGTGCCTGTTCGAGCGCCTTGCGCGCTTCCTCCGCCTGACTCAACTTATGAAGGCAGACGCCTTTGTTGTTCCAGGCCATCGCGTTGCGTGGATCGAGTTGCAATGCCTGCTCGCAAGCTTCCAACGCTTCGGTGTACTGGTCTTGTTGATACAAGTGATGGCTGGCCGTAACGGCTGTAATGGCCGCTTCTGTCGCCCGCCCCAGTCGACGCAGCAAATCAACTTTATTTCTCCAGGCGTGGGAGTAAGTAGGATTCAACTCCAGCGCGTGGTCGTAGGCGGCGAGCGCTTCGTCCCATTGTTTGAGGTTTTCGTGCACCCAACCCTTGTTGTTCCAAGCGGGAGCATGATTGGGATTTAATTCCAGTGCGCGCTGATAGGCTTCCAAGGCTTCTGCGTACTTGCCCTGTTCATCCAGAGCATAGCCAACCGCGGATGCCGTAACCGCCGCATCGACCGATCGCCCCAGCCGACACAGCAAATCAACTTTATTTCTCCAAGCGTGGGAGTAAGTAGGATTCAACTCCAGCGCGTGGTCGTAGGCGGTAAGCGCTTCGTCCCACTGCTTGAGATTGTCGTGTGACCAGCCTTGATTATTCCAGGCGGCGTTGTGGTTCGGAGCCAGTTGCAGAGTAGCTTGATAAGCTTCCAGTGCTTCCACAAATTGGTCTTGTTCGACCAAAGCGTTGCCGACTACAAATGCTGTATCCGCCGCCTCTGGATTTCGCCCTAGCTGTTGCAGCAGATTGAACTTGTTTTTCCAGGCCAGGGCATGGGTTTTGTCGATGGCCAGCGCGCGATCGAAGGCGGTAAGCGCCTCGTCCCATTGCCTAAGATTGTAATGTACCCAGCCTTTATTGCTCCAAGCCAAGACCAGGGTTGGATCCAGTTCGAGCGCCTGGTTGACGGCAACCAGCGCTTCGGCGAAACGTCCTAAACTCCCCAATGTCCAGCCTTGGTTGTTCCGAGCCAACGCAAAGCTCGGTTCGAGCTCGAGCGCTTTGTCGAAAGCCGCCAAGGCTTCAGCGAAGCGTCCTCGATTTCCTAATTCCAAACCATGCTGGTTCAAAGCGACAGCTGCAGGATTCATTGTTGGTGAAACACGTCGTTAGAACAGGTTGTTATCTTTTGACCTCTCGAAACAAGACCAGCGTTCCATCGATGAAATTTAATGATAGATGCTTCGCGGAAAACCGACTACATCGCTGGGTTTTGCTGAACCAAGGCGCCGGAACACATCGTATTTCCATCGAAACCGAGCGCGAATGATGCATCGGGATGTTCGACGAGAAGGGGAAACAGTTCATTTCATCCCCTCCTGCTTGCGGGAGGGGAAACCGCGGCTGAAACTACTTCCACCAGGACCAACGCCGTTTATCCCCCGGCGGCGACTCCAGCAATTTCCGAATACGCTTCAACCAGGCCCGGAACCGCTTGCGCATCGCGCCGGATTCAACTTGACCGCTTTCGAGGCGCTGGATCAATTCCCGGCCTTCCTTCACCAGACCGGCGGCGGTTTCGCCCAACGCCTCCAATTCCAAAACCGCTCCTCGCAGCACGTCGAGCTGTTCGCTTTGATCCAGCACTGGCGCGTTCAAGGCGGTTTCCAGATCGACGAACCAGCTCGGCAACGATTTCGGCGGCGTCGGCTGTCGTGCAATCGAGCGTTTTGGGCGGCCTCCGATCCCATCAGAACCGGAACCGGGCGGCGGCGATGGAAGCGCCGCAGGCAATGAGCGGCGGGCGAAAGCGGGCGCTTCGAAAGAATCAGCTTCCGGTTCCGACAAGTCGAGCATCGCCATGCTACCGGTTATGCAGCCCAACGTTCGCTCTCCGCTCCTGGGCGCGGGAGATGGCGCACAAGCGGCCATCGGCATCGCCCGTTCCGCCGGCGGTTCCACCGCTTGCGTCACTTGCAGGACCTCGCCGCCGGGATTGACCGTTTCGGAACGGTCCACGGCGACGAAGGCGGTGAAACGACACAGCACGCCGTAGCGCAGCGAAAAGGCGGTGATGCGGTCCGCCAATCCAGGTTCGCGCCGGGGATCGGCGGCGAACCGGTGCTCCAGATCGAGCACTCGCGCCCGCGCCCACAGGGTTCGCACTGCGCTATCCGGCGTTTCCTTCGGGGTCAGCATCTGCCGGAACGGCTGCCCGTCGGCGGCGCGGGCGGTCACCGTGACCTGGGCCGGCAGCGGGCCGCGCAACCGTCCCCCCAGCCGCACCGGCACACCGGGGAACAAGTCAACCATATCGGGCGCCACGTCTTCGAGAGCCGGCTCCAGGCGAACGTCGGTCAGCAGCGGCGCACCCAGCCGGCGATGCACGGCGCGCAGCACCTCGTCCAGCCGATCTTCCGATTCGACTAGGTCGCAATGTCCGCCGCCGTAGCCTGCCAACCGCTCCAACAGCGAGGCGTTGACCGCCCGGTCGATGCCGACCGCGAAGATCCGACAGTGTCGAGCGTGCTGTTGGACTTGCCGGAGCAGTTGATCCTCGTTGCCCACTTGGCCGTCGGTGACGAACAACAGAATCCGCTCGCGGCCAGCGGCCGGCGGATGGGGGAAATACCGGAGAGCGCGGGTCAACGCCGGGGCGATTTCGGTACCGCCGCGCGCCTCGACCCGCGCCAGAAACTCCACCGCCCGAAAGCGGTTGCGATCCGTCGCCGCCACCAGCCGGCCGGCGCTCGGCGCGGGTTCCTCGATCTGGTCGTCGAACAGCAACACGCCGAAGCGATCCCGTTCGGTCAGGGCATCGAGCAAGCGACCCGCCGCCCGCCGCGCCGCCGCCATCTTCCAGCCTTCCATCGAGCCGGAACGGTCCAGCAACACCACCACGTCGCGAGGCTGGAGCGAGGCCGGCAGCGTCGGCGGCACCACGGTCAGCAGGGCGGTCGTTTCGCCGTCGGGATCGCGGTAGAGGCTGAGGCCACCGCACACGCCGGTATCGCCGACCTGAAACCGCAGGATGAAATCCCGGTCCAGCCGCTCCGCGCCCGGCATCAATTCCACCACCCGGAGATCGCCCTCCGCACGGTGCAGCCGCAAGGCGTGCAGGCTGGCTCGCAAGTCGGCGAGCGCCAACCCGGCTGGATCCAGCTCCATGCGGAAGGTCAGATAAACCGGGTTGGGTTGTCCGGGCAGCAGCATCGGCGGACTGATGCGGCTGGCGTCCGGCACGGCGTCGGTATCCCAGGCGGCGCCCTGCCCCACCGCCGGCCCGTCCAGAGCCATGCCGGGGATGTAGCGCGGCGCCACCACCAACGGGAAGCGGAACGTCGCCTCGCCGTCGGCGAACGTCAGCGGGCCGGCCAGTTCCAGTTCCACGCCGACCGCCTCGCCGGGCGGGATGTTGCCGGCGCGCACCGTGAACACTTCGGGCCGCTCCTCCTCGGCGATGGCGGCCCGATGGCCTTCGCGGATAGCTTGGTCGTATTCCTCGCGCGCCGCGCCGCGCTCCTTCAGCACACCTTCGACGACCCGCTCGCCCACCCGTAACCGAAACCGGGTGACGCCAGCCCGCGCCGGCAGTGGAAAAATGTAGGTGGCTTCCAGCGGCTCGGCGCAGACGTTGACGAATTCCTGCGCCACCGCCAGCCGATAGAGCAGGCCGGTGATCCGGCCGTTCACTCCCAACCGCCGCAGCGGCAGGCCGCCCCGGACGGTCTCCAAACAACCAAAACCGGCTTCTTCGACCGCATCGGCGGCTGGTGCACCACCGCTTGGCACTTCGTCCAACACGGTCAGGGAATCGAAATTCGTCACCATTCTTCGCCTCCATCGGGTCGATCTTGGGGGGAGCGGGCAACCGCGCGCAGCGCGGCGCTCAGGTTTCGCAGCGCGGCTTCCAGCCGGCCATCGAGTTCGGGATAACGGCGACGGTCGAGCAACAGCCGCGCGCCGGGGGCCAGCGTGACCGGATTCCCGCCGGCTTTGTTGCATTAATTTCCAAAAACACCACCTGTAGTGGTTATCACCCCAATGACAATCATTATGGGTGGTGCTCAAAGAAATTAAATGGGCATTATTGGGACAGTTTGTTTCGGCAGAATCCCGCACCAGACGGGATTAAGTTTGGAGGATCATCGAAATTATGGGAATAAAAGGATGTTCTGAAGAGAGCACGGCTGAATAAAGCTGGCGAATCAAAGGAAGCCCATGATCGGGCACGGACTACCCCTTGACGCCGACAGGCAAAAATTTAAATCGACGCTGAAAATTCAGCCTTGCTGTCACTGAATCGCAAAGTCGGGTCCAGATAATTCAAACCGGTTCTGGATTGCGACGAAAATCGTGCTACATCGAAAACCGCGCCACATTGCACTGCAACAATCTTTATCTTCCCACGACCCTTCTGGAGCGTTCCCTCATGATCAACGACGTGGTGACCAAAATTTATGAACAGAATCATAACGTCCTAGCCAAAGTGATCAAGGCCAACCAGTTGTCCGCCGCCAACCTGGAAACACTGGTTCATTTCCAGATGAGCGTGCTGCCGGCATATGTTGATTTCGCCATCAGCCGCCTTAAGGCCGTCACCGAAATCAAAGATTCAGCCAGTTTGATATCGTTCATGATCAGCCAATCCGAGGCGATGACTAGCCTGCAACAGAAATTTGTGGACGATGCCAAAACCCTGGGTGATCTGGCGGCGCGCTTCAACGCCGAGTTTGACCAGCTGGTGCGGGACAGCCTGTCAGGGATGGCGCGGGAAAGTCAGTCGGTGGTGCAAAGCCAGTAAGTTGGCTACCCCGGCTGAAGTGCGGGAAGCCGTGATCCGCTTGTCGCCAGCCCTTCAAGGAGAACGCATCATGTTGAGTTTCGTGGATATTCTTGGGTTTACCGAGATTTATAAAGCCCTACAACTCCTTGAGAGGAAGCAGCCAGAGTCAGGCAAAGGCGAAAACGGGTGGGAAGACTTCGCTCGGTCTGGCGGTGGCAAGAGCGCTCTTGCTCGCTTCGACCCGCGGGTCGGTGAGCACCAGAATGCGGCCCAGCTCAAAGGAGAGGCGCATGGCTTCGCACCGTGTCCAGTGCGCGATGATCCCCTCGTGTCCGACTCCAGCGTATCCTTTCAGCGCTGCTTCCCGATTCCCCCGCGTCTTTAACCCGCTTGCCAGAAAAGTGCTGGCAAATTCGATGCTCATTTCGTTGTCCGTCAGCAATGCCGCTTCCGAAAAGTTTGTTCCGAACGTCGCGTTCAGCTCCCCGATCCGGCCCTTGTCCACCTGTCCGAAACCCCAGAATTTGCTCACCTGAAGTAGGCTGATTAAAGTGGACGACGCTGGTGGTGGTCGGGTACAACTTCACCCAGGACGCCGCCGAGGTGTTGCGAAATATCCATGCCACGCTGTTCGCCGTGTCCAGCTTCTGGTGATCCATGCCCGCTGGCCAGCGATTCGTCGGTGATGAAGCCGTCCGAGGGCAGGGGTTGGGGGTCGGCGGTACGGAGTCGCGCAGGATACCCCACCCCGCGCAGTCCCCCGTTTCCGGGATTACCCCCGCCGCCGCCCGGCCGCTGACGGTGTCCTGGGGATCTTGCTGATGAAACCGGCCAGGTCGCCTGTCGGAACCGTCAGAACTGTTCAAACTCGGTTTCGTCGACGAAGCGATTCCAGCGTTCGCGGGCGAAGCGTTGGAACGGCGCGACCCGGTCGAGGGTGGGATCGACCGTTTTCTCGCCGCCCACGCCATACGTCCGCGTCGTCCCTCGGATGGCGTATTTGGTTTTCCCCTCGTGCAGGATCAGCTTCAACCGGGCGGGGCTGACGTCACTGCGGCAGGCGAGCTTGTACAGCAGGGTGCTTTCCGCGATGCCATCTCCGTCTAAATCGGTGATCGTCAGGCTGTCCGGTACGAACCCGGCGTAGAGATCGAACGGACAGTTGCGCTCGAAATCGGTCAGCGTCCACAGCAATTCCACGCCGCCGGGGCGCACTCGATAGTGATCGGCGTACACCTCGGCATCGTAATAGGGGTCGGCATCCGCGCCGCAGCCGGGACCGCGACTGGGAATGGCTCCGGTCTGGGTGGCAATCAACCAGTTCTCGCCCAGCCGATCCCGCCAGCGGGTGCCGGCGACGATCGTCCCCCGAATCGGGACACCCGCCGGCAACGCCTGGGAGTCGAAAGCGAGCAACTCGATGCCGGCGGCGGTGGCGGCGGGTGTCCCCAACGCCAGCGGGGCGGCCAGGGCGGACACCAACAAGATCTTCACGGCATGGCTCTCCAACGGAAAACCCCACGCCGAGCGGGGCGTGGGCGAAATCGATCCCTGCTTCATCAAGGCAAGCAACTAACCCTTTTTCTCACGGTAGCGTCTCCTGGCGGGAAGTCTACCCGGCGGCGACGGTGGAACCGGCCGGGCCGATCGCTTGGATTCAGAGATGGATTAATGCCTTGCGCGCCTTTATCCCATTCATGGGGACGGTGGCGCGCCCGGCCCGTGACCCGAGCATACCCAGGGCGCCTCCATGGAGTCGATTCGTGACGGTATCGAGACATTCATCGAACGGTGCTTGGAGGATAACCGTAACACCAAGATCGGGGCTGGCGCCGACCACCGCGCCGAGCACGAGTTGGATAACAGAATCCGAGGTGGCTGATCTCCTGGTGGCGGCGAAGAACCGCGCGCGCAGGATTGCCCATTCCGTGAGGATCGCGGGTCTTGCACCCTTGGACCGTTCGTGGCGGCGCCAAATTTCCTCCAAATCCGGGATGGCGGGTTCTGCCTGCTTACGGCGGATGGCGAGGCCTCCAAGCTCCCGGACTACAATGGGCAAACTTTTCCAAACTCCGAGGGGAAATGGCGGTTGAAACTGCTGAACTGGGCGCGAACCGGGCTGCTGATCGTCGCCAACCGGGCGCTGAAAACGTTCTACAAGATCCGCATACCGCGCGACGCCGCGCAACGAATCATCGAAGCCCGTTTCCCGATTCGCAAGGAGAAGTACGGGTTCGCCCTGATCCTGACGAGACCCCAGGTGCGGCTGAATGCGTCCGCCAACCGGATCGGCATCGAGATTAGCTTGCAGGTGACGCTGCCCGGCGGAGCCAGCCAGCAGCGGCGCGGCTTGATCGAAGTGCGCTTGCACTACCGACGGGAGCAGGGAGAGTTTTATCTCCTTGAACCCGCGCTGCGATCGCTCGATCCGGCCGCCACTGGGCCAGGTCCTTGGAACGTCGTGCTAAAAATCGCCGAGGCGACACTCGATTCCGTACTGTCCACCACGCCAGTCTACATACTGAATCAGAACAATTTCAAACACCTGCTGGCGCGGTCGCTGCTCAAATCAGTGACGGTCGAGCCCGACCATCTGCGCGTCGAATTAAGTCTGTATTGAATGGAAATGGACCCCGGAAGTTGGACAGCACCTTAAGTGAAATCTTCCTCGGGTTTCAGGCCGCCAATTCGCGGTCAGCCTGCTCGAAGTACACTGTCTCCTTCTTCGCCACCGTATACATCCGGTGCATCGCCCTTTGGGCTCGTATCCCGTGACTACACTATCTATTTTTTGCAACAGAGCCCGCGCGACCCCCCAATGCTGTTGAATTAACGCGATTTCAAGATCAACATATTGAATTAGTTTAATATTAATCCCAGGAGACCCGATCAATAGCGCAAATCCTGGTTTGAAAATCCATGCAA
>WBZT01001352.1_pt1 | contig 18072 bp, 15 predicted proteins | sample 5204241 | NCBI WGS metagenome assembly WBZT01 (sample SAMN12344358, study PRJNA552823) | activated sludge metagenome | biome: Activated sludge suspended growth; feature: Nitrification reactor; material: Wastewater; isolation source: activated sludge from nitrification reactor of wastewater...
CCGTGATCACCGCACCCAACATGCGCTTCGTGAACACCGGCATGACGACGGTCGAACTGGCCGCCAAGGCGGCCTTCAGGCGCCTTGCGCCGGATGCCGCCCTCACGTTCTATTCGATCGTCCCGCCCAATCCCGAAGGCGACAGGCGATGGATGATGATGGACCTCGGGCAGGTTCATCGGTCGGCGCGGGAAATCGAGGCGCACTTCCGGCACCGGCCGCTGTTCGAGCACGGCGCACAAGCGTTTGCCAGCGATCTGATCGTCTACTGGGGTGACTTCCTCCAGGCCCGTCACTACGTCGAGGACGAAGCCGCCGGGCGGCTGCGCGCGCTCTACGGATTGAGCGCCGAGCAGGCCCGTTCGTTTGCCTACCACGCCCTGCTGCAGAGCGACGCTGCGCCCGAGACCCGGCACAAGACCGTCGTCTTCGGCAGCAGCCTGCTCTACAACCGCGTGGCCGACTACGTCGCGGGCGAATACGGCCAGGCCTTGCGCAGGCTGCTGCGCACGTCGAAGCTGAGTGCCTTTCGCGACCCGCTCTCGGCACAACGGGCGGCGCATCTGAGCGGCGACTACGCCACCAACCACCTCGGCATCGATCCGGCCTTTCTTCTGGAGCCGGGCGACCTCCACGAGCTGCCGGCAGGCGACTGGGCGGCGGCACTGCAGCCGCGCAGCAGCATCGGCCTGTTCTTCGGCGCCCGCACGGCGCTGCCGGACTGGCTGTTCCCGCTGTGCGAGGCGCTGGCCTCGAACCTCGGCAGCCGCCTCGAGTGGCTGCCCTGGTTCCCGTACCACGAGATCCTGCGCGAGCGACCCCGGCCCAGGCGGTCGCTGTTCTCGCGCCGCAAAGGTGTCGACCTGCTCGACCGCATCGAACGCCTGCTCCCGCGGGGCGACGATTATTCACAGGGCGACCTGCTTCGGGCACTTCGGAAGTACCGCGTCGTGATCACCGACACCTATCATCTGTGCATCAATGCCTGGCGCGCAGGCACGCCGGCCGTCTGCTTCGGCAGCGCTGCCGATCCGGGCAATCAGGTGATCCGGGATTTCAAGAAACGGGTGCTGTACGAGATGTACGACGCGGGCGACTACTACCTGGACGTTTCCGCGCTGTCGACGCGCAGCGCGTCCGAGGCCACGGCCAGGCGCCTGAGCGGCCTGCTGCAGGACGACAGCCAGGCCGCCCTGGTGCGCGCGCGGATTTCGGCGCACACGCAGGCCGTCCGGCAGCGCCTGCAGTCGGCGGTCGGCGAACTCGCGGCGCATTGACCACGCGCGGCGGCCACGCGCCGGCGCAACGCACGCGGCCCCGCCGACATCTGCACCGCGGTCCGGCCATGCCCCTGCTCGAAGACATCCACATCGGGCCCGCTCCCGGGCGACCGGGGTACTCGCGGGTGACCGGGCAGGTGCTTTTCTCGAAGAGCCCATGCCGCGAGCCGCTGTGGTACGAGTTCCCGCACGCGTGGGAGCGTCATGTCTCGGTGTCGGGCGAGGCCTGGTTGGCCGCGCTCCTGCCGATGGCGTTCCTGGAAGGCGAGGACATCGACATCCGGCTGCCGGCCGACCCGGACGCCGTGCGCAATGCGCGGCGCATCCTCCATGTGTGGAAGAGCTGGTATCCGCGCGCGGGCGCGATCGTCGACATCAGGGTGGCGGACCCGGGGCCTGTCGAACGGCTCGAGGAAAGCGGCGCGCGCGGGCAGATGATCTTCTTCTCGGGCGGCGTGGACTCGTACTACTCGCTCCTGCAGGCGATCGACCGCAATCGCCGCTACGCCGGCGCGCGGCCCCTGCATCTCGCAACGGTCTGGGGCATCGACATTCCGGTTGCAAGGGCTGCGGACTACGAGAATGAACGTGCGCTCGGTCTGCAGGCCGCACAGAGGTACGGCACCGGGTTCATCGACCTGAGGACCAATATCAGGGAGTTTGCTGCGTACCGGTTCGGCTCGAGCTGGTACGCGGATCTGTCGTTCGGTGCCGCGCTGGCAAGCGCGGGGCTGCTTTTCCCGTCGCGGATCTCGGAAATCACGATCGCTTCGGGCGCGGACTATGCGACGCTGGCGCCGTACGGGTCTCACCCCATGACGGACCTCCTGTTCGGCAACGCCGCGGTCCGAATCGACCACGACGGCGCCGATTGCAGGCGCCCCGCGAAGACCGAGGCCCTCTGCCGCGAGAGCTACATCCTCGATCACCTCAGGGTGTGCTGGAACCATTCGGGCAACTGCTCGCGCTGCAGCAAGTGCCTGCGCACCATGGCCACCATCGACGTGCTCGGAAAGCGCGGCGAATGCCATGCGTTCGACTGGAGCACGTACGGGCCGCACGCCCTTTCACGCGTGGTGCTGCAGGGGCACAAGGACATCGAGGAATTCGACCTCGTGCGCGCGCAGGCCGTCCAGCGCGGGCGCGGCGAGATCGCGACGGCGCTGGCCCGCAGCATGAGGATTTCGGCACTGAACCAGAAGGTCGGCTTCCTGAAGCCTCTCGCCAAGGCATCGAACGTGATGGATCGTCTACCCCTCCTCTGGCACCTGTCGAGGAGAATCCGACGCGCGTTGCCGGTCGGCTCGTGAGGCTGCGGCCCGGATCCGCGGCGAGGCAAGCGGCGGTTGCGCCGCGCACCGACCGGCACCGAAGAGACCTGCCTGCAAGGCATTGCGCCTGTTCTCGACCGAAATGCGAATCCTCTACGCCAGCGAGCGTCCCCCCTATCCGTTCTTCCTGGGCGGCGCCGCGCGCTGCGCGCACCGGCTGCTGCTGTCGCTGGCGCGCGACCACGGCGCATCGGTGGCCGCCGTCGGCAGTGCCGGGTACGACGCGACGCCCTGGGCGGTGCCGCCTGCGGCCGAGCATGCGGCGCTCGGGGTGCTCGGCGTGGGCGGCAGCGCGCAGGCCCCGGAGCTCGATTGCGGCTATCCGGTGCAGGTGCTGCCCGGCTTCGCGGAAGGCGGCCTGGCCGATGCGCTGCACCGCTTCGCCCCCGACGTGGTGTGGGCGCAGCTCGACGGCGCGCAGCAGGTGCTGGGCTGCGCCCGCGCGCACGGCGCGGCGACGCTGCTGTACGTGCACGATGCCGAGGACGCGCCGGCGCAGCTGCGCGCCACGGCGGCGCTGGCCGACCACCTCGTGTGCAGCAGCGCGTTCCTGGCCGCCAAGGTGCAGCGGGTGCTGGGGCGCCGGCCGCACGTCGTCCATCCGGCCTCCGACTGGTACTTCGGCACCGCGGCCGACCCGCACGGGGCGATCACGATGATCAACCCGCACGCGGTCAAGGGCCTGGACACCTTCCTGCAGATCGCGGCGCGGCTGCCGCAGCAGCGCTTCCTGCTCGTCGAATCGTGGCTCCTGGACGATGCGGCGTGGGCGCGACTGCAGCAGAGGCTCGCCGCGCTGCCCAACGTGACGCTGTCGCGCCGCGTCGCCGACGTGCGCAGCATCTACGCGCAGACGCGGCTGCTGCTGGTGCCCTCGGTGTGGGAGGAAGGCTTCGGCATGGTGGCGGTGGAAGCGCAGTCGTGCGGCATCCCGGTGATCGCCAGCGCGCGCGGCGGCCTGCCCGAAGCGGTGGGCGATGGCGGCGTGCTCATCGCCGACCACCTCGACGTGGACCGGTGGCTGGCCGCCATGGCCGATGTGCTGCGCAGCGACACGAGCTGGCAGGCCGCGTCGCAGCGCGCGCTGATGCGCGCGCGCTCGGCCGAGCTGTCGCCACGCGAACTCGCCTCGCGCATGCTCGCCATCTGCGAGGGCCGCCTGCGTGAACCGGTGCCGACCTGGCGCGCCAGGCTGGCGTCGCGCCTGGGGCGCTGGCCCGCGCTGCAGCGTCTGGCCGAACGCCCCGAGGCCGTGCAATGAGACTGCCAACCCGACTCTGCGCGCTCACCGTGGCGCTGCTCCTCGGCGCGTGCTCGCGCGAAGTGGATCGGACGCTGTTCAAGGACGTCACGGCCGAATCCGGGCTGGGCCACCATGTCGGCATGACCCACGGCGCCGCCTGGGGCGACTTCGCCGGCGACGGCCGCCCCGGCCTGTACGTCACCAACCACCTGAAGCCCGCCCAGCTGTTTCGCAACGAGGGCAACGGCCGCTTCGTCGATGTCACCAGGCAATGGCTGCCCTTGCCGTCCGACGTGGGCGGCGACAAGCACGGCGCGATGTGGGCCGACTTCGACAACGCGGGCCGGCCCGATCTCGTGCAGATCACCGGCGCCACGATGGGCGTGGGCGCCGAGCCCAAGCGGCTGATGCACAACCGCGGCGATCGTCTGGTCGACGAAGCCGTGGCGCTCGGTGTCGACAACCCGGAGGGTCGCGGGCGCTCGCCGCTGTGGCTGGAACTCGGCCGCACGGGCCGGCTCGACCTGTTCCAGGGCGCCGAGGCGCGCTTCGACGCCAAGACGCCGCCGTTCCTGTTCCGCCAGCAGCCGAACGGCTTCGAGGCCGACACGGCCGATCTTGCCCTCGCCAGCCGCAGCGCACCGTTCTGCGTGCTGGCCGGCGGCGGCACGCAGCCGCGGCTGCTGTGCCGGCTCGAAGGCCAGGGCACCGCGCTGCAGATGTTCGACCTGAGCCACCTGCCCGCGGCCACGCTCGACGCGCTGCCGCAGACCGGCTTCGAGGACGCCGCGGTGGCCGACCTCGACAACTCGGGCCAGTTCGCCATCGTCATGGCGCGGCGCAACCCGCCGGGCGCCGTCGCCCTCGGGCGGCCGTCGCCGGGCGAGCTGGTGGCCGATCTGCAGATCGATGGCAAGAACGTCGGCGCGCCGCTGGGCCTGAAGTTCCACGCCGCCGGCCCGCTGCGCGTGTCCGTGTATCCGACCACGCCGCGCGACGGCCTGTCCCTGGGCGACATCCACATCGGCAGCGCCGGCATCCACCCCGCGGGCTTCGCCTTCGAGGTCGCGCCCGACGCCGGCGCTGCGGCCCCCGGTGCGCCGGGCGAACGCGCCGGGCTGTGGATCGGCAGCACGGCGGGCGGCCAGTGGGAGCTGCATTTCACCGCCTCGCGCGCGGCGCTCGACTCGGGCAAGCCGAAGACGCGCAACGTGCAGGTGGCCGTCGCCGCCGCGCAGCCGATCGACAAGCTCGAAGCCATCGGCGAGCAGCGCGCCGAGGAGGCGCCGGCGCGCCTGTTCGTGCCGCGCGAGGGCAAGTACGTGGAAGAAAGCGAAAAGCGCGGCCTCAACCAGCAGATCGTCGCCGGCGCCAGCGTGGTGGCGGGCGACTTCGACAACGACGGCCACCTCGACCTGTTCATCCTGGGCTCGGGCGAGATCGGCCTGCAGCACAACCTGCTGCTGCTCAACGACGGCAAGGGCGCATTGCGCGTCGTCAAGGACGCCGGCGGCGCGCCCGGCGGCGGCGCCGGCGTGGGCGACTGCGTGGCCACGGCCGACTTCGACGGCAACGGCCGCCTCGGCCTGCTGGTGGTGCGCGGCGCCAGCATGGGGCGCAGCCTGGGCCTGCCGTCCGAGCGCGGCGGCTACAGGCTCTATCGCAACGTGGTGGCCAACGGCAACCACTGGCTCGAGATCGACCTCGAGGGCACACGCTCCAACCGTGACGGAATCGGCGCGGTCGTGCGCGTCACGGCCAACGGCGTGACTCAGTCACGCTTGCAGGACGGCGGCCAGCACAACCGCTGCCAGAATTACGCCCGCCTGCATTTCGGGCTGGCACAGGCGACAACGATCGACAAGATCACCGTGCAATGGCCCAGCGGCACGGTCCAGCAACTGAACGGCGTGGCCGCCGACCGGGTGCTGCACATCAAGGAAGCCGCAACGCCCTGACGAGCGGCGGCATCGCGCCGCGATGCCAAGGGGCGCCGAGGGAACGAGGTCGATGCTGTTCAGGCGCAAGAAGAAGCCCAGCCACGAACGGGCGATGGACTGGTGCAAGGCCCACACGGTGCCAGGCCAGGGCGTGATCGTGCATACCAAACAGCCCGCCCCGTATGCCGAGGTCACCGGCTACTACATCCCCACGCTGTACCAGTGGGGCGAGACCGCGCTGGCGCGCCAGTACACGAAGTGGCTGCTGTCGATCCAGTTGCCCGAAGGCGGGTTTCCGGCGCCCGACGGCGTGCCGTACACGTTCGATACCGGGCAGATCATGCGCGGCCTCGTCGCCGCAGCGGCCGACGTGCCGGGGGCCGAAGCCGGCCTGCGCCGCGCCTGCGACTGGATGCTCACGCAGGTCGACGCGGCCACCGGGCAGCTGAAGACGCCTTCGACCGAGCTGTGGAGCGACATCGCCAGCGACCTCATCCACACCTACGCGCTGCCGCCGCTCGTGCGCGCCGGGCAGCTGCTGGGCGTGCCGCGCTACGAGGAGGCGGCGCGCTTCGTGCTGGCGTACTACAAGCGCCAGCCGCAGCTGGTGCCGTTCAACCGCCTGTCGCACTTCCACGCCTACGCGATGGAGGCACTGACCGAGCTGGGCGAGATGGATCTCGCGCGCCAGGGCATGGCCGACGTGGCGCGCGTGCAGCGCAGCGACGGCAGCATCCCCGCCTACCCCGACGTGGAATGGGTGTGCTCCACCGGCATGGCGCAGTACGCCATCGTCTGGTACACGCTGGGCGACAAGGCGCGCGCCGAGCGCGCCATCGCCTGGCTGGAGAAGATCCAGAACCCCTCGGGCGGCTTCTTCGGCAGCTACGGCAAAGGCGCCAAGTACATCGCCGGCGCCGAGATCAGCTGGGGCGTCAAGTACTTTCTCGACGCCTGGCGCCTGAAGCTCATGTCCGAAGGCCGCTGGAGCGAGCCGGCGGCGCCGGCGCCGCATGCACCCGGGGAGGCGGCCCGTGCCTGAGCGCGCACTGAAGGTGCTGAGCGTGTTCGGCACGCGGCCCGAGGCGATCAAGATGGCGCCGCTGATCGCCGAGCTCGAGCGCCACCCGGGCCGCATCGACAACCACAACTGCCTGACCGGCCAGCACCGCGACATGGTGGCGCCGCTGGTCGAGCTGTTCGGCATCCGCGTCGACCACGACTTGAAGCTGATGCGGCCCAACCAGACGCTCGAACACATCACGGTGACGGTGCTGCAGGAGGTGGGCCGCATCCTGCGCGACGAGAAGTTCGACCTGCTGCTGGTGCAGGGCGATACCACCACTTCGATGGCGGCGGCGCTGGCGGCGTTCTATGCCGGCGTGAGGGTCGGCCACGTCGAGGCCGGGCTGCGAACCTTCGACAAGCACAACCCCTACCCCGAGGAAAGCAACCGCAAGATCATCGACGCGGTGGCCGACGTGTTCTTCGCCCACACCACGCTGGCGCGCCAGCACCTGCTGGCCGAGGGCATCGCCGAAAGCGCCGTCGAGGTCACCGGCAACACCGTGATCGACGCCCTGCTCGACGTGGCCGCGCGCCCCTACAGCTTTGCCGGCACGCCGCTGGCGGCGCTGCCCTTCGACACGCGCCGCATCGTGCTCGTCACCGCGCACCGGCGCGAGAGCTTCGGCGGGCCCTTCGAGAGCCTGTGCCGCGGCCTGCGCGAGCTGGCGCTGAAGTACCGCGACGATGTCGTGCTGGTGTACCCGGTGCACCGCAACCCGAACGTGCGGCAGGTGGTGGACGGCGCCCTGGCCGGCATCCCCAACGTGATGCTCACCGATCCGCTGGACTACATGCCGCTGGTGCACCTGATGAAGCGCGCGCACCTCGTGCTCACCGATTCGGGTGGCCTGCAGGAAGAGGCGCCGAGCCTGGGCAAGCCGGTGCTGGTGATGCGCAAGACCACCGAGCGGCAGGAAGGCGTGGAGGCCGGCACCGTGAAGCTGGTGGGCACCGAGGCCGCCGACATCGTGCGCGAAGCCTCGCGCCTGCTCGACGAGCCGGCCGCCTACGCGGCGATGGCCAACCGCATCAACCCGTACGGCGACGGCACGGCCAGCGTTCGCATCGTGCGGCGCATCCTGCAAAGCGCCCCAGGCGGATGAATGCCGGTGCGTCGCCGCTCGTCAGCATCGTGCTGCCCACCTACAAGCGGGCGCATGTGCTGCCGCACGCCATGCGCAGCGTGCTGGCGCAGACCTATGCCCACTGGGAACTGATCGTCGTCGACGACCACTCGCCCGACGACACGGCGCAGGTGGTGGCGGGCTTCACCGACCCGCGCATCCGCTACCTGCGCAACGACCCCAACCTCAAGCTGCCGCGCACGCTCAACCGCGGCCACGCGCAGGCCCGGGGTGACTACCTCACCTGGACGTCGGACGACAACCTGTACGCGCCCGGCGCCATCGAGGCCATGGTGCGCCGACTGCAGCAGGGCGACTGCGATCTCGTCTACGCCGACTACTGGCTCTACTCACGCGAAGACGAAGCCGGCACGCCGCTGGATCCGCAGGTCGACCGACTGCCCGACACGGTGCAGCTCGACAAGGGCAACCACATGGGCGCGTGCTTCCTGTACACGCGCCGGCTGTACGAGACGGTGGGCGGGTACGACCCGGAACTCTTCCTGGTGGAGGACTACGACTTCTTCATCCGCGCCTCCAAGCCGTTTCGCTTCGCGCACATCGCCGAGCCGCTGTACTACTTCCGCCGCGACGACGACACGCTGTACCTGTCGCGCTACGCCGAGGTGAAGGCCTCGGACGTGCTGGTGCGCTACAAGAACGGGCTGCTCGACGAGCGCGGCGTGCTCGACACGCTGATCGCACTGCTGCTGCGCAACCCGGCCGGGCTCGCGCACCCGGGGCTGCGTGCGCTGCACCGGCTGGCCGACGGGCGTTCGTACCGGCTCGCGCAGTGGCAGCGGCGCCTGGCGCGCGGCCAGCTCGAGCGCCGCCTCGCGCCCGCGGTGCACGAGATCCTGCAGCGCTATCGTGCGCAGGCCAGCAGTTTCGGCGCCGCGCGCGACGCGCTGCGCTCCCAGGTGGCCCGACTCGGAAAACTCGAATATGCAAGCCCCTGAACGCCGCCACGGAGGCCGCGCGTGCTGAGCCTGCTCGGCAACGCGTTGCGCGGCCCGGCGCAGGCACGCGCCGCGCACCGCCAGGCACTCGCGCTCGGCCCCGGCATCGCGCTGGGCGTGCGCCAGTTGCAGGCACTGTGCCCGGCACCCACCGAAGCGGCGGACGACGCACCCATCTTCCTGCTCTCGGCCGGCTGGCGCTCGGGCTCGACGATGCTGCAGCGGCTGCTGATGTCCGACCCGGGCGTGCTCGTCTGGGGCGAGCCCTACGACGAATGCGGCCTGGTGCAGGCGCTGGCGGGATGCGCCCAGGGCTTTCGCCCGGGCTGGCCGCCGCAGGACTATTTCTACGACGGCCGGCCCACCACCGAGCTGAGCGGCGAGTGGATCGCCAACCTGTTCCCCGCGCTCGACGACTGGCGGCGCAGCCAGCGTGCGCTGTTCGACACGCTGTTCGCCGCGCCGGCGCGGCGTGCCGGCGCCGCGCGCTGGGGCCTCAAGGAGGTGCGCCTGACCTCGGAGCACGCGCTGTACCTGCGCTGGCTCTACCCCAACGCCAAGTTCCTGCTGCTGTACCGCCACCCGCTCGAGGCCTACCGCTCCTACTGCAGCTTCGGGCGCAACTGGTACGACCTCTTCCCCGAGCGGCCGATGTTCACGCCGCGCGGCTTCGGCGCGCACTGGCAGCGGCTCATGCAGGGCTACCTGGACGACGCGCAGGCGCTCGGCGCCATGCTCGTGAAGTACGAGGAACTGGTCGCGGGCAAGGTGGCGCTCGACGCCATCGACCACTACCTGGGCATCGCCACCGACCACAGCGTGATGACGCGCAAGATCCGCGGCACCTCGGGTGCCGGCGAAAAGGGCCACGTGAACGCGCTCGAGCGCTGGCTGCTGCGCCGCGCCGCCGGGCCGACCGCCGAGCGGCTGGGATACGCCTGGTAGCGCCATGGACGCCAGCATCGTCGTGTGCACCTACAACCGCGCCGAATCGCTGCGCGACACGCTGCGCGCGCTGCAGGCACTGCAGCCGGCGGCCGGCCGGGCCTGGGAGGTGATCGTCGTCGACAACAACTCCAAGGACCACACCAAGGCCGTGGTCGAGGAAGTGCAGCGCACGTGGCCGCTGCTGCGCTACGAGTTCGAGGGCGCGCAGGGCCTGTCGCACGCGCGCAACCACGGCATCGGCTGCGCGCGCGGCGAGGTCATCCTGTTCACCGACGACGACGTGCTGCCCGAGCCCGACTGGCTCGAGCGCACGCTCGCCGGCCTGCATGAATACGAGGCCGACGCCTGCGGCGGCTGGATCGGCCCGATCTGGGAAACGCCCCCGCCGGCGTGGCTGACCGAGCGCTTCTACGGCTTCCTGGCCGTGCGCACCGACCGCAGCGACGACTACACGATGACGGCCGACGCGCAGACGCCCTATGGCGCGAACATGGCCTTCCGCCGTGGCGTGTTCGAGCGCGTGGGCGCGTTCGACACCACCCGCGGCCGCAAGGGCGCGGTGCTCGCCAGCGGCGAGGACGGCGAGATGTTCGAGCGCATCCTGGCCGCGGGCATGAAGGTCGTCTTCCTCGGCCGCTCGCGCGTGCACCACAAGGTCGAGGGCTTTCGCACCACCAAGCGCTACTTCAGGCGCTGGCGCTTCCAGACGAGCCGCAACATCGCGCAAAGCCGCGGCGTACCCGGGGCACGGCGAATCGCGAACATCCCGCTCTATCTCTTTTCGCAAGTGGCCCGCGCGACGATACGCACGCTCTGGGGTCACTTGAGTCTCCCTCCGGAGGAGGCGTTCCAACGGGAAATCGTGCTTTGTCATTTTGCGGGAACGCTTCGAGGACTCTGGTTGACGCGCTCGACAGTCCGGGAGTCAAAAGAATGAGCGCTACCAGCACCCCCGCCGATTCCGGGCGCCACAGCGTCAGCTTCACCGTCAACGCGTGCAATTCGGATGCTCCATTCATCGAGTCGACTCTGCGCCACATGCTGCCAGCGCTCGGCTTCCCATTCGCGGAGCGGTTCATTACCTACGACCCAGGGCGCCAGGAAGGCAAGTACGCCGAACGCGCCGTGGGAGATCGGGCAACGATGGAAGCCATCTTCCAGCGCCTGCTGGACGAGCGCGTGATCGATCGGGTGGACGTGGTCCCGTGGAATCAGCCCGAACAGCAGCGCATCCTGGGCACGTATTTCGGTGGCACACAGGTAGACCTGAAGGACTTCTCCGGTGCGCCGATCTACCAGTACCTCTACGCGCTCGACCGGTGTGAAGGCACCTATGTCTTCCACGCCGACTCGGACATGCTCTTCCATCGAGCCGTTGACGAATCATGGATCGACCAAGGCATCGAGTTGATGCAACAGGAGCCTCGCGTGGTCGTGACGTGTCCGCGTGCGGGGCCGCCGCAGGCGCGCAACTGGCTCGAGAGACTGGCCGGGCGTTCGTTCGAGCCGACGCCAACCGAGAAGTGGCGACGCGTCGACTTCACCTCAACACGCTACTTTCTGATGGACATGGCCAAGTTCCGCACGGCGCTTCCGCTGGTCCAGAGCCGCCCTGGAGAGCCTCTCGAAAACAGCCTCACGCATACCATCAAATTGCGGGGTCTGGAGCACTGGAACCTCACCACACTCGACCACTGGACCATCCACCCTTGGAAGCACGACGAGAACTACGTGCGCCACCTGCCTGACCTGATCTGGGCCATCGAGCAGGGCCACTACCCGTTCCGCCGCATCGGTCAGCGCTGGGACATGCGCACCGAGGGTCAGCACATCGAGGAATGGCTGCGCGTGCTGCGTCGTCACGGGCGCGGCCGAGGAGCGCCGGTGGTGACGCATGAGCGGTAACGGGGACCAGGACCCGCCACGGCTGGCAGTGGTGGTGTGCACGTACAACCGCAGCGTCTCGCTCCGCGAAACGCTGTTGTCGCTGTTCGCATGCGGTGACCCGATGGAACGGGTGGACGTGCTGGTGGTGGCCAACCACTGCAGCGACGACACACTGGCCCGAGTGGCGGAATTCGAGGCAGCACACCCATCCACCAATCTGCGGCTGTACTGGATCGAGGAGTCGACGCCGGGCAAGTCGCACGCGCTGAACGCTGCCCTGGCCCACACACGGCACGAGACGCTGTGCTTCGTCGACGACGACCAGGTGATCGAAGCCGGCTTCCTGCGCGCGCTGCTCGCCGGTCTGCGCATGCATCCGCAGAACGACATCTTCTGCGGCCGTATTTGGCCGGCGTGGGACGGCAGCGAGCCGGCCTGGGTGCACGCCGAGGCGCCCTACCGTATCCCGATCCGGCCGTTCCCTGAGTTCGACCTGGGTACAGAGTCGCGCGAGCTGGTATCCGACGAGCGGCTGCCGAGTGGGGGCAACATCACGGTGCGGCGCCGCGTGTTCGACCGCATCGGTGGCTTCGCCGTGGAGCTTGGGCCGACCGGACACGATTTGGCCGGCGGCGAGGACCACGACTTTCTGCAACGCGCACTGGCAGCCGGCTTCCGCATCCGCTACTTGCCCGCCGTGCGGCAACTCCACGCAATCGACCCGATGCGGATGCGCACGGGCTACGTGCTGAAGAAGAGCTACCTGCGCTCACGCTCAAGCTTCCTGATCGAGCCGCCCGCGCCGGGCCCACGGCCTTACATGCTGCGCAAGATCGTGGGGCATGCCGTGCGAGCGTTGCTGGCCTGGCATGGTGACCGCCGGTTCCATTCGCTGGTGCGGCTGGCGGCAAGTCTCGGCGAGTTGGCGGGGGCCATAGACGTCGCGCGCCGGCCCGGGGTACGGCCGGCACCGGGCAACGCCCGCAGCCACTGAAGCGTCATGCCCAGTATCGCCAAAGCCTACAAACTCCTCGACCCCGAAATCCGCGCCAAGAACCTGCAGGCGCTGCAGTGGGAGCTGCGCGGGCGCTGGTACGACGTGGCACGCCCGCAGATGCCAGATCCGGTGTTCCTGGTCGGCTGCTCGCGCTCGGGCACCACCGTCACCTACGAGACGCTGGGTGCGGCGCCGCAGTTCCTGAAGTTCGGCTGGGAGATCCCGCAGTTCTGGGATGGGCTGTACGGGCCGCTCACCAACGGTTGGGAGTCGGAGGCCGCCGGCGCCGAGCACGCGCGGCCGGCGCACCGGCACGCCGCGCTGCGCCACTTCTACCAGCGCCTGGGCGCGGGCTGGGTGCTCGACAAGACCTGCATCAACGTGCTGCGCATCCCTTACCTGCACGCGCTGTTTCCGCAGGCGAAGTTCGTGTTCATCCAGCGCGACGGGCGCGACAACGTGAGCTCGATGATGGACGGCTGGCGCCACGGGCGCACCGACGGCGACTTCCACCTGAGCCAGTTCTTCGGCCCGTTCCCCGAGCCGGTGGCCATCGACGGCGGCCAGTTCACCGACTGGGCGTTCTTCCTGGCACCGGGCTGGCGCGAGTACAACCACGCGAGCCTCGAGGAGGTGTGCGCGTTCCAGTGGGTGTCGGCGAACCGGCTCGCGCTGCAGGCCCGGCGCTCGATCCCGCCCGAGCAATGGATCCACCTGCGCTACGAGGATCTGTTCGAGCGGCCGGTGGAGATGTTCCACGAGGCGTTCACGCGGCTGGGCATCGCATTCAGCGACGAGTTGCGCGCACGCTGCGAGCACCTGCGGCCCACCAGCATCGTCAAGGGCAGGCCGAAGAAGGACAAGTGGCGCGAGCACAACCCCGAGGCCATCGAGCGCATCCTGCCGCTGATCGCGCCGCTGATGCGCGAGATGGGCTACGACGCGCAGGGCTGACGCGGCCTGGTCGTGCCCATGCCTGCGCCCACGGTTTCCGTCGTGGTTCCGGCCTACAACGCGGCCGCGTTCGTCGGCCGTGCCGTCGACAGCGTGCTGGCGCAAAGCGGGGTCGATTACGAACTGCTGGTGGTCGACGACGGCAGCAGCGATGGCACCGTGGCCGTGCTGGCAGCCTACGGCGACCGGCTGCGCGTGCTGGTGCAGGCCAACGCCGGCCCGGCCGCGGCGCGCAACCGTGGGCTGCACGAGGCACGCGGGCGCTACGTCGCCTTTCTCGACGCCGACGACTGGTGGCTGCCCGAAAAGCTCGCGCGCCAGGTGGCGCTGCTCGACGGCCGGCCCGAGATCGGCTTTTGCTCCACGGCCACGCGCGTCGTCACCGAAGGCGGCGCACCGGCGGGCGAGTGGCCGTGCGTGCCCGGTGAGCGGCCCCTGCTCGAGACGCTTTTCGTGCGCAGCGCGGCGGTGAGCGGCTCGACCTCGGGTGTGCTTGCGCGGCGCGAGCTGCTGCTCGGCGCGGGCGGCTTCGACGAAGCGCTGCGCGGCTTCGAAGACCCGGACCTGTGGATGCGCCTGGCCGCCCGCGCCGGCTACGCCTGCATCGACGAGCCGCTCACCGTGGTGGTGCGCACGCCGGGCAGCGTCAGCAGCCACCTGCCGCGCATGCGCGCCGCCACGCTCGCTTCGTTGCGCAAGAACCGCGCGCTGCTGCCGCCCGCGCTGCAGGGCGCTTACTGGCGGGCCGCATGCGCCGGCGCGCTGGCCGATTACGCAAAGATGGCCTGGCGCGCCGGTGACCGGCGCCATGGCCTGGCCTGGGCCGCCGAAGCCTGGCTGCGCGCGCCGATCGGGCGCGGGCGGCTCGCCGCCGGTCTGCTGCTGGCCATGCTGCGAGGCGCGCCGTTGTGAGCGCGGCCGCGGCAGCGCCGCTGGTGAGCGTGGTCATCCCGGCGCACGACTCGGCACGCTACCTGGACGAGTGCCTGGGCAGCGTGTTCGCGCAGCAGGGGGAATTCGAGCTGCAGGTCATCGTCGTCGACGACGCGTCGAGCGACGGCACGGCCCGAGTTGCACGCGCCCACGACAAGGTGGAACTGATCCGCTTCGACGAAAACCGCGGGCCGAGCGCGGCGCGCAACGCCGGCATCGCGGCGGCACGCGGCGAGTTCGTCGCGTTCCTGGACAGCGACGATCGCTGGCCCGAGGGCAAGCTCGCGGCACAGTTGGCCGTGCTGCAGGTAGAGCCTGCCGCGGCACTGGTCTTCGGCGACTGCAGGCAGTTCGACGAGCGCGGCCCGCGGCCGCGCACCGAGTTCGAAGCGGCCGGCCTGGGCACGGCCACCTGGGGCAGCGGCCGGCTCGTGCCCCAGGCATATGAGCGCCTGCTCGAAGCCAACTTCGTCACCACCGGCTCGGTGGTCGTGCGACGCACCGCACTCGCAGCCGCTGGCGGCTTTGCCGAGGAACTGCGCCTGGTCGAGGACCTGGACCTCTGGTTGCGACTGGCGCGCCACGCGCCCATCGCCTGGTGTGCGCACGAGTGTCTCGAGCGGCGACGCCACGACGCCAACATCTCGCGCGACGCCGAAGCCCTCGGGCTTGCCTATCTCGAAGTGCTGCGACGCCACGCGCCAGGCGGCGCAGCGGGCAACACGGGGGCATTGGAGACGCGCATCAGGCGATTGGCCGCGCACGAATGGCTGCACCTGGCCGACCTGGCGCGCGTGCGCGGCGACACGGCGAGCGCCTGGCGGCGCCTGCGGCGGGGCATCGCCGGGCACGCGGCGCCTTCGCTGCAATGGCAGGCGGCGAAGACCGCGTTCAAGCTGCTGGCCGGGATCAAGGCGCGATAGCGTGTGGCCAACCCGACAACGCACCCGCAGCGCGTCAGCGTGCACGAGCGTGCACAAGCGTGCGCCGACCCGGCTCCTGCCAACGCAGTGGATCGACTTCGAGCCCCAATGCGGCAGCCACCTTCTCGAGCGTTGCCTTGCGGGGCCGCTACATGCGGCGAAACTCGTCGTACGGCAGGACGATGAAGGCGGGCCTGCCGTCCTTGTCGACGATGCGCTGGAACTCGGCACCTGCGTTCACGTGTCTGTCGTGAGAATGAAAGACGCATTGATCCAGCAGGCTGTGACGAAGCAGTTGAGTGCAAACACCTGCCTGCACCTCACGGCCCTGACGCGGATGCATGGCGACAGCGACCAGCCCCTGAGCCTACCAACGCAGTTGGTCGGCTTCGAGCTCCAATGCGGCAGCCACCTTCTCGAGCGTCGCCTTGCGCGGCCGTTTGACGTGCTCCATCTGGGCGTACGCCGCCTGCGTGATTCCGATGCGTGCCGCGACCTCGGCTTGCGTCAGGCCCAGATATTCGCGCCAAGCCGTCATGGGCGAGACGCCGCGTTCGAAGACGACATTGACAACCTGGTTCGGAACCGACCCGCCTCCAGGGCGCAGCTTCATGCGGCGAAACTCGTCGTACGGCACGACGACGAAGGCGGGCTTGCCGTCCTTGCCGACGATGACCTGGAACTCAGTACGTGCGTTCATCGCGCTTCCTGACCTCTTCGATGCTCACGACATGCACCTGTCAGTCAAAGTCGAAAAACACCCGGTAGGAGCCTACTCGCAAGCGATAGCTGTACTCATGGTCCGAGAGAGCCTTGACATTTCGCGCCTTGCTCAGGTCGGCAAGTTCGGTTGTGACTGCATCTCGGATCTTGCGGCCCGCGCGGGGGTCGATCTTGCGAAGCTGACGAAGCGCCCTGGGTCGCCAGAAGATGGCATTCACCTGCCAATGATAAGAAAAAAATACGTATCATGCACGATTTGCAGCCCCGATATCTGAGCCACAGCGCATTGCCGGGCGTGTGTCGTCGTGCCATGTCCACTGACGGGTTCGGCGCCGGACACGCCGCAGCCAACGGCCCTGCCGGCGGCGCCAGGGTGTGGTTCGAGGGCGAGGTGCACAACCTGCCCGAGTTGCGCGCCGAGCTGAATCTGGCCGGCGACGAACCCGCCGCGCAGGTGCTGTGGGCCGCCTGGCAGCGCTGGGGCGAGCGGCTGGGGGAACACCTCGACGGCGTGTTCGCGCTCGCGCTCGCCGATGCCGAACGGCTGCTGCTCGTGCGCGATGCTTCGGGCTTGCGCGCGCTGTACGTCGACACGCAACAGCCGGGCGGGCCGTGGTTCGGCGGCGCACTCGATGCGCGCGTGCCGGCCTCGGATGCGCAGCGCGAGATCGCGCCTGCCGCGCTGCACGAGTACCTGCGCCTGGGCGACATCTGCGCGCCGCGAACGATCTGGCGCAACGTGAGCGCCATCGAGCCCGGCGTGCCGTGGCGGCTCGACGGACGCGGGCTGCACCCCGCGGCCGATGGCGCCCCCGCTCGCACACCCGTGCCAGCCCCGAGCTTCGACGCGGCGGTCGAGCGGCTCGATGCGCTGCTGCACGAGGCCGTCGCACGCAGGCTCGGCGACGCCGAGCGGCCGGCCGCCTTCCTCAGCGGCGGCATCGATTCGGCACTGATCTGCGGCGTCGCCGCGCGCTGCACGCCCAGGCCGGTGGCCGTCACGGTGGGCTTCGAGGGCGAGGGCTACGACGAGGCGCCGGTGGCTGCGCGCATCGCCGGCCATCTCGGGCTCGCGCATCGCGTGCTGCACTTCGGGCGCAGCGAGTGCCTGGCGGCCTTCGAGCGCCTGGCGCGCGGCATGGACCAGCCGATGGCCGACCCGGCCACCATGGCCACGCTGCTGGCCTTCGAGCACTGCCGCGAGCACTTCGACGTGGTGCTCGACGGCACCGGCGCCGACGAGGCGGTGGGCGCGATGCCGCCGCGGCACGCGCGGCTGGCGGTGGGCGTGGGCAGCCTGGTGCCGCAGCCGGTGCGCCGCGCGCTGGTGGCGCTGATGCGGCGCGTGCCGGGGCTGGCCGGCTACACGCCGCTGCTCGATTTCGAGCACCCGGCCGAGGTGCTGATGCGCTGGAAGGGGTTCACGCGCGCCGAGATCGAGGCGCTGTGCGCCGAGCCGGTGATGCTCGAGGGCACGGCCTTCCACCGCACGTTCGCACGCTTTGCGCGCGGCGCGCACTTCGAGCGCTACACGGCGCTGTACGGCGTGATGCCCAGCGACCGCCTGACGCAGGCCGCGCGGCTGACGGGGCTTGGCGTGCGCTATCCGTTCTTCGCACGCGACGTCGACGGCTTCTTGCGGCAACTCCCCACGCCGTGGCGGCATCTGCCGGGGCAGCCCAAGCGCATCCTGGCCGCGCTTCTGGCACGCTACGTGCCTCGCGAGATCTGGGATCGACCCAAGCAGGGCTTCAACTTCCCG
>WBZT01001353.1_pt1 | contig 18071 bp, 19 predicted proteins | sample 5204241 | NCBI WGS metagenome assembly WBZT01 (sample SAMN12344358, study PRJNA552823) | activated sludge metagenome | biome: Activated sludge suspended growth; feature: Nitrification reactor; material: Wastewater; isolation source: activated sludge from nitrification reactor of wastewater...
GGCATCAGCCCGGTGACCATGTCCGACGAGTCCCTGCTCAAGCTGCAGCGCAAGCTGGAGTCGGAATATGTCGAAGGCTGGCTGAAGAACATCATGGCGGACGCCTTCGCCTGATCAGTGGGAAGAAGCTGACTGAGACTGGAAAGGAAAGGAGGCTTATGACGGACGCGCGAGGCACTACCGACGTTTAACAGACCCGGTTGGCCCGCGCGTTTTTCAGCGTATTACCGGGCCGCCAAATCGAGAATTTTCAAGGAGATTGACCATGAGTAAAGCAAGCATGTGGAGCCGAATGGCGACGGGCCTGGCGGCCGCGCTGTTCGCCTTCGGAGTGCAGGCGACGGTGGATATTCCCCGGCCGCAAATGCCCCCCGCGGGTGCCGCCAAGGCGCCGCCGGTACAGCCGGTGGAAGCCAAGAAGTGTTATTCCTGCCACGAGGACATCGAGGAGTTTCATACCGGCGGCCGCCACGCCACGGTGAACTGCGCGCACTGTCACGACAATGCCGCCGAGCACCTGAAGCTGGCCAAGGGCAAGGACTGGGGCGTGCGTCCGAACACCATCAAGGACCACCGCGCCTGCGCCACCTGCCACGTGGAGCAGTACAACACCTTCGTGCAACCCAACCTGGACTCCCACGCCCGGGTCGAGAAGGCCAGCTTCAAGTCCCGTTCCCCCCTGTTCGACAAGCTGATGGAAGGCTACGGCTTCACCAAGGAGCACGCAGAACCCCGCTCCCATGCCTTCATGCTGGTGGACCAGTGGGTCGTCGACCGCGCCTTCGGCGGTCGCATGCAGTTCAAGGACTGGACCTACGTCAACAAGGCCGAGCTGGCCGCCAACGGCGCCTGGAACGTGATCGTCGATCGCGAGCCTTCCTCCAGCGACCAGAAGCCCTTCATGCGCCAGGTTGCCACCGCCGTGAACCCCGTCTGCATGAACTGCAAGACCCAGGACCACATCCTGGACTGGAAGTTCATGGGTGACGAGGATCCGCGCGCCAAGTGGAACCGCAGTTCCAAGCCGGTGGAATTCGCCCGCGGCGTGAACCATCCCCTGAACTGCTACATGTGTCACGATCCCCACTCCGCGGCTCCCCGCGTTGTGCGTGACGCCCTGATCCAGGCCGTGGTCGACCGCAAGGAAGGCACCTACCCGATGGATCCGGTGAAGTCCGAGAAAACCAAGATGACCAAGGTCACCTTCCAGCGCAATGGCAAGGACTTCCGCGCCATCGGTCTGCTGAGCAAGGCCGACTCCAACATCATGTGCGCCCAGTGTCACGTGGAATACAACTGTGGCCCCGGCTACGATTGTTCCGAGAAGGGCAAGGAGTACTACGTCAAGATGTCCGACCCGCGTACCAACCTGTTCACCTGGGTGAACGTGTTCGGCTACAAGGACAAGATGGCTGGCCAGTACAAGTTCAAGGACTTCAAGCACGCCTCCACCGGCGCCCTGCTGCCCAAGATCCAGCACCCGGAAATGGAAACCTTCTGGGGTTCCAAGCACGAGCGCGCTGGCGTCGAGTGCAAGGACTGCCACATGACCAAGACGAAGGCGGCCAACGGCAAGGTGACCACCAGCCACCAGCAGATGTCGCCGCGCTATCGCCTGAAGGAGTCCTGCCTGACCTGCCACAAGGAATGGACGGAGAAGGATGCCAAGTACCATCTGGAAGCCATCCAGAACTACATCCGCGGCAAGATGACCAAGGCCGAATTCTGGCTGGCCGAGTACATCGACTGGATCATGAAGGCCAAGGAAGCCGGCGTGTCCGCCGAGGTCATGGACAAGCTGTATGACTATCAGTACGACGCCAACCTGTACTGGGAATGGTGGACCGCCGAGAACTCCGACGGCTTCCATAACCCGGACAATGCGCGCGAGTCCCTGACCCGCTCCATCGACGCCTCCCAGGCCGGCATCAAGCTGGTCAAGGAAGAGTTGGCCAAGAAGAAGGCCGCCATGGCCGCCAAGTAAGCCTTGATCGGGCTGGAAAGAGCCGACCCCGCGGTCGGCTCTTTTTTTCGCTGTGCGCACCCGGAAATTCCGCGCCAGACAGACGGTGTTCACAGCGAAAATCCCGAGTGAAAAGTCCCTTGGTTTTAGCCTGCAATCTGGCTATCCTCCCGGGGCTTTTCCCGCCACCCCATGACCTCCGATACCTTCCTGCTCAGCGTCCACAATCTGGCTTGCGCCCGCGGTGAACGCGCGCTGTTCAAGGGCATGAATTTCGCGGTCGGCGCGGGTGAACTGCTGCTGGTCCAGGGTGGCAACGGCCAGGGCAAGACCAGCCTGCTGCGCCTGCTCACCGGCCTGGCCCGGCCCGAGGAGGGCGAGGTCCGCTGGCGTGGCCATCCCATCCAGAAATGCCGGGAGGAATTCCACGCCGAGATGATTTATCTGGGCCATGCCAACGGTGTGAAGGATGACCTGAACCCCGTGGAGAACCTGCGCTTCGCCGAGGGCCTGCAGGGCCGCGCCTTCGAGGAGGAGCGCGCGGTCGCCATCCTGCGGCGCCTCGGCCTGTCCCGTTGCCTGGATCTGCCCTGTCGCGTGCTGTCATTCGGCCAGCGCCGCCGCGTGGCGCTCTCCGCCCTGCTGCTGGCCGATGCCAGACTGTGGATCCTGGACGAGCCCCTCACGGGACTGGACGTGCACGCCGTGGCCCTGATGGAAGGCCTGATCCGGGATCACCTGGCCGCCGGCAGCGTATGCGTCGCCACCACCCACCAGGCGCTGAATCTGGAAGGCGTCAAGGTGCAAAGGCTGCTGGTGGGCAACGTGGCGATACCGGAGCTGGTATGAGACAGCCCCCACGCTCGCGCCGTTCGCCGCCCCCCGAGGGAACGCATGCCTCCCTTGGGACGGCCCGGCGGGAGGCCTGAGATGCATCGCTTCATCCTCGCCGTCCTGCGCCGCGACCTCACCCTGGCCGCCCGCCGCCGGGGCGATTGGCTCATCGCCCAGTTCTTCTTCGTCATGGTGGCCAGCCTGTTCCCCCTGGGCGTGGGACCGGAACCCGAGATGCTGGCGCGCATCGGCCCCGGCGTGCTGTGGGTGGCCGCCACCCTGGCTTCGCTCCTGTCCCTCTCCCGGCTGTTCGCCGACGACCACCATGACGGCAGCCTGGAGCACATGGTGCTGTCGCCCGAGCCCACGGTATTGCTGGTCCTGGGCAAGGCCCTGGCCCACTGGCTGATCTACTGCATTCCCCTGCTGATCATCGCGCCGGTGCTCGGCATCCAGTTCAACCTGCCCTGGGACGCCATCCTGGTGCTGGAAATCTCCCTGCTGCTGGGCACCCCCATCCTCTCCCTGCTGGGCGGCGTCGGCGCCGCCCTGACCCTGGGGTTGCGCGGTGGCGGCGTGCTGCTCACCCTGCTGATCCTGCCGCTCTATGTCCCCGCGCTTATTTTCGGCGCCGGCGCCGTGGATGGCGTGATGGCGGGAACCGGAGCGCAGGCTCACTTGTCATTGTTGGGCGCGTTCATGGTCCTGTCGCTTATGATCGCGCCCTGGATCGCCGCCGCCGCATTGAGAGTTTCCCTGGAATGAACCTATATACCTTCGCCTCACCCGTCACGTTCTACCATCTGGCCGGCAAGCTGATTCCCTGGTTTACCTGGAGCGCCATCCTGCTCACGGTGGTCGGGCTGTACCTCAGCTTCTTCGTCGCCCCCACGGATTTCCAGCAGAGCGAGGCCTACCGCATCATCTTCATCCACGTGCCCGCCGCCTGGATGTCCATGTTCATCTACCTGGTGATGGCGTTCTGGGGCGCCATCGGACTGGCCTTCAACACCCGCCTGTCGTTCATGATGGCGCGCGCCCTGGCGCCCACCGGCGCCATCTTCACCTTCATCGCCCTGTGGACCGGCGCCTGGTGGGGCAAGCCCATGTGGGGCGCCTGGTGGGTGTGGGACGCGCGCCTGACCTCGGAACTGATCCTGTTGTTCCTGTACGTGGGCATCATCGCCCTGTGGGCCGCCATCGACGACATCAAGCGGGGCGACCGGGCCGGCGCCCTGCTCACCCTGATCGGCGCCATCAACATTCCCATCATTTATTTTTCCGTGAAATGGTGGAACACCCTGCACCAGGGCGCGTCCATCAGTCTCACCAAGGCTCCCAGCATGGCCAAGATCATGCTGATCGGCATGCTGGTGATGGCCATCGCCGCCTGGTTCTATACCATCGCCGTGGCGCTGGTCCGGGTGCGCGGCATTATCCTGGAGCGGGAAAGGCAATCCGAGTGGGTCAAGGAAATTCTGGAGCGCGAAACATGAATCAGTCCCATGGCCTGAGCCCTTCCGTTCCCCCCCTGGGGGAGGTCTGACATGGAATGGGCGAGCTGGTCCGATTTCTGGAGCATGGGCGGCTACGGTCTCTACGTTTGGGGGTCGTATGGCGTCACGGCACTTTGCATCTTGATCGAGATCCTGTTTCTCAGGCGATCCGCCGGCGACACGCGCCGCCGCCTGAAACGCATGCAACAGTGGGAAGAGCAATGAAATCACGTCACAAGAAACTGCTGGTCATCGTCCTCGGCGTCACCGGGCTCGGCATCGCCGCCGCCCTGATCCTGAACGCCTTCCAGAGCAACCTGGTGTTCTTCTTCTCGCCCACCCAGGTGGAGCGGGGCGAGGCGCCCACCGACCGCGCCTTCCGCATCGGCGGCCTGGTGGAAAGCGGCAGCGTGAAACGCGAAGCCGATGGGCTGACCGTGCGCTTCGTGGTCACCGACACGGCCAAATCCATGAACGTGGTCTACAAGGGCATCCTTCCCGACCTGTTCAAGGAAGGCAAGGGCGTGGTGGCGGAAGGCAAGATCGGAACGGATGGCACCTTCACCGCCTCCCAGGTGCTGGCCAAGCACGACGAGAACTACATGCCGCCGGAAGCCGCCCACGCGCTGGAGCAGGCCCAGAAAGCCCAGGAAACCCTGGTGAAATAACACACGAGCGCCGGCCTGCCGGCGCTCGAAAGTCGCTGAAAACGGCACCCACAAGGAGACCGCATGATCCCGGAACTCGGCCATTTCGCCCTCATCGTCGCGCTGCTGCTGGCGCTGACCCAGGCTGTCCTGCCCCTCGTCGGCGCCCAGCGCGGCAACCTCACCCTGATGGCGGTGGCGCGGCCGGCCGCCCAGGGGCAGTTCGTGTTCGTCGCCCTGGCCTTCGCCTGCCTGGCCTACTCGTTTCTCACCAACGATTTCTCGGTGGACAACGTGGCGCGCAACTCCTTTTCCCAGCTGCCCGAGGTCTACCGCTTCACCGCCACCTGGGGTTCCCATGAAGGCTCCATGCTGCTCTGGGTGCTGATGCTGGCGTTCTGGACCACGGCGGTGTCGGTGTTCTCGCGCCACCTGCCGGACGACATGGTGGCCCGGGTGATCGGCGTGATGGGCCTGATCTCCATCGGCTTCATCGCCTTCCTGCTCACCACCTCCAACCCCTTCGAAAGGCTGCTGCCCGCCGCCCCCGATGGCCGCGACATGAACCCCCTGCTGCAGGACTGGGGCATGATCATCCATCCGCCCATGCTGTACATGGGCTACGTGGGTTTCGCCGTCGCCTTCGCCTTCGCCATCGCGGCGTTGATCTCCGGCCGCCTGGACGCCGCCTGGGCGCGCTGGTCGCGGCCCTGGACCACGGTGGCCTGGGCCTTCCTGACCCTGGGCATCGTGCTGGGTTCCTGGTGGGCCTACCGGGAACTGGGCTGGGGGGGCTGGTGGTTCTGGGATCCCACCGAGAATGCCTCCTTCATGCCCTGGCTGGCCGGCACCGCCCTGATCCACTCCCTGGCGGTGACCGAGAAGCGCGGCGCCTTCAAGGCCTGGACCGTGCTGCTGGCCCTGACCGCCTTCTCCCTGTCCCTGCTGGGCACCTTCCTGGTGCGTTCCGGCGTGCTCTCCTCGGTACATGCCTTCGCCACCGACCCGGCCCGGGGCGCCTTCATCCTGGGCTTCCTGGCGGTGGTGATCGGCGGTTCCCTGGTGCTGTTCGCCGCGCGCGCGCCCAAGATGCTCACCGGCGGCGCCTTCAACTGGTTCTCCCGGGAAGCCATGCTGCTGGCCAACAACGTCATCCTGCTGGCGGCCATGGGCTCCGTCCTGCTCGGCACCCTCTACCCGCTGCTCATGGACGCCATGGGCATGGGCAAGATTTCCGTCGGCCCGCCCTATTTCAACGCCGTGTTCGTGCCCCTGATGGCGCCGGCCCTGTTCCTCATGGGCATCGGCCCCCTCGCCCGCTGGAAGGACGCCAGCCTGCCGGACATGGTGACCCGGCTGAAGTGGGCCCTGGCCATCGCCGTGGCCACCGGTCTCCTGCTGCCCCTGACCCTGGACGGTTTCAATCCCTGGGCCTCCCTGGGCTTCTTCCTGGCCACCTGGATCGTCCTGACCGTGCTCATCGGCTTCCGTGACCGCCTCAGGAATGGCGGCCGCCTGACCAGCCTGCCGCGCACCTTCTGGGGCATGCAGCTGGCCCACCTGGGCCTCGCCTGGGGCGTTGCCGGCATCGCCCTGGTGGCCAACTACCAGCAGGAACGGGATGTGCGCATGAACGTGGGCGACCATACCGAGCTGGCCGGCTACACCTTCACCTTCAAGGGCACCAGCGAGCACCCCGGCCCCAACTACCGGGCCGCCCGGGCCACGGTGGACGTGAGCAGGAACGGCAAGCTGCTCTACACCCTCCATCCCGAGAAGCGCATCTACAACGCCTCCGGCATGCCCATGACGGAAGCTTCCATCCGCTACAGCTTCACCAGCGACGTCTACGTGGCCCTGGGCGAACCCCTGGACGAACAGGCCCAGACCTGGGCCGTGCGCGTGTTCCACAAGCCCTACATCAACTGGCTGTGGTTTGGCGCCCTGCTCATGATCGTGGGCGGTTTCCTGGCCGCGTCCGACCGGCGTTACCGCATCGCCGTGAAAAAGCTGGAGGTGCCCGCCGGCGCCGCCACGCAAGGAGCCTGACCATGAAGCGCTGGATTCCATTGATCGTCTTCGCCGTCCTGGTGGGCTTCTTCGCCAAGGGCCTGTTCCTCAACCCGCGCGAAGTGCCCTCGCCCTTCATCGGCAAGCCGGCCCCGGCTTTCAAGCTGAACCTGGTGGGCGTCGCCGACAAGAGCTTCAGCCCCGACGACATGAAAGGGAAGGTCTGGCTGCTCAACGTCTGGGCGCCCTGGTGCGTGTCCTGCCGGCAGGAACACGGCGTGCTCATGGCCCTGTCGCAAAGCCAGAAGGTGCCCATCGTCGGCCTGAACTGGAAGGACAAGGACCGGGAGGCGGAACAACTCCTGGCAGAGCACGGCAGCCCCTACTTCGCGGTGCCGGACGATCCGAGCGGCAAGACCGGCATCGACTACGGCGTCACCGGCACGCCGGAAACCTATGTCATCGACCAGGCCGGCATCATCCGCATGAAGCACGTCGGGCCCATCAGCCCGGATGTCTGGAAAGAGAAATTCGAGCCGAAACTGAAGGAGTTGGGCGCATGAAAACCATGTTTCGGAGAAGGCTTACTTCGGCGCAGCCGAAGTTAAGCGCAGCGGCCGGAGCCAAGACACTGCTGTTCTCATTGGCCCTGGCGCTGAGCACGCCGCTCTGGGCCGGCGAGGCCACCCCCGTCGGCGAAGACCCGGTGATCGAGCAACGCATGGTCAACCTGGCGGAGGACCTGCGCTGCCTGGTCTGCCAGAACGAATCCCTGGCCGGTTCCCACGCCGAACTGGCGGAGGACCTGCGCAAGGAAATCCGCGCCCAGATGAAGGCCGGCAAGAACGACAAGGAAGTCATCGACTACCTCACCACCCGCTACGGCGACTTCGTGCTGTACCGGCCGCCGTTCAAGCCCGTGACCTATCTGCTCTGGCTCGGGCCCCTGCTGTTCCTGGGCCTGGGCGGCGCGATCTGGTACATGACGCTGAAGAAGCGCCGCGCCCTCAAGGAAACCCCGGCGGACGAGAAGCAACTCGCCGCCGCCGCCCAACTGTTGGATGAGAAATAAGAGCCCATCATGCCCGCTTTGAACCCCTTCTGGACCGTCTCCCTGTTCTGGGTCGCCACCGCCGTCTGCGTGATCATCGCCCTGGCCTTCGTCCTCCCCCCCCTGTTGCGCAAGAAGGCCATCGCCGCCAAGGCCGCCCGCCGCGACATCAACATCGCCGTCTATCGCGACCAGATGAAGGACATGGAAGCCGACCGCGCCGGCGGCCTGCTCTCCGAGGCCCAGTTCCAGGCCGCCAAGATCGAACTGGAATCCCGCCTGGCCGAGGACGCCCTGACCCAGGCCGACGCCACCATGGCCCCGGTGGCCAGCCGCCGCCTCGGCTTCACCCTGGCGGGCGTGCTGCCGGCCGCCGCCTTCGGCCTGTATTTCTGGCTGGGCAATCCCGCGTCCCTCATCGCCATCGCCGAAGCCCAGGAGAACGGGCCCGATGCCGCCGCCGTGGCCGGCGCCCAGGGCAAGCACGACATCATGAAGCTGATCCAGCAGGTGGAGGAAAAAACCAAGACCGACCCCAACGACGGCGAGGCCTGGACCATCCTGGCCAAGACCTACGCGGCGGTGGGCCACTGGCCGGAAGCCCTGCAGGCCTATGAAAAGGCCTACAAGCTGCGGCCCGAGGTGCCCGCGGTCATGACCGGCTACGCCGAGGCCCTGGCCATCACCAACAACCGCGTCATCAAGGGCAAGCCCCTCGAGCTGGTCATGAAGGCCCTGGAGAAGGACCCCGAGGACATCAAGGGCCTGGAACTGGCCGGCATCGCCGCCTTCCAGGACAAGGGCTTCGCCAAGGCCGCCTATTACTTCAAGCGCCTGCACAAGCTGCTGCCGCCGGAATCGCCCTACGCCCAGGACATCCTGGAAGCCCAGAAGGAGGCGGCGCGCCTGTCGCATCAGTCCCTCACCGGCATGGACAACCTGGCCGACCCGGGCGCCGGCAAGGACAAGGCGGCCGTTCCTCCCCATGGCGCCACCATCCACGGCAAGGTGGATGTGGCCCCGGCCCTGAAGGCCAGGATCAGCGACAAGGACGCCGTCTTCCTGTTCGCCCGCGCCGCCGGCGGCGGCGCCCCGGTGGCCGCCATCCGCGCCACCGAAGTCAAGTTCCCCCTGGAATTCGAACTCAACGACGCCATGGCCATGAACCCGGACAACCGGCTGTCCAACTTCAAGGAAGTGAACCTGACCGTCCGCATCTCCAAGTCCGGCGACCCCATGGGCGCCAGCGGCGACCTGGAGGGCTCCCTCACCAACGTCAAGGTGGGCGCCAAGGACGTCAAGCTGACCATCGACAAGGTCAAGCCCTGAGCGCGCGACCCCGCTGAAACCAGGCCCGCCCCGCGCGGGCCTGTTCATTTCGGCCCGCACGCCTGGCCCGCCAATCGCCGCCCGCCTATTCCCCGGGGTCCCGCAGCCCCGCCTGCCGCTCCAGGGGATGGTCCAGGTAGGGCCGGCCGCCCCGCAGCCAGATCACGGCGCCGATCAGGAAATAGGCCGGCAGGAAGAAGGGCCCGAGGCGTTCGTACTGACGCACGTGCCGGCGCTCATGGGCGCGCCACGCCGCCAGGCTCCGGGGACTCCGGGCCAGGATGACATGGCCGAGGGTGATCGCCTGGGCCCAGGGGCGCAACAGGAACGCCAGCCCACCTCCCGCGGCTTCGAGCACCCCGCCATGCCAGCGGAGCCGGCTCAGGCACAGGAGCGCCACGAGCAGGCCCAGGAGCGTGTTGGGGGATGCCCAGCACCATGCGAATATCCGCGACAGACGCCGCATCACGATTTTCGGCCCTGCTCCGGACAAGACGGGGACAACGCGAGCAGCGGACAATTGCCTCTTGTCCTTCACACGCCATCGAGTCCAAGCTTCGAACATGCCGCCCATCTTAGCCCTCATCCCCCTCACGCTGCTGGTTTCGGGATGCGCGTCGCAACCCGCCGCCCCGCCCGTGGAACAGCCGCTCATCCCACCCGTGACGGTCGGCCAGCCCCCACCCCGCCCGCCGCGCGTCGGCCTGGCCCTGGGCGGCGGCGCGGCGCGGGGCTTCGCCCATATCGGCGTGATCAAGGTGCTGGAGGCCCAGGGCATCGTCCCGGACCTGATCGCCGGCACCAGCGCCGGATCGGTGGTGGGCGCCCTCTACGCCGCCGGGCTGGATGGCTTCGAGCTGCAGAAGGTGGGCATGGAACTGGACGAGGCCACCCTGGCGGACTGGTCCTTTCCCAGCCGCGGGCTGTTCAAGGGCGAGGCCCTGCAGGATTTCGTCAACCGCCAGGTCCGACAGAAACCCCTGGAACGCCTGGGCAAGCCCTTCGCCGCCGTGGCCACCGATCTGAAGAGCGGCGAGATGGTGGCTTTCCGCACCGGCAACACCGGCATGGCCGTGCGCGCCTCCAGCGCGGTACCCGGGATATTCAAGCCGGTAGCCATCCGCGAGCGGGAATACGTCGACGGCGGCCTGACCTCCCCGGTGCCGGTGCGCGCCGTCAAGGCCATGGGGGCGGACTTCGTCATCGCGGTGGATGTGGGCAGCAAGCCCCAATGGGGCAAGAGCGACAGCACCCTGGATCTGTTGCTGCGCACCTTCACCATCATGGGCGCCAGCATCGGCCGGCTGGAGATGGCGGACGCCGATCTGGTCATCCGCCCCGCCACGCCCGACGTGGATTCCACCGATTTCGACGGCCGCCATGCCGCCATCCTGGCCGGGGAGAAGGCCGCCGCCGCCCTGCTTCCGGAACTCAAGGCGGCCCTGGCCAGGGCCCACGCCAACAGGCGCTGAATCCTGTGGCATCCAGCGGCCTTACCGGCTAGATTCCCACCCCGTTCGATCCCCCCCTCATTCCTGCCCAATTTCCGAGAAGAACCTCCCATGCGTACCCTGATCTGCGGCTCCATGGCCTACGACACCATCATGGTGTTCCACGACCACTTCAAGAACCACATCCTGCCCGACCAGATCCACATCCTGAACGTGGCCTTCCTGGTGCCGGACATGCGCCGGGAATATGGCGGCTGCGCCGGCAACATCGCCTACACCATGAAGCTGCTGGGCGGCGATCCGGTGATCATGGCCACGGTGGGCGACGATTTCCCGCCCTACCGGGACCGGCTGAACCAGTTCGGCATGGACCAGAGCCATATCCGCGCCGTTCCGCGGACCTTCACCGCCCAGGCCTTCATCACCACCGACCTGGCCGACAACCAGATCACCGCCTTCCATCCGGGCGCCATGAACCACGCCCACGAGAACCAGGTCGCCGATGCCGGCGGCATCACCCTGGGCATCGTCGCCCCCGACGGCCGCCAGGGCATGCTGGACCACGCCCGCCAGTTCCACGAGGCCGGCATCCCCTTCATCTTCGATCCGGGCCAGGGCCTGCCCATGTTCAGTGGCGTGGAGTTGCGGCGTTTCGTCGAACTCGCCGACTTCGTGGCGGTCAACGACTATGAGGCGCGGCTGCTGCAGGAGCGCACCGGCCACAAGCTGGAGGTTCTGGCCAGGGAAGTGAAGGCCCTCGTCGTCACCCTGGGCGCCCAGGGCTCGCGCATCTACAGCAACGGTGAGACCCATCACATTCCGGCGGCGAAACCCCATGCCATCATGGACCCCACCGGTTGCGGCGACGCCTACCGGGCCGGTCTCATGACCGGCATGCAGAAGGGCATGGACTGGCCCACCTGCGGGCGCCTGGCCGGGCTGATGGGCGCCATCAAGATCGGCCATCGCGGCGGCCAGAACCACCGCTTCGGCTGGGACGAGATCGCCGACCGCTTCAAGGCGGAATACGGTTACGGCTTATAACGGGTACGACTGACAGGAAACGAACATGAAATCGATCTGGATACTGTTGATCCCCGCCGTCCTGGCGGGTTGCGCCAGCGGCCTCGGCAGCGGCGATTACGAGCGCAAGGAGGCCCGCCGCGCCTACGAGGTCAAGATGGGCGTGGTGGAACACGTGCGCAGCGTCAAGCTGGAAGGCACCGAATCCGGCATCGGCACCGCCGCCGGCGGCGCCATCGGCGGCGTGGCCGGCAGCGGCCTGGGCAGCGGCAAGGGCGAGGTGATCGGCGCGGTGGTCGGCGCGGTGGTCGGCGGCATGGCCGGCGCGGCATCGGAAGAAGCCATCACCCGCAAGCCCGGCCTGGAAATTACCGTGCGCCTGGATTCGGGCCGGATACTCGCCGTGGTCCAGGAAGACACCAGCGAGAAATTCGCCGTGGGCGAGCGGGTGCGCCTGCTGGAATCCGGCGGACAGACCCGGGTAACCCACTGAGGCCGGCGGGCGGCATGGCCCCGCCTTGTCACCCGCGCCTCATCCCGCCTTAACCATTTCTTCACCACCCGGTAACCACCCGGTAACCGCCCCTCCCTAACTTTGCGCCATCGACGCAAAGAAAAGGGAACGTCATGCTGCAGGAACGCATCGGGCTGGAAAGCCGGGCTCGCAAGAATTTTCATGTCGGACTGGCAAGGCACCAGGACGAGGTGCGCGAAGCACAACGCCTGCGCTGGAAAATCTTCGCCGAGGAAATGGGCGCCCGCCTGGACACGCCCGAGCCGGGCCTGGACATCGACATGTACGACGCCCATTGCGAGCACCTGCTGGTGCGCGACGGGGACAGCGGCGAAGTGGTGGGCACCTACCGCATCCTCAGCCCCGCCGCCGCCAAGCGACTGGGCAGCTATTACTCGGAAGGCGAGTTCGACCTGACCCGGCTCCAGCACCTGCGCGGCCGCATGGTGGAACTGGGCCGCTCCTGCGTGCACCCCGACCACCGCGGCGGCGGCGTCATCACCCTGCTGTGGGCCGGCCTGGCGGAATACATGATCAAGGGCGGCCATGAATACCTGATCGGTTGCGCCAGCATCGGCATGGCCGACGGTGGCCACAACGCGGCCGGCATCTGGCACGCGACCCGGGAAAGGCACCTGGCCCCCATCGAATGGCGGGTCTTTCCCCGCTGCCCCCTGCCCCTGGAATCCCTGGATTCCACCGCCGCCCCGATCCTGCCGCCCCTGGTGAAGGGCTACCTGCGCGCCGGCGCCTATGTCTGCGGCGAGCCGGCCTGGGATCCGGACTTCAACACGGCCGACCTGCCCATCCTGCTGCCCCTGAAGAACCTCAACCCGATCTACGCCAGGCATTTCCTCAAGCCGGCCTGATGTCCATCCGCCCGGCCGCGCGCCAGAGCCGCGCCGCGGCATGGATAATCCGGGGCATTACCCCGCCCTGGAATCCGGTCGTGAATTTCCCCGCCCTCAAACTGCTCCGCGTCGCCGTCCATGTTCTGGCTGGATCGCTCACCGTGCTCACGCTTTTCCCCCGCCTGGATCGCGCCGCGCGGGCCCGGCGGGTGGGGCTGTGGTCGGCGAAGCTGCTCGCCATCCTCGCGGTCGAGGTCGAGGTTGAGGGTGATCCGGACGCCGCCCACCGGGCTGGCGCCCTGCTGGTGGCCAATCATGTGTCCTGGATGGATATCTACGTGATTTTCAGCGTGGCGCGAACCCGCTTCATTTCCAAGGCGGAGGTGCGCGGCTGGCCCGTGATCGGTTGGTTGGCCGAGGCGGCCGGCACCCTGTTCCTGACCCGGGAGAGGAAGTCGGACGCCATGCGCCTCAACCGGATGATGGCAACGCACTTGCGCGAGGGTGACTGCCTGACCTTGTTCCCCGAGGGCACCACGTCCGATGGTGGCGAATTGCTGCCCTTCTACCCTTCCCTGTTCCAACCCGCGGTGGACGCCGAAGCCCAGGTCTGGCCGGTCCGGATCCGCTATCTCACCCCGGACGGGGGGCGCTGCCGGGAGGCGGCCTATTACGGCAACATGAGTCTGGTCGAATCCCTGCTCAGGATCGCCCGCCTCAAGGCGGTGCGGGTGGAGGTCGATTTCCTGCCGCCCATCTCCAGCAAAGGGATGCGGCGGCGGGAACTGGCCGCCGCCGCCGAGGCGGCCATCCGGGAAGGCTTCGCGCCGTCTAGTGGTCTGCTTCCGAAATAGAGGGACAAATAAAACGGATGGATTTTTCCGCGGGGCAAGGCGCGAGGAGGCGCCATAGCCGAGACTATGGCAACAACGAGCAACGCCGCCATGCGGGAAAAGACGCCGTTTTATGTTCCGATATTTCGGAAGCAGACCACTAGGGATGGGGGGCGCGCCGCGCCTGGCAACGCACCTGGAAGCACTGCTGGTCTTCGAGCCTGAAAGCGGTCAAGGCCCCGCCCCACAGGCAACCGCTATCCAGGGCGATGACATCCTCACGCAACACCAGGCCCAGGGTGGACCAGTGCCCGAACAGGATGCGCGCTTCCCTGGCGCGGCGACCGGGGAAATCGAACCAGGGCGTGAGTTCCGGCGGCGCCGTATCCAATCCCAGCTTGTGCTGGAACTCCAGGCTGCCGTCCGGATACAGGAAGCGGCAACGGGTCAGCACGTTGGCGATGTAGCGCAGCCGGTCCTGGCCGGTCAGATTCGGGTTCCATCGGCGCGGCTCGTTGCCGTACATGTGCTTGAGGAAATGGCGCCAGTCGGGGCCACGCAGGGCGGCCTCCAGTTCGCCCGCGTGCAATCGGGCCTGGTCGGCGCTCCACTCGGGCGGCAGGCCGGCATGGACCATCATCCAGGGACCTTCCCGATGCAGCATGGGCCGGTGGCGCAGCCAGGCGAGCAGTTGATCCCGGTCCGGGGCGCCCAGGATCATATCCAGGGTGTCCCGGCGATGGGGCGGCACATACCCTTCCGCCACCGCCAGCAGGTGCAGATCATGGTTGCCCAGCACCGCCACCACGCAATGGTCGTGTTGCATGCCCCAGCGCAGCACCGCCAGGGAATCCTCGCCCCGGTTCACCAGGTCGCCGGTGATCCAGGCCTTGTCCCGGGCGGGATCGAATTCCAGGGCGTCGAGCAGTTCCAGAAAGGCGCCGTGGCAGCCCTGGATATCGCCGATGACGTAGGTGCTCATGCCTGGTCACCCCGGCCGCCTCGCGCCCCTTGAAGCTCCCCTCCCCCGCGGGTGGGGGAGGGGTCGGGGGAGAGGGCGGCGGAAGAATCGCCTTGCTCGCCAGCCTCCGGCCCCTGCAACGCCATCAGGGGCTTCATGGTGGTGAGCAGGCTGGCGAACAGCCTGGGATGCAGCTTTTCCTGCTCGGCCAGCAGGGCCTTCATCTGGTAGCGCTGCATGGGCATGGCGAAGCAGGCCGGGCAGTTCTCGTAAATCACCGGCAGGCCCGCCCTGGCGGCGAAGTCCCGGGTCTGCCGCTCCCGGGCATAGACCAGGGGCCGGATCACGCGCACGTCGCCGGCGTCGTTGAGATAGTGGGCCTGCATGGTGCGCAGCTTGCCGCCGAAGAAGGCGCTCATGAGGAAGCTTTCCGCCAGGTCGTCCAGATGCTGGGCCAGGGCCAGCACGTTGTAGCCATTCTCCCGCGCCACCCGGTAGAGGATGCCGCGGCGCATGCGCGAGCAATAGGCGCAGAAGGAATCCCCCTTCATGTGCTCGGCGGCGGACGCCACGATGGGCTGGGATTCGTAGAAATAGGGCACGCCCAGGTCGGCCATGTAGGCCTTGAGCGGGCTGGGATCGTATTCCGGCGACTGGGGATCGACGGTGCAGGCGGCCAGCCGGAATTTCACCGGCGCCCGGCGTTGCAGATGCAGCAACGCCTGGAGGAGGGACAGGCTGTCCTTGCCGCCGGACAGCCCCAGCAGGATGCGGTCGCCGTCCCGGATCATGGCGTAGTCGCCGATGGCGCGCCCCACGGCGGCGATCAGGGGGCGGGAGGGAGCGATGGGAGCCATGGGCGGGGGTGAAAGGGATCAGTGATCGGTGAATGGTGAATGGTAAATGGTAAAACCGCCCCCCAATCACCAATCACCAATCACCAATCACCAATCACCAATCACCATTCACCGCCCCCCCTTCACCGCAGCAGCGGCCTCACGATGGCCTCCAGCCGGGCTTGCGTGACGCCGCCGGTGAGGGTGGCCACCGGATTGCCGCGCCGGTCAAACACCACGGTGAAGGGCAGCCCGCCCAGTCGATTGCCGGCGGCCATGGACAGGGCGACACCCGCTTCCCCGCCCAGCAGGCTGGGGTAGTTGATGCCGGTCTCGCGCACGAAGGCGGCCACCCTGTCGGCTTCGTCCAGGGCGACGCCGACGAATTGCAGGCCGGCCTGGCGGTGGCGGTCCTGGAGCCGGATGAAATCGGGGATTTCCTCGCGGCAGGGCGGGCACCAGGGCGCCCAGAAATTCAGCACCAGCACCTTGTCCCGCCACTGGCTCAAGGGCTGCATGTTGCCGGCCAGGTCGGGCAGCCTGGCCTCCCAGACCTCCGCAACGCGCACTTCGGACGGAGCGCCCAGCTGGGGCTCTGCGGATGTAAACAGCCGCTGGGCGACGACCCCGGCCACGCCGAAGGCCAGCGCCACCAGGAACAGCCTGGCCTTGGGGGCGTTCACGCGTGGGGTCGACGGTTCAGGGGATGGCCTTGTCCAGACTGGCAAGGAACTTGTCGGCGGGCTCATAGCCCACCACCCGGTACGCCACCTCGGCGCCCGCCTTGTCGAAGAAGATGATGCCGGGCGGGCCGAACAGGGTGAAGCGGGCCAGCAGAGCCTTGTCCTCGGCACTGTTGGCGGTGACGTCGGCCTTCAGCAGCAGCACGTCCTTGAGGCGAGCCTGAACGCGGGGATCGCTGAAGGTGAAGCGCTCCAGTTCCTTGCAGGACACGCACCAGTCCGCGTAGAAGTCCAGCATGACGTGGCGGCCGGCGGCGCCGCGCACGGCGGCATCCAGTTCCTCCAGGTTGCGCACGCGCTGGAATGGCAGCTTGGCGCTTTGCGCCGCGCTGGCCACGCCACCACCCTGGTACACGGTCAGGGGTTGCAGCAGATCCCGGCTGCCCCCCATGGCGCCCAGCAACAAGGCGACGCCGGCCACCAGGGACATGATGCCGACCCCCTTCCAGAACCGCGTGAAGCCGCGGGCGTTCACCGCCAGGGGCTCCAGGGCATGCAGGTACATGGCGGAGATGATCAGCAGGGCGGCCCACATGAGCATCTGGGCGATTTCCGACAGCAGGGGCGAGATCAGCCAGATGGCCACCGCCAGCAGGGCCACGCCGAAGAAGCGCTTGACCGCGTCCATCCAGCCGCCGGCCCGGGGCAGCAGGGCGCCGGCGGACAGGCCCACCAGCAGGAGCGGCACGCCCATGCCCATGGCCAGGGAGAACAGGGACACCCCGCCCAGCACCACGTCGCCGGTCTGGCTGATGTAGAGCAGGGCGCCGGCCAGGGGCGCGGCGACGCAGGGACCGACGATGAGGGCGGAGATGGCGCCCATGACGAAGACGCTGGCGAAGCGCCCCCCCTGGATGCGGTTGCTGGCCTCGGTGAAGCGGCTTTGCAGGAAACTGGGCATCTGCAGCTCGTAGAAGCCGAACATGGACATGGCCAGGGCGACGAAGATGGCCGCGCCGGCGCCCAGGGCCCAGGGATTCTGCAGGGCGTTGGAGATCAGGGTGCCGGACAGGCCCGCCGCCACGCCGGCCAGGGCGTAGGTCGTGGCCATGCCCAGCACATAGGCCAGGGACAGCAGGAAGCCCTTGCGCTTGGTGATCTGGTGTCCCTGGCCGACGATGATGCCGGACAGGATGGGAATCATGGGGAACACGCAGGGCGTCAGGGACAGCAGCAGGCCGAAGCCGAAGAAACTGATCACCACCAGCCAGTAGTTGCCGCCCTGGAGGATGGCGGTGACGCGGCCGGTGTCGGAGCTATCCGCCTGCACCGGCGGCGCGGCGGGGGGAGGGGAAGCCGCCGCGACGGGGGTGGCGGTCAGGTCGACGCTGAACGACTGGTCCTGGGGCGGATAGCAGATGCCCTTCTCGCTGCAACCCTGGTGGGTGGCCTCCACCTTGAGCCGGGTGGTCCCGGGCGGCACCCCGGCCAGGCCGACCCGCACATTGAAGTCATGGTGATAGACGAACATCCTGCCGAAACTGGGATCGTCCTTCTCGTCCGCCTTGGGCAATTCCATGCCGGTGACC
>WBZT01001354.1_pt1 | contig 18056 bp, 15 predicted proteins | sample 5204241 | NCBI WGS metagenome assembly WBZT01 (sample SAMN12344358, study PRJNA552823) | activated sludge metagenome | biome: Activated sludge suspended growth; feature: Nitrification reactor; material: Wastewater; isolation source: activated sludge from nitrification reactor of wastewater...
GGGGTGAGGGTCAATAACTTTTGAAACATTCATATTTTTCACAAGCGAAGATCTCAAATAAGGCCAGCTCAAATTAATTTGATTCTTAAATCCGATTTGTGCATTTTTAACGTATAAGAACATAAAGAGATACAGTGTAGAATAGAAAAACTGGAATTCCAAAAAATGGAGCAGAATGTTGAAGAACTTTATACAAAATATTCTTCTGATAACTGCCTTAAGCTTTTCCCTGTATTCACAGGACAAGGCTCCTGTTGAGGATATTCTGCATTCTGTTCAGCCGGATGTTTCCGTTAAACGTTCTGTAGTTAAAATAAACCCTGATGAAAGATCAATACCGCCAAATATTGAGTTATATCGTTACGAGCTTAATATGTTTGCCCCGCAGAATGGTGAACAGCAGGAGAAATTCGACCCTGTATCATCTTTCCGTTCAAACATACGTTTCGGCGGCTTCTGGGAGCGGTACGCGATTGTAAACTACACACCCGCCCTCAACATAACACCATTCAGCTTTATAGATATAAGCGCCTACCACAACATTAGCTATTTTGTACCCGTTAAGGCTGTTAAAGAGCATTTCAAGAGTATGGCCGTCCAAAGCGGGGCAGTGCTCGCTATTGAATCTGTATTCCGTTACATTAAGATCTTCCCTCCAATGCTTCAGCAGATCATTGCGTTCTTCTGCAAGAACGCAGTCCTGCAGTTCATGCAGAAAAGAGTACTAAATGAAGGAACAGACCGGATATTCAGGCAGGTAAATTACTATTATAGTATGCGAATAAGGTTTTAAGTTCGTTTTAGGGCAATAAAAAAGGCTGTCTCAAAGAGACAGCCTTTTTTGAAAAAATTGAGATCCGTATTATTTTACCAGCATCATTTTCTTTGTTGCGGTGAAATCGCTTGCTATAAGTTTATAGAAGTAAATTCCGCTTGAAAGCTTTGATGCGTTGAAGTTTGCTGAATAGTTACCCGGCTGTTCGTAAGCATTGAGTAATGTCTCTACTTCATTGCCAAGAGCGTCATAAACTGCAAGCTTAACGTTTCCTGCTTTAGGAATGCTGAAGTTTATAACTGTTGACGGGTTAAACGGGTTAGGATAGTTCTGTGACAAAGCATATGTGTTAGGAACTTCTGAACCGTTATGTGTAATGCCTGTTGTGTTTGCTGTAACCCTTACAAGGTCAAGGCTGAATGAAGCGCCATCATTGAATGCGTCAAGAACCCACTGCCTGAAGCCTATGTAGATGTTTGAGCCTGCAGGAACAAGTGCGCCAATGTTGTATTTGTACTGAATGTAACCTGAATCAGCAGCAGCAAAATTTAAAAGCTGAACGGTTGTTGTCATTGCAGCAACTGTTGGTGTTGTTGTTGAGATCTTTACATCGATGTGATCAACGTAGTTACCGAATTTCCTTAACCAGAAGGTCAATGAATCACCAGGCTGAACGTTTGTGATCTGCGGTGTGATAAGCCATTCATCATTTGATGAAGAACCGCCTGTTAAGTAGTTAGCGAATGCCATTGCTGTTCCGCCGCCAACCGGTGTAAATAATGTACCGCCGTTAAATCCCGGAACCGGTGTTACGCCTGAAAGCTGTCTTTCCCAGCCTGTAGCGCCTGCTGCAACCTGGATCTTTGTCCAGCCTGCCGGAGGAAATGTGGTACCTTCAAATGACTCTGCAAGTGTGCTTGAAAATACTGTCTGAGGTGCGCCTTTTACTTCTTTTATGTTTGCGTTGTTTGTGTTTGATACATAGTTTGGATCCCTGTCTGAAGGATTCTTGTCAGAACCGGAAAACCCGAAAAACAATGCAACAAGGGTAATAGCGCATAAAATAGAAATGTGTTTTTTCATGTTGATTTGGTTTTATTGGTTAATAGCTTGATTGCAATAATAAGATTTTTAATATCTCTTATCAATATACAAATGATAGTGTAACAAAAAATTACTAATGCGAGTTTAGTCGATAAAAAACAATACTTTGTGCTCTCTATTTTATTAATATCATCTTTTTGACTGAGTTTTCATTTCCGCTTGTTAGCCTGTAAAAATAGATGCCGCTTGAGTACGCGCTTGCATCCCATTCAGTCTCATAAATACCGGCATCAAGAGCCTTATCAACCAGTGTAGTTACTTCTTTGCCCGACGCGTCAAAAATCGTTATCTTAACATAGTTATTCCTGCCTGTCGAAGGAACACTGAACTTGATCTTGGTAACCGGGTTAAACGGATTCGGGTAATTTTGCTGCAGCTCAAACCTGGTGGGAATCTCCTGGGATATCTGGTTCACGCCTATTACAAAATTTATCAGCGGAAGCTCTATATACGATTTCGATGCATTGTTGATCAGCACTTTGTTCGTTCCGCCTTTAAGCGAAGGAAGCATGAACGGATTTGTCCTGATAAATGTATCGCTTGTATCGCCTTCAAAATTATATAGCGGAACATTATCAAGATTTGTCAGCTTAACCCTTATCCTGTTCCCTGCTCTGAATATATGCGAATATGACTGCCCGTTAACGTATTTTTCTTTTACCTGGTTTGCTGTATAACTTCTGTCTGTCCAGTTTATCCTTGTTACGAGCTTTTCGTTTCCGTTTGGAAGAACATCCCAGATCTGCATGTTATACTGGCACATCTGGTTCGCCGTGGATGAATAGTACAAATATGCATATGGAGTGCCTGCCATTTTCGCATCCTGCAGTAACGCAGGTGTATCAAATGCAACCTCATTTTTTTGGAATTTCGCCGTGAAAAGATTTCCCCTGAATTCAGTATTAACAAGATACTCCATCGTAACATTTGGGTCCAGGATCGTATTATTGAAGCTTACGTTGGCTGTTGCGCCGCCGTAGCCGTAAACCTGTAGTTTGTTATCGGGATGGAAATACAGCTTAACATTCTGAACGCCTGCCGGGGGCCATACAGAGCTTTGAGACCTCTGCCAGGTCCATGCACCTCTATCCTGCAGAGGGAAACTGCTGGATGCATAGGTGAACTTCTGGTTCACATTCATAACGTTATTGTTAACGCCGTCTATATGGTATTCTACCCAGTCGCTGTACACGCCGTCTTTAAAATCCTCTTCATCCTGGTCATAATCGCTTCCGTGTCCGTCCATAGCGCCGTAATATATCCTCATATTGTTATAGGGCAAAATATAGCTGCTTCTAATCATTCCCAGAGTGTTAAAGAATTTATCCTGCCAGGCATTTTCAATAAGTATTGGTATCTGGCAATTGCCCACCTGGTTCAGGAAATCCCTGTTGATAGGAAGGTAGTAGTTCAGGCTGTCCCATTTTTCTTTTGTATCGGCCAGTATCCACGAGCGGAAACGTCCGACAGTGGAATTATACCTTACAATATTAGTGGGATAGCTTGATGTCCAAAGGAACGTCATCTTGACGCCGCCGTTTTCTATCCAGTTAGAACCTGCTTCGGGCGAAGCCATATCAGTAATTATTGTTTTAACATTCATGCCGGTGCACACAGCCATAAAAGGTATTATGCCGCCCTGTGAACCGCCGTGAATGAACACTTTATTATCGTTGGTATTGGCATCATTCTTGATATATGTTATTACCTGTTTAAGGTCATTCGCTTCAATTGTGCTGATGAAGTTAGAAACACCCTCGCTTACGCCTTGTCCCCTCATACTATATACAAGCGAATAGTAACCATTTGAAGCGAAGTCTTCAGCTTCTTCCATCTCTGTAAATTTCGAAAGTCCGTAGCCATGTGTGATAACAGCTACAGGCCATCCTCCTGATGGTGGAGTTCCGGAAGGAATGAACTTGGAACAATCAAGCTTAATACCATCTGTGAGGGTTAACATGAAATCTACCTGCGCGTAGCTTCCGTCGCCTCGTTTGGAATATATCTCTGTGTTGAACAAAACCAACAGGGTAAATATAAAAAGTATGAATGTCTTCATCAAATTTGGGGGATTAATTCTGGGAACTATCACTAAAATTAGCATTTTAAAATGAATTGTGCAATAGTAGAATAAAAAGTTTATGTTTTTCGGATTTTCACAAATGATATTCTGACTTACACAAATACCTCATAGAGTTTATGAGACAAATTTTATGTATTTGTTTAGCTTTTCTTTAATAACTCAACGCTTTTAGTTATATTTGTAACCATGGAACCACTGGTAATATCAACATGGAAACACGGCATCGCTGCCAATGAAAAAGCTATTGAAGTACTAAAAAACGGGGGCACATCCCTTGACGCAGTAGAAGAAGGTGTTAAAATTGCAGAGGACGACCCAAACGTTCTCAGCGTGGGTTACGGCGGTTTACCCGATGCCGAAGGCCGGGTAACGCTTGACGCTGCAATTATGGACTGGAAAGCGCGAATAGGCGCGGTTATCTGCGTTGAACACATTAAAAACCCGGTGAGCGTAGCAAGGCTCATTCTCGAAAATACCGAACATGTTTGCCTTGCCGGCGAAGGGGCTTATAATTTTGCCATCACAAATGGCTTTCAGCCCGATATTTTGCATACCGAAAACTCAATCAAAAAATACATTGAGTGGAAAAAAGGGAATTTCGGCAGGTCACAGGAATTCCACACGGATGAATACAAAGTTAAACGTTCCGGCGATCTTGGCATTAACGATGACGGCAACCACGATACAATTGGAATGGTGGCAATCGATAAAAACGGACATATATCCGCATCATGCACAACCAGCGGAACTGCATGGAAGCTGCATGGCAGGGTGGGCGATTCACCAATTATCGGCGCCGGTTTATACGTTGACGGTGAAGTTGGCGGGGCAGCATCAACAGGCCGCGGCGAAGAATGCGTAAGAGCATGCGGCAGCTTTTTAGCAGTAGAAATGATGGGCCGCGGAATGTCTCCGCAGGAAGCATGCGAATATGCGGCTAAGAGAGTCATTAAGCTTAACCTGCTTTCACATAAGAACAGGGACCATGAATACCAGGTTGGTTTCATCGCAGTGAACGTAAATGGTGAATACGGCGCGGCAAGCGTAAGAGAAGGCTTTGAATATGCTCTATGCACCGGCGGAACCAATACTCTTACCAAAAGCAAATATATTATCGATGAAAAATTTGTAATTGAAGACCTTTGAAAATTCTTAAAAACGCATACGTTCTTACCTTTAACCGGAATAATGACTTCGGACGCTATTCAATTCTGCTGAACGGCAGCAAGATCACAGATATGGCAGACTCGTCGGCTAAGGGAATTGCCAAAGTTGATAAGTGGGTGGAGCAATACAGTGCATCAGCGGAAATTATCGACTGTACCGGAATGCTGCTTATGCCCCCACTGGTTAATACCTGCCAGAAATCAGAAGGCGCGCTGCTGCACTACCTGCTGAAAAGAAGGCATTACGAAAAGGCAGAAGAAGATCTTTGTACTGACCTGATATTTAACTATCTGTACCAGGAACTTCCCGGCGAAACGCACAGGCAGGACCTGCAGAACATATATGATTATTCATTCAACAGGGCCCTGAAATCAGGCGTTGCTTCACTTAACGAGTTCTCGCTGCGCAAGGATACCAATCATCTTTTGCCCGTTACAAATGCTTCAAACACCACTGGGCAAAATGTTTCGGTATGTTACCCGATAAAGCAGGATCCAAATACTATCAGAGATTATAAGTATCTCAATCCCTCTTTCTATGTTACCCAGGAGAACCTGCTTACAGTTTATGATATTTCCGTTATCACCGAACTTAAGAACCATAACCTCAGGAATCTATTCCTTGAAGTTGCGGTGAATAAAGATGTGACCGAGCAGTTCAGGCAAACCTTTAGGAAATCGGTAATATCATTGTTCGATGAATACGGACTTATCGACTCCGGTACTTCACTGATAAATCCGCTTTACCTTGATTACAGTGATATGAAGATAATCACTGAAAAGAAAGCAAACATAATTATCTGCCCGCGTGACCTCAATTTTTTCACTTCACGTTATTTCCCAATTGATGATTACATAGGGCACGGCATAAAATACACCATTGCAACAGGATGGCTTGGCGAAGATATACTGAAGGAAGTAAGGCTGTTCAGGAATAAATATAAAGAGCTGAATCTTTCAAGCACTGAACTGCTTGCTTCGGTTACTTCAACCGCGCATAACCTGTATTTTAACTATGAACCGGAGGGAGATACCGGTTACTCAATAGATGTGAACAGGCATGCCAACATGATGTTTGTAGACCTGGACGATCTCCGTTTCCAGTTCTTCCCTGAAGAATTCACATATGAAAGCGTCTGTGATTTCCTGGTCGATAACCTTACTTCATACAATGTTTCAGGCGTTATGCTTGACGGCGAGTTTAAGTACCGTGATGGAAAGCTGCTGTGCTGCGATGAAAAGGACCTCACACAAAGGATAAATTTGACACGTGAGAACCTCTACAGAACAGGCAAGTACGAAGAGCTGAAGAAAAAACAGGCAGCGCGCGAAAATGTTGAAAGGCTGGATATGACGGGCCGGACTGATGATGAGATCAAGCTCTTTTCAGATTCTGCAGCCGAGGAAATTGAGCAGGTTGAAAAAGAAGAGTTCAGGATCAAGACAAAGATCCCTGCATTCAGGCAGAAAAAAGTACCCGGCCAGCGAAGCCTGTTCGAAGAGCTTGACCATATGAATATAGTGCAATCCGAAGACTTCCAGCAAACACCTGAACTGAACCTGCTGTTAACCGATGCATCGTCAAGTAAATCCGTTGAAGATGACCTGGTGCAGGCTAAAGCGGTCGATGAAACAATAATCAAAAGGCTTAGCACTGAGAAAAAATCAGATAAAACATCCAAGCCGGCAAATACAGAAAGCAAAATCGAGCTTCCAAAAAATGTGAAGCTGAAGTTTGGCGATGATTGAACCTGTTTGTATTCGAAATGAAGCCTGATGTTATAGATCCCGGTATTGCTGTTATCAAAACACATCGAAACATTTATTCAACATAACCCGCTTGTATAAAAAACTCACAATAATTCTTGCTGTAATATTAACTGCGCTCGCCGCCGATAGAGTGATCTTTACATCAAGTGATGTTAAGATAGATGTGTCACCCGAAGTTCTGAGGGCAAGTGTAAACTCAGAGGTACTGATCAGTGTTAAAAGAGTGAACATACTTGGATTTGAAGTACCGTTCAGCAAGGTTGATGCGGCATTTGTGATTGAAGACGGGGCAAACCTGGTTGAGTTTGTTGGTGAGCCCGGGAACAGCTCGGTTAAAGTGCGGTCGAAAGGTCTAGAGGGTGAGGCTGCAATAGGTATCTATTCTGTCAAATCAGGAATGCAGATTAGAAAAGTTCTGCTTAAGATACTTCCGCGGGATGTTGCAGCAAACCAATAAGCACCAGGCTTTGAATTTTTAAGTGTTAACCGCCCCGGCGGGTTTGCTCTTACTGAAATAGAATTTATAAAATATTACTTCAAGCGTTGTAAGAAGTCCCAGGGAAAAAGCGGCTTTTGTTAAAACTCTTGTGAGCCCCGCATCGGGAATAAAAAATCCGATAACGAATGCGGAGAAGGTCCACCCTACTGTAAAAATAATGATAACAAAAATTGTACTCAGGATCGCACTGACCAGCTTATCTTCAACATAGTTCCTTGCGAAAATGTAAGCAAAAAAAACCGCGTGAGCGTAGAATAAAATTACTTCTATCATTTAGTAAGCCGCCTTTGAGAAGAACATCTCTTTAATTGTTTTTATGATGATCTTAAGGTCAAATATTATCGACCAGTGTTCAATATAATAAATATCGTATTCTATCCTTTTTTCTATTGATGAATCGCTGCCCCTAAGCCCGTTCACCTGTGCCCAGCCTGTGATGCCGCATTTTACCCTGTGCCTTTCAAGGTACTTGGGGATCTTATCCTTAAACAGGTTTATAAAATACTCTCTTTCAGGACGCGGGCCTACTATGCTCATATCGCCCTTCAGTACATTGATGAACTGCGGGAGCTCATCAAGCGAATATTTACGTAGCATTTCGCCTATCGGTGTGTATCTTGAATCGCCCTTTTTAACATATACAGCACCGGTAGCCTTTTCGGCATCAACTACCATTGAGCGGAATTTTATCATATCAAATTTCCTGCCGGTGATGCTTAATCTCTCCTGCTTGTAGAAGATAGGACCTCTTGAAGTGAACTTCACCAGCAAAGCAAGCAGAATGAACAGCGGGGATGTTAAGATAAGTATGGATAGAGCAAAAGCAAAATCAAATCCCCTTTTTAAAATGCGGTTCCAGATATTCATAGGGATGCTTTTGATCTTAAGCAGGGGGATGCCGTCAATTTCCTGCACGCGAACGGATGAAGTGATTACCTCTAGGAAATCTGGTACCATCAGGAATTCAACATTCTCGCCTTCGCAATCCTTCATTAATCCATAGAGCTTTTCATGTTCGGTTGATGGAATTGCAACCAGAACGGTTTCAATATTTCTCTGCTGAACTATTCTGACAATATCACCGTATGTACCGAGTTTTTTTGATACCGGCAGGTATCCGCCGCTTGCATCCGGGTCTTCTTCAATATAACCTATGATGTTAAAGCCGGCATATTTATGTGAGGTGAGTCTATCGGCTATATCTGCAGCGGACTGGTTATTGCCAACGATTAAGGTATCTTTAAGCCCGCGGCCTTTGTTATAAAGAGTCTTTTCAAATTTCAGTACTACATAACGGCCCAAAGTTATCAATATGATCGAAAGGATCCACACCACAACAAGCACCAGCCTTGAATATGGAAACAGTCTGTAGAAAAATATTAGGCCAAACGAAAATATTAGCCCGAAGGTAACTAGCCTGCCTATCAAAAAGAACTCATCAAAGATAAATACTATACGCCTTGAACGGAACATTTTTCTGGACTGGAAAATAAGCAGCCATACAGGAAGTACGATTGCCGCCAGAAACAGGTAGCCGGATATAGGCGGAATTTCACCCCTGAAAGGGAACAGTGAAACAAATGGAGCAAAATAGAATCTTATATAGTAAGAAATGATGAATGACGCAAAAATAGCTATCGAATCGGACGCAATATTTAGCAGGGGAATAAGAAACTCCAGCCTTTGCGACTTTTTGTTGAATTTTTGGTCAATATAGTTCATATTTCACTCAAATATATATAATACAAATATCAAAATGAATGATTGAAATAATCTTTTACAAATAACAAAAAATCCTTCAAAAAATAACGATTTTAGACAAAGAACCGCAATTCTGCCCGTAGAATAAAAAAAAGAACCCGCCATTACACAAAAAAAAAACCAATTATATGCATATTTCTTTGAAACTTTTTTTTTGTTAAATTGTATAAAGATTATCATTATTCATCAATTAATTAGAAAGGGTCAAAATGACTAAATTTAAATTGTTTTTGGGGTTTTTCGCTTTTTTACTTGTATTAGGTTTCACATCAAACATTAAAGCTCAGAACGGACCTGTTCTTTATTTCTGTGAAAAATACGGTTCTTCAGGCGAGCAGTCAATCAGCGACAGGTTCTATACCGGCCCGGTTACTGTTATGGTAAAATGTGATTACGCTTTAGGATTAACTGATTGTTCAATTCAGTTCGATAAATATAATGGATACACCTTTGATTACTACAAAAAGGTTGATTTCGATGTATCATCTGATATGAAATACATCTATTTCGAATCAAGTGACCTCAGGGTTGATTCACCGGGTATCTACAGGTGTTTCCTTCTTGATAAGAGCAAAAATACAGTTGCCAGCGCACTTGTTGAATTCATAAGATAAATTTGTTTGTAAAATAAGAAAAACCAGAAGGGGCACATGTGCCCCTTTTTCTTTACAAAAAATGGCGAGGAATTTTTCCGGCTACCTCACTGGAAGCAGAATAAAAATTGTCAGGTCCCACAATGCATGAGATATAAGCCCCGGCCAAACGGATTTGTACTTCTTAAACATCCATCCCCAGAATAGCCCGCATATCAACGCAGCCATGAACAGCATAAAATTCATAGCAACAATATGCACTCCGCCATAGATAAGCGAAGCAACTATCCAGCCTTTATTATCGCCAAGCTTTTCGGCAAGTGTATCCTGAACAAAGCCGCGCCAGAAAACTTCTTCTGCCGGGCCAATGATAAATACCAGCAGCAGCCCGATTACAGTTGGGCTGAGCAGAGATTTATTATTATACACACCTACTACCTGCTTATCGGCAAAGGGAAGAATAAGCTTTGAAACTATATCTCCTGTGTAAAAAACCAGGTACAGCAGGGCTGCCGAAACAATACCAATTATGATATATTTTGGCTCAAAGTAATACAGCCTGTAATTAATGGCTTCGCCTGAGCGGTGGTTGAACCAAAGTCCCAGCCCAGCAAGCAGCGAAGCTGCAATGGTCATTTCGATCCAGAAGTTGAATGACTTCAGAACGAACATTTCGACCCAGAACAGCGATGCAATTATTACAAGCGCTATCAGCGGTGTTATTCTTTTGGACATTGTAATATATTCAGTTTAAAATTATCTTAACTTTAAGCAATTCTTATCAAGCTCATTGAATCCTTGTAATTAATGAGGAAGTGTTCCCGTATAACCTCATTCTCTTTTTTTCTTATCTCAGGATCGGCAAGTACCATATCAAAGGCGGCCCTCCTTGCCTTTTCGATCAATGCCATATCTTTGCCAAGATCCGCTGCTGAAAAACGCAGCTCTCCGGATTGCCTTGTACCGAAAAATTCACCCGGCCCGCGAAGCTTCATATCTGTTTCTGAAATTATAAAACCGTCTGTGGTTTCGCACATTATTTTCAGACGTTCCGAGGCAATTTCGCCGGGCTTTTCTGCCATTAAAATACAGTATGACTGGTCTGCGCCGCGGCCAACCCTGCCGCGAAGCTGGTGAAGCTGCGAAAGGCCGAAACGCTGCGCCTCTTCGATCACCATTATTGTCGCGTTTGGTATATCAATACCCACTTCGATAACGGTTGTTGATACAAGTATATCTATCTTCTTTTCCTTGAAGCTCTCGATAGTTTCATCTATCTCGTTCCACGCAAGCCTGCCGTGAACAAGCCCCAGCCGCAGATCTTTAAATGTGAAGCTCTTCAACAGCTCATAATGTTTTACCGCGGATTTCAAATCATTCTTTTCGGATTCATCTATTACAGGATAAACAATGTAAACCTGCCTGCCGGCCTTAACTTGCTCTCTAATAAATGAATAAACTTTGTTCCTGTCGTCTTCAAAACGCAGTGCGGTTTTAACGGCAATCCTGTTCTTTGGCAGCTCGTCAATTACAGATACTTCAAGATCGCCATACACAGTGAGTGAAAGCGTACGGGGGATAGGTGTTGCAGTCATAACAAGAACATCGGGATTAGTGCCTTTGGCTCTCAGCTTTGCGCGCTGCATTACGCCGAACTTATGCTGCTCATCTATTACTACGAATCCCAAACTGCTGAACTCAACCGATTCCTGTATCAGCGCATGGGTACCAACAACTACTTTAGCATCGCCGCTTTTTATCTGCTGCAGAATAAGATCACGGTATTTTTTCTTTTGACCGCCTACAAGAATTACGGAATTGATCCCAAGCAAATCGAAATATCCCTTGAGGGTTTTGTAATGCTGCTCGGCCAATATTTCAGTCGGACACATAAAGGCAGCCTGGTAACCGTTTTCAATCGCGATGAGTATGCAAAATACCGCGACTATAGTTTTACCACTGCCAACATCGCCCTGCAGCAGCCTGTTCATCGGTTTGCCGGCTATCATATCCGCGCGTATCTCTCTTATAACCCTTTTCTGCGCGGCAGTAAGCTCAAATCCAAGCAGCTCTTTGAACAGCTTTTCAAAATTCTCGCCCAGCTTGCGGAATGATATCCCTTTCTCACCTTCCGTTGCCGCGCGTTTTTTTAGCGCCATAACAAGCTGCAGGTAAAACAGCTCCTCAAATGCGAGGGTTTGCCTTGCCCGCTCGATATCATCATTTGAATGCGGGTAATGTGTGCGAAGCAGCGCAGTTCGGTGGTCAAGCAGTGAGTTTGATTCCCTTATGCTGCTGCTTAATACTTCCGGCACTTCTGTTGAGCCGCTCCTAAGCGCATTAAAAATTATTTTTGTGAGGCTTAGCGGGCGTATCCATGTTTTTTTCAGCTCTTCGGATAAGATATAGATAGGTATCAGCGGGTATTTCATCAGGTCATCATCGCCTGCGTCGCATTTTTTGTGATCTCGGATATCAAGCTTTATCTCACGCTCAAATGTATTATATGCTGCCTTACCCCAGAACAGGTATTCTTCGCCAATCTTAAACTGCTTTTCACGGTACTTAGCATTTCCCCACATCAGTGTTTCAATGCTCGCGGTACCGTCAAAAATTACGATCTTAGTTGGCTGTTTAGGCTTCCACGGTATATATTTTTCTATGACTTTTCCGCGGATGACTACGTTAGTATCCAGATGTTCTTTCAGGCTGCGGATAGTTGTATTTACCAGGTATAAGCGCGGATAAATTGTAAACAGGTCAGTGTTATACTTCAGACCCAATTTTTGGAACGCTTCAGCCCTGCCGGGTCCTACACCCTTAATATAAGCTATTTCCTGTTTTTTGTGACGGGTCAAATGTCTATAATTTCTACAAATATAATAATTCGTTATTTGATATATCAGGAGAAAGAACCTCAGGAAAAACTACCCGCGCAATATTCCCCACTCTCCTCTGGAGAGGGGGCAAGGGGGGAGAGGTCTATTTTCTATTGTGCTTCACATTTATGGAAGATAAATTTCATATTACCAAAACTATATTTTTGCTATAATTGTACTTACTTTTGGGATAAAACATGAAGATAAATAACTTTGCATTAATAGGCGCGGGCGGATTTGTTGCGCCGAGGCATTTACGGGCAATCAAAGATAACGGCCAGAACCTGGCTGCAATTTTTGACCCGAATGACTCAGTTGGAATAATTGATACATATTTCCCCGACGCATCTTTTTTTACGGAGTATGAAAGGTTTGACAGGCATTGCGAAAAGCTCCGCCGAAAAGGGGAAGAAGACCGCATTCATTACGTGAGCATTTGCTCGCCTAATTACCTGCATGATGCGCACATTAGATTTGCGCTCAGGGCAGACGCAAATGCGATCTGCGAAAAGCCGCTTGTACTGAATCCTTGGAACGCGGAAGCATTGAAATCGCTTGAAAAGGAAACTGGCAGAAAGGTCAGCACTATTCTGCAGCTAAGGCATCATCCTTCGATCATGGCATTAAAGGAAAAAATTGATGCTGATAAAAGCGGTAAGAAGCATGATATAGAATTAACATACATCACCCCCCGCGGAAAGTGGTACCATTATTCATGGAAGGGTGATATGTTCAAGTCCGGAGGCATTGCCACAAATATCGGGGTACATTTTTTTGATATGTTATCATGGATCTTTGGCGAACCAAAAGCTAACACGCTTCATTACTACAGGGAAGATAAAGCAGGCGGTCTGATAGAGCTTGAAAAGGCGAATGTAAAATGGTTCCTATCAATTGATAAGAATGACCTGAAGCAAGGCGATAAGACTTTCCGCTCAATAACACTTGATGGTGAAGAAATAGAATTCTCTGAAGGATTCACAGACCTGCATACTGTGAGCTACCGCGAGATACTGGAAGGCAGGGGATACACTATCGATGACGCATTGCCATCCATTAAAGCTGTGTACGAGATCAGAAGCGCAGTTCCTGTTGGCCTGACCGGTGACTATCACCCGTTCTTAAAAAAGATAAAAACTTAACGCTGCAAAGATCTATTCCCTGCGTGAAGTACTCCCGCGGGTTGAGTTCTTCCGGCTTGATGGTTTACCGGAAGCATGAAGATTCAGCAACTCGTCAGCTTTCTGAAGCAGCCATTTGTTTCCCATAATTGGAGTTTTAAGAATATCCTTTTTTACAACACCGGGATCTTCGCCGGATTCATTCAGCTTTATCCTGAAAAGCTTTACGGCGTACTTAATGAAATTTTCCCTGAGCTCCTTTACACTCTTGCTTAACGATACTTCATTTTTGATAAGATGTTTGAAGCTATCTATATTGTAAAAGAACTGCTCGCTCAAACCCTGTTCGTAATAAATTTTCAGATACATATGATTGGCACGCAGCTTTTCGGCGATATTGTTATACTTTGATACCGCAAGATGTTTCAAAGCTTTGTCGTAATTCCCCGTTTCAATCGCAATCTCTGCAAAGGCATGCCCAAGAACGTTATCCGCTTCTGAAGGCGGCAGAAGAGCAGAGTATTCGTTTACCAGCTCCTGCGCAAATTTCAGCTTGCCAGCCCGCAGCGAAGATATAACAGCGTAAATAAACCACTCCGGGTGGAATACATTATCCTGGATCAGCAGCCCGCCGGCAAGCATTGCGCGCATGATCTCATACTCCTCAACATGAAAATTCTCCGTGGCCAGAATATTCTTCTCGTAGCAATAACCCAGCAGGCTTACGTAAATTACAAAACCCTCAACCGGCTCGAACAGGTTTGAGTTGGCTGTAAATACTTTCTTCAGGCGGTAGAATGTAGCATCATCGGGATGTGATTGCAGCTTCATAACGAGGTACCATATTTCAAGTGCTTTTGAGCCCATGAACCCGGTTTTATCAATAAGTTCGAAAAGCAGGCTGAGATTATTCAGGTTATAGGCCATATCAAACTGCCTGCTGTGTTCTGATGCTATTTTGTAAAGCCTGAACAGCGTTATTGCGGCAAACTTCCAGATGCTGTCTATCTGGTCCTGTACATCAATTTTCCTGCCGCTTGAATCTTTCCGAATTGAGCCCAGTCTGCGGTACTCTTCAAGAAAGCTCATGTTCAGAAAAAATGCAGCATCGCGGCATGGCGAAGCAAGCAGCTCGCTTTCGGTTTTGTTTATCTGCCTTGCCAGCAGCTTCTGCGCGGATTTGGAAAGATAAAATGCCGTAAGGTGTTTGTTGTAAACAAACTTGTCTTTTCTGAACATTGAATATGCGCCGAACTCTTCCCCCGCCTTCAAAAGGTTGCTTGAGAGCCTCCGGATAACATCATCTTTGTACGAAGTGCCGGGATACAGCATGCTGAATATGTTCTGTTTTGATAGTCCGCTGCCGGTGAACTTAGGGTGGAATTTCTTCAGCACATCAAAGTACCGGGAAACTTCGCTGCGGTTGTTATGAAAAGGAGAATGTATGAATTTATCGAATTCCCTCAGTTCGGTTTTATCCAGCGAGCTGAGAAAAATGATCAATGATGAATCCGCAAAAGAACCTTCGTTTTCAGCCATATTTATGATTTTTTGTCTGGGGGAGCTTGGGTAAAACTCTTCCCCATTTGTTTATTCAAGATAACATTTTTATAAATTTATTGCCACTTTCCCATTGCTTTTCATGTGTCTTGCCGGGGAAATCCGAAAAGCCTCTTTGACGCAGGTTCTATTCTCAAAAGATGTTTCCCTGCTAAAGTAAAAAAGTGAACCGGGGGTGTGCTTATTTTGTATATTTTCTAATCTCTTCAAATTGATGTCATAAATCCCTAATTTTGCATATTCCATAAATTTAAAACAACCGGCATACCTTAAACAAACCTTTCTTTCATAATTCATAAAAAGAACATTTATGCAACTTAATACCATACCGCTCAAAGATTTTTTCAGGAATCCTGAACGTACAGATTATGCAATTTCTCCAAATGGAAAATTTCTTTCATTCCTTGCGCCTTACGAAGGAAGGCTGAATGTTTTTGTGCAGGAAATATCAGGCGGCGAACCCCGCAGGCTTACCAATGTAACTGAAAGAGATATAGCAAAATATCTTTGGGGCAATGATAAAACGATACTGTATATTAAAGATAACGCCGGTGATGAAAATTTTCATCTTTACTCGGTTTTTGCCGATGGCAGCGGATCTAAAGACCTTACTCCCTTTAATGGTGTAAGGGCAAATATAGTTGATGAGCTTGAAGATTATGAGTCCGAAATACTCATTGAGCTGAACAAACGCAATCCAGAATTTTTTGATGTGTACCGGCTGAACTTCGAAACCGGTGAAATGAAAATGGCTGCCGAAAACCCGGGCAATGTTTCAGGCTGGGGGACCGACCACAAAGGAGTTATAAGGATCGCTTTAACAACCGATGGTGTTAACAACGGCATAATGTACAGGGATAGCGAAGCGGACAAGTTTAAAACCATCATAACAACCAATTTCAGGGAAGTTCTTGCCCCGCTTTTTTTCAACTTTGATGATAAGAATATTTACGCTTCTTCCAACCTCGGCAGGGATAAAGCTGCGATAGTTGAGTATGACATCAAAAATAACAAAGAGCTGAAAGTACTTTTCGAGCATCCGGAAGTTGATGTAAATGTTCTAAAGTACTCGAAAAAAAGAAAAGTACTAACGGCTATTTCATATTATACGCACAAAATAGAACGGGTATTTTTGGATGATGAGATCAGCGGGATATATGGTAAGCTTGCTAAGGCGCTTGCGGGTTACGAAATTACTATAGTTGATACTGATGATAATGAAGAAAAATATATTGTAGCGGCATACAACGACCGTACCAACGGCTCTTATCACATTTACGATAAAACTACGGATAGCCTCACAAAGATCAATGACGTTACTCCGTGGATCAAAGAAGATGGAATGTCTGAAATGAAGCCCATATCTTTTACGTCACGCGACGGGCTGAAGCTAAACGGTTATCTAACGCTGCCTAAAGGCAAAGAACCGAAAGATCTGCCAGTTGTACTGAATCCGCATGGCGGGCCGTGGGCAAGAGATTACTGGGGATTCAACCCGGAAGTGCAGTTCCTTGCAAACAGGGGTTACGCGGTTTTGCAGATAAACTTCCGCGGATCAATTGGCTACGGCAGGAAATTCTGGGAATCCTCATTCAAGCAGTGGGGCCGCACAATGCAGGATGACCTGACAGACGGAGTAAAGTGGCTTGAAGAACAGGGCATTGCAGATCCCAAACGCGTAGCCATTTACGGCGGAAGCTACGGCGGCTATGCTGTGCTTGCAGGGCTGGCGTTCACTCCCGACCTGTATGCTTGCGGAGTAGATTACGTAGGTGTTTCAAATCTTTTCACATTTATGAAGTCGATTCCTCCCTACTGGCAGCCGTTCCTTGAAATGATGTATGACATGGTTGGGAATCCGGAAACAGATAAGGAGCTTCTTGAAGCCGCTTCGCCGGTGTTCCATGTTGATAGAATAAAAGCCCCGCTATTCATAGCGCAGGGCAGGATGGACCCAAGGGTAAATGTTAATGAATCTGACCAGGTGGTGGAAGCATTGAAGAAAAGAGGCATTGATGTTCCATACATGGTGAAAGATAATGAAGGGCATGGATTCCACAACGAAGAGAACAGGTTTGATTTTTACGAAGCGATGGAAAAATTCCTAGAAAAGCATTTGCATGGCGGTGAAAAATCCGGCAACCCTGCTTAATACAGTGCTCTGATTATGCATCAGATCTATATTGCATCAGCGGTAACAACAGTATTCACCTTTCTTCTGGCAGGCGCGTTCATCAGGTGGCGTTCACGTCCTGAGGACCGTGAATTCCTGCTGAAGCTGATGCTGATGGAGCTGCCTATGGCTTTCATTGCGTTTTATCTCATCAGAATGCCGGTCATTGATAACCTGTTCAGATTGCTTTTTGGATCTGACCAAAACCTTTACAATTTCATGAAGAATTTTTATGCTCCTTTGACAGAAGAACCTGCAAAGGTATTCCCGCTTGTATTCCCGTTCGTAAGAAAAAAGATAACCAAAGAGAATTTTGTAATGGCTGCAATGGCGCTTGGGCTGGGATTCGGCCTTGGCGAGATATGGCTGGTAGGCAAATTTATTGCGGATTCAACTATGCCCGCTTTATCATGGTACCAGTACTCCGGGTTCATGAACGAGAGATTTATGGTATGTATAGTTCATGGCGGAATTACGGCATTTGTGTTAAGCCGGCCAAAGAACTCCCTGCTATTGGGTTTATTAGGTGGTATGTTCCTTCATTTTTCGGGTAATTTTCCTATATATCTATC
>WBZT01001356.1_pt1 | contig 18029 bp, 22 predicted proteins | sample 5204241 | NCBI WGS metagenome assembly WBZT01 (sample SAMN12344358, study PRJNA552823) | activated sludge metagenome | biome: Activated sludge suspended growth; feature: Nitrification reactor; material: Wastewater; isolation source: activated sludge from nitrification reactor of wastewater...
CTTGAGGTCGTCGGCCTCGATTCGCTGGCCGGCAGCGACGTCGCGTCTCAGGGCCAACACGGACGTCCGGTCACCGGCGCTGGAATAGAGCGTGAGCATCCCGAGCACCGACACAACGACGACGATCAATCCGAGTGCGATTCGTGGCACGTTGCGGTTGGTGGTGGGGCGTACGAGGCCTCGCCTGACCCCCGAGGTCTTGGGGCCTTGGTGATCGTCGGGCGCGCCGGCGGCTGTACCGATCCGCGGCAATGGTGTGGAGAGTGTGGTGGTCATCGTCGTCCTCCGAGATTCGTGTTGATCGACTGGACCTCGCCGACCTGGATGTCGAACGTCGTCGTTCTGGTCACGGGAGCGAGGTTTCCTCCGCCCGCGCCGCCGGCGACGGTGTAGCTGGCTGTCCAAGTCACTGAGACCGTCACCCGGTATGTGCCGTTCGGAGCGGACGCGGACGACCGTGTGAAGGTGTGCCCGCAAAGTGGCTTGCCGGTGACCCCCGTCGTCCATGGGATGCCCGGGCCGTCGCAGGTCACGGTCTGTCCGTCCCCGAACGTCCAGACCGCCTTCGACGGAGCGGCGGTCACCGTTATCGAGACGCCAGGAACGTTGGCGGAGTCAGTCACGGCGGCCCAGTCGTCGAGCCACGTCCACATCGGGAGGTTCACGACCTGGTCGCCCTCAGGCGACAGTCGAACCTTGGGCACCGGGATGGGCATGCGACCGAGGACTCCGTTGGCGACGGTCCGTGGCGATACGACAGGACTTGCTGCGCCGGCCGGAACGAAGACCAAGCCGTAGTAGACGGTGCCGCATTGCTTGTCGTACCAGGCACCATCACCCGATGTGTCGATGAGGTTTCCGTCGAGGTCGTAAATGGGCGACCCGGCCTCGAGCTCGACGAGTGAGTACGTGCAGTTGGTCGGAGAGCTGCTGCCACCCCCGTGGCCGCCCGAGGCTGGAGCTCCAGGCTGCTGTCCGCCCGAGATCGCTCCGTAGTCGATTCCGTCGCCATCGGTGGCCGCACCCCCACCACCGTCAGCAGCAGCTAACGGCGCGAACATGATCGTGCCGATCGCGACACCCACGAGGGCAGCGATGGTTCGTCTGAGCCTCACGGATTGCACACTTCCGATCCGAACGAGACAGATGCGACCTTCCAGGTGGCGGCCTCGAGTTGGAGGCTGACCGTGGCGAGATGACGCCGCGGGTCGTCCGTGTCCACCCGCGTACCGTCTGCCGCGTAGATGCCGGTCATGTCGTCAATGCAGTCCTCGACCACGGCCGTGGTGTCGTCTGCTGAGGCGAGGCGAGGAGAGTGATCCATCGTTCCCTTGAGCGAGCGTCCGGCCACAGCGTTGCCTTGACCAAACTCGAAGAGCTTCGACGTCTCTGCTCCGGTGGTGAACTCTCCGAGTTCGACTCGGAGACCTTCGAGGTCGGCCGGTCCTGTTCGCCCGGTTACCTCGATGTACCGATCCCAGAAGGCAAGCTCAGCAGCGATCGCCGGGTGGGTGTCGGTTGGCGCTGCGGTCGACGTCGGACTCGTCTCGGGAGTCGCAGCGGTCGTGGACGCCGTGGAGGGAGCGCTCGTCACTCTGCTCGTCGTGCTGGAGGCCGACGTGGCGCGGTCCGCCTTCTCATCTGTGCATCCGGGGAGGAGCAGCGCGACGGCAAGGACGGCGAGTGCGGTGATGGGGGTCGGGATCTTCACAGGTACTCCTGGGGGCTGTCGGGTCGGGAACCGGCACGAGCCGGCAAGCGAGACGACATCATTCACTGTCCGGTGTGGCAGGACAGAGCGGAATCGGAGATCGTTCCGCCGAAACGCAACTCGTTCCGGTTGGCCGGAAGACATCGGCGGCTCACCGAGCCAGTACTCCACACCAAACCGGACGAGCCGCCGGACGGCCCACCGGACACCGCAGGGACTCGGCGATCTCGTCCGGCGGATGCATGACCGTCCGGTGGTCTGTCCGGGTTGCTGTCCGGCGTTTCGCCTGCCTGGGCTCAGGTCGCTCGGGGCTTCCGAGGCGCTTCGGGCCAGACCCGGTCAACAGCCTCCGACAGTGCGTTGAGCATCTCGAGCACCAGCTCGCCGCGATGCGTCAGCACGAAGACGACGTTGTTGTCGGGTCCGAGAGCGCGCATCACCAGGTCGTTCTCGCAGAGCGCAGCGGTGGCGTTGTCGAGGCCGTCGTTGGAGTGAGCCCGTGCCCGGTGGAAGAGCGTCTGGCGGGTCGACGGCTCATGGGCCAGCTGCCGGAGGATCGCGAAGCAGTACCGGTGAGCGAACAGGAACCGGATGTGATGGAGCAGAGCCAGGTCGAATGACGGCTCAGGTATCGCCGCCGGCGGGTCTTGGCGATCGGGCTCGACTTGGAGTTGCCCGCCCGTTGCCTGGTGATCGTCCGACATTGCCTTCCTCTGCACCTACAGGGGAAGGAATAGAACGAGATTATGAAATGCGCTCAAATATCACAAGATGACAGGGATGGGCATATATCTGATGACGTAAGTCTCGGACGCGCCACCCGACGGCCCGGGGCACCCGCGATGCCGTCGGGTGCTGGTTCCGTCAAGCGTCCTCCGAGGTTCGAGATGGTCCGGTCTTCAACGACGCAAGGGGACCGACATGGGATCAATTCTTCTGGATCAGCTCGACGAAGAGTGGGCGTGGCTCGCCCACTCGAGAAGGGCGACACTGGCGCTCACTCGGTGGGCGCAGTGCGACGCCGAGCTGCGCGAGTTCGCCAACTTGAACGAGCTGGTGACCTTCGTGAATCGGCGCGACCGGCTCGCTGAAGGCGATGCGATTCTCTATCGGCTCGTCTGTCGAGCGCACGTCGACGAGCTCGCAGCGCGCACAGTGCTCGCGTGCATGATGCCGGGGATCAAACGCCTCACCTGCAACTTCCGCTGGGCTCACGAGTCGTCGGACGAGGCGTCCGCCGCAGTTCTCGCGGTCATGTGGGAACGGATTCGGACCTACCCGTGCGTGCGGCGACCAGCGAAGATCGCGGCGAACATCCAGTTGGACACGCGGCAGCGAGTCGGTCGGCGCGTGGACCGTGAATGCAAGCAGCGGGCCGCCGGCGTCCTTGGTGCTTCCGGCTGTCCCGTCGAAGGCGCGGTTGCGTGATCAGTCGGCACGCTGAACGACGGGAAGGGCAGCGACGCATGAGGCCGAGTCGGCCAGGCCGACGATCGCGCCGCCGAACGACTCAAGGTTGTCGATCAGTTGCTCGAGCCAGTCGGTGTCGTATGCAGCCATGCGTTCCTCCTCGCTCGACTCGCACAACACTGCACCAGCCATCAGCAGGAGCGCGGCAGTCGATGTGGCCAGCTCGATACTCACGAGCATCCCACCTGCTGGCGGTCGAGAGGTGGGGGTGTCGGGGCTCGTCGTTCGAGTAGAAGATGCGACCATGCCATGCCCTTGGGATGAGTGGGCGGGAGGGCGCTGGCGCCGAGACGGAGAACAGACGGCGTTCGGTGGTCGAAGTTCTCCTAGCGGAACGTTACCGTGGCTAGTTCTGCTAGGGCAACTATCTTGTCTGGATGGCTCGCATCGTGGACCTCGATGACCTCATCGACGCGACCGATGTCGCAGAGCTGATCGGTCTGACCAACCCGGGTGGGCTCCCGACGTATCGAGCGCGCTACGACGAGTTTCCTGATCCGGTGTGGAAGTCGCGCGGCGGGCGTTGCCAACTCTGGCTTCGCCCCGACGTTGAGACGTGGGCGCGTGAAACCGGTCGCTCCGGGTAGGTCCGGCTATCCCGCTGCGTCTGCGCGTGTGTCTGTGCTGCGGGTGGTTGTCCCTAGCGCCGCCATGACTCGGGAGTCGAGCGCTTCGGGCGTCCACGGCGGCGCCGTGAGCAAGCAATTCATAAGGAGCGACCGCAAGAGGTAGACACCCACGTCCTGAGCGCTGAACGCCTCTTCACCGACCTTGATCTGATCTCTTCGGGCGGACCGACCGTGAACGATGTTGGAGCGATGCTCGTAGACCTTCTTCACCAGGCGGAACACCATCCTCGGGTCCAGTCCGTCAGTAGCGAGCGCCGCAGCAGCCCATTGAGCCATCCGGTGAGTCATCTCGGAACGATCTCCGTCGGAGGGTCCCCCAGCTCCGCCCGGGCTACGGCGACAGCGTGGAATCCAATCGGACGGGTAGGCCGACACCGAAGGTCCCGATGAGCGGGTGCTTCGCGCGTTGTACCGGCGAGCACCCGCGTGAGGCGAACTCGGTCAGACCGCCGCGGTGACAGCGTTGGCGATCGGCTTCCAGCGCGCTAGATAGCGAGGGTCCTCCGCCCAGGCGATTGCACCGAAGTAGTTGACGACGCGTGTGGCGTGGCCTGCGTAGCGGTCGGCAATGCCGTCGGCGATGGTGCTCCAAGTGCCTTCGGTGGTGAAGTGGCGGAGGATGTCGTCCGTGATGACGCTCGCCATTCCGGCGATGTCGCCCGCCTTCTGGTGTTCGCGCAGGGCGGCGGTGGTGCCGGGATGTTCGAGTTGCTCGAAGATGAACGCGTAGTTGGGCGTGGATCCGTAGAAGGCGACTTGCATCCGTGCGAGTTCCCGCCAGCGAGCCCGCTCCTCATCGGAGTCGCCGACGACGAGGAAGGCTGGCACGATGACCTCGAAATCATCGAGCTCCCTTTCCGCACGTTCTGCACCAGCGGCGAGTTGCGGCACCACGGTTTCGGAGAAGTAGGTGCGGGTGTTGAGGGGATGGATGTGGACGCCATCAGCGTGTTGACCGGCAAGGCGCAACATCCAGGGGTTGACTGCAGCGATGTCGATAGGTGGGTTGGGTGTGCCGATCGGGCCGGGTGACCACATCGCTGGCAACAGCGAAATGTCGTAGAAGGGGCCGTGGTGGTCAGGGGTGTCTCCGCTGCGGAAGGCACCGAAGCAAGAACGTACTGCGAGGACGTAGTCGCGCAGGCGTGGGCCCGGCGGATCGAACGGAGTGCTGTAGCGGCGTTCGATGTGAGCTCGGACTTGGGTTCCGAGACCGAGCCGGAACCTGCCGCCTGTGGCATCCGCGAGCTCCCAGGCAGTTTGCGCAGTGACCATAGGACTGCGCGGGAATGCGACAGCGACGCCGGTGAGGATGTCGATGTCGGCGGCGAGAGCGGCTGCTGCACATGACAGGTACGCGGTACGGCCAGCCTCTGTGATCACGAGGCCGCTGTGGCCACTCTCGGCAGCGTGGCGAGCGAGTTGTTGCACGACGTGGAGGGGGAGGCCGCCCGTCATGATGTCGAGCTTCACGCCGTTTCCTTGAGGGGAGAGAACGTGAGCGGGAGTGTGCGAGGGCCGCGTACCTGACCAGCTGACCAGGTCACGGCGTCGACGTCGGTGACCGCGAAGTCTGGGATGCGGTCGAGCCATGCCTGGATGGTGACCCGGAGCTCCATGCGAGCGAGGTTGGACCCCAGGCATCGGTGGATTCCCACTCCGAACGCGAAGTGCCGATTGACCTCGCGATCGAGCGTCACTTGGTCGGGTTGATCGAAGACGTCGGGGTCTCGGTTTCCGGCCGGGAACGGGAGCAGGACTCTGTCGCCCTTCTTCATCGGGCAACCGCCGACGACGGTGTCCTCGATGACTTCGCGCGCCATCGTCACCGGTGCGAACACCCGTAGAAACTCTTCAGTGGCAGAGTTGATCAGGCCGGGCTCGTCGATGAGTCGACGCCGGTCGTCGGGGTGGGTGGCGAGGTGGAGGAGTGAGGCTCCAATAGCGGACCAGGTGGTGTCGATGCCGGCCAAGAGCAGCAGGATGCACACGCCGAGGATCTCGGGGTCGCCGAGGGCACGGCCGTCTGCCATGCGGACGTCGAGGAGGTGGGTGATGATGTCATCGCGCCGGGAAGTGCGGTGATCCTCGACGTGACCCGAGAGGTACCTGCCGATCTCGAAGATGGCGTCAAAGCTGGACTCGGCGGCGAGCGGGCTCTGTTCGACGAGACGGTGAATCCAGTCCCGAAACTGGGCGTGGTCGCTGTCAGGAATGCCGAGCATTCGGGTGATGACTTTGATGGGGACGTGCTGGGCGTAGTCGGTAGCAGCGTCGCATTCCCCCTTCTCGATGAACCCGTCGATGAGTTCGTTGGCGACGGCTCTGGTGATCGGTTCGTACGCGGCCACGACCGCCGGAGAGAACACCGGCAGCAGAAGCCGTCGGATTTCGGTGTGGTACGGGGGGTCCTCGGTGATCGGTGGAGCGTGAAATCCGAGGTCAGTAGGAGACTCGGCCATGTCGGTGACCAGGATCGTGCGCGAGGAAAAGTGGTGGTGATCATGAGCGATGGCGGCAAGGTCCTCGTAGCGAGTTGGTATCCACACGCCGTGGTAGCGGTCAGTGTGGGCGATGGGGCACTCCTCACGAAGCACGCTGTAGATGGCGTGAGGGTCCCTCACGAACCCAGGATCGAGGTGATCGAAGTCAGTTGCCCAATCGGTCACTGGCGGTCGGTTCATGGTGGCTCCGGATTCAGTCGTCGAGTCGGATTGCATGTTCAGGGCAGTTGGCGGCGGCGAGCTGCGCGTCGCGTTCGTCACTTGGGTCGAGGTCGCCGGTGGAGCTCGCTGTCGCGTACCCGAGGTCGTCGATGACGAAAAGATCGGGGGCGAGGGCGCAGCAGCGGTTGTGACCCTGGCAGCGCTCGGTGTCGACGCTGATCTTCACGCCTAGGCCGCCGTCGGCTCGTTGGCGAGCGCGTCGAATTCCGCGGTGAGACGATCGCCGTCGGGGTGGGCCGCGAGCTCGGCCCGTACCTGTGCGAGGCGGTAGTCGAGGATCCGATCGAATCGCGCTCCGGTCTGATTGTCGAGCGCGGTCCGACAGGCGGCTGACACGAGGTCGGCGCCGGCCACCGTGCCCCCTGTGGTCGTGCGCACAGTCATGGTGGCGAGCTCGGCAAGTCCGCACTGGAGGTAGGCGACGTGGATGTCTTCGTCAGTGCGGATGTGGTCGATGGTGGCTCGGGCGAACTCGGACTCGGCGCTGCAGGTTGGGTCGCCGAGCACCTCAGAGGCCCATGCGAACGTGTGGTAGGCGAGCAGCTCGATGACGAGGATCTGGACCATCGCCCGCACCATGAGCTGAAGTTCGGGGGCGATGTCTTCGCGCAACCCCTCGAGCATTCCGCCGACAGTGATGGCTTCGGGCGAGGGTTTGGCGGGACCTTTGTAGCCCGGCGGGGGTGCGATGGGCAGGTTCTCGAACATGTCGAGGGTGATCGGCGGGTCCGACAGAGCTGCGTCCCGAACGGCGAACCACATTTGATCGTGGCCGGCTTCGTCGTCGCGACCTGCCTCGTCGTTTCCGTGAGCCTCGAGCAGCCCCCTGAAGAGGTGCCCCAGACATGTGGCGTCGATCGGTTCGACGATGAATCTCTGGAGGTCCATCTGCGGAATGAGCTTGATCCCGTCGTTGCCGAATCCTTCGACGACACCGACGAGTGTCAGGATCCGGGTCATGGCTCCCGATGCGCCGTTGCGGAGGAGCATCTTGGCCTGCGCGGTGTTTGGTATGAACGCCCGATCGACGGCCTCGGGTTTGATGACGCGGCTGGGGTGGCCTGCGGCTTCGAGCTGCGCAGCCCAGGCGGCGATCGCGGGGACTCGATGCACCGACCGCGGCGGAAGGTAGGAGCCGTCAGAGGCGTATCCGCCATGGAGAAGCACGTCGTTTCGTTCGATACGAGTTGCGTAGCCGGGATCGGTCAGGATCTCGTCGCGTGAGTAGGTGAGCCGAGCAGTGGTCATGGTTGTTCTCCCTCGGTAATCGGCGCGAGGCCGCGCAGAATCATGTGGTCAAGTCGGTGAGCTAGGGCGGGAGGGTCGACAGGCTGGCCCACGACGACGTGGTGAAGGCCGACCATCGTGACGGCACCGAAAATCGCTGAGGCCGTCATCTCGTGATCGCTGGCTCGCATGGAACCGTCGCGTTCTCCTGCGTCGAGAACCTTGCCAAGCGGCTCGTGGAACGCCGCCCAGATGGCGTCGGCGAGCGCTGGGATACGCGTGATGCGACCCAGCTCCGTTAACAGCACGGTGCAGAGTTGCGTGTGATCGGCGAACAGCTGCAAGTAGGCGGCGATGATGCTGCGAAGGCGATCGCGGGCCGGTTCGTCCCTGTCGACGATCCCTCCGATCTCGATCGATAGATCACGCAGCAAGCGTTGAAGTAGCCACGCAAGAATCTCTTCTTTCGAGGAGAAGTGGTAGTAGAGCGTTGGCCGGGGAACCCCTGTCGCTTCCACGATGTCGTCCATGCGGGTTCCATCTAGGCCGCGCTCCGCGAACACTGCGGCGGCCTTCGGAAGCGCGTCGGCGATGTTGTCGGTGAGCTCTCTCATGGCGCTGTCCTGATCGATCGAGGAATTGGTGCCAGTAGTTTCGGTGCCAGAGCCGGCCTCAGTAAGTAGGCGTTAGCCATGTGGTTCGTTCCAATCGCGATGGTCAGGTCGCCAGGTATCGGGTCGGAACACCGAGGTCGATTGCCACAGTGCCCCCGTCGACCAACAAATCGACGTGACCAAGGATCTCCGAGATCGATAACAGGATCTCGAATCCTTCAATCCGCGGGAACACCACCTTGGACAGCTCGTAGGCGGTGGGAGCTCCCATCCGCTGGATGTGGGCCAAAATCTCGTCGGCACGACTCAGGTGGTGGAGACGGGTCGTCGCAACGAGTTGGGCGACCGAGGTGAACGCTGGCCCATGGCCCGGCAGGACGACGTCGGGGTTAAGCGTCTCGAATCGGGCGAGTGAATCGAGGTACTCCACCAGGCTCCTGCGGCGAAGTAGGTCGCTCTCGTGATCGAGTTCCACGAGCGGATTCGGGGTAATCGAAGGCAAGAGGTGGTCGCCTGACAGCAACCGCGACGAGGTCGGCTCCCAGAGCGAAAGGTGGCCGGCGGCGTGGCCAGGCGTGACCATCGCTTCCAGCGGCCTACCGCCGAGCCACAAGGTGTCGCCGTCATCGACCGGTATCACCCTCGATTCGTCGATCACGTGCAGCCACTGCTGGACCGCTCCGTAGAACGCCGGGAACACCCCCAGCATGTCCTCTGGAATCCCGAATGTGCGGATCAGCTCGTACAGCTGGTGACGGTCCCGAGTGTCCAATAGCTTGGGAAGCTCGGCGCGCCCGGCGTAGATGGGTGCATCCGCTTGCTCTGCCAGCCATCCGGCGGTGCCGTAGTGATCGGGATGAGCGTGGGTGACTACGACGGCTTCGACGTCCCGTACGCCGAGCCCTACGCCTCCCAGCTCAGCGACCAAGGTGGCGAGGGTCTGACCGAAGAGCATTCCGGGATCGACAACCGTCACCGGGGAGTCGAGCAACACGTAGCAGTTGACGGGTCCCACGGGAAACGGCGTCGGCAGCTCGAACGCGAGGGTCGCCTCGGGCAAGTGATCAACGAGCGGAACGAGTGGCTCATGCACTGCGATCACCTCCTTCTCTAGTTATAGACGGAGTCTAGACACAGTGTCTAGACTCCACGGCTGACGCCCGGCGTGTCGGATCAGACGTCATTGGAGCGAACGTGACTCTTGCCCTCTATCGCCTCGGCGGCTGGTGTGCCCGCCACCCGTGGCCAGTCATTGGGTTGTGGCTAGTCGCCGTTGCGGTGATCGCAGGAGCCGCTGTGTCGTGGGGCGCCTCGTCGAGCGAGAACATCGAGATACCGGGCACCGAATCCCAGCGAGCGATCGACCTACTTCAGAGGCGCTTCCCCGAAGCGGCCGGCGGCCGTGCTCAGGTCGTGTTTGCCACTGGCAAGGGCAGGGTCACGGACGCCGCGTTCCGGTCTGGAGCGGAACGGACCCTCGACGAGATCCGAGAGCTTCCCCACGTGACCCAGGTCATCGACCCGTTCGGGCCCGCAGGTCTGTTCCTGGTATCGCAAGACGGACGCTTCGCCTTCGCCGAGATCGTCTACGATACGACAGCCCGCGAAGTGGGCACCGCAGGCGTCTCAGCGCTCACGGCCACAGATGCTCCCGCCCTCGCTGCGGGCCTCGACGTCGCCTACGGCGGTCCAGTTGTCGAACGCCTCGGACCCGAGGAGACCCGGACCTCGGAGCTGATCGGTCTCAGCGTGGCCGTGCTGGTCCTCGCCGTTGCGTTCGGGTCGGTCGTAGCTATGGCGCTGCCGATGCTCACATCCCTGGTCGGACTCGGCATCGGAATGCTGCTCATCCACCTCCTCGGTGGCGTGACCGAGATGACCTCGTTCGCTCCGATCTTGGCGTCGATGATCGGCATCGCTGTCGGCATCGATTACGCGCTCTTCATAGTGACCCGTCATCGCCAGCACCTCGCTGCTGGGCTGGCGGTGGACGAAGCTGTCGCGCGCGCGATGGCGACCTCCGGACAGGCCGTCATCTTCGCCGGGTTGACCGTCATGATCGCGATCTTGGGTCTGGCGCTCGTGGGTATCCCCCTCGTTGCGACGCTTGGATACGCGGTGTCGCTGGTCGTCGCAGCAGCGGTGCTTGTCGCCGTGACGCTGCTCCCGGCCCTGCTGGGCCTCTTCGGCGAACGCATCGATCGCCTGCGTGTACCACGGGTGAAGTTGCGGTTCGAAACGGACCACCAGACGTCACAGACAGCGTCAGCCCGCTGGGCCCGACTCGTCACCCGCCGGCCGTGGCCGTTCCTCGCCGCTGGAGTCGTCGTGCTCGCTGTCCTCGCCGTGCCGGTCTTCAGTCTCCAGCTCGGCTGGCCCGATGCCGGCAATCGACCGAAGGATGTGACCGAGCGCCGGGCTTACGACATGATGGCGACGGGGTTCGGAGACGGGTACAACGGTCCACTCCTGCTCGCCGTCGACCTCGATGCCGTCTCTGATCCGGCTGCCGCACTCATCGCGATCACCACTGCGGTGGCCGATGCCCCCGACGTACAACTGGTCATTCCTGCACAACTCAACGCGGCCGGTGACACTGCCGTTATCCAAGCGATCCCCAAGTCCAGTCCGCAGGACACCGCTACTGAGAGGCTTGTGGACCACCTCCGAACCACGACGATTCCCGGCCTCGAGAAGGACACGGGGGCTGTTGTCGAGGTCACTGGAAACACTGCTGCGTTCATCGACATCTCCAAGCGGCTCTCCGAGCGTCTGGTCGTGTTCATCGCTGCAGTCGTCCTCCTCTCGTTCGTGCTGCTCACTGCTGTCTTTCGCTCGCCATTAGTAGCGCTGAAGGCAGCGCTCGTGAACTTGCTGGGTATAGCTGCGGCCTACGGCGTTCTCGTGGCTGTCTTCCAGTGGGGTTGGGGCCTCAGTCTCGTCGGGCTCGAAGAGACCGTGCCTGTCATCTCGTTCCTGCCCATGATGATGTTCGCCATCCTTTTCGGGCTGTCCATGGACTACGAGGTGTTCATCTTGTCGCGGGTCCGAGAGGACTGGCTCGTGTCAGGTGACTCGACCGGCAGCATCGTGCATGGCATCGCTGTCTCGGCCCGCGTCATTACCGCAGCGGCACTCATCATGATCAGCGTCTTCGGCTCGTTCGCTCTCGGCAACTCGCCCGAGATCAAGATGTTCGGCATCGGGCTCGCAGTCGCAGTCGCGCTCGACGCAACGATCGTCCGAATGGTCGTCGTCCCCGCCACGATGACGTTGCTCGGTGCGCGCAACTGGTGGATGCCTCGCTGGCTTGACCGAATCGTGCCGAGACTGGACATCGAGGGAGAGACAGTGCTGCCGTCCGGCCAACGGATCTCGCTAGATACCGGCAACGAACCCCTCATCCAACAGGAGCCCAACCCATGAATCTCGACGAAACTCCCGCTGAGATCGCTGCACGTTCCCAGATGGCCTCCGCGCTTCAGCAGCTCGGTCACTCACTCGTCGGCCACCGCGTGGACATCGAACTCGCCGAAGAGGTCACAGCGATCGCCCGCGACCTCACTGCGAACGTCGCCGCTCGCCCCGCCCGTGACAGAACACGGGAGATGGCATCGAACCCCCGCTTCGCCGGGATCCTCTCGGGGAGATCGAGCGAAGGCATCGGCCTCGACGGCCAGCCGATGGATCTATTTCGCGACTCGATCGTCTCCGGACGCACCAATCCGATGGGGATCGGCCTCGAAGTGCGACGCGTTGGGGACACCGCTGTCGCCACCACGACTCTGGGCCCTGCGTTTGAAGGCGCCCCTGGACGTTCTCATGGCGGGATTGTCGCTTCGATCCTCGACGAAACGATGGGCTTCGTCCTCCCGCTGATCGGAGAACTCGCATACACGGCCAACCTGAACATCGACTACGTCGGGCCGGCTCCCCTTCACCGCGAGCTCCGATTTACCGCAAGGCTCCGCGACCGTGCTGGACGAAAACTCTGGATCGAAGCGCACGGGGAATCCGATGAAGGTGTCTTCGTGCGCGCTGAAGCTCTCTTCCTCGCGGTCGAACTCACCCACTTCGCCAACCACGACAACACTGCCAACTGACGACCTAGGGAGGCCGGCAATGCCCACCCCCATCCATCCGGATCGCTACGACGCAGCCACGGCTGCGGCGATGGCTGACCTCGGCAACGGCCTCGACGGTCTGCCCGCCTTCCTGGGAATCCGGACGACACACATCGGACCCGCCACGATGACTGCCGAACTCGACGTTCGTGCGGATCTACTCAACCCCTTCGGAACTCTTCACGGCGGCGTCCTCGCAGCGCTCGTCGATCATGTGCTCGGGGCCGTGCTCTATCCAGTGATCGAGCCCGGCCGCTGGGCCGCCACGACCGAGTTCAAGGTCAATCTCCTCGCTGCGGTGCGCGACGGAAGACTCGAGGCCCGTTCCACGATCGTCTCGCTCACCCGTCGTACTGCCGTCGTCCAGGTCGAGGTCGACAACGACGGCCGCCCCTGCGGACTCGCCCAAGGCACCGTCCTCATTGCTGAACCACGGAACAAGTCCTGAGCGCGGCTGTTGCGGTGAGGATCGGCCAAAGATTTGGGTCGCAGCCTCCGGAACAGTTCGTCACTCCGCGCTAAGGGATGAGGAACGGGGACTAGCGAGTTCTGTAGCTCGACCTCGCAAGGGTTCTTCAGCCACGTCGTCGGGTGCGCTATTGGAGCTCAGCGAGTGCAAAGGCTTCGTACTCGGCTTCCGTATCTGCCCAGTCCTCGAACTGGATGACCCCGAGCTCTTCGAAGCGGTGGCGGAGCCACATGTCGTTGGCGTCGAGAAGGCCGAGCTTCTTGCAGTTGGGGACGATCTTGGCGAAGAGCATCTTCTGGAACTCGCTGCGCATGGGGGAGGATTGAGTGAGCGGAATGGCGATCTTCGGGTCGACGCCGAGGCGGTCCCAGACCTCTTGCTGAAGGAAACGGTCGCGCATTCGCACGGCGGCCTCAAATGCGAACTCTTGGCGTTCGCCGAGCTCGCGGTCAGTTAGCTCGGCATAGTACTCCTTGAGGCTGAGCACTCCGAAGGCGACGTGGCGGGCTTCGTCGGCCATGACATAGCGAAGGAGCTGTTTGAGGAGTGGCTCCTCGGTGACAGCATGCATAAACCCGAACGCCGCCAGAGCGAGGCCTTCGACCATGATCTGCATACCAAGGTAGGTCATGTCCCAGCGGCTGTCGGCGACGATATCGTCCAGGAGCATCCCGAGGTGGGTATTGATGGGGTAGTAGCCGTCAAGTTTGGTGTCGAGGTACTTGGCGAAGACCTCGACGTGGCGGGCCTCGTCCATCACCTGGGTTGCGGCGTAGTATTTGGCATCGATCCAGGGCACGGTCTCGACGATCTTTGCGGTGCACAACAGGGCGGCTCAGTTCCAGCGGTCAGCGCACGATGAGTGCATCGTAGCGTGCTTGAGGACTGTCACCGCCGAGGATGCGACGCCGTTGCCCGTTGATCACCCCGGCGACACGGCGGGTCTCAACCTGACCGACGTTGCCGAGATCAGTGCCGCGTGGGAAGAAGAACCGGACTTGCCCGTTGAACCGTTCGATCCCACCGCGCTGCCACGGAGAGTGCGGATCGCAGAAGAAGATGTTCAACCCGAACGTCGCCGCGAGGGCCGGCCACCGGGCCCATTCCGAACCCATGTCCAACGTGAGGGTCTTACGCAGCTGCGTGGGGATCTGGTCGAACGTCTCAGTGAGCGCTGCGAGCACGGTGAGACTGTTGTACCCCTCGGGCATGTCGAGGATGAACCCGAACCGTGTGGAACGCTCCTGCAACGTGAGGACCGCGGATTTGTTGCCCCGGCCGATCACACCATCGGCTTCCCAGTGCCCGGGCTCGACACGATCGTTGCATGACGCGGGACGCCCCGAAATGTTGGGTCGAACCGGTGTCGCCGTGTTCGGGTCGACGGGTCGGTGCCGGTGGACTCGGCGGCGTTTACGCTGGTGCAACACCTCGGCGGGGTCGATGTCGAGTTCACCCTTGTATGCGGCACGGTAGATCGTCTCGTGACATGCCCTTGTTCCTTCGGCGCGTAGGTCTGCTGCGACTGCTTCGGGGGACAGGCCCCGGGCCAGGTCGGTCTCGACGCGGGCCTTCAGGACCGGGTCTGCGACGAGTTTCGAGGGGCGGGCGCGGGTCAGGTTGCGGGTTTGGCGACGGGCACCGCGGATGGGCCGGTAGCGGTCGCGGCCACCGTTCGCGTTCACTTCGCGTGACACTGTGGAGGGGTGGCAGTCGAGTTCGGCTGCGATCGCGGTGAACGTGATGGTCGGGTTGAGGGTGAGGCGGGTGGCGATCAGTTCGCGGTGATCGTCACCCAAGACGATGCGTGCCATGCTGTGGGCTCCAGGGGTCGGTGAGCGTGTACAACCCGGCATTCTTGCCGGATCGTGCGCTGACCCCTGGAACTGAGCGCGCCTTGTTCGCCGTGCATGAACTGGCTGAGAGCCCATATCTGCGATTCCATGCCGAGGCGCAGCCATTCGGCGTCACCCCATCTGGCAAGCGGGGTGCCTGCGACGTCCATCTGCTCGACGCCAAAGGATGGGAGCAGCAGCTGCGCTACCTTCTCGAGGTCGACGTCGGTGTCCCACGGGAGGTCAGTCTCGCCGTTCCACTGTGACGTCTTGGCCTTTTCGTACAACTTGTTGAGTCCGGGCCGAGCGCCCTTCTCGTAGTCCCATGTGAAGATGGCCGCGGCGTTGTCAGCTATGGAGTGCACAGCAGAATCGACGTCGGTGTTGGTCATGGAGAGGATGGCGTCGAGGTCGTTGACGCCTTCGCGACCGATCAGGTCCTTGTTCGGGGTGGCGGCCATGGGGCTCCTAGTGTTTGGCAAACGGAACGATGCGTGTGTAGCGGTCAGGAGCGTTCGCGCTCGCGTCCCGCCAGTGGCGCGAGGAAGTTGACGACGGCGCTGGCGAAGGGGTCGTTGGTGTCACCGGCCACCATGTGGCCGGCACCGTGGATGTCGAGATACTCGGCACGGGTACGGCGCGACAAAACTCCACTGCGCCGTCTTCGGTGAGCAGGTCGTTCTGATCTGGGTCACCTCGGCCGTCGACGGCGAGCCTGATGGCGTCGGCGCCTTCGAGTGTCGTCGCTGTCGCCTCGTTGGTCATGAGACGGTGCCTTCGGTCTGCACACTCTCGAAGAGGAAGCCGATGAGCTCAGGGTCGTCGAGGATGTTCCAGTCCGGTGCCATGAGCTTGGCGTAGCGCTCGAAGTACAGCATCTGCTTGGCGACCAGGACGAGCTCGCGGGGGAGGCGCACCTCGTAGCGGGTGCCGACCCGAACGATGTCGATGAGCACCTGGCCGTAGGAGATTTGCGACAGCGGCTGGGCGAGGATGGGTCCAACGATCTCGGCGATGTCGGCTGAGGCCTGGTCAAGGTCGATGGGGTTGAGGACGGCGCCGAGGTCGTAGATCGACTTCGCGACCTCAGCGAAGTCACCGTCGAGAAGCAAGGCAGGAAGGCCATTTCGAATGATCGACTTCGTTCGATCATCGAGTTGGCCGACGATGCCAAAGTCCAGGAAGACGAGATTGCCGTCGGTGTCAACCATCAGGTTTCCCGCGTGCACATCGCCGTGGAAGAACCCATGCTCAAGCGCACCTTCCATCCACGCGCGCACTCCCCGCTTGAGGATCTCGGGAAGGTCGAAACCGGATCCGCTGAGCGTGCCGGTGTCGTCGATGCTGTGGCCATGGATCCGTTCCATGGTGAGGACCCGCTGTGTCGTGTAGCGCCAATGGACCTCTGGTACACGAACGCCTTCGTTGCTTCCGGACGCAACGAGGTTCTCGCTGAAGCGTTCCATCGCTTGGGCTTCCAGCACAAAGTTGAGCTCGTGAGCGAGGGTCGCTGCGAAGTCCTCGACGACCGCAACCGGGTTCGCCATCCGTCCCCGAGCTGACGTGCGTTCGAGCAGCTGCGCGGCGCCGGACAGGATGGCCAGGTCGGCGGCGAGCCTGGCGCGGATCCCGCGGCGTTGGACCTTCACTACAACGTCGGTGCCGTCGTGAAGAGTGGCGGCGTGGACCTGGGCAATTGAGGCAGATGCCAGGGGGGCAGGATCGAAACGCGCGAACACTTCGTCAGGGGCGGCCCCGAGCTCGCGACGAACGATGTGCACGATGTCGGCTGGCGGCACCGGCGGTGCGCAGTCGAGTAGTGACCGCAGCTCGTCAGAAAGAACCTCCGGAAACAAACCTGGGCTCGACGCGATGAGCTGCGCCAGCTTTACGTAGGTGGGCCCGAGCGCACCAAAGGCCCGCCTCACCTCGCGAGCGGCGCTTGGGCCCCATTCGTGGTGGTGACGGATCCCGTGGTGGACGACCGGTCCGACGAGAGCGCGTGCCGCGTGGCGCCCGGCGATCGACACCGTGGTCATGGCACGGGCAGCGGTCGCCCCGCGACCGGCACTGGAGGAGGTGATCTCGGTGAGAGGAGTAGCCATGGGATCTCCGTGCGATGATTCGACGAATCTGTCGCATTGTGACACACTGGCGGGCGTGCAGTCCAGCTCGGCCGAGACCTTCCCGTTCTTGATGCTCTCCGAAGATCAGCAGGGGATCCCGACGCCTCCCGCGGACGAACTCGACCCGTACCTCGACGCCGCAGCGCTCTGCTTTGCCAGGTACGGAACCCGGCGGACGTCTGTACAGGACGTAGCGGCCGAACTCGGCGTGAACCGGGCGACGGTCTATCGCCAAGTCGGCACGATTGACCATCAGATCCGCCTTTTGATCGCACGGGACCTCCACCGGCTTCTCGCCGAGCTGCCCGCGTCGCTTGCCGGCAAGAGCGGACCACGAGCCGTGGTCGAGTTGATGGCAGCCATCATCCGCTACGCGTCTGACCATCCGGTGCTTGCCAAGGTCCTGCGCGACGAGCCCGAGGTGATCGGGCCATTCTTGGCGTCTGATCTTCCTGAGGTGATCGCCCGGATCACCTCAGCAATCGCACCACTTTTGGGGGTCGCGATGGCAAGCAGTCAGATCGCCGCCCGAGATCCCGACCTACTCGCCGAGTCCCTCGTCCGGCTCGGCATCACCTTGATCCTCGCTCCACCGCCCGGAGAGCTCGATACCTTCCTCGCCGAGATCCTCGTTCCCACCCTCAAACCGCCTGACTGACGCCGGTCGGTCGTGCGCTCGGGGAGCACGACTGGCAGCCACGAAATGCCGAGTTCGAGGGAGCGGGCCGTTCCGCCGCGCTGGCTCTTCGACAGCACCGCCACCGCCGTTCTCGATCATTCGAAGGCGTCGAACTGGTGATGCGGACTCGCCCAACGCCGCCGTCCTCGTCGCTGAGCGGCGGGCGAGGACCTGAACGTCGTCATTTCGGCGCGGGATCACCCGACGGTGTGAGCCGCGGCGAGGAACCAGTCAACCACCGACTCCACGTACTCGACGTCAAGCGCGTGGTCGTCCTCGAACAGATACCGGAACAGCACTGGACCGACCAACTGGGCCACCGCGGCGTCCGCTCGCACCCCGCGGGGAAGCGCGCCAGCGGCAACCGCGTCCACCACGATCTCATCAAGCACTCGTGCGCCCTCGGAGCGCATCGACCG
>WBZT01001357.1_pt1 | contig 18023 bp, 10 predicted proteins | sample 5204241 | NCBI WGS metagenome assembly WBZT01 (sample SAMN12344358, study PRJNA552823) | activated sludge metagenome | biome: Activated sludge suspended growth; feature: Nitrification reactor; material: Wastewater; isolation source: activated sludge from nitrification reactor of wastewater...
CCACGGGGCCTCCGACAAACAGTTTCGCCAGGGCCTCGAAGTCAATGAATCGACCACCGAAGTAGATCGTGATCGGGTTGACCCCGATCCAGACAAACGGCGTGGCCCACTTCTGAAACTTCCACACGTCAATGATTTGGTAAAACGCTGCCAGCAGGAGACAACTGTAGCCGCCGGCCACCAGCACGAACGACGACGTCCAGATTTTTTTGATGACCGGGAAATTCAGATGCCAGAGCCAGCCCACGGCCAGGCAGGCCAGGCCGGCGCCGACCAGGTAGCCAACCTTCTTGCGCTCCGGCACGGCGGAGTTTTGGAGCAACAGCCCGGCGAAGACCCCCAGCAGACAACTCGCGATGGCGGGCAGCGTGCTGAGCAGCCCCTCGGGATCGTGGTCGCCATCCCATTTCCGAAGCGGCAGGAATTGCGCGTCCACGTAGTTGGCGAGGTTGGCGCCTTCGGCGAAATTGCCGGCGCCATGCCCGGGCACCGGGACAAAGGACAGCAGCGCCCAGTAGCCGATCAACAAGCCGGCGCAGACGGCCGCCAGCGCCTTGGGCTTGAGATAACAGAAGAGCACGCTGGCGAACAGGTAGCAGAGGGCGATGCGTTGCAAGACCCCCAGCAGGCGAATTTTCTCAACTGGTGTCGAAAGCCCCCCGTAGCTGAGGATGCCCAGGAGGTACAACAACGCAAAGCGCCGCACGATGCGGATCAGCGCGGCGCGGCGACCGGCCTGGGCGATGGCTTTCGTCAGTGAAAACACCAGCGACACCCCGACAATGAAAACAAAGAGCGGGAAGATCAAATCCTCGAAATGAAATCCGGCCCAGGCTTTGTGACGCAGTTGGTCGGCGATGAGCCCGATCAGGCCCCCCTCAGTAATCTTCCCCAGGCCCCGCACCAGTTCTTCGGCACCCACGATCCAGAACATGTCGAAGCCGCGCAGGGCGTCGAGCGAGAGCAGGCGGGGCGTCGCTGGGGCGGCGCCGGCCGTCAAGTTGGGCTGGCTCATGTTAGGAAATGCCGGCGGTGGCTCGGTTCGCGCTCAGAGCTTCTTGATGAGAATGTTCCGGAACGCGACGGGGTCATTATGCCCCGCGAAGCCGAACGATCCCTTGGTGAGGTCCTTGCCCGGATGCGCGCTGTTGGCCATCACTGAGGCCATGTCCACCTTGCCGAGGTCGGCGTCGAGAATCACGGTGCCGTTCAGTTCGACCTTGATGGTCGAGCCTTTCACCGTGACCTGCTCGTAGTTCCATTCGCCAATGGGGCGCTGATAGCCGCGCGCGGCGGCGACCATGCCGTAAGCCGAGCCGTGCGCCTGGCGCGGATCAATCTTCTGGCCGGTGGCTTCCTCGTAATTGTCGTCCAGCACCTGGCATTCACACATGCCGTCATAGGCGGCGTTGCCCTTGCCGGGGTAACGAATCGCCAGCCCATTGTTGCCGCCCTTCGGTAGCTTGAATTCAAGGCGGGCTACGAAATCCGCGTACTGCTCCTTGGTATAAATTGTGCCGCCTTTCTTCGGCAGGCATTGGATGGCGCCCTCCACCACTTCGTATTCACTGACCGGGCCGGCCCACCCGGTAAGATCGTGGCCATTGAAGATCGCTTCAAAACCATCCTGCGCCAGGCTGGCGGACTTTTCCGCGTCGCTCAACTCGCGGCCCGTGATCAACCCGCGCCCGGCTTGGGCGTGCCACAACATCTGGTTCGCCTCCACTCCACTGATTTCCCGGATGAAGATTTTGCGCCAGCGGATTTCGCCACCGTGCGTCTGGAGTTGGATCGGGCCCTTCGGCGGCACGGGTGTTTTGCGGTCGTAATAATTTTCCATCACTGCGTTATCCACGACCAGCTTGCTATTCAGCCAGACGGTCACGCGCGACCCAACCATTACGACGCGGACGGAATTCCATTCACCGAACGGTTTGTCCGCGAGCACGAGCGGGTCTTTGCCCGGCGCGCCGGCGCTGTTGTTCCACAGCGCGCCGGAACCTTTGTCGGCCCCGAGCTTGAACTTCTCCTGCTCGGTGTAATCCCAGATTTGCACTTGCGGGCAGCCGCGCAAATAGATGCCCGAGTCCGCCTTGGCCACGGTTTTGTATTCGAGCAGCAGTTCGAAATCGCCGTAGTCCTTCTCCGTGGTGGCGTAGGCGCCCTTGCCATCGTTGACCAGTTCGCCGTTCTCGGTCGTCCAATGCGCTTTCATGGTTTCGGTCCACTTGGCGATCTGGGCTTCACGCTCGGCCGCCGGCATCGCCAACAACTTGCGATGATCGAACGTGTCGCCGCCGCGCCAGCCGGCGAGATCGGCGCCGTTGAACAGCGCGGTGAAGCCGGGGGGTGGGGGCGCGGCCGAAGCGATGCCGGTGGCGAGCGTAGTGGCGAGCAGGAGCAAGGCGAGGCGGTTCATAACGGGATGCGGTGGATGGGTGATGGATCTGGAATTGAATCCGGGTGATTTCATTTTGGGTACAATCGCTGGCAGTAGCATGTTGTTTTCGCGGTGCGTTGTCCATCCCAAGCCGGAGTTTGTGTCGGGGGGGCTGGCCGACGACCGGAACGCCGAGCTTGAGGTACATCGTTCATTTCCGTTCCATACGATCGTGAATTCGAGCGAAACACGAACCTTCTTCTCCGGCATGTTGACCAGTCTGAGCGCGCTCACCATCGGCGCCATCTTTCTGGTGCCGGTCATGTCCGCCTCTTCAAGCGGCGCGGCGGTGAGCCGGACGACCACCGCCGCGCGTGGTGGCCAGTTGCTATGCACCTACACGCTCGCGCAGGATGGCTCGCCGGAATCCTACGACGAATCAATGGCCGTTGCTTGCCTGCAGGGCATCATCAACCGGCCGGCGCCGGTGCTTTATGTGCTTTCCCGCAAGAACACCCGGCCCCAGTACTGGCTGGAAATTCTCTCGAAGGACGGGCGCTGGCTTGAGGGCCGTGAATTGAAACCGCTGCCGGACTTGGGCGCGCTGGTCCAACTCGCCGGCAAACGGCTCAAGGGCGCGGTGATTTGGGATCCCGCCGTGCCCGCCAGCGTGAACGTGGCGACGACGATTGCCGGAGTGGAGGACGGCATCGTGCTCAGCCCGGAGTACGCGGACCGGTTTCTGAAGCGGTGGCAACTCCCCGTGCTCGCCGACTTGCGGGGCAAATTCACCGGCGCCGAAACCGGCAGCCGGAAGAACGACGCATACCGCTGGGCCATCCGCGAGTATCTGGCCAAAGGCCGTTGCTCTTCGCACCTGATCTGCCTCTTCGAGGATGCCTTCACGGCCCGCACCCGCGGCGACACCGGCTACGTGCTCACGCGCGATTGGGCGGTGAAGAATCGCGCCTTCGTGTTCGACCTTTCGCCGTGGGGCGACGAGAAACCCAAAGACGATCCGGATCAACGGCTCGGTTTGGATTTGGAAACCTACAAACTCCTGCTGGCGGAAACGCTGCGTCATTCCGCCGGCCGGGAGATGACCGAACTGACCGGCTTCTTCGCCTTCTCGAAATACGCCAACATGCCGGACCACAAAAGCGCGCACGAACCGGTGCCGACCGAGTGGGAATCGGTGTGGTTGATGTCGCCTTACAATTGTTACCAAAACACGATTTCGAGCGATTGCTTCAACCAATCGCTGCACAGCCAGGCGCCGCGCAAACCGCTCAAGCAGCAGCGCGCCGCGAAAAAAGTCCCGCTCGAACACAAAACCTACCTCTGCCTCCTCATGGGCGATTACGATTCGGCCACGCCGCTTTACGAATTTCTGCCGAACCACTGGCACAACGCCGGCCGCGGCAAGGTGCCCTTCGCCTGGGGCATCAATCCCAACCTGCTCGAAACCTATCCCGACCTCATCGCCTACTTCTACAGCACGGCCTCGCCCGCCGATACGTTCACCGCCGACGCCAGCGCCGCCGGCTACATGAATCCAAACCGAATCCGCCAGGAATACCTGTCGTTGTTCGTGAAACACAACCGCCGCTTCTTCCGCGAGGCCGACATGGACATCGCGCCCATGGTGCTGGACTGGGATGAGCCTTCGCCGGCAGTGAAGGATGCGTTCCGCCAGTTCGCGCCGGCCGGCCTGGCCACCATTGTCATGGACCTGCACGGGAAGGGCGGCAAATTGCCGGCGCCGCACGTCTGGAAGGGGATGCCGGTGCTCGAACTGATCAACGACACCTGCAATTTCACCAGCGCAACGCAGACTGCGGCGGCGATATCCCATGCCATCAAGGCGCGAGGCAATCTGACGCCCGGCTTTTATTTCTGTCGCATCGTCTGGGTGAACCCAGCGCAAATCAGCGACACGCTCGCCGCCTTGCGTCAGCAACGCCCGGATTTGAACTTCGAGGTGCTCGATCCGCACACGTTCCTGGCGCTATTCCAGGAAAACCAGAAAAGATTGGCAAAGCTCAAAACGCAGCGCTAACGAACATGCGTTTCCACCTGCCCGCCCCGGGCGTTGTGGTCGTTCAATTCAATCGTCGTGGCGATTAGCAGCCATTGCCTGGCGCAAGCCGACCGAAGGTGAGCCGGCGACAGAACCGGTGGATCGCTGAAGTGCTTTGCGCAGTTCGTGCAAGGCCGGCCAGCGATTCCGTCTGCCGCCGCCGCTAATTGCGTCAATAACCGGGCGTTACCGCGCGTGCCGCGTTGGAAGAGTTCCCGCCGTGGTAAGACTTGATCTGCGGGCGGGCTCGCGCCAAGGTCGGTCGTGATGGGCGAGGCGGGAACCAGCCTCGCTTTGCCGGTGCCGGGATACGTTTGATTCGAGAACCACGAAGCCTTTCCACCCTCCAGAATGACCATGAACCCAAACCTGAAGTTTTGTCTCACCCGCGCCGCCGGCTTCGTGGTCGCGGCGTTGATGATTCCAACCGCACGGGCCGCTGGCGACCCGTTCCAGCCGGCCCATAAACTGGTCGGCTTTCCGCACGACTCCGGGTTTTCCGACGGCCACGACACCTGGAACGCCATGGGCTGTGCGAGCGACGGCAACATTTACTACGTCCTGAGCGCTGAGAAGCATGACGTGGGCGCGCGGATGTTCTGCTTCGAGCCGAAGCAGAATCGCATCCGTTTCGTGGGCGACCTTACGGAGGCTTGCGGCGAGAAAGGAAGGAACTCGGTGGTGCAGGGCAAGTCCCACGTGAACTTCGTGGAGCACGGCGGGAAGCTCTACTTCGCCACGCACGCGGGCTTTTATAGCATCGTAAACGGTATGGAGACGATGGGCATTCCGCCGGCGGGCTGGCAGCCGTATCCGGGCGGGCACCTGCTCGCGTACGATCTCAAGAGCGGGAAATTCGAGGACTACGGGCTGGCCCCGGATCGCGAAGGCATCCTCACGTTCAACCTGGACACCCGGCGCGGGCGCGGCTTTTACCTCACCTGGCCGAGCGGACAGTTCATTCGCTTCAACTACGCGACGCGCGACGCGAAGAATTTTGGCCGGACCTGCGCGCTCGGCGAAGCGGCCACAGGCGCGGAGTATCGGACGGTTTGCCGCTCCATTGCGGTGAATCTCGAGGACGGTTCGGCCTACTATTCGACTTCGGAGGGCGACATCTTTCGGTATCGCGCGGACACGGATTCGGTGGCGAAGGTCGCGGGCGAAAATCTGAAGAAGGATTACTTCGGCCGCTACGATCCAACCTCGCCCGGCCACATGGGCTACAACTGGCGGCAAACTTTTTGGCGGCGCGCTGACCACATGATCTATGCCGTGCATGGAAATTCCGGCTATCTGTTCCGCTTCGATCCAAAGGCCGAACGAATTCAAGTGCTCGAACGCATTACCGCCGAGCCTTCCAAAGCGAGCGGCATGTTCGATCAGTTCAGCTACGGCTACCTTGGCTTCGATCTCGCGCGCGATGGAAAGACGATTTACTACCTGACCGGCGGCGCGATTTACGAGAACGGGAAGCGCCTCGCGGGCAAGGCCAGCACGGCGATGGGCGAGGCGAAGGGGCTGGAGAACGTGCATCTCGTCACCTACGACATAGCGAAGCGGCAGTATCGCGATCGTGGGGCGATCTTTTATCCGGACGGCCGGCGGCCGATTTACGTGAACTCGCTGGCCATCGGCCACGACGGCACGGCGTATTTCATCGCGCGCGTCAACGAGAATGGCCACACCCGCTCGGATTTGATCAGCGTGAAGCCGTGAATGGTGAAACGCGCTCGCGGCGAGGCGCGGCAACATCGAAAGACCAACGTTATGAAAACGAACCTCGCAAACGCTTCCCAGCAATCCCGCCGGAATTTTCTCAAGACCAGTGCCGCCGCCGCCGCCGGCGTTTCGCTGACGGGCTACCGCACCCGCGCCGCGGAAACGCTCGCGGTTGCGGGCGGCGATAAAGCCGTCACGGTTCCCGCGACGCGAATCAACGAGCTGACCCGCTGGCCGCGCTACGGCGACGCGGAGAAGCAGGCGCTCTGCGCCCTGCTCGACAACAACGCCTTTTACGCCGAGCTGCCGGCGTTCGAGAAGGAATGGCGGGAGTACACCGGCGCGCCGTTCGTGCGCAACCACATCAACGGCACGAGCGCGCTCACGAGCATGTACTTCGCGCTCGATCTCCCGCCGGGCAGCGAGGTCATGGTGCCGTCGTACACGTTTTTTGCGACCTGCCTGGCGATGCGGTTCTTCGGCCTCGTGCCGATCTTCGTGGACATTGACCCGAAGACCGCTTGTTTCGATCTCGAGGACGCCAGGCGCAAGCTCACCCCGCGAACGCGCGCCGTGGTGGTGATGCATTCGTGGGGGCTGCCGTGCGAGATGGACCGCATCGCTGAATGGGCGAAGGCGAAAGATTTGATCCTGCTGGAGGACGCCGCGCATGCGCACGGCGCCGCGATGCAGGGAAAGAAGCTGGGCACGTGGGGCGCGATGGGCATCTTCAGTTTTCAGGCAAGCAAGGTCATGCCCACGATCGAGGGCGGCATGGGCTTGTATTCAACGCGCGAGTATTACGAGCGCGCCACCGCGTTCGGGCATTACGAACTGCCTGGCAAGTTCGCCACGGACAGCCCGCTGCGCGGCTACGATGGCACGGGCTTCGGGCAGAAGTACCGGATGCACCCGCTCGCGGCGGCGCTGGCGCGGCAGCAATTGAAGTCGCTGGACGCGCTTAACGCGGTGGTGACGAAGAACGTGAAGGCGTTGAACCGGGAGCTTACGCAGTTGCCGGGCGTGACCGAGCCCCGCCTGCGCGCGGACCAAACGCGGGCCTATTACTACTCGAACCTGCTGTTCGTGGATTTCCCGAAACTCGGCCTGACCCGCGACCGTTTGATCAAGGCGCTGACGGCCGAGGGTGTCACCGTGCGTTTCTGGGATTACCCCGAGCAGCACCGGTTGAAAATCTACTCGGAGGCGAAGTGGTGGCATCACGCGCCGGCCATTCCCGATGCCATGCCCGGCAACCGCCACGTGAACGCCAACCACGTCATGCTCCCGCTCTTCTACGGCGAAGCTGCCGACGTGAACGAGCAATACGTGAAGGCGTTCCAAAAGGTCTGGGCGCGTCGCAAAGAACTGGCCTGAGGCGGCTTTGCCGGAATTGCCGTCCGGCTGGTTCAGTTCCAGATGCCGCGCAGTGTGTGGACTTCCAGGCTGGTGAACCGGGTGCTGCCACCTTCGACTTGGACGGCGAGGGAAAGTTGCTTCGCTTCGGGCAGGAAGGGCATCGGCACGTAGGTCAGCCCGTCGCTGGCGAAAACTTCCAGCCCGGTGCGATCGCAGAAAATCGTCAGCCGTTGCTTGCCGCCGCGCAACGGCGCCGGGGCGTGATGCCCATTTACGATCAACTCCTGTCGCTTCGTGTGGTACACGAGGATCGCGCCGCGCACGTTGAAGGTGACCTCGCTGCCTTCGTCTGGCTCGAACTCGGCCCGCAATTCCACCAGTTCCGCCGGCAACTCGGCCAGTGGGTTGGCGCCGCCGGCGGACAGCGTCAGCGCCGCGAGGCGGTGCGACTTGGTGCGCAGCGAAGCCAGTTCCGGCACTGGTAGCATCGTCAGGCGCGGCCCGTCGGGCGTGGCGGTGAGTTTCAGTTCCAGCGGAATGGTCATGGATTGGTTGAAGGGCATTCCCTTCGTTTCGGTTTGAAACCAGCCGACCTGAATGCGTCGTCCGTCGCGGGCGGGAACGTCGCTGAAGGTTTGCGCGGCGTAGAATCCTCTCCCGCGTTGGCCGGGTAGTTTCGTCCGCTCCGGCGAGAATTTTGCGCCGTCGAACGTGCCGATGGCGTAGGCGCTGTCGGCGGCGGTCAACACCCAGCGCGTGTTGGTCGCGTTGCCATCCACCGGCAACTCGAAAAAGTCCGGGCACTCGAACAGGAAATGGTCGTGGTCCGTGCCGCCCTCCGTAACGCTGGCGAGCGTCCAGTCGCGCAAGTTCGGCGACGTGAAGAAATGGACCGAGTGCTTCTTCCCCGGCAAGCCGACGTAAAGGACCATCACCCATTTACGGGTTGGCGCGTGCCAGATGACCTTCGGGTCGCGGTTGCCATCGGTGATCTGCTTCAGGATCGGGTTGCCGCCGAATTTGGTAAAGGTGCGCCCATCGGTGCTGGATGCGAGACATTGCACGGTGGGATTGCCGGCGGCGGTGTAGATCAGCACCAGTGGTGGCTGGCCGTCCCGCCCCAGGCCGCTGGTGTTTTGCGCATCCACCACCGCGCTGCCGCTGAACATCGGGCCGAGTTCGTCCGGCGTGAGCACGTCGCCGAGTTCTTCCCAGTGGACCAGGTCGCGGCTGACCGCGTGTCCCCAGTGCATGTTGCCCCAGCCCCAGCCGTAAGGATTGTGCTGGTAGAACAGGTGATACTCACCGCGAAAGTAAACCAGGCCGTTGGGGTCGTTATTCCAGCCGCGCCGGGACGAAAAATGAAACTGCCCGCGCTTCGGCTCGCGATAAAGCTCCCTGGCCCCCATGATCGCATCGCCTTGTTCCATCGAACGCAACGCCGCGGAATCTTCCGGCAGCTTGTCCACCTGAAGCGTCACCGTCTTGCCGCGCCAGGCACCCACGTCCATGAACGCCCACCAGTCCGGCGTACCGTTGGCCAAGCCGATGTTGTTTTTTACAACGAGCTTCCCGGCGGCGAACACACTCACTGTGCGTTGAGGCGCGCCGTCTTTGATGGGAAGATTGAGGTAGCGCTTTTCGATGCGGAACTCCCGACGCGCATCCTGCATCAGGCCGGGCGGCTTGGTATCGGTCTGGACGATGTGGTCCACGTTGATGTGCCCCCAGCCACCCGTGGCGCGATCCAAGATTTGAATCACGGCAACGCCGCCCGCAAACTCGCTTACGTCCCACGAAGCCACCGCGAGCTCTTCGCTGCCGCCGGGTTGGTCGTTCGGCCCGGTGGCGTTACAGACGACCTTGCCGTTAACCAGCAGGTTCATGCCGGTCACCTCGGAATTCCGGCCGCCGCCGATGAGGAAGCTGATGAACTTGCGCTCGATCCTGAACTCCGCGGAAGTAAGCGTGCCGGTTGAGCCATCACCGTTGAAAAAAGAATTCACCAGCCCTTTACCTTTGAAGCCGCTGACCGGCATCTGGCCGGGCAACGCGCCACGCGCCGGACCAGGGCCGAACGCTTCGCCGGTAACTTTCCAGTCGCCATAGTTTGGGCCTTCGAAATCGGCGACGAGGAGGTCCTCTGCGGCGTCAAGGTTCGGGGCAAGCAAGATGGCTATCGTGAATGCAGTGAGAGTGGGCCGGGTCATGGTGCAACCTTCTTCTTGGCTGGGATGGCGGGCGGCGACCAGGCTGCCGGCCGGGGATTCTCCACGGTGAGCGGTGTGTCGTCGCCGAATTCCTTCTGCTTTTGCGCGAGCATCGCCAGCAGCTCCGCGATTTTCGCGTGGTGTACCGGCTGCTCGGCGAGGTTGTGAACTTCGTTGGGATCGGCCTGGAGGTCGAAGAGCTGCGTCTTGTTGACGAGTGGGTAACGGATCAACTTCCATCGCTCATCGCGCACGGCGCGCTGAACCTGCCGGTAGGCGAAAAACAACTCCGCGCGCGCAGGCTGCGCGGGATTGCGCAGCACGGCGGTGAAATCAAAGCCTTCGCTGGTTGCGGGCCCGCTCACGCCGCAAAGTTTGCCGAGGGTGGGCAGCAAATCGAACAGGTAACACAAAGCGCCGGTTCGGCGGCCGGCGGGAATGCCCGGTCCGCTGATGATGAGCGGAACGCGAACCGAGTGCTCATACAGATTTTGTTTGCCGATCAATCCGTGACTGCCGCGGGCCACACCCGAGTCGGCCGCAAAAATGACCAGCGTGTTTGTCGCGTGCGGCGATGCCGCCACCGCGTCCAGCACGCGGCCAATTTGCGCATCAAGATAGGAGACGTAACGATAGTATTCGGCAACGAAGGCGCGGACGCTCTCGGGCGGGCGCGGCCACGGCAGGAGTTGTTCGTCGCGGATCGTCATTTCGCCGTTGTCCCAAGGATGCTGCGGCAGGAAGTTGGCCGGCAGCGGCAGCTTGACGGGATCGTAGTGAACGGGAAAATCGTCCGGCACGATGTGGGGATCGTGTGGCGCGTCAAAAGGAACATAGCAGAAAAAGGGTTTGTCCCGCGGCTCGTTCAGGAACCGAATCGTCTCCTCGGCAAAAGTGGCGCAGGCGTGTTGTCCGCGCGCTTGCGGCAGAGCGAGTTTACCCTGGTCCAAGTCACTCAGTTTGACCTTGAGTGGATCACCCATGCCGCCGGTGAACACGCCCCGGGCTGTTTGAAAACTCTTGGCGACGGAATTGGCGCCGTTGTGCCACTTGCCGCTCATGAAGGTGGCGTAACCGGCGCGGGCGAACGCGGCGGGCCACGTTTCGTCACGCGACAGTTTTTCATCAATCCGGAACAGACTCCGTCCGGAAAGCAGCATGGCACGCGAAGGTACGCAGGTCGCGCCGTTCAGGCCGCCTTGCATGTACGCCCGGTCAAAGGACAGGCCGGCGCGCACCAAACGATCGAGGTTCGGCGTCTGGATGTGCGGATTGCCGAGGGCCGCGATGGTATCGGCGCGCTGGTCGTCGGCGAAGAGCAGGAGGACGTTTGGCCGTTGATTCGCCGTGCTCGCGGCGGCCGTGGCGGCGAACAGAATCGCCGGGAGAAGGGAAATTAGTTTCACAGTTACAATGGGTTTCCCGTCCGCCGTCGTATTTCAGGTCCGCAGTGTTCGCGGCCGGGAACTGCCGTCGGCATCAGGCCGCTGCGCGCGTTTGGCTTCATGGCCAGAAGGGATAGTGAAGAATCCGTCGGGCCGCAACTTTGCGTTTTCGTCGCTGCCGCTCTCGCAGTCACCAAACCGCTTGGGTGGCGCGCAGAATCACGGAGAGTACGGGGGTAAAAGGCAACGGCCGGTTCTCGCGAACCGGCCGGTCAAAATGCCAACTGGTTTTCGCTTACTTACGTTGACGACGTAGCGCGACGAACGCGCCGACGCCCAAGGCGGCCAGCGTAATGGAAGTTGGTTCCGGGACCTGTACGATGAAGGCTTGGATGCCCTGATTGGAACTCATCCCATAAAGCGTCTGTTGAAAGACTCCATTTCCCAAGTCCGTGGCTGCGCCCCACGCGAGTTCGCCCGTGCCGTTGGCATTGGCGGCGGGGGCTGTTGTGTTATTGCCGCTGACTAGAAAGACCGGGCTGGCCGGATTGGATACGTCATAGAGACTCAGGTGAGAATCGCCGGTGCTTTGCACGGCGAGCAGCGAGATGCCATTGAGCACCGTGAAAGCGAGCAAACGATCGGCGGTGGCGCCAGCAGGGTCGGGGTAGGTTGGACTGCCCAGTAATGTGCCGGAGGCGCCGGAAAAACTCGTGTAGCGATACAGGCTGCTGCCCTGTGAGCCGATGACGTGGCTGGCATCGCTGAAGGTGATGCCGAGGCGGAAGTCGCCGGCGTTTGGTGGTGTGCCGGCAAAAGCCACCGCCGTCGCCGTGCCCGCCGTGGGATCAACGATGGCATAACCATTATTGCCTGATACCGCGGGCGAGCTGCCGTAGCCCAACGCCAGCAGGGTCGAACTCCCGCTGCCAGTTACCGCCATGCTGTCGCCGACTCGCGAGCCTGCCAAACCGGCGTTTCCGCTATAGGCGACCGTGGGGATCGCGCCTTCCGTCCCCCACCGATAAACCTTGAGCGGCGAGGTGGTTGACTGGGTCGTGAGATTGTTTACGTAAATCGCGCCGTCCCGGCCGACGGCTGCCTGATTTACGGCGAAAGTGCCGCCGCTGAGGCCGGTGTTGTTAAGCGCGCCCAAGTCAGCGCCCGTGATCGGGTCGAGGATTCGGATGGAGGTGCCGCCGCTGCGGCTGACCAGATAAAGATGGTTGTTGCCGTAAGCCAGACCCCGCTCGTTGTTTCCGGTCCCGAGGAAGGTGTAGCCGCCCTCGCCGGGCGAAAGCCAGCCATCGGCGCCGCCAAAACCAACGAGGGGCGACATGCTGAATTGGGCTTGAGCTTGAAAGCTCATGACGAGTGCGAGGCTCACAGTGGCCAGCAGTGACTTTTTCATAAGGGTTCCAATTGGCTTCATCTTTATGATTGGATGCAGGATGGGTCAAGCAGCGATTTTCCCACAGTTTGACGGCAAGGCCGGGTAAGCACACATGAATGTGTATGATGACACGGTCGCGCGATTGCTCTAATCAGGCAACACACAGTTAGTCCTTAAACCACCGGAACCAAATGAACCGTTTCCCCACCCGTCCGACTCTCGCTGTTTTTGCCTTGTTCGTCGTGCAATTCGGCCGCGCGCAAACCACTTGGCAGGGCGCCAACGCTACTTGGTCCACCGCCGGAAATTGGTCATCAGGCTCGCCGGCGACGGGACCGCAACTGGCGATCTATCCCGGCAACGCTACCATTCAGACGCTTGATCTCGCCGGGGGCACGGGCCGCGTTTCCATCGGCGCCCGTTTCGATCTGTTCGCCGGCGGTTCGGGGTACATTTTCAGCGGCACGGCCGGGGCGGTTGCGGGACTGTTTTTGCGCGCGGGCGGCACCGCCAACGGGATTCTGAACAACGATGACAATACACAAACCTTCAATGTGCCGGTCAAACTGACCGCGAATACTGGCGCCGCCGGGCCGGGCGCGGCGATGACGTTCAACGCCGCCGCCGGCAACCTGATCTTCAACGGCAACAACAACGCCCCGGCGGCGAACTGGACCCTTAACTTGAATGGGGCGACAGCCTTGACTTTCGACGGCAGCTTCAACACCACGATTGGCGCCAGCGGCCCCGGGCAGATCGTAAATACAAACTCGCCCGCCAACCCGAACACCGGCCTGATCAAAAATGGTTCCGGCACGCTGACCTTGGGCGGGACGGCGGCCAACACTTTCACCGGAGTGAACCGCATCAACGCCGGTTCCTTGGTGGCGGCGAAGGTTAACGCGCTGGGCGTGGGCAACTCGCTCGTCATGTCCGGCGGCACGCTGGACACCGGGGGGGTGAATCAATCGCTCGGCACACTTGATCTCGAAGGCACGGGGGCGATTGACTTCGGCGCCGGGGCCAGTGCCGTCAGCTTTGCCAGCAGTTCGGGGATTGATTGGGCCACCTTTGCGTTGAACCTCTCCAACTGGACGATCGGGGTTGATTCCCTGCGGTTTGGCTCCGACAGCAGCGGCCTGACCGCCGGGCAGCTGAACCAGGTTGTCTTCACCGACCTTGGGAACGTCACCGCGCAGATTGACTCCCTCGGTTTCATTACGCCCGCGCCGGAGCCTTCGACGCTGACCTTGGGGTTGTTGGGAACGTTGGGGGTGTGGTGGCGGCTGCGAAGCCGCCAGGCGAAGTAGGCCAATTGTAGAATTTGCAGTCACTTCAGGTCGCCGGAGACGGCGGCCTTTTTCATTGTCGGCGCGCCCCATTCCCAGTTCCGCCGGTTGTCTCGAAAGCTGTCTCAATTCCGAACAAAACTGGCGTTCGGTTGTCTTGCTGGTTTGCACCGGCGCGGTTTCTTTCCTGCCTGGGAGCGTGGCAGTCTATTTGCTGAAGAGAAGCCACGAACTATGAAATTCTGCCTGGAACTCGGTGAGTTGGAGAGGAATGTCGTTGAGTATGCCTTCAACCAGTTGCTCGGCCAGCTTTGCATTCGGGTCAATTCCCAAGAAGTCAAAAACGAGGTCCGCCTTTTCGACGAACCTTTGACCGAAACCCACACGCTCCAGATTGGCAAGCTGGAGCGGCTGATCGTCCGGATCGAGAAGGAACGCAAGCTCCTGTTCGGCCAGCGCTGCCGGGTCTTCGTCAACAACCGGCTCTACAAGTGCTTCGAGGGAGTTTGACGGCGCGCGCGCTTCACACCGCGCTTTGCCCGCCGCCATCCGCGCCGCCGCCGTCCAGATCAATCAAGATATCCCGCGGTTCGGCGCCATTGCTGGGACCCACGATTCCCCGGTTCTCCAGTTCATCCATGATGCGCGCCGCCCGCCCGTAACCGAGGCGCAGCCGCCGTTGCAGCAAAGACACGCTCGCCTTTTGTTCACTGCGGATGACCTCGATGCACTGCTGGATGATCTCCTCGTCCTCATCAATCCCGCTTTCATCGCCAATCGCGCTGCTGGGTTTGGAAAGCTGCTGATGAATTTCCATTTCGTAACTGGGTTTCGCCTGTTTCGCGATGAAATCCACGATTGAATTGATTTCGTTGTCCGTGATCAAAGCGCCTTGCGCGCGGATCAGCTTCGCCGAACCGGGCGGCAGGTAAAGCATGTCACCCTTGCCGAGCAGCTTGTCCGCGCCCATCGCGTCCAGAATCGTGCGCGAGTCCACGCGGCTGGCCACCTGGAACGCGATGCGCGCCGGGATGTTCGCCTTGATGACGCCAGTGATGACGTCCACGCTCGGGCGCTGGGTGGCCACGATGCAATGAATGCCGGCGGCGCGCGCCATCTGTGTAATGCGCGCGATGGCCATTTCCACATCCGCCGGCGCCACGAGCATCAGGTCCGCGAGTTCGTCAATGATTACGACGATGTAACTGAGCTTCTCGGGAATGACGATGTCCTCCTCGCGCGGCACGACGATTTCCTCGTCCACCTCGACGGCGAATCCTTCCGCGCCCGGCTCGACTTTTTCCTTCTTGGCCTTGAGCGGCAACTCCAGTTCCGGCTCGGGCATGGGCTTGTTCTTGGGCCGCGAATTGAACGACGCGATGTTGCGCACGCCCACGCGCGCGAAAATCTGGTAACGCTTTTCCATCTCGTTCACCACCCAGCGCAACGCGAGGATGACTTTCTTGGGATCGGTCACGACCGGCACGACGAGGTGGGGCAGGGCGTTGTATTGCTGCAATTCGACCACCTTGGGATCAATCATCACGAAGCGAAGCTGGTCCGGCGAAAACCGGTAGAGCAGGGAGGCGATGATCGAGTTGATGCAAACCGATTTGCCCGAGCCGGTGCTGCCGGCGATCAACAGGTGCGGCATTTCCGCCAGGTCTGCGATGATCGGGTGGCCGTAAACGTCCTTGCCCAGTGCGATGGGAATCTTCGACTTGCTGCCGCGCCACTCGTCCGTCTCGAACAGGTCGCGCATGATGACCTTGGTCTTGACCGGATTGGGCACTTCCACGCCCACGGAGCTTTTGCCGGGCACCGGGGCCAGGATGTGAATGCGCTCGGCCTTGAGCGCGGCGGCGAGGTTGTTGGAGAGCGCCTGAATTTTTTCCAGCTTCACGCCCGGCGCGGGATGCAACTCGTAGCGCGTGATGGTCGGGCCCTTGGTGATGTCGCCCAATTCAACGGGGATGTCGAACTGCGCCAGCGTTTGCTGCATCAGTTTTGCGTTCGCCAGCAACTCCTCCTTCGACTCCGTGGGTTTCACTGTCATGTCCGGGTACTGGAGGAAATCCAGCGTCGGCAACTGGTAATTCCCAATGATCGGCGTCGAGGCGACGGTGATGGGCTTGGGCTTCTTCGGCGCGGGCTTGGGCCGGGTGGGCGTGAGGCCCGAGATGGTAACCACGGGTTCGGTCTTCGCTGCGGCGGGCTTCTCGTCGGCTGGCTTCGTTTCGGTTTCGGGCAGCTTTTCTTCAGCTTTTGCTTCGTCTGCCTGGGCTGCGGGAGATTTTTCTGCCCCGGCGGACTTACGACCGAGCACATCCTCCGCGGTGGCGGCGGCGAGTTCGCGCGGCGAAATCACCTCGCCCTCGTCGGCTGGCGCGATGGCCGGCGCCGATTCGGGGGCCGGCGATTTCTTCGGCCGGGCCGGTTTCGCCTGCGGCACGCTGAGGTCGCGGACATTCGGCGGCGGGACCGGTTTCATGTCCTGCCCGAGCACCGGGCCCGTGTTCTCGACGGTCGTCGTGCTGGCGGTCGCGGTGTTGGCCGAGCGCGCCACTTCCTCCTCGAGTTTCTTTGCCTGCCGCTGCAAATCGCGCGCCTTGCGTTCCAGCGCCGCCTCCTCGGGCGGTAATTCTTCCAGCGACGGCTCACGGGTCACCAGTTGCCGCAGCCATTCGCCGAGCCGGAAATTCGTCAGGCACAGCAGGCTTACGAGGCCCAACGTGGAATACACGATCACGGCGCCCACCGTGCCTAGCAGCCGGAAGCCGTATTGGAACGACACCCAGCCAAGAAAACCACCCGCGCTCGATGCGCCCATCCGTTCGCGGGCGTAACCCGCGAGGCTGTTCAGGTCCAAGATATGCACCAACCCGGTCAGCGCCAGCAACAGCGCGGCGGCCCAGAGGGCGGAGGAACGCGTCCGTTCGCGGAGGTAACCGAGGAAATCGAACAAGTAGCCGATGCCGAACGCCGCCAGCAACAACGGCAAGACGTAGGCCGCCACGCCGAAACCCAGAAACAGCCACCAGCCGAGGTACGCCCCGAACGGCCCGATCCAGTTGTGCAGGTTCTTATTCGGCGGATTGCAATTGGCCGTGATGTCGCAGCGGTCGAAGGAAAGTTGCGCCACCACCAGGAGGAGCGCCGCCGCCAGCAAGACCACGCCGATGACGTCCGCGAAGCCGTGATGGGATTCTGAAGGCGTCTTGCGTGACATGATGCTGGCAGCCTAGCAACGCGCGGAAGGAACTTCAAAGTTGAAATCAATCGCCGACAACCGGCGAGATTCGCGCCGTGGCCGGATTAGTCTTCCCACGAACCGTCATCGTGCAGAAATCGTGGCGGCGGATGCGGGTTTTTCTCAACTCCCCGTGATCGGCAGAAGTTGCTCGGCAAGGGCGGAGCCAACCGAATTTCCTCTCAGCATTTCACGGTCTTGCGCTTCTTCCCGATGGCGCCGCGCTTTTCCACTTTGCGAATGTAATCCGGGGCGAATGGCACCTGACCGGCCGAGTTGCCCATGTCCACCGACACCGGACCGATCTGCGCCCCGGTCTGCATGGCGAAATCCGTCAGCGCCGCCACGTAGCTGCCTACCGCGATGACGAACCCATTCATCTTGTAGCGAACTTCATTGGGCGACTGGTGAATCGTCCGCTGCACGCGCTGCAACAGCCGCTTCAATTCCGCGAGGTCCAGTTGCGCGTCATCCGTGATGGAGACCAGGCCGCTCAACGTCCCCCAACCGGCCGCGGCGACGAGTTCCTTTCCCGACTCGATCCAATCCAGCGCGATCTCGCGCGCCCGCGGGTTGCCTGCCGCCACCCACGGCACCGTCGAACTGGCGAGCGCGGCGCAGGCCTTTTCCGCCCAGCGTTGGAGGTCCTGCCTGGTCATCCGCGCATCGTCGGCGATCAAGCCAGCCAGATACTGCGCGTCATAGATACCAGTGTCGTAAAGCTCGAGCGCGAGGCGATAATCCATCTTGATGCGCTTCTGAATTTTCTTCAGTTCCTCGATCTTCACGCCGAAGCACGGCTCAGGCACGCCGTGGTTCAAGAGCACCTTTTTGTAGCTGCCCCGGCCCAGCGGTTTGATCTCTTCGAGGATGGCTTCAGCGGTTCTCATTTTGAGCGTCTGGCAAGGCGATAGGCTGGGGGGAGGTAAAACGCTGAAAGGGAACAGCGGGTGCG
>WBZT01001359.1_pt1 | contig 18001 bp, 14 predicted proteins | sample 5204241 | NCBI WGS metagenome assembly WBZT01 (sample SAMN12344358, study PRJNA552823) | activated sludge metagenome | biome: Activated sludge suspended growth; feature: Nitrification reactor; material: Wastewater; isolation source: activated sludge from nitrification reactor of wastewater...
GCTGCGCGTGGACGGCGGTGCATCGGTCAACGACCTGCTGATGCAGTTCCAGGCCGACCTGCTCGGCATCCCCGTCGTGCGGCCTGCGGTCACCGAGACCACCGCACTCGGCGCCGCTTACTTGGCCGGGCTGGCCGTTGGCTTGTACTCGGGTCGCGCCGAGATCGCATCGCAATGGCGCGAGGCACGCCGCTTCGAGCCGGCGATGTCGCGCGCCGAGGCGGCGGCGCGCATGGCGCAGTGGGAGCGCGCGGTGCGCCAGACGCGCGCGACGTGATCGGCGCGCGGGACGCGTCCCTGCGTCGCCCGAGCCGGTGCGCGCTCGCGGGTCGCCGGACTGCCCGCCTAGAATCGGCCGCACCATGGCCCGCCGCCCCCCGCCCCCCGTGAGCGGAAGCCCCGACGAGGTCGAGGCCCAGTTCTACGAGGCGCTGCAGCGCGGCGATCTCGAGCGCCTGATGGCCGTCTGGGCCGACGACGACGAGATCGTGTGCGTGCACCCCGGCGGCCCGCGCGTCGTCGGTGCCGCCGCCATCCGCGCCAGCTTCGAAGCCATGCTCGCACGCGGGGGCATCGCGGTGGTGCCCGACCAGGTGCATCGACTCGCATGGTCGGGCGGCGCGCTGCACCACCTCGTGGAGCGCCTGCTCGTGCCGGGCGAAGGCGGCGGCATGCAGGAGGCCTGGGTCGTCACCAGCAACGTCTACGTCAGGACGCCGCAGGGCTGGCGCCTGGCGGCCCACCACGCCAGCCCCGGTGCGCTGCTGCAGCCGCCGCCGGGCGCGCTCGAAGCGCCGTCGACGCTGCACTGATCGTGCGCGACCGTTGTCTGCGGCGCGCGCGCCGCGCTGGCGCAGCCGGCGACACGCGCGCACTTGCGGTAAGTTCGCCGCCATGGACGAGATCGTCGAGGCCGCACTGCGCAAGTGGCCGAACGTGCCGCACTGCTATGGCTGGCTCGCGCTGGACGCGCGGGGCGACTGGTACCTGCGTGACGAGCGCATCCAGGCCGCGGGGCCGTTTGCGCGCATCAAGGGCAGCCGCATCGCGCACGAACGGCTGCTGGGCTTCATCCAGCGCAACTACGCTGCCGACGACGACGGGGCGTGGTTCTTCCAGAACGGTCCGCAGCGCGTGTATGTCGAGCTCGAGGCCGCACCGCTGGTGTGGCGTGTCGACGCTGCGGCACCCTGGGCGGTGCAAGCGCATACCGGCGCCGCGGCCGTGCCGCGCAGCGCCTGGGTCGACGAGCGCGGGCGCCTCTTTCTCGATGCCGATCTCGGCTTGGGCATCGTGCACACGCTCGACATGGCCGCAGCAGCCGATGCGGTCGAGCAAGGCTGCTGGCGGCCCCGGGAGATGGCGTTCGAGCGCATGCCGATGTACTTCGGATACCAGTTGCGTCCGACGCCCAAGGCGGGTGAGCCGCCCGACGCCGGCGCGTCGGGGCCCGCGTAGCGCACTCGGGCCCCATCGGGCGACAGGCTGTCGCGCCATTGCGTCATCGGGCCGTTTCGCCTTCGGGCGCTCCGGCCGTCACGGCGCCATCGCGCCGACGGGACGCGTGCGGTCAATTCGGCGCGCTTGCCGCGGCGGCCGGCGGCTTGGGTTCTTCGAACTTGGCCCCGGCCTTGTCGGCCATGTAGACCACCGCGCGTGCGACCTCGAAGTCGCTGAAATCGCCGCCGCCCTGCTTGGGCATCGCCCCCTTGCCCTCGAGCGCCGAGTGCAGCAGCGCCTCGTAGCCGGTGGCGATGCGCGGCGCCCAGGCGGCGGCGTCGCCTAGTTTCGGGGCACCGACGGCGCCCGTGGCGTGGCAGGCCGAGCACACCGCGGTGTAGACCTGTTCGCCGCTGCGTTGCGTCGACGCATCGGACAGGTCGCGCAGATCGACCGTGCCGACGCGCTGCAGGCGTTGCGCCACCGCCTGCTCGCTCATGCCGTCGCTGCCGGCGCCGGTGCGCATGCCGAAGTCGACGTAGTGCGCCATCATCATGATCACCACCACCGGCACCGCGAACGCGGCGATGATGGTCGCGATCAACTGCTTGGGTGTGCGGATCAGGCCTTCGCTCGACTCGTGCTCCGACGCGGCGGCGGGGTTCTTGGCTTCGCTCATGAGAGTCCTCGGCGTCTTCTTTGTCCGACCGTGCCGGCGTCGCCGCCAACGGGCGCGGATTATAGGCAGCGGCTCCTTTCTCGCCGGGCGCGCGGCCGGCGGCAAACCGCGCTGCCGCGGGCGGCACCGACCCCCCCGGCGCTAGAATGCCGCGCCCCGCATGGCGAGCGTGGCGACCGTGGTGAAGTGGATATCATGCGGCCCTCCGAAGGCCGCGTCGCAAGTTCGATTCTTGCCGGTCGCGCCAACGTCATGCGCGCGAACCCCGTGGCCGACGCCGGCGTGCGCGTCGTCGAGATCGAGCGGCCCGAGGGCCACGTCGGGCGCGGCGACGGCCGTGCGGTGCATGGCGCAGAGGGCATTCGGCAGCGTGAATGCGGTGCAAGATCCGATCGTGCGCCCGCGCGGGCGCACCGTCCCCAGCGCGGCCGTGGCGGCCGTGGCGGCCGTGGCGGCCGCGGCGCTGCTGCTGGCCGGCTGCGCGACGCGCGCGCCTCGCATCGAACGCGACGGCGCCGAAGCGAACCCGCCGCCGAACCTGGAGCGCACGCCCGACGCGCAGCCGCGCGTCGAGCCGATCCGCAGCGGCGGCGCGAACAAGCCCTACGAGGCCTTCGGGCGCCGCTACGTGCCGGTGCTGGCCGACGTGCCGATGCCCGAGACGGGGCTGGCTTCCTGGTACGGCCGCAAGTATCACGGCCGCCTCACGTCCAGCGGCGAGCCCTACGACATGTATGCGATGACGGCGGCGCACCCGACGATGCCGCTGCCGAGCTACGCCAGCGTGCGCAATGCGGCCAACGGCCGCGAGATCGTCGTTCGCGTCAACGATCGCGGGCCTTTCGCCGACGGCCGTGTCCTCGACCTGAGCTACACCGCGGCGCTCAAGCTCGGCGTGCTGGGCGGCGTCGCGCCGGTGCAGGTGCGGCGCATCACCAACGCCGAGATCGCGGCCGGCATGCGGCCGTCCGCGCCGCCCGACGTGCAGGCGGGCGCGACCGACGCCGTCGCGGGAGCCGCTGCCGTGCGCGTCGACGATGCCGTTGCCGGCGACGCCGTGCCCGAGGCGGGTTTCTGGGTGCAGTTGGGTGCATTTCGCGCGCGCGAGGGCGCCGCGGCGCTGCAGCAGCGCACCTTGCTCGAGGCCGACGGCGTCGTGCCCGGGGTGGCGGTGCGCGACGAGGCCAGCCTGTACCGGGTCCAGGCCGGCCCCTGGGCCACGCGCGCCGAGGCGGCCGCCGCCGGTGCCCGGCTGCGCGAGCGGCTCGGCACCGAGGTGGTGCTGGTCGAGCGCCGCTGAAGCCGCGTGCCGCGCTGGCGCAGCGCGTTCGCTCAGGGTTCTTGCGCCGCTGCGCCGGCCATGGCGCGCCGCTGGCCGTGATCGGCGGCGATGAACAGGTACATCGCCGGCACCACGAACAGCGTGAACAGCGTGCCGATCGCCATGCCGCTGAAGATCACGATGCCCATCGCCTGGCGCCCCGCCGCGCCGGCGCCCGAAGCGATCACGAGCGGCACGACGCCGAACACCATCGCCGCCGTCGTCATCAGGATCGGGCGCAGCCGGATGCCGGCGGCCTCGACGATGGCGTCGAGCTTGGCCTTGCCTTCGCGCTGCAGCGTGTTGGCGACCTCGACGATCAGGATGCCGTGCTTGCTGATGAGGCCCATCAGCGTCACCAGCCCGACCTCGGTGTAGATGTTCATCGACGCCGCACCGAGGAAGACGAAGGTCATCGCGCCGAACAGCGCCATCGGCACCGACACCAGGATCACCACCGGATCGCGAAAGCTCTCGAAGAGCGCGGCCAGCGCGAGGAAGACCACCACCAGTGCGAACGCGAACGTGAGCGCGAAGCCGCCCGACTCCTGCACGAACTGGCGCGAGGGGCCCGCGTAGTCGACCTGGTAGCCCGACGGTGCCAGCGTGCGCACCTGCTCGCGCAGGTACTCCAGCGTGTCGCCCTGCGCACCGCTGGGCACGCCCGAGATCGTCACCGAGTTGAGCTGCTGGAAGCGGTTGATCGTCTGCGGCTGCACCGAATGCGTCAGGCTGGCCACGGTGGCCGCCGGCACCAGGGCGCCGCTGCCGGTGCGGATGTAGGTGTCGAGCACGCTCGCCGGGTTGAGCCGGTCGACCTGCAGCACCTGCGGGATCACCTTGTACGAGCGCCCCTCGATCGAGAAGTAGTTGACGTAGCCGCCGCCCAGCGCTGCGGTGAGCGTGTTGCCGATGTCCTGCTGCGTGAGCCCGAGCGAGGTCGCCTTGTCGCGGTCGATCGCGACGGTGGCCTGCGGCAGGTCGTACTTGAGGTCGGCGTCGACGAAATAGAACTTGCCGTCGGCGCGCGCCTTGTCCAGCAGCTGCTGCGCCAGCGTGTCGAGGTTGCGCAACGGCTCGGTCGTCTTGACGACGAACTGCACCGGCAGCCCCGAGGCGCCCGGCAGCGGCGGAAACTGGAACGCCGCCACCTGCACACCGGCGATGCGGCTCCAGCGCTGCTGCAGGTCGGCCTGGATCTCGAACGCGCTGCGCGTGCGCCGGTCCCACGGCGCGAGCACGACGCCGCCGAAGCCGCCGTTGGGCGAGGGCCAGCCGGTGAACTGGAACATGTGCTCGTACTCGGGCAGCGCCCTGGCGGCCTGGAACACCTGGTCCGAGTACATCGCCATCTGCGTGATGCTGGCCGTCGCCGGGCCCTGCGGCATGGCGAGCACGATGCCCTGGTCTTCCTCGGGCGCCAGCTCGTACTTGGCCATCTTGAACATGAGCGCCAGGCAGGCGACCAGCAGCAGCCCCATCACGATCAGCACCGGCCAGGTCTCGAGCAGCCGCGCGAGCAGCCGCAGGTAGCCGGCGTGCACGCGCTCGAAGGTGCGCTCGATGGCCATGGCGAAGCGGCCGCTGTCCTGCTCGGGCCTGAAGAAGCGCGAGCACAGCATCGGCGAGAGGGTGAGCGCCACCAGCCCCGAGACCGTCACCGCGCCGGCGAGCGTGAACGCGAACTCGGTGAACAGGGCCCCCGTGAGCCCGCCCTGAAAGCCGATCGGCACGTAGACCGCGACCAGCACGACCGTCATCGCGACGATCGGCGCGCCGAGCTCGCGCGCGGCGACGAGCGCGGCGTCGAACGGCCGCTGCCCCTGGCGCATGTGGCGGTCGACGTTCTCGACCACGATGATCGCGTCGTCGACCACGAGCCCGATCGCCAGCACCAGCGCCAGCAGCGTCAGCAGGTTGATCGAGTAGCCGAGCACCAGCATCACGAAGAAGGCGCCGACGAGCGACAGCGGCATCGCGATCAGCGGCACCACCACCGCACGCGGCGAGCCGAGGAACAGGAAGATGACCACGGTGACGATGGCCAGCGCCTCGGCCAGCGTCTTGACCACCTCGCCGATCGACGAGTTGATGAAGTCGGTCGCGTCGTAGACGATGCGCCCCGCCAGGCCCGTCGGCAGCTGTTGCTGGATCTGCGGGAAGGCGTCGCGGATGGCGGCGGCGACGTTCAGGATGTTCGCCGTCGGCGCCACCTTGACGGCGATGAACACCGAGCGCACGCCGTTGAACGCGACGTCCAGGTCGTAGGTCTCGGAGCCCAGCGTCACGTTCGCCACGTCGGCCAGGCGCACGATCGCGCCGCCCGTGCTCCTGACGGCGAGCTGCCTGAACTCCTCGACGCTGTGCAGCGACGTGTTCGCGTCCAGCGGCACCGTCACCATGTCGTTCTTGCTCTGCCCGAGCGCGGCCAGGTAGTTGTTGGCGGCCAGCGCGGCGGCGACGTCGGCGGCGGTGACGCCGAAGGCGGCCATGCGCGACGCGTCGAGCCAGGCGCGCAGCGCGAAGGTGCGCGCGCCCAGGATGTCGGCGCTCTGCACGCCCTCGGTCGCGTTGAGCTGCGGCTGCACCACGCGCACCAGGTAGTCGGTGACGCTGTTGTTGGGCAGTTCGTCGCTGTAAAAGCCGATGTACATCGCCGCCGCCGTCGCGCCGGTCTCGACGTGCAGCACCGGCAGCTGCGCCTGCGCCGGCAGCTGGTTGCGCACCGACGCGACCTGCGTGTTGATCTCGGTGAGCGCGCGGTTGGCGTCGTAGTTCAGGCGCAGCGTGGCCGTGATCGTCGAGACCCCCATGCTGCTCGTCGAGGACAGGTAGTCGATGCCCTGCGCCTGCGCGATCGCCGCCTCGAGCGGCTGCGTGACGAAGCCGGCCACGGTCGCGGCGTCGGCGCCGTAGTAGGCGGTGGTGACGGTGACCACGGCGCTCTCGGTCTGCGGGAACTCGTTGACCGGCAGCTTGTCGACCGCGCGCAGGCCCAGCACCACCACCAGCAGGCTGATCACCATCGCCAGCACCGGCCGGCGGATGAAGAGGTCGGTGAAGTTCATCGGCCGGCCCCGTCTAGTTTTCCTGCGGCGTCGGGTGTGCCGCGTCGGCCGGCTGGACGCGGTTGTCGACGACCACCGGCGTGCCGCTCTTGAGCTTGATCTGGCCGCTGGTGACGACCTGCTGGCCCGCTTCGAGCCCCTTGACGATGGCGACCTGGTCGCCGCGCGTGGGCCCGGTCTCGACGAAGACCTGGCGCACGGCGAGCGCCTCGGCGCTGCCGCCGCCGACCAGCCCGCTGCTGGCGGTACTGGCGCCACTGGCGACACTGGCGACACTGGCGACACTGGCGACACTGGCGGCCGGCGCCGAGCCGGCGGCCGCACCCGCCTGCGCCGATGCCCGCTCGACCACGAACACGGTCGAGCCGTACGGGTTGTAGGTGATCGCCGCCTGCGGCAGCGTCAGCCGCTGCTCGGTGGCGCCGACATCGATGCGCACCTCGGCGAACATGCCCGGCAGCAGCCGCCGCTCGGGGTTGGCGACGGTGGCTTCGACGAGGACGTTGCGCGTCGCCGCGTCGACCTTGGGGTTGATGGCCGTGATGCGGCCCTTGTAGTCGTGCTGCGCATGGGCGTCGACGGCGAGCGTGACCGTCTGCCCCACGGCGAGCCCGGCCAGCTGCTGCTGCGGCAGCATGAACTCGGCGCGAATCGGGTCGAGCGTCTGCAGCGTCACGAGCGTGGCGCCGGCGTTCACGTACTGCCCCGGCTGCGGCGAGGCGATTCCCAGCCGGCCGGCGAACGGCGCGCGGATCGACTTCTTTGCCACCATCGCCGCCTGCTGTGCGACCTGCGCGCGCGCCGCGTCGAGGCTGTCCTTGCCGGCGTCGACCTGCGCCTGGCTCACCGCCTGCACCGCGAGCTGCGCGCGGTCGCGTTCGAGCGCCGTGGCGGCCTGGCGCGCCGCCGCCTCGAGCGCGCGCAGCTGCGCGACGTCGGCGTCGGCGTTGAGCTGCACCAGCAGCGCGCCGGCGCGCACGTCCTGGCCGGACCTGAAATGCACGCTGCGCACCAGCCCCGCGACCTCGCTCGCGAGGTCGGCGCCGCGCACCGCGGTGAGCGTGCCTACGGCCCGGAGTTGCGGCTGCCACGGCAGCCGGCGTGCCTCGATGGTCGACACGGTCTGCGGCTGCGGCTTGGGGATGGCCGCGATCAGCCTGCGGATCTCGAGGGCCTTGCCCAGCGCCAGAGCCGCCACCAGCAGCACCATCGCGCCGAGCATGATCAGCATGCGCCGCGTCGTCTTGGAGATCTTCATCCGTCGTTCTCTTGCGCCGCCACCCCGGCGTTCAGTCGCTTGTGCTGCCGCGGGCGGCCGCGCTCGGCGGCTCGCGGTTCCACCAGCCGCCGCCCAGGGCCTGGAACAGCGCCGCCGTGTCGGCGTAGCGCGCCGCCTGCGCCTGCGCGAGCGCGATGCGGCTTTGCTGCCACGCCTGCTGCGCCATCAGCACCTGCAGCCGGCTCACCGCGCCGCTGCGCCACTGCGCGTCGGCCACATCGAGCGCACGGCGCGCGCTGGCTTCGGCCGCGGCCTGCGCGGCCAGCGCCTGGGCGTCGAACTCGAGCGCGCGCAGCGCATCGGCGACGTTCTGGAACGCCGTGAGCAGCGTGCCGCGGTACTGTGCGGCCGCGGCGTCGAAGCCGGCGATGGCCGCGCGCCGCTGCGCGGCGAGCGCGTCGCCGTGAAACAGCGGCTGCGTCAGGCCGGCAGCCAGGGTCCAGAAGGTCCACGGGCGCGACAGCAGGTCGGCGCCGCGCAGCGCCGTGCTGCCCCAGTTCGCGCTCAGCTGGATCTGCGGATACAGGTTTGCCGTGGCGACGCCGACCTGCGCGCTGGCCTGGTGCAGCAGCGCTTGGGCGGCGCGCACGTCCGGGCGCTGGCGCGCCAGCGCCGAAGGCAGCGACAGCGGCAGCTCGGCGGGCAGCGCGAGGCCGGCCAGATCGAAGGCGGGCAGATCGGCTTCGGCAGGCAGGCGGCCGGCGTAGACCGCCAGTTGGTGGCGCACCTGCGCCAGCGACTTGTCGAGCGCCGGCAGCGTCGCCTGCGTCTGCGCCACGAGCGTGCGCTGGGCCAGCGTGAGCGATACGGGCGTGGCACCGGTGGCGAACTGCCGCTCGAGGATGTCCTGCTGCTGGCGCTGCGAGCGCAGCACCTCGCGCGTGGCGTCGAGCTGCGCGCGCAGCGCCGCCTCGCGGATGGCGGCGGTCACCACGTTGCCGGTCAGCATCAGGTACGTGGCCTCGACCTGGTAGCGCTGCGCGTCGACCAGGGCCTCGGCGCCCTCGAGCTGGCGGCGCACGCCGCCGAACAGGTCCGGCGTGTACGAGACGTCGACCTGCGCGTTGTAGAGGGTCAGGAAGCTGCCGCCCGGGATTTGCGTCTGCACCGCCGACGCATGCTGGCGCTGCGCGCCGGCCTGGGCGTCGACGCGCGGCAGCGTGAGGCTGTCGCGTTGCGCGGCCAAGCCTTCCTGCGCCTGGCGCAGCGTGGCCTGCGCGGCGGCGAGGGTGGGGCTGCGCTCGAGCGCGCTGCGGATCAGCGCATCGAGCGCCGGCGAGCGGAACAGCGTCCACCACTGGGCCGGGATGTCGGCGCCCGGCGCCCATTGCTGCGCCTGGCCGCCGGCCACGGGGGCCTCGGCGGTGCGTTCGGGCAGCGGCGTCGCGGTGTAGAGGTTGCCGCTGGCGGCTGCGGGGGCTTCGGGGCGCTTGAAGTCGGACCCCACGGCCGCACAGCCGGCCAGCGCCACGCCGGCGAGCAGGCAGTGGACGGCACGCGGGGTCGGCGACCGCAGGCGCCGGCGCTGGCAGGCGTTGCGCTTGCCGTAGGCTGGGAGGTCTTGCATCGGGATATCGGCCGCGATCCGCGCGCGGCGCAGCGCGGCTCGGGCAGGCCGCGACGCAAGGCGCGAATCTACACGCAGTGCGCGTCTGGGCTGCCGCGGTGCCCCTAAGATGCCCACGGCGCGCGCCCCGATGGCGCGGTCGCTGGCTGCGGCCAGGCACGCGAGCGGCACGCCGGCCTGCAGATCGGCTGCAGCACTGCGTCGACGCGCCGATGTCGGGGTCGTCGTCGCTGCACTACAGTGGGCAGTTCCGGAATCGAACCCGCAGGCGCACCCGATGCAACGACGCCATCTCCTGAGCACGGCCGCCGCCGCGCTGGCCGCACCGACGCTGCTGCGCGCGCAGGCGCTGCAAAGACCCAGGCTCACGCTGGCCGTCGGCGGCAAGAACCTGCTCTATTACCTGCCGCTCACCATCGCCGAGACGCAGGGCTACTTCAAGGACGAAGGGCTGGAGCTGACGATCGTCGACTTCGCCGGCGGCTCGCAGGCGCTGCGCGCGGTGGTCGGCGGCAGCGCCGACGTCGTGAGCGGCGCCTTCGAGCACACCGTGAACATGCAGGCCAAGGGCCAGCGCCTGCGCGCCTTCGCGCTCGAGGGCCGCGCGCCGCAGATCGTGCTCGGCATCAATCCGAAGACGATGCCCGGCTACAGGAGCGTGGCCGACCTCAGGGGGCGCAGGATCGGCGTCACCGCGCCCGGCTCGTCGACCCACGTGATGGTCAACTTCATCCTCGCCAAGGCGGGCCTGAAGCCGAGCGATGTCGGCATCATCGGCGTCGGCGCCTCGCAAGGCGCGGTGGCCGCGATGCGCTCGGGCCAGATCGACGCCATCAGCAACCTCGACCCGGTCATCACGCTGCTCGCGCGCTCGGGCGACCTGAAGATCGTCTCCGACACGCGCGTCGTCGCCGAGGCCGACAAGATCTTCGGCGGCCCGATGCCGGCGGCGTGCCTGTACGCGCCGCAGGCCTTCATCGACAAGAACCCGGCCACGGTGCAGGCGCTGGCCAACGCCATCGTGCGTGCCGACAAGTGGATCCAGCGCGCCGGCGCCGGCGACATCATCAAGGCCGTGCCCGAGAGCTACCTGCTCGGCGACCGCGCGGTCTACGTCGACGCCTTCCTCGCCGCCCGGGGCGCGCTCAGCCCCGACGGCATGATCCCCGACAAGGGGCCGCAGACGGCGTTCAACGCGCTGGCCAGCATCGACCCCGAGATCGCCAGGGCCAGGATCGACCTCGCCGCGGTCTACACGAACGAGTTCGTCAAGCAGGCCAACGCCAAGTACCCGAGGGGGTGAGCCCGGACGTACGCCAGTGCCTGCGCACTGGCGTGCGCCTGGCGAACGCCCGGCGGCTGTGACGCCGGGCCGGATGGGCCCGGACGTACACCAGTGCCTGCGCACTGGCGTGCGCCTGGCGAACGCCCGGCGGCTGCGGCGCCGGGCCGGACGGGCTGCGCCGGCCGGCGCCCTCAGCGCACGACGAAGTCGATCACGATCAGCCCGGGATCGCGCTGGCGGTACTCGATCGATACCTGCTCGCCGTAGCGCTGCATGATCTGGTTGAGCAGCGGCAGCGGATCGTGGTCGTTGGCAAAGCGCATCGTCTCGCCGGGCTGCAGGCTGTCGAGCGCACCGAAGATCGCGGCATGCCGGAACCGCTTGGCGATGCCGCGGGCGTCGAACGGGTAGATCGCATCGGGCGACGTGTGGACGTGAGGCAACGACATGGGTCTTCCTTGCTGCAGTGGGGAGGGGGGTGCGCCGGCGGGCGCGGCGCTTGCCGCATGCGAGTCGGGTGCAGATCCGGGCAGACCCGCCCGCACCACAAAGAGGCATGCAGTGTATTTGTTTGGCGCCAGGCTGTCCACGACCGGTGCCCCGCGCCGCAGTCGCAGCCGCGTGGCGCCTCGGCTGCGTGCCGCGCGGCGTGCGGCAGCGCGTCTGCGGCGCATTGATCGCCCTCAGCGAGTCGCGCCGGCGCCCCTGCTCCAATGCGCTTGCGAGGGCGGCCACGATGGCGGCTCGGGCGCGATGCCGGCTGCCTTCCTGAAGTCGCAGCGCAGCCTGCGGCGACGCGGCTGGACGCCCGCACCCGATAACGCAGGAGGAACGGACATGTCCCGACTCGACCGCGAGCAGATCGATCGTCTCGACGCCCTGATGAACGAGCGCTGGGCGCGCGAGTTCCGCGAGATCCGCTCCATGCTCGCCAGCCTCGGCGAAGAGCGACAGCGCGCCGTCTTTGCCGAGCGCGCGGCGACCGCCACCGACGAAGGGCTCTTGCAGACGCTGGCCGGTGTCGACGACCCGCTGATCCGCCAGAACCTGCAGGACGTGCGCGACATCGTCGCTGCGCGCCAGAGGATCGCGCAGGGCAGCTACGGCGAGTGCACCGACTGCGGCGAGAGCGTCGGCCACGAGCGGCTGCTCGCCTATCCGACCGCCAAGCGCTGCATCGGCTGCCAGCGCGAGCACGAGCGCCGCAAGGCCGCGGCCGAAGGGCGCAGCGGCCCGCGCTGAGCGCGCGCCGGCGCGCGCCGCGGCAAGGCGCGCCGGCGATCTGTTCCAGAATGCGCAGCCGCCGCCTGTTGCCGTCGCCATCGCGCGCCGACACCGCGTGCGCGCAGGTGCGCGCAAAGGGGCCTGTTCCGCGCATGACGCCCAGCCACATCGCAATGATTTCCATGGCCTTGGCGCCGGCGCCGATCGCGCCTCGGTGGGCGGCGACTGCACAGCGCGCCGCAGGGCCGCGATGAGCGACACGCCGGCGATCCTGTTCGACGGCGTGAGCTGCACCTTCGCCGACAAGGACAAGCCCGCGCAACGCTACACCGCAGTGCGCGACGTCTCGCTCACGGTGGGCGCGGGCGAGTTCGTCGCCGTGGTCGGACCCACAGGCTGCGGCAAGAGCACGCTGCTCAACGTCGCCGCCGGCCTGCTCGAGCCCAGCACCGGCAGCGTGCGCGTGTTCGGCGCGCCGCTCGTGGGCATCAACCGCCGCGCCGGCTACATGTTCCAGGCCGAAAGCCTGATGCCCTGGCGCACGGCGCTGGGCAACGTGATGGCGGGGCTCGAGTTCCGCGGCATGCCGGCGGCCGGGGCGCGCGCGCTGGCCGAGGACTGGCTGCGCCGCGTCGGCCTGGCCGCCTTCGGCGATCGCTACCCGCACCAGCTCTCGGGCGGCATGCGCAAGCGCACGTCGCTGGCGCAGACGCTGGCGCTCGACCCCGACATCATCCTGATGGACGAGCCGTTCTCGGCGCTCGACATCCAGACGCGGCAGCTGATGGAAAACGAGCTCCTCGAGCTGTGGCAGGGCAAGAGGAAGGCGGTGCTCTTCATCACCCACGACCTCGACGAGGCGATCGCGATGAGCGACCGCGTCGTCGTGCTCTCGGCCGGCCCGGCGTCGCACCCGATCGGCGAGTTCGCGGTCGATCTCGCGCGGCCGCGCGACGTGGCCGAGGTCAAGACCGAGCCGCGCTTCGTCGAGTTGCACGCCGCCATCTGGGCCGTGCTGCGCGAGGAGGTGCTCGCCGGTTACGCGCAGCAGCTGGAGCAGGCGTCGTGAGCCGGCGCGTGCGGCCCGGGACCATCCGGCTCGCGCAGGCGGCGCTGCTGCTCGCCGTGTTCGCGTTCTGGTATGCGATGACCAAGCCGGGCCTGCTGCCGCCCTTCATGTTCGACAACGACCGCCAGGCGGCGTTCTTCTTCGGCGAGCCGCTCGAGGTGCTGGGGCGCATCTGGCGCTGGTTCGTGCGCGACGCCGACATCTACCGCCACCTCGCGGTGACGCTGGTCGAGACGCTGCTGGCGTTCGGCATCGGCGCCGCGCTCGGCCTGGTGCTGGGCCTGTGGCTGGCGCTGGCGCCCACGGCGAGCGCCATCCTCGAGCCCTACATCAAGGCCGCCAACAGCATGCCGCGCATCATCCTGGCGCCGATCTTCGCGGTCTGGTTCGGGCTGGGCATCGGCTCCAAGGTGGCGCTGGGCATCACGCTCGTGTTCTTCGTCGTCTTCTTCAACGTCTACCAGGGCGTCAGGGAGGTCAGCCCGGTGGTGCTGGCCAACGCACGCATGCTCGGCGCCAGCCGCCGCCAGCTGCTGCGCCACGTCTACCTGCCCAGCGCGACGAGCTGGGTCTTCGGCAGCCTGCACACGAGCGTCGGCCTGGCCTTCGTCGGCGCCGTGGTCGGCGAGTACCTCGGCTCGGCGCAGGGCGTGGGCTACCTCATCCTGCAGGCCGAAGGCACCTTCGACATCAACACCGTGATGGCCGGCATCCTCGTGCTGACCGCGTTCGCGCTCGCGCTCGACGCCGCGGTCGGGCGCATCGAGCGGCGGCTGATGAAGTGGCAGCCGCGCGCCGGCGAGACCGAGAAGCTGTAGCGGCGCGCTGCCGCCGCCAACCCGTCCCGAGGAACCATGGCCAAGGACTTCACGACGATGGAGGACAGCAACCGCTCGTGCAACCACAGCATCCACGAGGTCTCGGACCCCGCGCGGCGCCTGGTGCTCGGCGGCGGCGCAATGGCCGCGCTGGCACCCTTCCTGGCGCCGGTGGCCTGCGTGAGCTCGATCGCCTCGCTGGCCGGCTGCGCCGTGCCCGCAGGCGGCGCCGGACCGAAGCTCGGCTTCGCCGGCGTGGCGGCCGGCAGCGCCGACGCCCTCGTCGTGCCCGCGGGGTACAGCGCCACGCCCATCGTGCCCTGGGGCGATCCGGTCGGCATCGCCGGCCAGATGCCCGCGTTCCGGGACGACGCCGCCAACAGCGCCGCCGAGCAGGCCGTGCAGATGGGCATGCACCACGACGGCATCCACTACTACCCGCTCGCGGGCAGCACGCGCGGCCTGCTGGTGATGAACCACGAGTACGTCGACGACGGCCTGCTGCACCCCGGCGGCATGCTGCCGTGGACGGCCGAGAAGGTGGCCAAGAGCCAGGCCGCGCACGGCGTGTCGGTGAGCGAGATCGCGCTGGGCGCCGGCGGCTGGCAGCCGGTGCGGCCGTCGCCGTATGCGCGCCGCTTCACCGCCACCACGCCGTTCGCGATCGGCGGCCCGGCGGCCGGCCACGCGCTGATGAAGACCGCCGCCGATCCCGACGGCCGCACCGTCCTCGGCACCTTCGCCAACTGCGCCGCCGGCATGACGCCCTGGGGCACCTTCCTGTCGGGCGAGGAGAACTTCCAGGACTACTTCGCCACCGCCGACCAGCCCACCGCGCACGAGCGCCGCTACGGGCTGCGCCGCACGGCGTGGTACCGCTGGCCCGAGCACGATGCGCGCTTCGACGCCGTGCGCCACCCGAACGAGCCCAACCGCTTCGGCTGGGTGGTCGAGATCGACCCCTACGACCCCGCCAGCACGCCCGTCAAGCGCACCGCGCTCGGCCGCGCCGCGCACGAAGGCGCCTGGGTGGCGGTGACGCAGGCCGGCCGCGCCGTCGTCTACTCGGGCGAGGACGCGCGCTTCGAGTACATCTACAAGTTCGTCAGCCGCGAGCGCATCCGGCCCGCGGGCGAAGGCATGTCGGCCGCGCGCGCCAACGCCGAGCTGCTCGACCACGGCACGCTGTACGTGGCGCGCTTCGACGCCGACGGCCGCGGGCGCTGGCTGCCGCTCACGCACGGCCAGGGGCCGCTCACCAACGCCAACGGCTTTGCCGATCCGGGCGAGGTGGTGGTCAAGGCGCGCCAGGCGAGCGACGCGCTCGGCGGCACCAAGATGGATCGCCCGGAGTGGCTGGCCATCGATGCGGCCAGCCGCTGGGTGTACTGCGCGCTCACCAACAACAGCGCGCGCGGCAGCGCGGGCCAGCCCGGCGTCGATGGCGCCAACCCGCGCGCGGGCAACGTGATGGGCCACATCATCCGCTGGCGCGAGGCAGGCGACTTCGACGGCGAGAGCTTCGAGTGGAACCACTTCGTGCTGGCCGGCGACCCGGCCAACGCGCGCCCCGAGGCCCGCGGCGACATCCGAGGCGACCTCTTCGCCTGCCCCGACGGCCTGGCGATCGACGCGCGCGGCGTGCTGTGGATCGATACCGACATGGGCCCCGCGGCGATGCACCAGGGCGAGTTCCAGCGCCTGGGCAACAACGCGATGCTGGCCTGCGACCCGGCCAGCGGCGAGGTGCGCCGCTTCCTGGTCGGCCCGGTGAACTGCGAGATCACCGGCGCGGCCTGGACGCCCGACGGGCGCACGATGTTCGTCAACATCCAGCACCCGGGCGAGGCGACACGCGGGCGCAACGACCCGGCCGCGCCGCGCCGCTACAGCAACTGGCCCGACTTCAGACCCGACGGCCGCCCGCGCTCGGCCACCGTCGTCATCCGCAAGGACGATGGCGGGCCGATCGGCACCTGAGGCCGTGGGTGCGCACGGCCGTGCGGCAGACGAACGTCGCGCGCAGGCCGAGTGCACGGCCGCAACCGCGTCGGCACGCGAGGCCGTGCCTGCGCTCAGCGCGCGGTCGGCAGCGCGAACTCGGCGCCCTTGCCGATGCTGTCGGGCCAGCGCTGCATGACGCTCTTTTGCCGGGTGTAAAAGCGCACGCCTTCCTCGCCGTAGGCGTGCAGGTCGCCGAACAGCGAGCGCTTCCAGCCGCCGAAGCCGTGCCAGGCCATCGGCACCGGAATGGGCACGTTGATGCCGACCATGCCGGCCTGCACGCGGCGCGCGAACTCGCGCGCCACGCCGCCGTCGCCGGTGAAGCAGGCCACGCCGTTGCCGTACGCGTGCGCGTTGACGAGTTCGAGCGCGGCGGCGAAATCCTTCGCACGCACGCACGCCAGCACCGGGCCGAAGATCTCTTCGCGGTAGATGCGCATGGCGGGCGTCACGTGGTCGAACAGCGTGCCGCCGGTGAAGAAGCCCTGCTCGCGGCCCTTGACCACCAGCGCGCGGCCGTCGACCACCAGCCGCGCGCCTTCGTCGACGCCGAGCGCGATGTACTTCTCGATGCGCTCGCGCGCCTCGCGCGTGACGATCGGGCCCATCTCGGCGTCGGGCTGCATGCCGTCGGCGATCTTCAGGCTGCGCGCGCGCTCGGCCAGCAGCGGCACGATCCGCTCGCCGATGTCGCCCACCAGCACCGCCACCGAGATCGCCATGCAGCGCTCGCCGGCCGAGCCGTAGGCGCTGCCGACGAGCGCGTCCACCGCCTGCCCGAGGTCGGCGTCGGGCATCACCACCAGGTGGTTCTTGGCGCCGCCCAGCGCCTGCACGCGCTTGCCATGCTTCGCGCCGGTTTCGTAGACGTGCTGCGCGATCGGCGTCGAGCCGACGAAGCTCAGCGCCCGCACGTCGGGGTGCGCGAGCAGCGCGTCGACCGCCACCTTGTCGCCCTGCACGACGTTGAAGACGCCGTCGGGCAGGCCGGCGTCCTTCAGCAGCTCGGCCATCCGCAGGCTCGGGCTCGGGTCGCGTTCGCTCGGCTTGAGGACGAAGGCGTTGCCGCAGGCCAGCGCCAGCGGGAACATCCACATCGGGACCATGCACGGGAAGTTGAACGGCGTGATGCCGGCCGCCACGCCCAGCGGCTGGCGCAGCGTCCAGTTGTCGATGCCGGTGGAGACCTGATCGGCGTGGTCGCCCTTGAGCAGTTGCGGCGCGCCGCAGGCGAACTCGACGATCTCGATGCCGCGCGTGACTTCGCCCTGCGCGTCGCCGAACACCTTGCCGTGCTCGGCGGTGATCATCGCGGCGAGCGCGTCGCGGTGCCGGTTCAGGAGCGCCAGGAACTGGTTGAGCACGCGCGCGCGGCGCACCGGCGGCGTGTCGCCCCAGGCCGGCTGCGCGGCGCGCGCGGCGGCCACGGCGGCGGCGACTTCGGCCTCGCCCGCCAGCAGCACCTGACGCGCGGCGGCGCCGGTGGCCGGGTTCCACACCGGCTGCGCGCGCGTGCCGCTGCCGCGCACGGCTTGCCCGCCGATCCAGTGGCCGACGTCGTCGCTGCGTGTGTAGGCCGCTGGTGCGCCCATGGCTCGTCTCCTCGTGCCTGCGCACGCGGGCGCAGGGTCAGACGAGTCTAGCGTGGCGCATCACGCCGGTGACGATGGACGCGTCGCTGCACCGGCAGGGTCTCGGGCCGGGAAAAAAAGGCCCGCGGCGCTGCCGCGGGCCCGAAAAAGCCCTTGGAGAAGGGCACGTTGGGATCGTTCGAGACGCCCTGGCGCCGCTGCCGCACCGGGCGACAATCGCGGCGGCATCCCGATCGGGATGCAATGTAGATCGACGCGTCGATGCCCGACATCCCCATGTTGAAGATGCCACGCCCAGCCGCGGTGCGCCGATGACTTCTGCGCTCGACGATGCCGATCTCGCGCGGCTGCAGGCCTTGCTCGACGCCGTGCCGCCGCCGTTCGAGCCGCTCGACCTGAGCGCGATCGACGGCTTCCTGTGCGGCGTGCTGCTGCAGCCGCAGCCGGTGCCGCCGGCGCGCTGGCTGCCCTGCATCACGGATGCCGAAGGCCGCGCCCTGCCGCCCACGGCCGATGCGACCGCGCTGCACGCGCTGCACGAGTTGCACGCGCTGGTGCAGCGCCGTCACGCCGAGCTCGATCGGGCGATGGCCGCGCGCCGCTGGTTCGATCCGTGGATCGCGGATGTCGGCGATGGCGCCGCCGCGTCCGACGC
>WBZT01001361.1_pt1 | contig 17988 bp, 15 predicted proteins | sample 5204241 | NCBI WGS metagenome assembly WBZT01 (sample SAMN12344358, study PRJNA552823) | activated sludge metagenome | biome: Activated sludge suspended growth; feature: Nitrification reactor; material: Wastewater; isolation source: activated sludge from nitrification reactor of wastewater...
AAACCAACACCTCGCCCGGCGAAAGCTTCGTGCGCTTGTCCAGCGCCTCATCCAGGCTGTCTGCCAGCCTGACGCCATGCAGCCAATCCGCCAGCACACCGGATAAAGCCCCATCCAGTATTTCCAGCTCCGCCATCAGGCTATTGGCCTGTACGGATGTTTTTGCCGGTGCGCCCATACAGAAAACTTGGGTGGCGGGCGGGTTGCCGAGCTTGCCCGCCGTGGCGAGTGTATCCAGCAACAAGGCGTTAAGCCGTTCTCCCAGGACACTTTCCAGGGCTTTTTCCCAAACCGGGTTGACCTTGATAAATCGCCACAGCCGCGGCTTGCCATCCAGTCCACGCCCATGCAGCCAGCTGTTCATATCCCCGTCACCGGCGGTTTCCGCGTTGATGTTGCGCAAGGTCTCCATGCGCGCCTCAATACCTGCCAACCGCTGTGCAAGCTGGCTCACCTGCTCCTGCTGTTGCTGAATGGTGGCAGTTTGCGCGCCCTCCCCGGCCTGCAAGCCGGTGATGCTGACCTGTAACTCACTCAGTTGCTGATCGGCTGTGCTTCTGGCTTGATTAGCTTGTTCGAGCCGGTTTTCGTCCGGCACCTCAATGCCTGCCAGCATTTCCTGCTGGCGTTGACGCCTGCTTTCCAATTGCTCCGCCTGTTGCCTCTGGTGGCGCAGGGAGGTCTGGGCAACCTGTATGGCCTGCTCCGCCTTGGCCAGAGCGGACTGGCTGTTGCCCAGGGCTTGCTGAGCCTGGCGCAGGTCGGCTTCCCGTTGCGGCAGGCCATTCCTGGCGGCTTCCAGTTCATTCCGCATCAATTCCCTGTGCTGCTCGGCTTGCAACTTGAGGTCTTCTTGCTTGCCCAGGTCAAACAGCTTTTCACGTATCTGTCCCGCAACAGCGGATTGCTGCGCTGACAATTCATCGCGCCGCTGCTGTGCTCGGATGCGATTTTCCTCCGCATGTTTAAGTTGCTGTTCAGTCGTGCTGAGCTGGCTACCGGCCTCGTAAAAGGCCGCTTGCGCCTGCTGTACAGCCTGCCCCGCCTCGATATGCTGCTGGCGGATCTGTTCAAGCCGGGATTCGTGACCACGCAGCGCGGCCATTTCTGCTTCAATATCGTTGAGCGCCTGCTCCACGCGCTTGCGGCTCTTGTCCCAGTCACCAGCGGCCTGCTGCTTCTTGAGCAACCACAGCAAGCGCTGGGCAGTTTCCAGTTGCTGTTTGAGTGCGTGGTAATGGCGCGCCACCTCAGCCTGGGATTGCAACAAGGCAATCTGGTTACCTATTTCGCGCCGGATATCCTCCACCCGCAGCAAATTTTCACGCGTATCGCGCAGGCGCGCCTCGGTCTCCTTGCGGCGCTCCTTGTAGCGGGAAACCCCGGCGGCCTCCTCCAGGAACATGCGCAGCTCTTCGGGCTTGGCCTCCACAATGCGCGAAATGGTGTTCTGCCCGATGATGGCATAGGCGCGGCTACCCACGCCCGTGCCGAGGAAGAGGTCGGTAATGTCCCGCCGCCTGACATGCTGGTTGTTGATGATGTAACTGGAAGTCCCGTCACGCTCCAGCACCCGCTTGACCGCGATTTCGGCATATTGGGCCCAGGCACCGGGAGCCCCGCCCAGGCTGTTGTCGAAAAACAGCTCGACGCTGGCGCGGGAAACCGGCTTGCGGTTGAGGGAGCCATTGAAAATAACATCCTGCATGGAATCGCCACGTAGCTCGCGCGCGCTGGACTCGCCCAACACCCAGCGGATGGCTTCCATCACATTGGACTTGCCACAACCATTGGGGCCGACAACCGCCACGCGCTGACCGGAAAGGTGGAGCGTCGTCGGGTCAACAAAAGACTTGAATCCGGCGAGTTTGAGATGGGTCAGGCGCATCCTGCAATTGTATAATGAGCAGAAGAGAAATTTACGGAACTTCGCACATGTCCACCCAACCCAGCAAAGCCCTCGAAACTTTTGACAACCCGCAGCCAGGGCGTGATTTCCACATCCATATGGAAATCCCCGAGTTCACCTGCCTGTGCCCCAAGACCGGCCAGCCCGATTTCGCCACCCTGTTCCTTGATTACATCCCGGATCAGCGATGTGTTGAACTCAAAAGCCTGAAGCTTTACATCTGGGCCTTCCGTAACGAAGGGGCTTTCCACGAAGCGGTTACCAACAATATCCTGGACGATCTGGTAGCTGCAACCCAACCACGTTTCATGCGTCTAACTACCAAGTTTTATGTGCGTGGCGGCATTTTCACCAATGTTGTCGCCGAGCATCGCAAGCCGGGCTGGCAGCCTTTGCCTTACGTTGAGCTAAGCCAGTTCGATCCGCAGTCCAACACCCGAGGCTGAAAAGCCGGAAAGGAGCCACCATGTCAGTCGCCGCCGTTGTCTCCGCAGTCTGTATCGAATCCGTCCTGCCACTGGAGTGGCAGCCCAAACCCAATCTCACGCAAGGCAACATTGAGTTGCAGAAACAGGGCAACCTGGCACTGCTACGCGCACTTTCTTCCATTGAAGCGACTACGCCAGAGCGTGACGCCCATGCCGAAGCCATAGAAAAATCCATAGAGCGTGTTGAATCCAAGCTGGACGTGTTGTTATTACTGGTGGCGCGCATGGCGGCAGGGAGTATTACCATGCCATCCGAAAAGGCTATAACCCTGGATACGCAGCACCTGGCCTGGGATGAAACAGGGACGTTGCCTGACGTAGGCAGTGAACTTCTGGTCAACCTGTACCTCAATCCACGCCTGCCACAACCGCTGCAACTTGTTGTTAAGGTTGAAACTGTTGCCGGAACACAAGTGGTCGGTGCGCTGGAGCCGCTGGGGGATGATCTGGAGGAGTGGCTAACCCGCACTATTTTCAGGTATCATCGCCGCGCATTGCAGGCAAGGAAAAGCGCCCAGCAGGCTTAATTGCCAGGCAAAAGGCGTTGACAACCAGCAGCCTCTTCCGTATAGTTGCGGCTCTTTTTCGGGGGTATAGCTCAGCTGGGAGAGCGCTTGCATGGCATGCAAGAGGTCAGCGGTTCGATCCCGCTTACCTCCACCAAGAAAAAGTTAAGCAGTTTTGCCTCTGTCCCCATCGTCTAGAGGCCTAGGACATCACCCTTTCACGGTGAGTACCGGGGTTCGAATCCCCGTGGGGACGCCAGACAACACAAGGGGTTGCTGAGAAGCAACCCCTTAAATTTTGAGTAGTTGTTACCACAGCGGAGTGGTAGTTCAGTTGGTTAGAATACCGGCCTGTCACGCCGGGGGTCGCGGGTTCGAGCCCCGTCCACTCCGCCAATCCTTTTACTGGGTTTGCCATGCACGACCATGAGCAGTCCTGAACATCCCCAAGCCATCACCGACTGGATCAACGGCCAACCCTATTCCGGGATTTTTGGTGATGTCTACTTTTCGCGTGACTCGGGCATTGCGGAAACCCGCTTTGTTTTCCTGCACCACAACCATCTGCAAGAGCGCTGGCAAGCGCTGCAAGCGCCCCACTTCACTATTGCTGAAACCGGTTTTGGCACTGGGCTGAATTTTCTCTGCGCCTGGCAACTCTGGCAACAAACTGCGCCAGCCCATGCCACGCTGCACTTCGTCAGCACCGAACTTTACCCTTTATCGCAGCAAGACCTTACCCAAGCCCTGGCCCTGTGGCCAGAATTGACAGTACTCACCGAGCAACTTCTGGCTCGATACCCAGACCTGGCGCCGGGCTGGAACCGTTTCTGTTTCGCCGAAGGCAGGGTTGTGCTGACCTTGCTGGTGGGAGATGCCAACGAAGCCCTGCCACAACTCTATGCCAGCGTGGATGCTTGGTTCCTGGACGGATTCGCTCCGGCAAAAAACCCCGGGCTGTGGCAATCCGGTATTTTCAGCCAGATGGCGCGCCTGTCCAGTAGCAGCGCAACTTTTGCCACCTACACCAGCGCCGGTGCGGTCAAGCGCGGCTTGCAGGAGGTTGGTTTTACCGTGGAAAAAGTGTCGGGGCACGGAAACAAGCGGGAAATGCTGCGCGGAAGCCTGACTAAGACCTCTGCACGCCTGTCTTCAGACCGCCGTGCCATTGTGGTTGGCGGCGGCGTTGCTGGAACTTCCAGTGCCAATAGTCTCGCCCGGCGCGGCTTTCAGGTCACGCTGATAGAACGTCATGCCGAACTGGCACAGGAAGCCTCGGGGAATGCGATTGGTGTGTTGTACCCTCGCCTCTCCGGCCACGACATCCCGCTGAGCCGCATTGCCCGCCTGGGTTTCCGTCACACGCTGGCTTTGCTGCAATCACTAAACTTGCCTTCCGGGAGCTGGGATAGTTGCGGACTTCTGCAACTGGGATTTGATGCACGCGAAGCCAGGCGTTGCGACGAAGTCGCTGCTGCTGGCTGGCCGGAAAGCCTAGTGCGTGCCGTGGATGCCGTCCAGGCAAGCGAAATCGCCGGGATTCCCATGCGCCACGGCGGCTTGTTCTTCCCCGCTGCCGGCTGGCTGAGCCCCGCTACCTTATGCGGCACCTTGGGCGATCACCCCAATATTAGCGTTCTTGCCAGCTCCGAGGCTTTAAAACTGGAATTCAGCAATCAAACCTGGCAGGTTTACGGGGCAACCCAAATGCTGGCAGAAGCCCCGTTAGTGGTCATCGCCTGTGCTAACCAAAGCGCACGTCTTGCCGCATCTGCGCATCTGCCGCTACAACCTGTGCGTGGACAAGTCACCCTGGCATCAGCAACGGATGCCAGCCAGCCCCTCAAAACCGTACTGTGTACGGATGGCTACGTCAGCCCTGCTATTGACGGCAGGCATTGCCTGGGCGCTACTTTTTCTCCGGATGACTTGGGGCTGGAAGTACGCGAAAACGACCACGCCCATAACCTGAACATGCTCAAAGGTATTTCCCGCGAACTGCATCAGACCTTGAATGGCCAGCCCCTGCAAGGTCGAGCTGCCCTGCGTTGCGCCACACCGGATTACCTGCCGATGGCAGGCCAACTACTGGATGCTGAAAAACTGAAACAGATTTACGAACCCGGAAGCCGCGCCAGCGCTGATTTATTGCCTTGGCTGCAAGGGCTGTATGTCAATACCGGTCACGGCTCCAAAGGCATGCTGACCGCGCCGCTGTGTGCCGAGGTGATTGCCGCACAACTCTGCTCTGAACCCATGCCGGTGGATACCGGTCTGTTAAAGGCACTCAATCCCAACCGGTTTTTGCTGCGGGAGCGCGGATTAAAACGCCTTCTTTCTGCATTCGGCGCTTTATAGCAGTTAGAATAAACCATTAACCACTCAAGCTAATCGTCATGGCCACCCCTTCCAGCCTCAATGAGCAACTCAACCAAGCTTTGTCGTTGCACCAGCAAGGTTTATTAAACGAAGCCGAACCGCTTTACCAGGCCGCGTTGCAGATCGAGCCAGACAATCCAACAACACTGAATATGCTGGGCACCCTGTGGATGCAAAAAGGCTTGCTGGAACAAGGGGTTTCGCTTATTCAAAAATCACTTGCCGCCAATCCCGCACAGCCAGAACCTTTGGTGAATATGGGTAACGCTTATTATCTGATGGGGAAATATCATGAATGCCTGGATGCTTGTAACCAGGCGCTTTCCTACCTGCCCGGCTATCCGTTGGCTTTCAACATCCGGGGGAATGCACTTAATGCCCTGGATCGACTGGACGAAGCGGCGGCCTCCTATGAACAGGCAATTGCCAGCGCACCTGACTTTGTAGAGCCACATTACAACCTTGGCAGCACTTACAAGGGCATGCAGCGCTACGCGGAAGCCATTCAATGCTTCACAAATGCCATCAGGCTTCAGCCCGGGTTGGCGGAAGCACATAACAACCTGGGGGTTTGTTTTCAGGATACCAACGCCTGTCGAGAAGCCATACAAAGTTATGACCAAGCTATCCGGCTCAATCCCGATTTTATTGAAGCGAGCTGGAACAAGGCGCTCATGAAACTCCTGCTTGGGGAGTACGCCGAAGGTTGGCAATTATATGAATCCGGCTGGAAAGGTGATGAACCGTTCCGGGGGCAACCACGCATCTATCCCCAACCGCTTTGGCTGGGTGATGAGTCCATCGCAGGCAAGACCCTGCTATTGCATGCGGAACAGGGGCTAGGCGACACCATTCAGTTTTGCCGCTATGCACTGATGGCAAAAGACGAGGGTGCCAAAGTGGTGCTTGCGGTGCAGCCATCGCTGGTCCCCTTGCTACAAACGCTTGATACCGACATTACCGTGATTGATCTGGGGCAACCTTTGCCGCCGTTCGATTTGCATTGTCCTTTGATGAGTTTGCCACTTGCCTTCAAAACGACTCTGGAAACCATTCCCAAAAATACGCCGTACCTGTTTCCCCTCCCCCAATACCAGAAAAAATGGCGGGGCAAGATTGGGCATTCAGGAGTGCCCACCATAGGTATCGTTTGGTCAGGGACACCCAAAGATGAAAACGACCACAACCGCAGCATTCCTTTTGACCTGCTGAATCCTTTGCTGGGAATGCCCTTTGAGTTCCACTGCCTGCAAAAAGAGTTAAGTTTCGTCGACAAGGTAAAGTTGTCGGCCTATCCCAATGTCCATATTCATGCAGCAGAAATTGGCAGTTTCGCAGACACAGCAGCACTGGTTTCTGACATGGATCTGGTTATCAGCGTAGATACTTCCGTCGCGCATCTGGCGGGGGCTATGGACAAAACCGTTTGGGTGCTGCTGCCTTTTGCGCCAGATTTCAGGTGGCTGCTGGAAAGGCAGGATAGCCCCTGGTATCCATCCGCCCGCTTGTACAGGCAACCCGCTATTAGCGCCTGGCCTGCTGTCATCAAGCAAGTCTGCGAGGAACTGCAAGCATTGACTCAAGGGTAAGCAGTCCATGCAGGCCAGCCGGTTATTACAGCAAGCCAAACAGCAAGCCTCCATAGGGAATTATTCCCAGGCTGAAGCCCTGCTCCTGCAAGCCATCGAGGTAGATAAAGCTGATCCTGAGCTTTATTATGAATTAGGCAATCTGCGCCTGGAGAGTGCCAACCCTTCGGGGGCTCTGGATGGCTTCCTGTCCGCACTCAAGCTGGCGCCCGGCCACCCGCAAATCCTGCTGCAACTGGGCAACACACAAATGGCGCTGGGGCAGCATCAAGACGGCGTAGATTATTTCCGGCAGTCTTTTGATGCCGAAGCCTCTCCTGCCTCTGCATACAACCTGGGCAACGCATTACGCGAACTGGGCAAGCCGCAGGAAGCCGAACAGTGGTACCGCACCGCGTTGCGGCTGACCCCGCGTGATGCCGACACCCACAACAACCTCGGTAATGTATTGCGCGAGCAGGGCCGCCTGGATGAAGCCATTGCCAGCTACCAGACCGCCCTGCAACTCAATCCGGGACTGCACCACGCCCTGGCCCATCTGGTACACCAGCGCCAGCATGTGTGCGACTGGGAGGGACTGGATTTACAAATCAGCCAGCTGCGCCAGATCGTGCGGGAACAGCCGCAAGCGCAGGTTTCCCCGTTTGCCTTCCTGTCCCTGCCCGGCACTACCGCTGCCGAGCAAAGGCTGTGTTCCGAAAACTGGAGTCGCAATCGTTTCGGGTCGCTGATGGCGCAGGCCGCGCGCGCGCCGCTGATCCATACCCGGGAAGCACCGCCCAAACTGCGTATCGGCTACCTGTCTGGCGATTTCCGCCTGCATCCGCTGGCTTTCCTGGCCACCGAACTGTTCGAGCTGCATGACCGCAGTCGTTTTGAAATTCACGCCTATTCGTATGCGCGAGATGACGGCACGCCCGCGCGAAAAAGGCTGGAGCGGGCTTTTGACGCCTTTCACGACATCCTGCCGCAGTCTTTGCAGCAAACCGCGCAGCAAATCCATGCCGATGGCATTCACATCCTGGTGGACCTCACCGGCTACACGCAAACCAGCCGCAGCGGCCTTATGGCGCTACGGCCCGCACCGGTACAGGTGAACTGGCTGGGCTTCCCCGGTACCATGGGTGCGCCGTTTGTGGATTATCTGATCGCTGATGAAGTGATTATTCCGCCGGAGCAGCGGCAGCACTATGCTGAAACCATTACCCCCCTGCCCGATTGCTACCAGCCCAACGATAGCCAGCGCCCGGTAGCAGCCACACCCACGCGCGCGGAATGCGGTTTGCCGGAGCAGGGTTTTGTCTTTTGTTGCTTCAACCAGACTTTCAAGATAACGCCGCAACTCTTTGAAATATGGATGTTATTTCTCAAAGAAAATGCCGGGAGTGTACTCTGGCTGCTGGAATGCAACCCGTGGGCAAAAGCCAATTTAAGCCGTGCCGCACAGCAAGCCGGGATTGCCCCGGAACGCCTGATATTTGCTCCGCGCGCGCCCATCGCACAGCATCTGGCGCGGCAGCAACTGGCCGACCTATTCCTCGACACCCTGCCCTACAACGCCCACACCACCACCAGCGATGCCCTGTGGGTGGGCCTGCCGGTGCTGACCTGTTGTGGCGACACCTTTGCTTCGCGGGTGGCTGCCAGCCTGTTGCAGGCGGCGGAATTGCCGCAACTGGTCACACACAGCCTGGATGAATACCGCGCAAAAGCGCTTGAGTTGGTGCGCCACCCGGAGCAACTCCAGGCCATACGCCAGCATCTGCAGCAAAAACGGGATCAGTTGGCTTTGTTTGATACGCCACGCTTTGCGCGCAACCTGGAAGCGGCCTACGAAAGCATGTGGAAAAACTACCTGGCAGGCTAGTCGCCGTGTGGGGCAAAGATTGCCGCGGCGACAATCAGCGTCCCGCCCAACCATTCGCGTAATGTCATCGCCTCGTTGGCCAGCCACCACGAGGACAGCGCAGCCACCACCAGTTCAAACAGGAAAATCACCGAAGCCCGCGTCACCAATGTATGGGTAATGCCATACTGCACCAGCAGCGTGGTCAGCATGAGGATGCCACCCAGCGCCGCCATCAGCAGCCATTGCTGCCCCGTGATATCGCTCATTGCCGGGGTCGGAATATGGCTGAAAGGCAGCACCAGCAAAGCCAGCACCACCACCCCGCCCCACACCGCAAATGACTTGGCGGCCAGGGTTAAATGCACGGCACGGCGCGTCAGCACATTGGTCAGGGCAAACCCCACCCCGGCCGACAGCGCCAGCCACTCTGCAAAATTCTGCGGTAAAGGCGGGCTGCCGGGCTGCCAGAGCATGATAAAAGCCCCCGTCAGCGAAATCGCTATTACCGCAATGCCGCGCCTGTCGGTGCGTTCATCCAGCAACAGGCGCGACAGCAGCAGCGTCCATAGCGGCGAGAGGTAAAACAGCAGCAATACCCGCATCACCTCGCCATCAATCACCGCCAGCACATAAGCCAGGTTGGTCCAGCCTGCCGCCAGTGCCAGCGGGATTACCGTCAGTGGTACGTGCCGCAAGTTTTTCCAGCCGCGCATGAATACAACCGCACCCAGCACCAGGGCAAAGAAATAGGTCGCCACGCTGGCTGCTGTGCCGGAAATACCGGCTTCTTCCAGCAAACGGTAGGGATACCAGATCAGGCCCCACACCGTGGCGCCAAACAGCAGGCCAAAGGTGGGCAGAAAACGGGGAGGATTTTGCATGGGCGCCACTTTAGCAGAAAGCGCCGCGCTTGAGCGGCCATGCCCCGGCGCGGTAGAATCGCGGCAATCTCGCGCTTTGCGCGTCCATTCCCCAGGAGAATCCCTTGCAACTTGTCTGTCTCGACCTCGAAGGCGTCTTAGTTCCCGAAATCTGGATTGAGTTTTCCAAGCGTACCAACATCCCCGAGCTTTCCCGCACCACGCGCGACGAGCCGGACTACGACAAGCTGATGACCTATCGCCTTAACCTGCTGAAACAGCACAAGCTGGGCCTGCCGGATATCCAGAAGGTGATTGCCGAAATGGGCCCGATGTTGGGTGCCAAAGACTTTCTTGATGCCCTGCGCCGCGATTTCCAGGTGATTATCCTGTCCGACACCTTCTACGAATTCGCCATGCCGCTGATGGCGCAGCTCGGCATGCCCGCGCTGTTCTGCCACAAGCTGGAGGCAGACGCCCATGGTTACCTGGTCAACTACCACCTGCGTATGCCCAACCAGAAGAAAGAAGCCGTGCAGCGCTTCAAGGAACTGAATTTCAAGGTGATCGCCGCGGGCGATTCCTACAACGACACCGCCATGCTGGGCGAGGCGCACGCAGGCATCCTGTTCCACCCGCCGCAGAATGTGATTGATGAATTCCCGCAGTTCCCGGTGACTTTGAACTACACAGAACTGCGTGCCGCCATAGACGCCGCCAGCGCACGGATATGAACCCGAACCTGGACAAGCTGCACCCCTACCCGTTCCAGAAACTGCGCGACCTGTTTGTCGGCATCACGCCCAACCCGGCGCTGAAACCGATCAATCTTTCCATCGGTGAACCCAAACACGCCACGCCGGAGCTGGTTAAAAACGCGCTGACCGCCAATCTGGCTGGCCTGGCCAGCTACCCCACCACATTGGGCTCCGCGGAACTGCGGCAGGCCATCAGCAACTGGATCAGCCGCCGTTACGGCATCCCCGCGCTGGATATTGAAAAGCAGATCGTGCCGGTGAATGGCAGCCGCGAGGCGTTGTTTGCCTTTGCCCAGGCGGTGATAGACCCCACACGCCCAAACCCGTTAGTGCTTAGCCCCAACCCCTTCTACCAGATCTACGAAGGCGCGGCATATTTGGCAGGCGCGGAGCCCTATTACCTGAACACGCTGCCGGAAAACGGCTTCAGGATAGATTTCAGCGCCGTGCCGGAATCCGTATGGAACCGCGTGCAACTACTCTACGTCTGCTCGCCCGGCAACCCCACCGGCAAGGTGATGAGCCTGGAAGACTGGCGCGAAGTTTTTGCTCTGGCCGACAAATACGGCTTTGTGGTCGCCAGCGACGAATGTTATTCGGAGATTTACTTCGAAGAAGGTAACGCCCCGCTCGGCGCGTTGCAAGCCGCCTACCAACTGAGGCGCGGATTTGAGCGCCTGGTGATGTTCAGTTCACTGTCCAAGCGCTCCAACGTGCCGGGGATGCGCTCAGGCTTTGTTGCAGGTGATGCCAAAATCCTGGAAAAATTCCTGCTCTACCGCACCTACCACGGCTGCGCCATGAACCCCGCCGTACAGGCTGCCAGTGCCGCTGCGTGGAACGACGAAGGCCATGTGGTGGAAAACCGCCGCCTGTATGTGGAGAAATTCCGTGCCGTCACCCCACTGCTGCAAAAGGTGATGCAGGTGGAAGTGCCGGATGCCGCCTTCTACCTGTGGGGGCGGGTGCAGGGCGCGGATACCGAATTCGCCCGCGAGCTGTATAAGCAGGCCAATATCACCGTGCTACCGGGTAGCTATCTGGCGCGTGAAGCGCATGGCGTGAATCCGGGTGCGGGGTTTGTGCGGATTGCGCTAGTGGCCTCGCTGGAGGAGTGTTTGGAGGCAGCAGAAAGGATGTTACTATAGTCTGCAACCAACTATCGCATACGCCATGGCTAGGGCGTTTCAAATGGACAATTCAAAGCTTGAAACCATCGAAGTGTTCCCATGGAATCCTAATTTCGAAACCGGTATAGCCAAAATTGATGCCCAGCACCAACAATTGGTGCATTTATTGAACCGACTTGCGGCACATCTTGCACAGGAGTCCGAATCTATTGTTCTTGAAAAGGTTTTTTCCGAGCTTGCAGCTTATGCTGACTTCCACTTTCAAGAAGAAGAAAAAATCTGGGAAGAACATTTGGGCGAGGATGAGTGGTTTATAGGGCATAGCCTTACACACGAAAAGTTCCTGGAACGTGTGAACGTATTAAAGCTACAAGAGAAAAGTAGCCAACCACATGCAACTGTAGATGAGCTTATTAAGTTCCTCACCCACTGGTTGGCTTTCCATATTCTTGACAATGACATGAGGATGGCAAAAGCAATTATCGCTCTAAAATCCGGTGCCAACCTTGAGCAGGCAAAAGAGCTTGCAATCATTGAAATGAGCGGGATTATGAGAGTGTTTACCGCTTCCGTGCTTGCCATGTATGACAAGCTTACGTCTCGCACGATTGAGCTTGTAAGGGAAAGGGAGCATCGCATCCGGATGGAAAAGGAGTTGCTGGAGCTATCCGAGCGAGTCAAGGAAAGTGAAAAGCGCGAAATCTATGTTTCAATTCTGAATGCTTCCCACCACATCCTTAATAACCTTTTAAATCAGTTACTTCTGTTTAAAATGGAAGCTGAAAAAAGTGTCGATTTCGATAAAAAAGTTCTCAAACAATTCAATGAGGCCTTTAGTGAAGCCTACAACCATGTCAACAACCTGGCGAATGTTTCCGAGTTAAGCTCGAAGAACATAAAAAAATCAATAGACCCGAGCAATTAGTGCAGTCATGACTAATCGCTGATTAGGACTCTAACCCCACGATTTCCGTCACTGCCATCCCACCGATATCCCGCAGCTTTTCATAGCGCGGCGAACTTAAGTCCACCAGTTCCGACAGCCGTGAATACGAAGCGTTGACGAACACTTCACGCCCTTCGGCATCTTGCCGCTTGATGCCAAATTTGACGTGTTGGCGTTCTTCCAGCGTGAGTTTACCGAGCAGGTTCTTGCTGGCCCAGATCGAGCCGTAACGGGCGAAATCCGAGAGCCGCGCGGCGTGGTTGATGGTGTCGCCCAGCACGGTGAATTCCACCTTGGTTTCGATGTGGAACACGCCCAGCCATTCCTGCCCTTCGTTGAGGCCGGTGTTCAGGTACAGCTCGTTGAGCCAGTTCTTGCGGATTTGCCATTCCTTGCTGATCTTGCGCATGGCTTCGCGCATTTCGTGGGCGCAGTGCAGCGCGTTGAGGATGTAGTGGCAATCCGGTTGCGGGAAGAAGTAATACACCATGCCATCGCCCACATGCTTGCCGTGGGTGCCGTAATACTTGCGGAAGATGGGGTCCATGGTGGCCCATATCTGGTTGATGAGCTCGAAATACTCCTCCGGCGGCAGCTCTGAGCAGATGCGCACGGAGTTTTGCAGGTCGGCCACCATCACCGCCACGTCGGTCAGCACGGGCAGGCGTTTCTTGAGCAGGTTGCGGATGACTTCGTCGCGCCGTTCCAGCAAGCCCAGCAGTCCATCGTGACCGGCTTGTTCCTGCGCATACACCACCAGGATGCCTTCGCGGAAATAAGAGGCATAGACGCGATAATGTTCGGCCTTGCCGCCCTTACCCTTCAACTCCAGCGGAAAATCGGCCAGAGGGCCGGAATTGCCCGCCGACAAGCCGGGCAGAACATTCCCCAGCGCCGCATTACCCAGAACAACCGCCACGCGGTCGCGGCCGATGGCTTGATGCAGATGGGTGAAAGCCTCGCGGTTTGCAGTGTGCATACCATAGTCACCGCGCGACAGGTAATCCACCACGCCGCGCTGCTGGATGTCGGAAGGCAGTTTGTCGAAGTTGCCCAGCAGGCCGCTATGCGCTTCTTCGTTATACCAGGTCAGCTCCATGTTGTAGTTGACCATGTAGGCCGGGTACGGCACGCGGTCTATTGTCAGGCGCAGCGGGCCGGTGGCGGATGCCTGCCGTGGTTCCGTTGTTGCGCTGCCGGCAGGTTGGGTGGGCTGAACTGGGGCTTCTGTCGTGGTTTGCATGGTGGCTCCTGTTTCGTTGAGCATGCGGACAATTTCCGGCATGGGTACGCCGGACTTCTTGAGTGTCTTGATACGTTCAATGCGGTTCAGGGTGTCGTCAGGGAAATAACCGATCTGCCGGGCGCGGGTGTTGGCCTCGCTGCCGGGGCTGCCCACCACGGGGCGCGGCAACAGCCCAAGGGCAATATAGTTGTTGAGTGTGGCACGTGAAATACCCGAGGACTCGATGATTTCCAGACTGGTCAGCATATTGTTTTGAACTGTCTAACTAAATTGGACAGTTCAAATAATGGACTCACAGACTGTCCAAGTCAAGCGGGATTTCAGGATGAGGTTAACTATTTATCTTGCTGTTGTGAAAATGAAACAGCTTGATTCTAGGCGCTTATGAATTGTCTAACCAATGAACTTATACTGTCCAATAGCCGGGGATCAAGACAGTCCATTTCTGCCGTGTCATCCATACCGCGCAGCCAGGTCATTTGCCGCTTGGCCAACTGGCGCGTTGCAGCAATACCCTTCTCCCGCAGTGTGGGCAGGTCGCATTCACCCTGCAAATGCGCCCAGGCCTGGCGGTAGCCTACGCAGCGCATGGATGGCATGCCGGGGTGGAGTTCGGGGTACTTCGCCTGTAGCGCCCTTACCTCGTCCAGCAGGCCGTCGGCCAGCATGGCGTCGAAGCGCTGCGCGATGCGCTGGTGCAGCACGGCCCTGTCCGAAGGCAATAAAGCAACCTTGAGCAGGCGGTAAGGCAATGCCTCGGCATCCTGCTCCACCAGCAGTGCGGACATGGGTTTGCCTGTGAGGCGCCAGATTTCCAGCGCTCGCTCGATGCGCTGGGCATCGTTGGGCTGCAAGCGGGCTGCCGTGACTGGGTCAATTTCTGCCAGCTCGGCATGCAAAGCAGGCCAGCCTTCTTTAGCAGCCCTGGCATCAAGTTCGGCACGCAGTTCGGGATTGGCTTCCGGCAGGTCGTTCAGTCCGTGCTGCAAGGCGTTGAAATACAGCATGGTGCCACCAACCAGCAACGGGATATTGCCGCGTGCCGTGATTTCACCCATCAGCCGCAGCGCATCATCGCGGAACTGCGCAGCCGAATACGCCTGCGTGGGCGGGATCATGTCCACCAAGTGGTGCGGCGCTTTGGCCAGGGTAGCGGCATCCGGCTTGGCGGTGCCCACGTTCATATCGCAATAGACCAGCGCGGAATCCACGCTGATAAGTTCCAGCGGCAGGTGCTGCACAAGTTCCACGGCCAGCCCGGTCTTGCCGCTGGCGGTTGGACCCATCAGGAATATGGCGGGAGGGAGTTGCATGCTAGAAAATCTGGTCGCGGGTTTCATGCATGCAAAACACGGCCAACAGGCTCACAGCCGCAGCAACAGACACATAAGCCCCCACCCAGGACAAACCACCGGCATTCACCAGCTTCTGCGCAATATAGGGAGCAAATGAAGCCCCCAGTATGCCGCCCAGGTGATATGAAGTCCCAGCACCGGTATAGCGTACCCGTGCAGGAAATAGTTCTGGCAGTAACGCCCCCATGGGGGCGAAGGTTGCCCCCATGAGGAACAATTCTAGGGACAGGAAGGCCGTGATTTGCAGGCTGGAGCCACTTTCCAGCATGGGTTGTAGCAGGAAACCGGATAACAAGGCCAGGAACCCCGCCAGCAGTAACACCGGGCGGCGGCCATAGCGGTCGCCTGCCCAGGCGGCCAGCGGTGTGGCGGCCGCCATGAACAGCACAGCGATGCAGAGCATGCCCAAGAATTGCGGGCGTGGAATATTCAGGGCGGTGGTGCCATAACTCAGGGAAAACACCGTGGTGATGTAAAACAAGGCGTAGCACACCGCCATGGCCAGCGCGCCCAGTACCAGTGGTTTTCCATGCTGGCTTAACAATTCAACCAGCGGCAGACGTGCGGTTTGTTTGTGCTGCAAGGCCTGGGCAAAAATCGGGGTTTCCGCCAGTTTCAGGCGCACGTAAAGCCCCACGGCCACCAGCACCGCACTGGCAACAAAAGGTATGCGCCAGCCCCAGGCGCGGAAATTGGTATCACTGAGGAAATGCGCCATCAGCAGGAAACTGCCGGTAGCCAGCAGGAACCCGGCGGGTGGCCCCAACTGCGGGAACATGCCGAACCAGCCGCGCTTGCCCTTGGGCGCATTTTCGGTGGCCAATAGTGCAGCCCCGCCCCACTCACCGCCCAGGCCAATGCCCTGGCCAAAGCGCAACAGGCAAAGTAGTGCCGGGGCTGTCCAGCCTATGCTGTCGTAACCCGGCAGCAGTCCGATCAGCATGGTGGAAAGCCCCATGACCAGCAAGGAGGCCACCAAGGTGGCCTTGCGCCCCACGCGGTCGCCAAAGTGGCCAAACAGCGCAGCACCCAGCGGACGCGCCAGAAAAGCCACGCCAAAAGTCAGGAAGGCATTGAGAGATTGTGCTGCGGGATCACTTTGCGGGAAGAACACCGGGCCGATCACAAGGGCCACAGCCATGCCGTAGATGTAGAAATCGTAGAACTCGATGGCCGTACCAACAAAGCTGGCCAGCGCAATGCGCCGGAGGGAACCGGCGGCAAGACTCACAGCCAGCGCCTGACAGCAACCTTGTATTTGAGGTATTTGGTTCCGAACTTAAGCAACAGGTAGCGCTCTTCCCGGAAAATCACGCCAAATAGCATGATGGTCAACAGAATCGGGGAAAGCACCACGGGCCACAGGGTGTTCAAAAACAGGGCCAGCCCAAGATAGAGCAGGGTCATTGCCAAGTACAGCGGATTGCGCGAGAAGCGGAAAGGCCCGCTTATTACCAGTGCTCCCGTTGGCTTGTAGGGGTTGGCGGTTGTTTCCGCCCCGCGCAGGGTATTGAAGGCCCACAAGGCGACAAAAGCACCCAAGCCCAAAACCACATAGCCTGGTATTTCCAGGCTAATGGCAGCAAGGCGCATAGGCGCCAGCATGTGCAGCAGCCAGGCAGCACCAAACATGGCAGCATAAATCAAAGGGGGCGGTGCAAGTACACCGGGGATATCTCTTTTTTTAATGAGATCTGCAGTAGTCTTAGCCAAATTTATAGTGCTTTCTTAGTGGTTGTTTGACTTCCCATGTGCAGGACATGCCTTCGGGAAAGGTTACCAGATCACCCTTGCCAAAAGAAACCGGCTCACCGCCATCCGGGGTCACCGTTACCTGACCTTCCAGCACATAGGCGGTTTCCTTGTCGCCATAGGTCCAGGGAAACTTTGACACTTCCTTGCTCCAGGTCGGCCAACCGGAAACACCCAGTTTGCTTAATGTAGCAGGGTCGGGGTTATGTTCCACAGTAATTTTGCTCATGATGCGCTCCAGACTAATTCAGCAACACGGCTGCCTTCTGGGCTATACCGCGCCGCTTGAGGTTGCCAAGCAAAGTTTGATCGGAGGATTCACTAATTACCTTGAGAAGGTATTTAATGTTCTTGTCTATCGACTCCATATAATAATTGATTTCCACACCGAACCAATCCTTGAAATGCGGCGTCAGGTATTGGTAAAAACTCCCTAGGGACTTATCCAGCTTGTTCCGGGTCATGGCATAAAACTCGTGAGTGCGCCGCAATAAATCATGCGCATTCTCAAAGCCGCCAATCTCTGCTTCCTTGAATTCAGTGTAGAGGAATAGCAGCTTTTCCAGATAGGCGCGGTCGGCCATCTGCCCCACCAAGTCTGCCGTACCTACAATGCACGCCAGATCGCGTGCACGCTCGGATGAGAATGATATATCTGAAAAGGAAATGGCCGGATTGGTGCAAAGGATGGCAGTTTCCATATCCGGCACCCACTCTGGATGCCATGACTTTTGCGTCATGTAGTCCCGCATGAACTCTATACCACGGCTGACATGAGTTTTGGTGTATACGGCCCCTGTCCCACCTTTTTCATCAGAAGTCTGCGCATAACCGATGTCGTGGGCCAATGCACTGACGCCTACCAGGGTAATTTCCTCATCCTGCACAGTACCCCCGGCAATGTGGAAACCGTGCAAGAGGCGCAAGGCACACATATACACATCCAAGGTATGGCGCAGGTCGTGGTACGGTGTTTTGATGGGCTGATAACCTTCATAATCGCCATAAAACACGTCTATCATGTTGGTAAAAACCTGCTGCAACCGGCCGAAATCATAATTAGGGCTGATTTTGCGCACGATGGCGATCGTATTCGCCCAGACGTGGTCAGGGTGGTCGTTATCAAACAAATAATGCAATCGCGATAATTCTCTTGGAGAAACTCGGCCATCCATTCTTGTTTGCCCCCTGAATCAATATATATTTCAGATAGTTAATTAG
>WBZT01001214.1_pt1 | contig 17955 bp, 16 predicted proteins | sample 5204241 | NCBI WGS metagenome assembly WBZT01 (sample SAMN12344358, study PRJNA552823) | activated sludge metagenome | biome: Activated sludge suspended growth; feature: Nitrification reactor; material: Wastewater; isolation source: activated sludge from nitrification reactor of wastewater...
GTGGGTCAGGTTGGGGAAGAACCCCAGCCGTACGGTCTTGATCTCCTGGCTGGCCGGGCTGCCGGACGCGGCTGCTTCCTGCGGCTCGTCGGATGAGCACGCCGCCAGCGAGCCCACCACGGCGACCGCCGCTGCCACTCCAACCAGCCTGCGTCGCAGACTTGCCATTACTGCCTCCAAATATGTGGTTTGTCGAGTTACTAACTAGGAAACAGTAACACGGTCTTTCCGACGCACTTACTAGGGATATAGCGGAGTGTCGGCGTCCACTACCGTGTGGCGCATGCCGCCGCAGTCCTGGATCCCGCGCTGGTTCGGCGTGCTCGGATCACCGATCGAAGGCAAGGTCCTGATCGGGCCCAACTGGTTCGCCTCGGTGATGGGCACCGCCATCGTGGCCTCGGCTGGCGCCACGCTTCCGGTGCATGTGCCCGGTGTCATCACCACCGCGGCCTGGGCGATCTCCGTGATCCTGCTGCTGGCACTGCTGGTGTTCATGCCGTGGAACTGGGTGCGCCATCCCGACAACCTGCGCAACCTCGCCGACGACCCGATCGCGATCCAGTTCTTCGGTGCCCCGCCGATGGCGCTGATGGCCGTCGCGGCGGCCACGATGCTCGTCGGGCAGCAGTACATCGGGCAGAGTCTCGCGGTCGGCACCGCATGGGTGCTGTGGACGGTGGGGACCGCGCTGGGGTTCGTCACCGCCGTCGCGGTGCCCTTCCGGCTGTTCACCGCACTCGAGGTGCGTCACGACGGTGCGTTCGGCGGATGGCTGATGCCCGTGGTGCCACCCATGGTGTCCGCGGCGGTGGGTGCGCTGCTCATCCCCTTCACGCCGGAGGGCGAGGCACGCCAGACCATGCTGTTCGGCTGCTACGCCTTGTTCGGGATGAGCCTCATGGCCTCGGTGGTCATCATCACGCTGATCTGGAGCCGGCTGGCGCACTTCGGGACGTCGGGTTCGGCCAGGGTGCCGACGCTGTGGATGGTGCTCGGCCCGGTGGGGCAGTCGATCACCGCGGCGGGCGCCCTGGGAACCGCGGCACTGGACGCGGTGCCGCCGCCGCTGTCGACCGCACTCGATGCCTTCGCCGTCGTCTTCGGTGTCCCGATGTGGGGTTTCATGCTCCTGTGGCTACCACTGGCCGCCGCACTGACCCTGCGCGCACACAACCGCAATATGGGCTTCGCGCTGACCTGGTGGTCCTTCACGTTCCCCGTAGGCACTTGTGTCATGGGGACCAGCCAGCTCGCGCGGCACACCGGTCTCACGCTGTTGACCGTGGTGGCCGTCGCGCTCTACATCCTGCTGCTCCTGGCCTGGGTGACCGTAGCGGTCCGGACGTACCGGCAGTCTGTGTCGGGGGCCTTGCTCACACCACCACCGGTGAGCCCCCATGCGGTCGCGCAGAAAGGCTGAGGCCGCCGCCTAGACTTGGCGCATGGCGAATCTGCCCCGTCCCGTCCTCGTCGTTGATTTCGGCGCCCAGTACGCACAACTGATCGCGCGCCGCGTCCGCGAGGCGCACTTGTACTCCGAAGTTGTCCCGCACACCTGGAGTGCAGAGCAGATCCTCGCCAAAGAGCCGCTCGCGATCATCCTGTCCGGGGGGCCGTCGAGTGTGTACGTCGATGACGCGCCGGCCTTCGACGAGGCGCTTCTGCAGGCCGACGTGCCGGTTTTCGGGATCTGCTACGGCTTCCAGGTGATGGCCGCGGGGCTCGGCGGACGGGTGGACAAGACGGGGTTGCGCGAATACGGGCGGACCTCGCTGTCGGCCACGGAATCCGTGCTCTTCGCGGGGCAGCCCGGGCAGCAGTCGGTGTGGATGTCCCACGGGGATGCGGTGGTCGAGGCGCCGGCGGACTGCGATGTCGTGGCGACCACAGAGGCCACCCCGGTCGCGGCGTTCGTACACCGGACCCGTCCGCTCGCCGGCGTACAGTTCCACCCCGAGGTCGCCCACACCGACCACGGTCAGGCCATCTTGCAGCGTTTCCTGTACGACATCGCCGGGCTGACCCCGAACTGGTCGACCGAAGGGGTCATCGACGCGCAGATCGCAGGTGTTTCCGCGCAGATCGGCGAGGGCCGCGCCATCTGCGGCCTGTCCGGCGGGGTGGATTCGGCGGTGGCGGCGGCGCTGGTGCAACGCGCCATCGGGGACCGGCTCACGTGTGTCTTCGTGGACCACGGCCTCCTCCGGCAGGGAGAGGTCGAGCAGGTCGAGCGCGATTTCGTCGCTGCCACCGGCGCGCGACTGGTGGTCGTGGACGCCCGCCAGCGGTTCCTCGATGCGTTGGCGGGGGTGACCGACCCCGAGGAGAAGCGCAAGATCATCGGGCGGGAGTTCATCCGGGTCTTCGAGGTGGCCGCCGCCGAGGTCGTCGCCGAGGGTGGCGACGATGTGCGGTTCCTCGTGCAGGGCACGCTCTACCCCGATGTGGTGGAGTCCGGCGGGGGCACGGGCACGGCGAACATCAAGAGCCACCACAACGTCGGCGGGCTGCCCGAGGACCTCGAGTTCGAACTCGTGGAGCCCCTGCGGGACTTGTTCAAGGACGAGGTCCGGGCGGTCGGGACCGCGCTCGGGCTACCCGAGGACATGGTGTGGCGTCACCCGTTCCCCGGGCCCGGCCTGGCCATCCGGATCGTGGGGGAGGTCACCGAGGAGAACCTGGAGACACTGCGTCGTGCCGACGCCATCGCCCGCGCCGAGCTCAGCGTCGCCGGACTGGACCGCTCGGTGTGGCAGTTCCCGGTGGTCCTTCTCGCGGGTGTGCGCAGTGTCGGGGTGCAGGGGGACGGGCGCACCTATGGACATCCGGTGGTGCTGCGGCCGGTGAGCAGCGAAGACGCGATGACCGCCGATTGGTCCCGTGTGCCGCACGAGGTGATCGCCACGATCTCCACGCGGATCACCAACGAGGTGGCCGCGGTCAACCGCGTGGTGCTGGACGTGACCAGCAAGCCGCCGGGCACGATCGAGTGGGAGTGACGCGCACACACAAAGGTGGCACCTGAGCGCCTTGGGCGCCATCTTTGTGCGTGCAGAATCGGTTCAAAACACCCTAAATGGGGCGCCGAGTCCACGCAAAGATGGCTGATTCACGCAGTGTGGTTCGCCAAATGCCACCTTTCTGCGTGGGAGCCGTCCGACCTCTCGTCGCCATCCGGAATGCGGCGACTCGAGCCCGTTGAGCGCACACCGTCGTGACCGTTTCGTGACCGACACCCCGCGCGACATGCCCGACTGCCCCGGATGCCCCTGGCAGGGTGCCACGGGTGCGACGCATCCTTCCCCTGCTGTCGGCGATCGCGGTGGCCCTGGCCGCCGTGGTGAGCCCGGTGGCCGCCGCGAAACAGACCACCACCGTCCTGCCGCCTGAGAGGCCCTACCCGGCGGTGCTCGACGCGCCCATCGAGTACGAAGGGATGACCACCTGCGACCCGGTGGCGCGGCCGGGCGCGATGATGCTGCGTCAGCTCCTCCTCGACACCTACGGCAAGGCGGTCATCGGCATCACGCGCGCGTGCGACCAGGACTCGATCTCCGAGCACAAAGAAGGCCGCGCGGTCGACTGGATGGTGGATTTCCGCAACCCGGCGGAGAAGGCCGAGGCGCAGGCGTTCGTGGACTGGGTGACGGCGCCCGGTCCGGACGGGACGCCCGCAGCCAACGCCCGTCGGCTGGGGATCATGTACATCGGCTGGGGTGACGAGATGTGGCGGGCCTACGACCCGGCCCGTGGTTGGACGGAGTTGAAGGGCTGCTACTCGCTGCAAGGGTCGGGTAACGACACCTTCTGCCACCGCGATCACGTGCATTTCTCCATGACGTGGGACGGGGCCGCCGGACGCACGTCGTACTGGGACGGCACCCCGGTGCTGGACACGGCATGCCCTGTGACCCGGGCGAGTGGGAGCGCCCGTACGCTCCAGCCGTCGGCCGCGTTCGTGCCGGTCAAACCCGTGCGGGTCTTCGATTCGCGCAGCAAGGGCAAGAACGGGTGCTACCTCCAGCAGCGCCGCTGGTCCGGAGATGATCGCAGCACCCCGATCACGGTCGTGGGGAAGAAGGGCGTGCCGAAGACGGGTGTGCAGGCGGTAGCGGTCCGTGTCACGGCCTATGCCTCCAACGCCCCGGGCTGGCTCTCGGGGTCCGGGGCCCCTGGCGCGAACGGTCCGCGGCTGGTGTCTCTGGGAATGGAGGGTGCCAGCGCCGCGACCGCGATCGTGCCCGTCTCCGACACTGGCCGGATCTGGTTGGCGACAGTGGCGGGCCACGCGCGCGTAGCCGTCGATGTACTCGGGTACTTCGCGCGCTCCAGCAGTGCTGCGGCAGGTGCCAAAACGGGTACCTGGCGTCCCGTTCCCAGCAACGTCGTCGCGACCACCGACCTGCCGGCTTCCGGTGCCGCCGAGGTGCGACTGCCGGACGCCCCCAAGGGGCTGACCGGAGCTGTGCTGACGCTGAACACCACCGGCACCGCAGCGGGTCATGTGCGCGTCACGCCGCCGGGTTCGACGACGAAGGCGGATGCAGTGGACGTCGTGAAGGGCACCCGGTCCGCGACGGTCTTCGCCGCGAGCAGTGACGGTCGCGTAACACTCACCAACACTGCTGCCGCCCCGACCAGGGTCAGCCTCACGCTGGGGGGCTGGATCACGGCGCCGCAGGAGGGTGCGGGCCGCCTGAAGCCCGCCTCCGTCGACCTCGGCACGGTGAAGGCCGGGAAGGCGCAGACCCTCACCGGCAAGGTGCCCGCCGGCGCCAAGGCGGTCCTGTTGGCTGTGACCACCAAGGGCGCCAAGAAGGCCGGCGGCGTGACGATCTGGGGTGCCGGACAGCAGCCGTCGGCGCGCAGTGTGGACGTGCGTGCCAAGCGCTCCTCCACCGACCTCGTCCTCGTCACAGTCGGTGAGGACCGGGCGTTGAAGCTCGCCGGGGACGCGCCGAAGGCCACCGTGTCGTTGCGGATGGTGGGGGTCATCCGCGCGTCATGACCCCGGCCTAGACTCGGGGGCAGTGGACGACCTTCTTACTGATCTCAACCCCCAGCAGGCCGAGGCCGTGACCCATCGCGGCAGCCCGATCCTTGTCGTGGCCGGTGCCGGTTCGGGGAAGACACGCGTGCTCACCCGCCGGATCGCGCACCTGCTGGCGACCAACCAGGCGGTGCCTTCGGAGATCCTGGCCATCACCTTCACCAACAAGGCCGCGGCCGAGATGAAGGAGCGGGTGACGGCGCTCGTCGGCCCCGTGGGCCAGCGGATGTGGGTGTCCACGTTCCACAGCGCCTGCGTGCGGATCCTCCGCCGTCAGGGCCACCATCTCGGCTACCCGAGTTCCTTCTCCATCTACGACACCGACGACAGTCGCCGGTTGCTCACCACGATCGGCAAGGACCTCGACCTCGACCCCCGCAAGTACCGGCCGCGCGGACTGCAGCACCAGATCTCCGGACTGAAGAACGAACTCATCGACCACGAGGCCTTCGCCGCGACCGTGGAGACCGAGTCCCAGCAGGTGCTCGCCGATGTGTACCGCATGTACAACGATCGCCTGCAGCGCGCCGGGGCGATGGACTTCGACGACCTCATCGGGAATTCGGTCGCGGTCCTCACACTGTTCGACGAGGTGGCCGCGTACTACCACCGGATGTTCGGGCACGTGCTCATCGACGAGTACCAGGACACCAACCGCGCCCAGTACGAACTGGTGAGGCGACTGGTGGGCGACGGCGCGGAGGGCCTGGATCCCGCAGAACTGTGCGTGGTCGGGGACTCCGACCAGTCCATCTACGCCTTCCGCGGCGCTGACGTGCGCAACATCGAGGAGTTCGAGAAGGACTTCCCGGGTGCCGAGGTCGTCCTGCTTGAGCAGAACTACCGGTCCACCCAGACGATCCTGTCCGCGGCCAACGCGCTCATCGCCCACAACACCGGGCGCCGCGAGAAGCGCCTGTGGACCGACGCCGGGGACGGGGAGCTCATCACCGGATACGTCGCGGACGACGACCGGGATGAGGCGGCCTTCGTGGTCAACGAGATCCGCTCGCTGACCTCGGGTGGCCTCGACGCCGGGGAGATCGCGGTCTTCTACCGCACGCATGCCCAGTCCCGACCCCTTGAGGAAGTGCTGCTGCGGTCGGGCCTGCGCTACCGCATCGTCGGCAACGTGCGCTTCTACGAGCGCAAGGAGGTCCGGGACGCGCTGGCCTACCTGCGAGTGGTCGCCAACCCCACCGACGACGTGGCGTTGCAGCGGATCCTCAATGTGCCCAAACGTGGCCTCGGTGACCGCACCGTGGAGCAGGTCGCGGCCTTCGCCGCGCGTGAGCAGATCAGTTTCGAGGCCGCGCTGCGGCGGGCCCCAGAAACCGGGATCGGTCCACGCGCGGAGACCCGGATCGGGGGGTTCCTCGCCCTGCTCGACGAGTTGCGGGTCCTGCTGGACTCCGGGGCGGATCCCGAAGAGATGGTCGAGGCCGTGCTGGACCAGTCGGGTCTGGTGGCCGAACTGCAGGCCTCGAACGATCCGCAGGACGAGTCGCGGTTGGAGAACCTCGCCGAACTCGCCTCGGTGGCCCGCGAGTTCCTCAACGACAACGCGGACGGCACCTTGGCCGACTTCCTGGAGCGGGTCGCGCTGGTCGCAGAAGCCGACGACCTGCCTGAGCACGACGGGGGACTGGTGACCCTGATGACGCTGCACACGGCCAAGGGTCTGGAGTTCGATGCGGTCTTCCTCACCGGACTGGAGGAAGCGGTCTTCCCGCACGCCCGGTCGCTGGACGACCCGGTGGAACTGCAGGAGGAGCGCCGCCTGGCCTACGTCGGGGTGACCCGTGCCCGCAAGCGTCTGTATCTGAGCCGAGCGGCGATGCGTCTGCAGTTCGGCACACCGCAGAGCAACCCGCCGAGCCGCTTCTTGGAGGAACTGCCGGCCTCGTTGATCGACTGGAAGCGCACCGGGCGGGACCTGTCCCGCCGGCCGAGCGCCGGCGGCCGCGGCGGTGCTCCTGCCCTGGCTCAGGCCGCCGGCACGATGCGCAAGGCGGCCGGCCCGATCGTTGCGCTGAGCGCCGGGGACAACGTCCTGCACCCCAAGTTCGGCCTCGGCACCGTCGTGTCGACCGCAGGTGCCGACGACAAGGCGGAGGCACACATCGACTTCGGCAGTGAGGGTGTCAAACGGCTGCTGCTCAGGTATGCGCCGGTGGAGAAGTTGTAGGTTCGAAGTTGAGGCCGAAGGAGCTGTCATGACCGACAACGAAGACATCAAGGCCAAGATGCGCGAAGCGCTGGACCGCAAGAAGGCCCACGATCCCGGCGTTGAGCACGAGGATCACCACAAGGGCGGCGGCCCGAAGAACCAGGGTCCGTCCGACGGGGGCAGTGGCGGGCCGGGTTTCCGACGCAAGACGGGCTGAATCCACCGCGGGAAAGTGGCGGCGGGGTGTCCCTGTCGCCCACTTTATGAGTTCGCATCGCGCCGTAATCGGACAAAACCGCGCATTTCGCCTCGCAAAGATGGCAGTTTCGTGAATCCACGTTCTGGGGGCGCTAGTTTTTGTGAGGCGCGGGTGACCGGGCACACACTCGAGTGGGTGAGGTCACGGGCGTTTTAGTGGTTTTGTCTGTTTAATCCCGATTAGGTCCGCTGTGCTGCGAGCACAACGTGACCATGAAGAAGACACTCATCCCCGTCCTGGGTGCAGGAGTCGCCGCCGGGCTCATGGTCCCCGCAGTCGCCACCCCCGCCCACGCTGACTCCGATCGGCAGTCCGTGGCCAGTGCGGCGACCTTCACCAAGCTCCCGACCCGCAACTACAAGCTGTCCGCCAAGTTCGGTCAGCGTGGCCGTCTGTGGTCGTCGGGTCGCCACACCGGCCTTGACTTCTCGGCTCCCCGCGGCACGCGGGTCAACGCAGTGGCTGAGGGCAAGGTCGTGTTCTCCGGCTGGGCCGGCGCGTACGGCAAGGCCGTGATCATCAAGCACACGAACGGCAAGCGCAGCCTCTACGGCCACCTCGCCAAGACCCTCGTGAAGAAGGGCAAGAAGGTCAAGCCGGGCCAGAAGATCGGCAAGGTCGGCAGTACCGGCAACTCCACCGGTCCCCACCTGCACTTCGAAGTCCGTTCCAAGAACGGCAAGCACCTAGACCCTCGCCCGCACCTGCGGGGCGAGTGACGGTAGGTGCCGAAATGAAACCACGCATCGCAGACGTCATCCAGGGCGGCAGCGTCGCCGTTGTCGCGGGGGCGCTGGTGCTCGGAGCGGTCTCCAGCAGCCAGGGTGCCACCCTCGCTCTCGGCGACGAACCGGCCGAACCCGTCGCTCAGGAGCAGGTGACTCCCCCGACCCTCGACCCGGAACTGCTGGGGCAGGCCGCGCGTAAGGCCAAGCAGATCGAGATCCAGCGCGAGAAGCGGGCACGGGAACGTGCGCAACGCTCCAGCGGGGACATGTTCACGCCCACCCGCAACTACCGCAACACTGCGTTCTTCGGCCAGGCCGGCGGTAGCTGGTCGTCGGGGTACCACACGGGTCTCGACTTCGCCGCCGCCACCGGCACGCCGGTCTTCTCAGCACTGGCCGGCAAGGTGGTCGAGGCAGGCTGGGGTGGCGCCTATGGCAACCACATCATCGTGCGTCACGACAACGGTGTCGAGACGCTCTACGCGCACCTCAACAGCACGGCGGTCGCCAAGGGCGACCGGGTGCTGCGAGGTCAGCGGATCGGAGCCGTGGGGAGCACTGGCAACTCCAGTGGCCCCCACCTGCACTTCGAAGTGATCAAGAACGGCGAACAGCGCGACCCGGCCGACTTCCTCTGAGCCATCGACCCCGCTGGTGGCGCCGCCCTGGTGAGAGTTGGTGCAATTGGTGAGAGTTGGTGCACTTGGTGAGAGTTGGTGCACTTGGTGAGACTTCGACGGCCGTATTCGACTCACGCGGATGCCGATCTCTCACGCGGATGCCGATCTCTCACGCGGATGCCGATCTCTCACGCGGATGCCGATCTCTCACGCGGATGCCCAGCGAGCGACCGGATCAGTCCCCGAGGCTGGTGGCCGCGCGCCGACGGGCCGCCGGCTGCTCAACAGGTTCGCTGATCCGGGCGGTGGAACTGCCGATCGACGTCGTTCCGCGCACCAGGGTCGAACCGTCCGGATCGAGCTGCGACAGCGTCGTGCAGATCTCGTGCACCACGCGGCCGTCGACGGGGAAGGACATGTGACCGACCCCGCGCACGAACACGTTGCGCGCGTTGAGGTCCGGATGCACGATCCGTGCGTTGCGTTTGGGGATGATCATCTGGTCGAGGTCGGACCAGATCGCGACCATGCGCGTCTTGCAGCCGGGGGCAGGAGCGTCGAGTTCCTTGACGATCGGGCTGTCGGGTCGCATCTGCTTCACCACGGAGTGCGGGACCAGGTATGCGGGCATCGTCCCGGCGTGCGGGGATCCCAGCGTGACCAGGGTGTGCACGCGCTTGTCGCCGCCGAGGCACTGCACGTAGTAGCGCGCCACGACCCCACCCATGGAATGCCCGATGACGTGGACCCGCTCGTAGCCGGTCTCCCGGCGGACCTTCTCCACCAACGACTTGAGACGCCTGGCGACCCGGGGGATGTCGTCGGACAGCGGCGAGTAGTTCAGTGTGATGACCCGGCCGAAGCCCCGTCGGTTCAAGGTGCGGCGCAGGAAGGCGAACACCGTGTGGTTGTCGATGATCCCGTGGATGAGGATGATCGGGGTTCCGGCGGCCTCAACGTCGCCGATGATCAGCCCCCGCTGGACCGGCGGCAGACCTTCGAGGGTGTGCCGTTGCTCGGCATGCCGGTACTTGTCTTCGACGAGGCCGAACGGGTACATCGCCACGTGGGTCGCCAGGAACGCCGCTTCGACGGCCACTCCCCGCATACCCAGCGGGTTCAGGATCGACTTCTTCGCCGATTCGGTCGTGGTCCGTGCCCGCTGGAGGCTGCGACGGAACGCGTTCTCCTCGTGATCGGGGGGACACTCGGGCATATGGGGAAGGTAGCCCACGATCAGCGGTTTTGTACCGCGGACACCGCGGAAATCCAGCACTTTTCCGCCCTATCCGGGGAATGCCGGAACTACAGGTCGTGGTTCCACGGTGCTGCCCGCCACCGGGACGCTCGCGCGTAGACTCGGTCACGTGGCAGAACCGATCCGCGTCCTGATCGCCAAAGCCGGTCTCGATGGACACGACCGCGGCGCCAAAATCATCGCCCGCGCCCTGCGTGACGGTGGGATCGAGGTCATCTACACCGGTCTGCATCAGACCCCCGACATGATCGTCGCCGCGGCCATCCAGGAGGACGTGCAGGCCATCGGTCTGTCGATCCTGTCCGGCGCCCACATGACCTTGTTCGGGGCCGTGCTCGACCTGCTGCGCGAGCGGGGCATCCACGACATCGTGGTCTTCGGCGGCGGCATCATTCCGGACGAGGACCTCGAACCTCTCGCGGAGATGGGCGTGGCGAAGGTGTTCACGCCCGGGACGCCCACCGACGAGGTCGTGGAGTGGGTCAAGACCAACCTGGGCAGTACGCCGGTGTCCTGACCCACCTGTCGGTCCGCATACCCCCACGCAGTAGCGTCACAGGCAAGCACGGTCGCGATCGATTGAGGTGGTGCAGTGGATCTTTACGAGTACCAGGCCAAGGAACTGTTCGCCAAGCACGGTGTCCCCACGCAGTCAGGTGAAGTCGTCACAGACGCGCGGGAGGCCGGTGCCGCCGCCGACCGCATCGGGTGCCCGGTGGTCGTGAAGGCCCAGGTGAAGACCGGTGGTCGAGGGAAGGCAGGCGGCGTCAAGCTCGCCGACAGCCCGGCCGACGCCGAGGAGAAGGCTGGCGCCATCCTCGGGCTCGACATCAAGGGCCACGTGGTGCAGAAGGTGCTCATCACCGGTGCCGCCGACATCGCCGAGGAGTACTACGTGTCGTTCCTCCTCGACCGCGCCAACCGCAACTTCCTGGCGATGGCCAGTGTCGAGGGCGGTATGGACATCGAGGAAGTGGCCGCGACCAAGCCGGAGGCGTTGGCCAAGGTCGGCATCGACCCGATCACCGGTGTGGACGCCGCGAAGGCCGCCGAGATCGTGGCCGAGGCGAAGTTCCCGGCCGAGGTGGCCGACCAGGTGGCCGACGTGCTCGTGAAGTTGTGGGACGTCTTCGTCAAGGAGGACGCCACCCTGGTCGAGGTGAACCCGCTGGTGAAGACGCCCACCGGTGAGGTACTCGCGCTCGACGGCAAGGTCACCCTCGACGACAACGCGGACTTCCGGCACCCCGATCACGAGGAACTCGTTGACATCGCCGCCACCGATCCGCTCGAGGTCAAGGCCAAGGAGAAGGGCCTGAACTACGTCAAGCTCTCCGGCGAGGTCGGCATTATCGGCAACGGCGCCGGTCTGGTCATGAGCACCCTGGACGTCGTGGCCTATGCCGGTGAGCAGTTCGGCGGGGTCAAGCCCGCGAACTTCCTCGACATCGGCGGTGGTGCCTCCGCGCAGGTGATGGCGGACGGCCTTGAGATCATCCTCGGGGACCCCGAGGTCAAGAGCGTGTTCGTCAACGTCTTCGGCGGCATCACCGCCTGTGACGCGGTGGCCAACGGCATCGTGCAGGCCATGGAGATGCTCGCCGAGCGCGGCGACGTCGTCGACAAGCCCCTCGTGTGCCGGCTCGACGGCAACAACGCCGCCGAAGGCCGGCGGATCCTCGATGAGGCCGAACACGATGTGATCGAACTTGTGGACACGATGGATGAGGCCGCGGCCCGCGTCGCCGAGCTGGCTGCGCGCTGAGGAGGACTGACAGATGGCGATCTACCTTGACGAGAACTCCCGCATCCTGGTGCAGGGCATCACCGGCTCCGAGGGTGGCAAGCACACCCGCCGCATGGTGGCCGGTGGCTCCAACATCGTCGCCGGAGTGACGCCGGGCAAGGGCGGCCAGACCGTCGATGCCGATGGCACCACGATCCCCGTTTTCAACTCCGTCCAGGAGGCGGTCGACGCGACCGGCGCGAACGTGTCCGTGGTCTTCGTCCCGCCGAAATTCACCAAGGGTGCGGTCGAAGAGGTCGTGGACGCGCAGGTTCCGCTCGGTGTGGTGATCACCGAGGGTGTGCCGGTGCACGACACCGCCAACTTCTTCACCTACGCCCAGAACTCCGGCACCACGCGCATCATCGGGCCGAACTGCCCCGGATTGATCAGCCCCGGCAAGTCGAACGCGGGCATAATCCCGGCGGACATCACCAAGCCCGGCAAGATCGGTTTGGTGTCGAAGTCCGGCACGCTGACCTACCAGATGATGTTCGAGTGCCGTGACATCGGCTTCACCACCTGTGTGGGCATCGGCGGAGACCCGGTCATCGGTACGACCCACATCGACTGCCTCGCGGCGTTCGAGGAGGACCCGGACACCGAGGTCATCATCATGATCGGTGAGATCGGTGGTGACGCTGAGGAGCGGGCGGCGGCCTTCATCAAGGACAACGTCACCAAGCCGGTCGTCGGTTATGTCGCCGGATTCACCGCCCCCGAGGGCAAGACCATGGGCCATGCGGGCGCGATCGTGTCCGGTTCGTCCGGGACGGCGGCCGCCAAGGCCGAGGCACTCGAGGCCGCGGGCGTGCGCGTCGGGAAGACCCCGGCGCAGGCCGCACGCCTTGTCCACGAGATCGTCGCCGGTCTTTAGACGCCCGACCTCCCCCACCCTGTGATTGTCGCGAAGTTGGGGTGACACGCCGGCGTGTCACCCCAACTTCGCAACAACTGTGGCGTTCCCGCAGGCGCGGGGGTCATCGGCAGGCGACGATTGAGGCCCCTGGGGGGGTGCCCCGGAACCCAGCGTCACGAATCGGCGTGTATGTCCCCGGCAGACGCCGAACAGATGCGAACCTAGTGCAGTGAGTCGCGCATCGCAGGGTCCTGCCAACCGGGGCCGGACCACCCGATCGCGCCCCGTCAATCGCAGCGCCGGCGGCCGGGAGGCCGACCGGATCAAGGCCACCCGGGCCGGGTGGGCCTCCCCGACCGACGCGGTCACCTCGTTCTGGCGCTCGGGTCCACTCCCCGCGCCGGTGGCGGGCGTGGCAGCCGGCCTGTGGGCGGCGCTGACGGGTTTGGTCATCACCGTGGTGCTGACTCTGCTCGTCTGGATCTTCGCGGCCGGTGAATCCGCCTCCGACACCGCCATGCGCGTCGGCTCGGACATCTGGCTGGTGGCGCACGGCACGCCGTTCGCGGTAGGCGCCGGGGTCTGGTCGTTGTTGCCCTGGGGCTGGCTGGTGTTCCCCGGAGTCACGCTCTGGGCGGCTGGGCGATGGGTGGCACATCGCGCTGCGATCGCCCACCCGAGGACCTTGCTGGTCGCCTCGGCCTCGCTGGCCGGGACCTACGCGGTCATCGGTCTGTTGGCGGCTCTGTACGGGACCATGGCGGGGGCTTCGGCGATGCCGGTGCGAGCGGTCCTGCACACGGGCGGGGTCGCGTTCGCGATCAGTGCCGCAGCGATCCTCTGGCGCGCCAAGCTGGCTCCGGAGGCACTTGCCCGGGCGTGGGCTCTGGCCCGTCCCGCGGTCGCAGCCCTTGCCGTGCTGATCGCTGGGTCAGGGCTGTTGCTCATCGTGGCCCTCATCGCCGGACACTCCGCAGTGGCCGCCTCGCTGCAGATCATCGATCCGGGACTCATCGGCGGTGTCGCGCTGTTCATCGGCTGGTTGGGCTACTTGCCCGCCTCGTTGATGTGGGCGCTGTCGTACGCCACGGGCGCCGGAGTCGAGGTCGCCGGGGTGACGGTGACACCCACCACTGCCCTCACAGAACGCATCGAACTCTTCGGCTTCAACCTCCTGCCGACGACACCGCAGGTGTGGTGGCTGGTCGGCGTGGTCATCCCCCTGGCAGCCGGGGTCATCCTGTCGCGTCTGTCCGGCCCGGCGGCGTCGGTGCGCGCATGGATCCTTCCGCGTGCCGCGGCGGTGGCCTTGGTGCTCATCGCCGTGGACCTGTGGTGGGCCGTCAGCGTCGGGCGGCTCGGTGAGGGCCGGCTCGCCGCAGTGGGGCCAGCCCCTGTCGCGATCGCCATCATCGTGGGCGGGGTGGCTGTCGGCGTGGTGCTGGAGTGCCTCGCGACCCGCGTCGTGCGGTGGTGGCGCCACCGCCACGTCATCGATCTGACACAGGATGCGGCCGCAGACGCCGACGACTCCGAGGACGTACCCGCCTGACCGTGTGGGAACGCCCTCTAGGATCGGGATCGTGCCCCGCGTCGCCGTCCTGATCTCCGGAACCGGCACACTGCTGCAGTCCCTGATCGATGACCCTGGCCGTGCGTACGACATCGCGGTGGTCGCTGCGGACCGTTCTGCGTCCGGGCTGCAGCGTGCGATGGACGCGGGGATCCCGACGGTGGTCGCCAGCCCCGCCGACTACTCCGACCGCGCCGCCTGGAGCGCTGCTCTGGCCGACATGTTGGTGGGCTTCGACCCCGACTGGGTGGTCTCCGCCGGCTTCATGCGGATCCTGGACGCGACCTTCCTCGAGCGTTTTCCGCACCGCGTGGTGAACAGTCACCCCGCACTGTTGCCGGCGTTCCCCGGTGCCCACGCGGTCGCCGACGCGCTGGGCTACGGGGTGAAGGTGACCGGGTGCACGGTGCATCTGGTGGACAGCGGGGTGGACACCGGGCCGATCATCGCGCAGCGCGCGGTCATCGTGGAGCCCGATGATGACGAGGACTCCCTGCACGAACGGATCAAGCACGTGGAGTGGCAGCTGTTGCCCGAGGTGGTCAACCACCTCGTGGTGCACGGCTGCACCGTGAACGGACGGAAGGTGGAGTTATGACGATGCGCCGGGCCCTGATCTCGGTCTACGACAAGACAGGCGTGGAGGAACTCGCCGCGGCACTGCACAAGGCCGGGGTCGAGATCGTCTCCACCGGTTCGACGGCCGCGACCATCGCAGCGGCAGGTGTTCCTGTGACCCAGGTGGCCGACGTCACCGGCTTCCCGGAGATCCTCGACGGCCGGGTGAAGACACTGCACCCCCGCATCCATGGCGGCATCCTCGCCGACCGTCGCAAGCCGGAACACCAGCGCACACTCGACGAGCACGACATCGTCGGCGTGGATCTGGTCGTCGCGAACCTCTATCCCTTCACCGAGACTGTCGCCAGCGGCGCAGGCCTCGACGACTGCATCGAGCAGATCGATATCGGTGGTCCGGCAATGGTGCGGGCGGCAGCGAAGAACCACGCGAACACCGCGGTCGTCGTGAGCCCGAAGGACTATCCGCAGGTGGTTGCGGTGGTCGAGGCCGGTGAGGGCTTCACCGAGCAGCAGCGCCGTGAACTCGCGGTCAAGGCCTTCCGGCACACTGCGGACTACGACGTCGCCGTGGCCTCCTGGCTGGGATCGGTGCAGTCCGAGGACACGTTCCCCGGGTGGGTGGCGGCGACCTGGCAGCGGGCCGAGGTGCTCCGGTACGGCGAGAACCCCCACCAGGGCGCCGCGCTCTACATCAACGAGCACGGCACGGGACTCGCGCACGCCGAGCAACTGCACGGCAAGCAGATGTCCTACAACAACTACGTCGACGGCGATGCCGCCTACCGCACAGCATGGGACTTCGAGCGGCCCGCAGCCGCCATCATCAAGCACGCGAACCCCTGCGGCATCGCGGTGGGAGACGACCTGCTGGCCGCCTATCGAGCGGCCTTCGACACCGACCCCGTCTCCGCTTTCGGCGGCGTGGTGGCGCTGAACCGCTCAGTCACCAAAGACGTGGCCGAGGCGATGGCAGAGATCTTCCTTGAGGTGGTCATCGCGCCGGAGTTCACCGCCGACGCGCTCGAGGTCTTGACGAAGAAGCAGAACATCCGGCTGCTGGTGGCCCCCGAACGGCAGGCGAGCGCGGAGGTGCGCTTCATCTCGGGTGGCATGCTCATGCAGAACCCGGATCGCATCGACGATCCCGGCGATGACCCGGCGAACTGGACACTGGCCAGCGGGGAGCCCGCCGACGTGGCCACCCTGCGCGACCTTGCGTTCGCGTGGCGCGCCTGCCGCGCGGTGAAGAGCAACGCCATCTTGCTGGCCAAGGACGACGCCGCGGTCGGCATCGGCATGGGTCAGGTGAATCGCGTGGACTCCGCCAGACTGGCGGTGGCGCGGGCGGGGGAGGAGCGCGCCGCCGGCGCGGTGGGTGCCTCTGATGCGTTCTTCCCGTTCCCCGACGGTCTCGAGGTTCTCTTGAACGCCGGTGTCCGCGCCGTGGTGCAGCCCGGTGGGTCGGTGCGCGACGAGGAAGTGATCGCCGCCGCCCGGGCCGCGGGGGCGACGATGTACTTCACCGGGGTGCGCCACTTCTTCCACTGATACCGGCGCGAGCGCGACGGCCGAGCAGATCGCATTCTGGTCCAGTACGTGGTCGTGTGCGCAATCTGCTTGCCGGGCGATCAGGCCCTGCACCCCGGTGGAAGAATCAGCCCCATGACAGCCACGACCCTCGACGGTAAGCAGACCGCAGCCGACATCCGCGCAGAGTTGGCGCAGCGGGTAGCCCTGCTCAAGGATCGGGGTGTCACGCCGGGACTCGGCACAGTGCTGGTGGGTGACGACCCCGGCAGCCACGCCTACGTGGCGGGCAAACACCGTGACTGCGCAGAGATCGGGATCAACTCCATCCGCGTCGACCTGCCATCCACCGCCACCCAGCAGGAGGTGGAGGCCGCACTGCGCAACCTGAACGAAGACCCCGCATGCACGGGTTACATCGTGCAACTGCCGCTCCCCGCGGGTCTGGACCAGGGAGCGGCACTGGCCGCGATCGATCCGGCGAAGGACGCCGACGGTCTGCACCCGATGAGCCTGGGCAAGTTGGTGCTCAACGAGCCGGCGCCCCTTCCGTGCACGCCGCGCGGGATCGTCGAGTTGCTGCGCCGGTACGAGGTCCCCATCGCTGGTCGCCACGTCGTCGTGATCGGCCGCGGTGTGACCGTCGGTCGACCCTTGGGATTGTTGCTCACGCGCAAGTCGGAGAACGCCACTGTCACGCTGTGTCACACCGGCACCCCTGACTTCGGGACCTTCACCCGGGATGCGGACATAGTGGTGGTCGCCGCCGGCGTGCCCGGGCTGCTCACGGCCGACATGGTGAAGCCAGGCGCCGCGGTCCTCGATGTGGGAATCACCCGCACGGAGGCCGGACTGGTCGGCGATGTGGCCCCGGAGGTGGCCGAGGTCGCCGGGCATGTGGCGCCGATGCCGGGCGGTGTGGGCCCGATGACGAGGGCGATGTTGCTTGTGAACGTCGTTGAGATGGCCGAAAGTACGAGCCGTTAACGGCCACGTGGTCGTGGGTTCGCCGGGGTGAGGGGCTACCGTTACCCCTATGAGCGCGGCGCCCGGGGACGATTACCTCGTTGCCGATTCCGCAGCCCTGCTGGGGGCTGCTGAGCTCCCCATCTCCGAAGTCGCGGTCGAGCCCAGAGAACCCGTGGCCCAATGGCCCTTCCTGATCGTCGCGATCGTCGCGCTCGGAGCGCTGGTGCTCATCGGCACCGGCTCCATGCTCCAGGGCCTCGCGGGCCTGGTGGTGGCCACCGGGCTGGCGGCACTGTTGCGACTTGTCCTTCCCACCCGGACCGCAGGGTGGCTGGCATCCCGCTCGCGCGGACTCGACGTCGCGGGCTTCGTGGTGCTGGCGGTCGCGCTCGGCGGCGTCACGCTCCTCCTCCTCCCCTGAACGGGCGCTTTCACACACTCATGGGCAGTGACAGCCTGACCAACCGTGTTCGCTAGCCTTGGGGGCGGGCCAGATACGGAATCGAAAGGTGCGTCATGCCTGGAAAAGTCACGGTTGTCGGAGCAGGGTTCTACGGGTCGACAACGGCCA
>WBZT01001366.1_pt1 | contig 17938 bp, 8 predicted proteins | sample 5204241 | NCBI WGS metagenome assembly WBZT01 (sample SAMN12344358, study PRJNA552823) | activated sludge metagenome | biome: Activated sludge suspended growth; feature: Nitrification reactor; material: Wastewater; isolation source: activated sludge from nitrification reactor of wastewater treatment...
GTCCTTGGCCTGAATCTCGCGGAAAAAACGCTCGGCAAAGTCCTTGACCAAAGTTGAGTCCGCCGCCGCAACCTTGGCAAGCTGCTTCTGCTTTGCCGGGGACTGGCCTATCGCCGCCTGCTCCGCCGCCTCGTCGCGCTTGATGCGGGCATTCTTAAGGGTCAGCGCCGGATATTTGCCCAAGGTCAGCTTTTCCAGCCTGCCATTCAGCCGGTAACGGTAGCGCCAGACGATCCCGCCGGTAGGGAATACCTCGACATACAGCCCCCGATCATCGCTCACGATGTAGGGCTTGTCCTTCGGCTTCAATGCCTTCAGTGCTGTATCGGTCAGTGCCATGATGCCCCCTAATGTGTCCAAGTTCTCCGGTTTTCCATGTCCAAGTTGCCGTATGGACACTTACTTGGACACAAAAACCTTTGGCTTCCAGTGAATCTACTTGGACATTGTAGGACATAAAAACCCGCATTCAAGCGGGGTTCGTGGGGGTCTTTAGTTTTTATTGAATCGCTTTGGAAGTCGTTTTATTTCCCAATACAGAATCGACCGAAAATTTCACCTAACAAGTCGTCCGCCGTGTAAGCACCCGTGATCGATGACAGCGCATTCTGTGCCAGCCGCAGTTCTTCAGCAAACAATTCAAGGCTGGACAGACAGTTTTGTGCCGCGTCGATATGTTGACGTGTGGCGTGCAAAGCAAGCAGGTGGCGTTTTCTGGCGATGAAAACGTCTTCGGCCGGGTGCCAGCCAGCGATATGCAGCAGTTCCTCACGCAGCAGATCGATACCCTTTCCCGATTTGGCTGACAAGCAGATAGTCGGTCCGGCTGCCTCCTCGCGGCGTTCGGGGGGAGTGCCGGTCAGGTCGATCTTATTGAAGATGGTGATGCGGGCGATTTGCGGGGGTAATTGCGCGATGATCTCCAGTTCGGCCACACCGACTCCGGCGCGTGCGTCGACCAGCAACAGAACCACGTCAGCGCGATCAATGGCCTGCCAGGTGCGTTCGATGCCGATTTTTTCGATGTGATCGCTGGTGGCGCGCAGTCCGGCGGTATCAGTGAGGTGCAACGGGATGCCGGCAAGCTGCAGAACACCGCGCACCAGATCGCGCGTCGTCCCCGGCTGCGGCGTGACGATGGCCAGATCATCGCCGGCCAGACGATTGAGCAGACTGGATTTGCCGACGTTCGGCTGGCCGGCGAGAACGACGTGCAGCCCGCTCTGCAACAGGCTACCCTGCGTGGCACGATCCAGCACCTGCATCAAGCGCTGTTGCAGACGGTCGAGGCGTCCATTGGCATCAGCGGCGACAAGAAAATCGATTTCTTCTTCCGGAAAATCGAGCGTCGCTTCGACCAGAGCGCGCAGTTCGATCAGTTGAGAAAGAAGTAGATTGATCTCTTTCGAGAACTCGCCCTGCAGCGAACGCACGGCGCTGCGTGCGGCGGCGGCGGTGGTGGCGTCGATCAGGTCGATCACCGCTTCGGCCTGTGCCAGATCGATCTTGCCATTGAGATAGGCGCGTCGGGTGAATTCGCCGGGCTCGGCGAGACGGGCGCCTAGTTCGAGGCAGCGGGCAAGCAGCAGTTGCATCACCAGCGGTCCGCCATGGCCGTGCAGTTCGAGCACGTCTTCGCCAGTGAAAGAATTGGGAGCCGGAAAGTAAAGCAGCAGGCCACTGTCGATGATCTGGTTTTCAGCGTCGCGGAAGGCGGCGACGCCGGCCTGTCGCGGTGCCGGCGATTGGCCGCTCAGGGCTTGGGCGAAGGGCAGCAACTGACTGCCCGAGACCCGCACCACGCCGATGCCACCGCGACCCGGCGCGGTGGCAATGGCGGCGATCGTCTCTCGGCCCGGCGCGATGTCAGGCTTTGCTGTCGTTGGCCGCTTTCCCACCACCCTCGATCATCCGGGTGATCTGCCACTGCTGGGCAATGGAAAGGATGTTATTGACCACCCAGTAGAGCACCAAGCCAGCCGGGAAGAAAAAGAACATCGCGCCGAAAATGAACGGCATCATCATCATGACCTTGGCCTGAATCGGATCGGGCGGTGTTGGATTGAGCTTGGTCTGGATCAGCATGGTGGCAACCATGATGACTGGCAGCACGTAGTAGGGATCGGCGGCAGAAAGATCCTTGATCCACAGGATCCATGGCGCGTCGCGAATTTCGACGGCGCCAAGCAGCGCCCAGTACAGGGCAAGAAAGACCGGAATCTGTACGGCAATCGGCAGACAGCCGCCGAGCGGATTGATCTTTTCACGCTTGTAGAGGGCCATCATTTCAGTGTTCAGCTTCTGCCGGTCGTCGCCGTAACGCTCTTTGAGTTCCATCAGTCGCGGGGTAACCGTGCGCATCTTGGCCATCGATTTGTAGCTGGCAGCCGATAGCGGGAAAAAAAGCAATTTGATGGCGACAGTGAGCAGGACGATTGCCCATCCCCAGTTGCCGACGACTTTGTGAATCGCGTCCAGACACCAGAAAATCGGCGCGGCGATGACCGTCAACCAGCCGTAATCGACGACCAGTGGCAATCCTTGCGCACCGACCCCGCCTTCGGTACGCGGTTTGGCCAGGCGATCAAGCGTGCTCTGAACCTGTGGACCGGCAAAGAGCGGCACGGCAAAAACGCCTTTGGCGCCTGCGGCCACAGCAGGAACCGGTACGATGACCCCGGCACTGATGACCGGCTCTGTACCGCCATCAAGTTTGCGAATGTAATACTCGCGTGCCAAACCGCTCTCAGGCAGCCAAGCAGAGACGAAGTAGTGCTGCACCATGGCGATCCAACCGTCGTCGGCCTTGTTGGCAAATTTGGCGTGACCTTTGACGATGTCGTCGAAAGTCACCTTCTGGTATCTCTCCTTGTCGGTATAGACCGCCGGTCCAGTGAAAGTGGATACCATCGAACTTTCGCCATCCGGCGCTTTGGTGTCGCGTTGAAACTGGTAGTAGGCGTGCGTGGCAATGGCTTTGTCGCCATGGTTATCGATTTCGTGCACCACGTCGATCAGATAACTGCCGCGGGTAAATGTGTAGAGTTTGCTGATCTTCACGCCGTTGACTGCCGGCGCTTCAAGGCGGAGTTGCACCGTTTGCGCGTCGGCCGCCAGTTCGTATTTGCCAGGGCTGGCGCTGAACAGGGTTTTGTGATTGGGCAGGTTTTCTCCGATCAGACCGCTCTGCGCAATGTAACGGTGCTTGCTGTCGAAAAGGGCAAAAGGTTTGCTCTTATCGACGTTATCCTGATAGTCATTGAAAAGCATGCGAATGATGTCGCCGCCCTGGGTGGCGATGTAAGCCGTGAACAGATCGGTCTTGACGGCGATCGTTTCGAGCTTATCGCTGGCTGCAGGCGCGGCAGCCGTTTCCGGCGCCGTCGGCGAGGGGGCGTGCAGGCTACCGGAAGGTGTCGGCGCCGCGCTCTGCGCCGATGCTACAGCAGGCGCAGTGCCGGCAATTTTCGGTTGATTGTATTTCTGCCAGGCATCCCAGAGCATGACTAGACAAAAGGTAAAAATCAGTAACAGGATCAGGCGCAGGCGTTGGGTGTCCATGGGAGCCTATACGTTGAATTGAAGAATCAGGGAACCGGGTCGTAACCGCCAGGATTCCATGGATGACAACGACACAGCCGATTCAATGCCAGCCAGCTTCCTTTGCCTACGCCATGCTTGCACAGCGCGTGCTGGGCATATTCGGAACAACTGGGAAAAAAGCGACAGTTCCGGCCGAGCAGCGGACTGATCGCGTAGCGGTAAACGGCAATCAGCGCCAACAGCAATCGTTTCATCGGCTTGGCATGCCAGCCCTTGTTCTGGCTAAGGAGCATCGCTTCATTTCGAGCATTCTGAACGCCTGACAACTCATACGTCCATTCAATTGCCGACGAATCGATCGATCTTGTTGTCCTCGCGGTCGCGCCGGCTGGATGTATCGATCGACTGCTGAGGGTTGTCACCGGTTTTCAGCGACCAACGGCCTTCCTGTTCAGCAGATGGCGAATCTCTTTCGCCATTGCCCGTCGGTCGATGAGCGCCGGTTTGCAGGCAACGCGCAAAATAAAATCATACGGCGGCAAATGCGGCCGCTGCAGACGAAAGCACTCTCGACAGAGGCGGCGTAACAGATTTCGATCGACGGCACGTTTGACGTAGCGTTTTGCCACTACCAATCCCAGACGCGCTCCGCCGTCCTCCGCGCCGTTACATGGCCGGTAATGCAGCAAAAAATGCCGGCTTTTGACGGCGCTCCTGAAACCAAAAACGGATGAATATTCATCCGTTTTAAGCAGGCGGTATTTTCTCGGAAAGACGTTGGCAGCGACGACTGACGCCTCCGGTGCGGCGTTGCGACTGACGGAGGTCAAACCGACAGGCGATGGCGACCTTTGGCGCGCCGAGCCCGAATCACCGCACGACCACCCCGGGTAGACATGCGAACAAGAAAGCCGTGCGTACGCTTGCGGCGAACGACCGACGGTTGATAAGTGCGTTTCATGTTTAAACCCTTGAAGTCATGGCGAAGTAAACTTGCGATTAGACCGCTTTTTGCATGGTAATGTCAAGGTGCTGCGTCGACCGGGATCGATAAAAAGGGCGGTCCGGTCCGACCGCCCCTACTGATCTTCGTTACATGCCGGGTGGCATGACGACTCCGTCCGGCCGACAAGCAATCTGCCGGTCGACTCGGCCAACCGTCGTTCAGGGCGATGGCCAGTCCTTGATGTAGGCTTTGAGCAGCTTGTTTTCCATGTTGCGTTCTTCGAGCACGGCTTTGGCGACGTCGTGGAAGGAAATCAAGCCGACCACGGTTTCTCCGTCCATTACCGGCACGTAGCGGGTATGCGTATCGACCATCATCCGACGTAATTCGTCGACGTCCATCTCCGGGTTGCTGGTCGGCGGATTCGGGTCCATCGCTTCGCTGACCAGGATCTCGGCGATCGGCGGCGTCGGCCCGACGCGTCCTTCCGTTTGACGCTTGGCCAGCAAAACGAACACTTCACGGAAGGTCAGCATGCCCGCCAGCTTGCCACCCTCCATGACGAGGACCGAACCGATATCCTGCTCGGTCATCATGATCACCGCCTTCGACAGGGGCGAGTCCGGTTTGACGGCGAACAGCCGTGAATCTTTGACCTGCAGAACCTCTTTGACCTCCATGGCACCCCCGGGAAAAGATAGAGTCAGATGATCAATACGCGCTGATTGATGGCAGCGATTCTAGCAGATGTCGCCAGCGATCCGGGAAATCCTGCCGCGCAGCGAACAGTTGCCATCCAGCGCCAGAGCGGCCTGCAAACGCAGGCGATTCCGGTAAAAAATCGTCAACGCGCAGTGTGCAGACGAATTGCGGGGCGGCTCGATGCCAGCGACAGACTGTCGAAAAAAAACCGACGCCCGCTGCCGGGCGCCGGTTTTCACGCGTCTTCCCGCCGTCAGCCCTTGAGGGACGACAGCACCTCGTCGAGCATTTTCTTGGCATCGCCGAAAAGCATGCGGTTGTTTTCCTTGTAAAACAACGGATTGTCAACACCTGCGTAACCCGAGGCCATGCTGCGCTTCATGACGATCGACGTTTTGGCTTTCCACACTTCGAGTACCGGCATGCCGGCGATCGGGCTGCTCGGATCGTCCTGTGCACCTGGATTGACGATGTCGTTGGCACCGATGACCATCGCCACGTCAGTTTGCGGGAAGTCGTCATTCAGTTCATCCATTTCCAGAACGATGTCGTAGGGCACCTTGGCCTCGGCCAGCAGCACGTTCATGTGTCCGGGCATGCGGCCGGCGACCGGATGGATGCCGAAGCGGACATTGACACCCTTTTCACGCAGCATACGGGTGATTTCGTACACCGTGTGTTGCGCCTGTGCCACGGCCATGCCGTAGCCGGGAACGATGATCACGTTTTTCGCTTCACGCAACAACTCGGCGGTCTCGGGAGCGCCGATCGCCACCACTTCGCCGGCTGGCTGCACCGCGCCAGACGCTGCCGGTGCGCCGCCGCCGGTACCGAAGCCTCCGGCGATGACGCTGATGAAGTGACGGTTCATCGCCGCACACATGATGTAAGAGAGGATCGCGCCACTCGAACCGACCAGCGCGCCAGTGACAATCAACAGGTCGTTGGAGAGCATGAAGCCGGTTGCCGCGGCCGCCCAGCCCGAGTAGCTGTTGAGCATCGACACGACCACCGGCATGTCAGCACCGCCGATGGCCATCACCATATGTACGCCGAAGAGCAAGGCGATGACGGTCATCACCACTAGCGGCGTCATGCCGTCTTGGATGCTGTGCGCATTGAGGAATTCACGCCCGTAGTAGATGACTACCAGCAGACCAAGCAGATTGATCCAGTGACGGCCGGGCAGCAGCACCGGGTTGCCGGAAATCTTGCCGGAAAGCTTGCCGAAAGCGATCACCGAGCCTGAGAAGGTCACGGCGCCGATCAGGATGCCGACGTAGATTTCGACCTCGTGGATCGCTTTCTCCGCGCCGGTCATGTTGGCCGAGGCACCGGGATCGATGTAGTTGGCGAAGCCGACCAGCATCGCGGCCAGACCGACCATGCTGTGCATCAAGGCAACCAGTTCGGGCATTTGCGTCATTTGCACGGTGCGGGCGGCATAGAGGCCGATGGTCGCGCCAACGAGCATGGCGCCGACGATCCAGCCGTAGCCGGCAGCGCCGACGCGCGGCCCGAAGACCGTCGCCAGGACGGCGATGGTCATGCCGATGATGCCGTAGAGGTTGCCTCGACGGGCGGTTTCCTGATTGCTCAGGCCACCAAGACAGAGAATGAAAAGAATCGTCGCTCCGAGATAGGAGACGGTTGCCAGACTTGCAGACATCTTGATCTACTCCTATTTGCGGAACATGGCCAGCATGCGCTGGGTGACGGCGAAACCACCGAACATGTTGATCGTTGCCAGGACGATCGCGCCGACCGCGAGCCAGCGGATCCAGGTTTCAGGACGATCGAAACCACCCACGTCGGTCGGTGCGATCTGCACCAGCGCCCCGATGGCGATGATGCTGCTGATAGCGTTGGTGACGCTCATCAGCGGCGTGTGCAGCGCCGGCTTGACGTTCCAGACGACCATGTAGCCGACAAAACAGGCCAACACGAAAACGGTGAAGTGACCGAGGAAGGCAGGCGGCGCGTACGCACCGACGAACCAGAAGAACACGGCGGCGACGGCAAAAAGAGTCGCCATCGCACCGCCGGCCATCGGCTTGCTGTCGCCGCCGTGACCGTGCGACTTGCTCGGCGCTGCCACCGGTTTCGCCGCTGGCGCGACGACGGCGGGCGCCGCCGAAAGTTTCGGTGCCGGCGGTGGCCAGGTGATCGTCCCGTCCTTGATCACTGTCGTGCCGCGCAACACCTCATCTTCCATGTTGACGTCGATGATACCGTCCTTGGTCTTGCACAGTTCTTCAGTCAGGCGCAGCAGGTTGGTAGCGTACAACGTGCTGGACTGCTTGGCCAGACGGCTGGGCAGATCGCTGTAACCGATGATCGTCACGCCGTGCTTGACGGTAACCGTACCCGGTTCGGTGAGTTCGCAGTTGCCGCCTTGTTCGGCCGCCATGTCGACGATGACGCTGCCCGGTTTCATCGAGCGAACCATCTCGGCGGTGATCAGCCGCGGCGCCGGTTTGCCGGGAATCAGTGCCGTGGTGATGATGATGTCGACGTCCTTGGCCTGTTTGGCGAAGACTTCACGTTGCGCTTGCTGGAAGCCTTCACTCATCACCTTGGCGTAGCCGCCGACGCCGGAACCTTCTTCCTGGTAATCGACGGTGACGAATTCGCCGCCCATCGACTTGACCTGATCGCCGACTTCCGGACGCGTATCGTTGGCGCGCACGACGGCGCCCAGACCGGAAGCGGCGCCGATCGCCGCCAGACCGGCGACGCCGGCGCCGATGACGAACACTTTTGCTGGCGGCACCTTGCCGGCGGCGGTGATCTGGCCGGTAAAGAAGCGGCCGAAATGGTGCGCGGCTTCGATGACGGCACGGTAACCGGCAATGTTGGCCATCGAACTCAAGGCATCGAGTTTTTGCGCGCGCGAAATACGCGGCACGCTGTCCATCGCCAATACCGTCGCCTTGCGTGCGGCCAGCTGCTGCAACAGTTCTGGATTCTGTGCCGGCCAGATGAAGCTAACCAGCGTCGTTCCCGGACGGATCAGCGCCACTTCCTCAGGCGACGGACCGCGCACCTTGAAGACGATGTCCGCTTTGCCCCACAGGTCGGCTGCGGTCGCGGCAATGTCGGCGCCGGAGGCGCGGTACGCCTCGTCGGAAATGTTGGCAGAATCGCCGGCGCTCGATTCGACGACGACGGAAAAGCCAAGTTTTATTAATTTTTCAATAACTTCTGGAACAGTGGCCACCCGCTTTTCGCCGGCGGCCACCTCCTTGGGTACACCTATTGTCAGCGCCATTCAGTCCTCCATGAATTTACTATCGTTCGTATCTATATCGAAAAAAGCGACTCCACCGGGTGCGGCGGAGATCGCCTTGTTGCCAACGCAAGAATGCTCATACCGAGCAGAAAATTCGAATTTACTGGCTGTGGAGCAGGTGACCGACCAGAAGACTTCCCCGATGTTCCGGTCCGGGCGGCGAGTCGAGGAGGCTGTCCTCAGGATTTCCGCCGCAGCTTACCACAAGCTCGCAGCGGACTTTAGCACGTTAAACCGTCCCGAACCTGTCTATCCTTGCCGACCGTCGTCGATCGAATGAATCACATGAGGCCGTGTCGACTACCTGCTGATACGCCGGTCAATGCCGCAACACAGCGTTGTGCGCTCCGGACGAATCTTTTCCGGCCTGTTTGGTTGGGCCTTGTCGTCGCTCTGCGCCCTCTTCCGGAGCTTGTTAACTCGGACGATCCAAAGGGTTGGCCGGTCGTCCGCACCGGCTTGGTGCTGTCGTTGGCGACCTGCGCACTCCATTGGTGCGGCGCAACATCTTGAATAGCCGGCCCATTCGGCGTATAGTCGCCAGTCCCCCAAGTGGCCTCCGTCCGGATGCGCCGTCGGTTTAACGAACATCCGTATCCAGCAGAACGTTCCAAAGACCGATTTTAGATATTTGAGGATTCGAAAGTGATGGATTCGACCGTACCTGAAGAACAAGGTCTATACCACCCAGCCAACGAGCACGATGCCTGTGGCGTCGGTTTTGTCGCGCACATCCGGGGCCAGAAAAGTCACTCGATCATCGAGAACGGGCTGTTGATCCTGCGGAATCTCGACCATCGCGGCGCCGTCGGTGCCGATCCGCTGATGGGCGACGGGGCCGGTATCCTGATCCAGATTCCCGATCAGTTTTTCCGTGAAGAGATGGACAAGCTTGGCGTGCCATTGCCGCCGGCCGGCGACTATGGCGTAGGCATGGTCTTTCTGCCCAAGGAATCGGCTTCTCGCTTGGCTTGCCAGGAAGAGATCGAGCGTGCCGTGCGCGCCGAACAGCAGGTGGTCCTCGGCTGGCGTGATGTCCCGATCGATCACGAACTGCCGATGTCGCCGACGGTCCGTGCGCGGGAACCGGTGATCCGTCAGATCTTCATTGGCCGCGGGCCGGACATCATGGTCACCGACGCGCTGGAAAGAAAGCTCTACGTCATCCGCCGGCGCGCCGCCAACGCGATCCAGGCGCTCGGCCTGAAGCACAGCAAGGAGTTTTACCAGCCGTCGTGTTCAGCGCGGACGGTGGTTTACAAAGGCTTGCTGCTCGCCGATCAGGTCGGCGAATATTACAAAGACCTGCAGGACCCGCGCTGCGTGTCGGCGCTGGCGCTGGTGCACCAGCGTTTTTCGACCAATACCTTCCCGACCTGGAAGCTGGCGCATCCTTTCCGGATGATCGCACACAACGGCGAAATCAATACCTTGCGCGGCAACTACAACTGGATGCGCGCGCGCGAAAAAGGCACTTCGTCGCCGATGCTCGGTACCGATCTCGAGAAGATCTGGCCGTTGATCTATCCCGGTCAGTCGGACTCTGTTTCGTTCGACAACGCGCTCGAACTGCTGGTCATGGGCGGTTATTCGCTGGCGCACGCGATGATGATGCTGATTCCCGAAGCCTGGGAGTCGCACACGCTGATGGACGAGAAGCGCAGTGCTTTCTACAAGTACCACGCGGCAATGATCGAACCCTGGGACGGTCCGGCAGCGGTGGCGTTCACCGACGGCCGGCAGATCGGTGCCACCCTCGACCGCAACGGTCTACGGCCGGCGCGCTATCTGGTCACCGACGACGACATGGTGGTCATGGGGTCAGAAGCCGGTGTCCTGCCGATTCCCGAAGAGCGGATCGTCAAGAAATGGCGTCTGCAGCCTGGCAAGATGTTCCTGATCGACCTCGATCAGGGGCGAATCATCGACGACCGCGAATTGAAAGAGACGCTATCGCTGACCAAGCCGTATCAGGATTGGCTCAGCCGGATCAACATCAAGCTCGACGATCTGCCGTCGCCACGCACTGGCGGCGCGGCGCCGACCTATCCGGCGTCCCTGCTCGACCGGCAGCAGGCTTTCGGTTACAGCCAGGAAGACGTCAAGTTCATTCTCGAACCAATGGCCAGTTCCGGTGAGGAAGCCACCGGCTCGATGGGCAATGACTCGCCGCTGGCGGTGCTGTCCAACCGCAGCAAGCCGCTGTTCAACTATTTCCGGCAACTGTTTGCGCAGGTTACCAATCCGCCGATCGACCCGATCCGCGAACAACTGGTGATGTCGCTGGTCTCGTTCATCGGACCGAAGCCGAATCTGCTCGGCATCAACGAAATCAACCCGCCGTACCGGCTCGAGGTCGCCCAGCCGGTGCTCGATTTCGACAATATGGCCAAGCTGCGGCGCATCGCCGCCTACACCGGCAACAAGTTCCATTCGGCCGAACTCGACATCTGCTATCCGCTGTCCTGGGGCAATGAAGGCGTCGAGGCGCGCCTGGCGTCGCTGTGCGCGGAAGCCGAGGACCACGTTTATCGCGGCTCGAGCATCCTGATCGTTTCCGACCGTCGTCTCGACAAGGACAACGTGGCGATTCCGGCGCTGCTCGCCACCTCGGCGATTCATCAGCATCTGGTCGCCAAAGGGCTGCGCACGCGCGTCGGTCTGGTCGTCGAGACCGGCGCCGCGCGCGAAACGCACCATTTCGCCGTGCTGGCCGGCTTCGGCGCCGAAGCGGTACACCCTTATCTCGCCTTCGAGACGTTGCAACAGATGGTTGGTGGCGATCCCGAAAAGGCAGCCAAGGCGATCAAGCACTTCATCAAGGGAGTCGGCAAGGGGCTGTTGAAGGTGATGTCCAAAATGGGCATTTCCACCTACATGTCCTACACCGGCGCGCAGATCTTCGAAGCGATCGGCCTGCAAAAGAAACTGGTCGACAAATATTTCACCGGCACGTCGACGCAGGTCGAGGGGATCGGCGTCTTCGAAGTCATGGAAGAAGCGATCCGTCTGCACAAACAGGCGTTTGGCGACGACCCAGTTCTGGCGACGATGCTCGACGCCGGCGGCGAATACGCTTACCGCATCCGCGGCGAAGAGCACATGTGGACGCCAGATGCGATTTCCAAGCTGCAGCACGCGACACGCAGCGGCCGCTACGAGACCTACAAGGATTACGCCGCGCTGATCAATGACCAGACCAGACGACACATGACCTTGCGCGGCCTGTTCCAGCTGCGCGCCGAAGGACCGGCGGTACCGCTCGACGAGGTCGAACCGGCGCAGGAAATCGTCAAGCGCTTCACCACCGGCGCGATGTCGCTCGGTTCGATTTCGACTGAAGCGCACAGCACGCTGGCCATCGCCATGAACCGCCTCGGCGGCAAATCGAACACCGGTGAGGGCGGCGAGGACCCGGCTCGCTTCAAAGTGCTGAAGGGCGACGAGAAGGTTTCCGACGTCGTCGGCAAATCGCGCATCGAACGCGATTACACGCTCAAGCCCGGCGACAGCCTGCGCTCGGCGATCAAGCAGGTGGCTTCCGGACGTTTCGGGGTGACCACTGAATATCTGGTCAATGCCGACCAAATCCAGATCAAGATGGCACAGGGCGCCAAGCCCGGCGAAGGCGGCCAGTTGCCCGGTCACAAGGTGTCGGAATACATCGGCTTCCTGCGCCACTCGGTGCCGGGCGTCGGGCTGATTTCGCCGCCGCCGCATCACGACATCTACTCGATCGAAGATCTCGCGCAGCTGATCCACGACTTGAAGAGCACCAATCCGAAGGCGTCGATCAGCGTCAAGCTGGTCTCCGAAGTCGGTGTCGGCACCGTCGCCGCCGGGGTGACCAAGGCCAAGGCCGACCATCTGGTGATCGCCGGACACGATGGCGGTACCGGCGCCAGCCCGCAATCGTCGATCAAGCACGCCGGCTCGCCGTGGGAACTCGGTCTGGCCGAGACACAGCAGACACTGGTTCTCAATCGTCTGCGCGGCCGTGTGCGCGTGCAGGTCGACGGCCAGATGAAAACCGGCCGCGACGTTCTGATCGGCGCCCTGCTTGGCGCCGACGAATTCGGCTTCGCCACCGCGCCATTGGTGGTCGAAGGCTGCATCATGATGCGCAAATGCCATCTCAACACCTGCCCGGTTGGCGTCGCCACCCAGGACCCGGTGCTGCGGCGCCGCTTCACCGGACAACCCGAACACGTAGTCAATTATTTCTTCTTCGTCGCCGAGGAAGTGCGTGAATTGATGGCCGGCATGGGTATACGGCGCTTCGACGATCTGATCGGCCGCTGCGATCTGCTCGACATGCAGGCCGGCATCAGCCACTGGAAAGCGAAAGGTCTCGATTACAGCCGCATCTTCCATCGTCCGGCGAACGTCGCTAACAGCGCGGTTTACCACTGCGAAGAACAGGATCATGGCCTGGCCAAATCGTTCGACAACCAGTTGATCGCGCTGGCTGCGCCAGCGCTCGAACGCCGCGAGAAGGTGAGTATCGAACTGCCGGTACGCAATGTGCACCGCACCGTCGGCGCGATGCTTTCGGGTCGCGTTGCCGAGCGCTACGGACACGCCGGTTTGCAGGAAGACACCATACACATCCATCTGCAAGGCACCGCCGGTCAAGCTTTCGGCGCCTTCCTGGCACGTGGCGTGACGCTCGATCTGATCGGCGAATGCAACGATTACGTCGGCAAGGGCCTCTCGGGCGGGCGCATCATCGTCCGGCCGTCAGCCGCTTTCCGCGGCGCGTCGCCGCAGAACATCATCGTCGGCAATACCGTGCTCTATGGCGCCACCGAAGGCGAAGTCTTCTTCGCCGGCGTCGCCGGCGAACGCTTCGCGGTGCGCAACTCCGGCGCGATGGCGGTCGTCGAAGGCGTCGGCGATCATGGCTGCGAATACATGACTGGTGGCACAGTCGTCGTCCTCGGCCAGACCGGGCGCAACTTCGCGGCCGGCATGTCCGGCGGTGTCGCCTACGTTCTCGACGAGGACGGCACTTTCGAATCACGCTGCAACATGACGCAGGTGTCGCTCGAACCGGTCGAGGAAGAATTCGCCGCTCGCCAGGGTAGCGACGCCGGTGACGATCTTGAAGAGCACGGCAAGGTCGATATCCGCCATCTCGGCGTGATCGACGAAGTGCTGCTCAAGGGATTGATCGAAAAACATTATCAATATACTGCCAGCCGGCAGGCGAAGCGCCTGCTCGACGACTGGAGCAACGCCCGTGCGCGCTTCGTCAAGATCATGCCGCACGAGTATCGCCGCGCGCTCGACGAACTGGCGGCGAAAAAGCAACTGGAGGCTGCATAACCATGGGTAAGCCGACTGGATTTCTCGAGTTTCAGCGCCTCGTTGAAGTCGCCGAACCGGCCGAATCGCGCTTGCGGCACTATCGCGAATTCGTCCTCGCACTTAGCGACGAGCAGGCCGGCGTGCAAGGTGCGCGCTGCATGGATTGTGGTATTCCCTTCTGCAACAACGGCTGCCCGGTGAACAACATCATTCCGGACTGGAACGATCTGGTTTATCGCGGGAACTGGAAGCAGGCACTGAGCGTCCTGCACTCGACGAACAATTTTCCTGATTTCACCGGCCGCATTTGTCCGGCGCCGTGCGAAGCGGCGTGCACGCTGAATATCAACGACGAGCCGGTCGGCATCAAATCGATCGAGCACGCGATCGTCGACAAGGGCTGGGAAGAGGGCTGGATCGTGCCGCAGCCGGCGAAGGTGAAGACCGGGAAACGGGTGGCGATCGTTGGTTCCGGACCAGCTGGACTGGCGGCCGCGCAGCAACTGGCGCGTGTCGGCCATGCCGTCGTCGTCTTCGAGAAGAACGATCGCATCGGCGGATTGCTGCGCTACGGCATTCCCGATTTCAAATTCGAGAAAGCGCACATCGATCGACGCATGCAGCAGATGGCCGCTGAAGGGGTCGAATTCCGGGTCAAGCAATGCGTCGGCAGCGACGGTGCTGACGCCACGCCGGTCGACCAACTGCTGGCAGAGTTTGACGCCATCATCCTGGCCGGCGGCGCCGAAGCACCGCGCGATCTGCCGGTGCCGGGCCGCGAACTCGCCGGCGTGCATTTCGCCATGGAATTTCTGCCGCAGCAGAACAAGGTCAATGCCGGCGACGCGCTGAGCGGACAAATTCTCGCCACCGATAAGCAGGTGGTGGTCATCGGCGGCGGCGACACCGGCTCCGACTGCGTCGGGACGAGCAATCGGCATGGCGCGCGTTCGGTGACGCAGTTCGAAGTGATGCCCGAGCCGCCCGTGCTGGAAGATAAAAGCATGACGTGGCCGTACTGGCCACTCAAATTGCGCACCTCTTCATCGCATGAGGAAGGCTGCGTGCGGGATTTTGCCGTTTCGACCAAAGAATTCGTCGGCGAAAACGGTCAGGTGCGTGCTCTGAAAGTCGTTCGCGTCGATTGGCAGAATGGTCGCATGAGCGAAGTGCCCGGCAGCGAGTTCGAAGTGCCGGCCGATCTGGTGCTGCTGGCGATGGGTTTCGTCTCGCCGGTCAAAAGCGGACTGCTCGAACGGCTGGGGGTCGAAATTGACGCGCGTGGCAACGTCAAGGCGAGCACCGACGGGTCGGGCTGCTATGCGACGAGCGTGCCGAAGGTCTTTGCCGCTGGCGACATGCGCCGCGGGCAGTCGCTGGTCGTCTGGGCGATACGCGAAGGCCGGCAGTGCGCGCGCGAGGTGGATAGTTACCTGATGGGACGCAGTGACTTGCCGCGCTGAAGCGCACCAGATGCACATCCTCAGACAGATGCGCGATGACGGCGGACCTGCACCGGTCCAGCCGTCTTTTTTTGCGTGTCGTCAGGGGCGCATCGCCCGGTGACCGGCCTGCGCCGACGGACAACGCGTTCCCCGCCCTGAGGGATGCCAAATCAAAAGGCGCAAGCTTTGCACCCGCAGGGTGACTAAAATGAAGTGCTGACGACAAGCGCCGGCTGCACGACTGTTGTGACTTTTTTACAAGTTTTCACTGCTAAATCTGAAACAATACCGCTCGATGCGCCGCAGCGTAGCCGTTTCTGCATCACCGGCGCCCAGGAGTCGCGCGACTGAGCGACAGCGTCGACGGCAGCCCACCCGTGTCACGAACAAATTGGCCATGGAATCAAAAAACTCGCAAGCTTGCCTCCCGCCACCGCTTGCCGGCCCAGCGGGCTGGACCCACCCATTCGTCAGTCGGAGAACATCTTGATGAATATCGTCATCCTTGCCGCCGGGCAAGGCAAACGCATGCATTCCAATCTGCCGAAAGTGCTGCACCCACTTGCCGGCAAAGCACTGGTCATGCACGTCATTGACACTGCCCGCGAACTGAAGCCGCAAACGCTGTGCCTAGTCTATGGCCATGGCGGTGAAGCGCTGCAGCAAACGATCGTCGCGCCGGATCTGGTCTGGGCACTGCAGGAGCCGCAACACGGTACCGGCCACGCCGTGATGCAGGCATTGCCGTATCTGAGCGACGCCGCAACGACGTTGATCCTCTACGGTGACGTGCCGCTGATCCAGACAGCGACGCTCGAACGCCTGCTGCACGCCGCGCGCGACGCGCTGGCTATCCTGACCGTCGAACTCGCCGACCCGACCGGTTATGGCCGCATCGTGCGCAATGCCGCCGGCAATGTGCAGCGTATCGTCGAACAGCGCGATGCCAGCGCGGAAGAACGTGCCATCCGTGAAATCAACACCGGCATCATCGCTCTACCGACGGCGCGCCTCGCCGACTGGCTGAGCCGTTTGTCGAGCGACAACGCGCAGGGCGAGTATTACCTGACCGACATCGTCGGCATGGCCGTCGAGGCCGGACTGCCGATCCGTACCGCACAGCCGGAAGCGGCGTGGGAAATTCTCGGCGTCAACAGCAAGGTGCAACTTGCCGAACTCGAACGCATCGCCCAGCGGCGCATCGCAGAGCGTCTGCTCGAACAGGGCGTGCGCCTGGCCGACCCGGCGCGCATCGACGTGCGCGGCGAGCTCATCTGCGGACGCGACGTGTTTATCGACGTTAACTGCGTCTTCGAAGGCCGTGTCGAACTCGAGGAAGCGGTCGAAATCGCTGCCAGCTGCGTGATAAAGAACGCACGCATCGGCGCCGGCACCCGCGTCGCCTCGTTCAGCCACGTCGAGGAAGCGCAGGTCGGTCCGGATGGCGTCATCGGACCTTTCGCGCGCTTGCGTCCGGGCACCGAACTCGCCGCCGGCGTGCATATCGGCAATTTCGTCGAATTGAAGAACAGCCGTCTGGCAGCCAATTCCAAGGCCAACCATCTGGCCTATGTCGGCGACGCCATCGTCGGTAGCCGGGTCAACATCGGCGCCGGAACGATCACCTGCAATTACGACGGCGCCAACAAATTCAAGACGGTGATCGAGGACGACGCCTTCATCGGTTCTGATACCCAGCTCGTCGCGCCGGTAACCGTCGGTCGTGGCGCGACGCTCGGCGCCGGTACGACACTGACCAAAGACGCCCCGCCTGACGCCTTGACCATCTCGCGCGCCAAGCAAGTGACCATCTCCGGCTGGAAACGGCCGCAAAAAACGAAAAAGTGACAGACTATGTGTGGCATCGTTGCCGCGGTCGCTGACCGCAATATCGTTTCGGTACTTCTCGAAGGCCTGCGCAAGCTCGAATATCGCGGGTACGACTCGGCCGGACTGGCGTTGATCGACGAGAATGGCCTGCATCGCCTGCGCGCCGTCGGCCGTGTTGCCGAACTCGCTACACAGGTCGATGGCTCGCCGCGGGCGGCCGGCAACACCGGCATTGCGCACACCCGCTGGGCGACGCACGGCGTGCCGTGCGAGCGCAACGCCCACCCGCACATTTCCGACGGTCTGGCGATAGTGCATAACGGCATCATCGAAAATCACGAATCCCTGCGCGCGCGGCTGAAAGCGGCCGGTTACCAGTTCAGTTCCGATACCGATACGGAAGTGATGGCGCATCTGATCGCCTACGAACTGCGCACGGCCGATGATTTTCTGACTGCGGTTCGCCAGGCGATAGCCCAGCTGCACGGTGCCTATGCCATCGCCGTGCTGCGCGAAATCGACCCGAGCCGCATCGTCGTCGCCCGGGAAGGCTCACCCTTGTTGCTCGGCCTGAGCGACGACGGTTGCTACGCCGCCTCCGATGCCTCGGCGCTGATCCAGGTCACCCGCCGGATGGTGTATCTGGAAAACGGCGATTGCGCTGAACTACGCCAGGATGGTTACCGCATCGTGCGTGTCGATGGCACGCCAGTCGAACGTCCGGAAACCGAATCGCATCTCTCGGCGGACGCCGTCGAACTCGGCCAATACCGCCATTACATGCAGAAGGAAATCTTCGAGCAACCGAACGCTCTGGCCAACACCCTCGAAATGATCGGTGCGGCGCGCAGCATCCAGCCCGGCCTGTTC
>WBZT01001370.1_pt1 | contig 17903 bp, 18 predicted proteins | sample 5204241 | NCBI WGS metagenome assembly WBZT01 (sample SAMN12344358, study PRJNA552823) | activated sludge metagenome | biome: Activated sludge suspended growth; feature: Nitrification reactor; material: Wastewater; isolation source: activated sludge from nitrification reactor of wastewater...
GCTCGAGTACCTGGCGACATGGGCGCTGCGCTGGTGGCGCAACCGGCACGTGATCGATCTGACGCAGGTCAGCGACACCGAGGACACCGAAGACGTGTCTGCCTGATCCGGGGGTCATCGCCTGCCGTGGGGCACTCTAGGATCGAGAGCGTGCCTCGCGTCGCCGTCCTGATCTCCGGTACCGGCACCCTGCTGCAATCACTCATCGACGATCCCCGCCGTGAGTACGAGATCGCAGTCGTGGCCGCAGATCGTCCGGCCGCCGGTCTGCAACGCGCCACAGATGCCGGGATCCCGACCTTGGTTGCACGCCCTGGTGACTATCCGGACCGCACCGCTTGGAGCGCCGCCCTCGCAGATCTGCTCGCCGACTTCACCGTGGACTGGGTGGTTTCGGCGGGCTTCATGCGGATCCTCGACGCAACGTTCCTCGAACGGTTCCCGCAACGTGTGGTGAACAGCCATCCCGCCCTGCTGCCCGCCTTCCCTGGCGCGCATGCCGTTGCGGACGCCTTGGCCTATGGCGTGAAGGTGACCGGGTGCACGGTGCATCTGGTCGACAGCGGCGTGGACACCGGGCCGATCATCGCCCAGCGCACCGTGGCCGTCGAGCCCGGTGACGACGAGGACTCCTTGCACGAACGGATCAAACAGGTCGAGTGGCAGTTGCTGCCCGAGGTGGTCAATCACCTCGTGGCGTACGGCTGCACAGTGAACGGACGGAAGGTGGAGTTATGACGATGCGCCGGGCACTCATCTCGGTCTACGACAAGACAGGCGTGGAGGAACTCGCTGCGGCACTGCACAAGGCCGGGGTCGAGATCGTCTCCACCGGCTCGACGGCAGCCACCATCGCCGCCGCGGGCGTGCCCGTGACCCAGGTCGCCGACGTCACCGGGTTTCCCGAGATCCTCGATGGTCGTGTGAAGACACTGCACCCGCGCATCCACGGCGGAATCCTCGCCGATCGACGCAAGCCTGAGCACCAGCGCACCCTCGACGAGCACGACATCGTCGGGGTGGACCTCGTGGTGGCGAACCTGTACCCGTTCACCGAGACGGTCGCCAGTGGCGCCGGCCTCGACGACTGCATCGAGCAGATCGACATCGGGGGGCCGGCCATGGTCCGTGCCGCGGCCAAGAACCATGCGAACACCGCCGTCGTGGTGAGCCCGAAGGACTACCCGCAGGTGGTGGCTGTTGTGGAGGCGGGTGAGGGCTTCACCGAGCAGCAGCGGCGCGAACTTGCGGTCAAGGCCTTCCGTCACACCGCCGACTACGACGTGGCGGTCGCGTCCTGGCTCGGCTCTGTGGAGGCCGACGAGACCTTCCCGGGCTGGGTGGCGGCCACGTGGCAGCGGGCGGAGGTGCTGCGCTACGGCGAGAACCCACACCAGGGTGCCGCGCTGTACATCAACGAACACGGCAGCGGTCTGGCCCATGCCGAACAACTGCACGGCAAGCAGATGTCCTACAACAACTACGTCGATGGTGACGCCGCCTACCGCACCGCCTGGGACTTCGAAGCGCCTGCCGCGGCCATCATCAAGCACGCCAACCCGTGCGGGATCGCCGAAGGCGACGATGTCCTGTCGGCCTACCGCGCGGCGTTCGACACCGATCCGGTTTCGGCCTTCGGTGGTGTGGTGGCTGTCAACCGCCCGGTGACCAAGGATGTGGCCGAGGCCATGGCCGAGATCTTCCTGGAAGTGGTCATCGCCCCCGAGTTCGAGCCCGACGCCCTGAGCGTGCTGACAAAGAAGCAGAACATCCGACTGCTGGTGGCACCGCCGCGCCACGCGAGTGCCGAGGTGCGCTTCATCTCCGGGGGGATGTTGATGCAGAACCCCGACCGGATCGACGCCCCGGGCGACGACCCCGCGAACTGGACCCTTGCCAGCGGCGAACCAGCCGACGAGCACACGCTGCGCGACCTCGCGTTCGCATGGCGGGCCTGCCGTGCTGTGAAGAGCAACGCGATCCTCCTGGCCGACGGGCGAGCCGCTGTGGGTATCGGTATGGGTCAGGTCAACCGCGTCGACTCCGCCCGATTGGCGGTGGCGCGCGCGGGGGAAGAACGTGCTGCTGCAGCCGTGGCCGCCTCTGATGCCTTCTTCCCGTTCCCCGACGGCCTCGAGGTGCTTCTCGCCGCAGGCGTCCGGGCCGTGGTTCAGCCTGGTGGTTCGGTTCGGGACGAAGAAGTGATCGCCGCCGCGCGGGCGGCCGGAGCCACGATGTACTTCACCGGGGTGCGCCACTTCTTCCACTGACGCAGCGAGTGCTGCGTCGTTGCTGGCCTTCGTGCGCGAATGCTGCGTCGTTGCCGATTCCACGCCGTGAAAACAGCAACCGCGCAACACTCGTGGAGGTGCGATCGGGGTCGACGGCACACGATGGAAGAATCGGGTGCATGGCAGCCACGATCCTCGACGGCAAACAGACCGCAGCCGACATCCGCGCCGAACTGGCCCAACGGGTTGCTGAACTCAAGGCGCAGGGGGTCACGCCGGGACTCGGCACGGTACTCGTGGGGGACGATCCGGGCAGCCAGGCCTACGTGGCCGGCAAGCACCGGGACTGCGCGGAGGTCGGGATCAACTCCATCCGCGTCGACCTGCCGTCCACGGCGACCCAGGACGAGGTCGAGGCGGCGCTGAAGAACCTGAACGAGGACCCCGCCTGCACCGGCTACATCGTCCAGCTGCCGTTGCCTGCGGGACTGGACCAGGGAGCGGCCCTGGCAGCCATCGATCCTGCCAAAGACGCCGATGGCCTGCACCCGATGAGTCTTGGCCGGCTGGTCCTCAATGAGCCGGCCCCGCTGCCCTGCACGCCCCGCGGCATCGTCGAGTTGTTGCGCCGCTACGAGGTCCCCATCGCCGGCAAACACGTCGTGGTGATCGGCCGTGGTGTGACGGTGGGCCGACCGCTCGGACTGTTGCTCACGCGCAAATCCGAGAACGCGACGGTCACGTTGTGTCACACAGGCACCCCCGACTTCGGCGCCTTCACCCGCGACGCCGACATCGTGGTGGTGGCCGCGGGTGTGCCCGGTCTGCTCACCGCTGACATGGTCAAACCCGGCGCCGCCGTGCTCGATGTCGGAATCACCCGCACACAGGCCGGTCTGGTGGGCGATGTGGCACCGGATGTCGCGCAGATCGCCGGCCATGTGGCTCCGATGCCGGGCGGTGTGGGCCCGATGACGAGGGCGATGTTGCTGGTCAACGTGGTGGAGATGGCCGAAAGTACGATCCGTTAACGGCCACGTGGTCGAGGGTTCGCCGCTATGAGGGGCTACCGTTACCCCTATGAGCGCGGCACCCGGGGATGACTACCTCGTTGCCGATTCCGCGGCACTGCTCGGCGCCGCCGATATCACGGTCCCCGAGGTGGCGGTCGAACCCAAGGCTCCGGTGGCCCAGTGGCCGTTCCTGATCGTGGCCATCCTGGCGATCGGCGGGCTGGTCCTCATCGGCACGGGCTCCATGCTGCAAGGTCTGGCGGGCCTCGTGGTGGCCACTGGTCTGGCCGCGCTGCTCAGACTTGTCCTGCCCACCCGGACCGCAGGGTGGCTCGCCTCCCGTTCGCGGGCTCTGGATGTCACGGGCTTCGTCGTGCTGGCGCTGGCGCTCGGTGGCGTCACGCTGCTCCTGCTTCCCTGAGACGCCGTTTCGACACTCATGGGCAGTGACAGCCCGGACAACGGTGTTCGCTAGCCTTGAGGGCGGGCCAGATACGGAATCGAAAGGTGCGTCATGCCTGGAAAAGTCACGGTTGTCGGAGCAGGTTTCTACGGGTCGACCACGGCCATGCGATTGGCCGAGTACAACGTTTTCGATGAAGTCGTCCTGACCGACATCGTGGAGGGCAAGGCCGAGGGTCTGGCGCTCGACATGAACCAGTCCCGTCCGGTCGAGGGCTTCGAGACCAAGGTCGTCGGCCAGACGACCGGACTCGACGGCTCCGGGTACGAGGCCATCGCAGGCTCCGACATCGTCGTGATCACCGCCGGCCTTCCCCGCAAGCCCGGCATGAGCCGGATGGACCTCATCGAGACCAACGCGAAGATCGTGCGCCAGGTCGCCGAGAACGTCGCGAAGCACGCGCCCAACGCCGTCGTGATCGTGGTCTCCAACCCGCTGGACGAGATGACTGCGCTCACGCAGTTGGCCACCGGGTTCCCGCACAACCGGGTGATCGGCCAGGCGGGAATGCTGGACACCGCCCGGTTCACGAACTTCGTCGCCGAGAAGCTCGGCAAGTCGATCGCGAGTGTGAAGACCCTGACGCTGGGCAGCCACGGCGACACCATGGTTCCGGTGCCGTCGCACTGCACCGTCGACGACCAGCCGCTCACCGAATTCCTCAGCGATGACGAGATCGATGAGCTCGTGGTGCGCACACGTAACGGTGGCGCCGAGGTGGTGGCTCTGCTCAAGACCGGTTCCGCCTACTACGCACCGTCTGCCGCGGCAGCCCGGATGGCCAAGGCTGTCATCGAGGACCACGGCGCGGTCATGCCCGTCTGCGCCTGGGTCGACGGCGAGTACGGCATCGAGGGTGTCTACCTCGGCGTACAGGCCGAGGTCGGCCGCGAGGGTGTGCGCAGGGTTGTCGAGACCGACCTGACCGACGCTGAACTCGCCGGACTGAAGGAAGCCGCCGAGGCTGTGCGCGCCAAGCAGGCCGACGTCCAGGACCTCTGAGGAGACGACGATGGCCAAGATCAAGGTAGAGAACCCGGTCGTCGAACTCGACGGCGACGAGATGACCCGGATCATCTGGGACTTCATCAAGCAGCAGTTGATCCTTCCGTACCTCGACGTCGACCTGAAGTACTACGACCTGGGCATCGAGAGCCGCGACGCGACCGACGATCAGATCACGATCGACTCGGCCGAGGCGATCAAGAAGTACGGCGTCGGCGTGAAGTGCGCAACGATCACCCCGGACGAGGCGCGCGTCGAGGAGTTCGGCCTGAAGAAGATGTGGCGCTCGCCCAACGGGACGATCCGCAACATCCTCGGTGGGGTCATCTTCCGCGAGCCCATCATCATCAGCAACATCCCGCGACTGGTGCCCGGCTGGACCAAGCCCATCGTCGTCGGTCGTCACGCGTTCGGTGACCAGTACCGCGCGACCGACTTCAAGGTCCCCGGTCCCGGGACCCTGACGCTCACGTACACGCCGGCTGACGGCTCCGAGCCGATGGAGTTCGATGTCTACGACTTCCCCGGCGGTGGGGTGGCCATGGGCATGTACAACCTCGACGACTCGATCCGCGACTTCGCGCGAGCATCGATGCGTTACGGCCTCAGCCGCAACTACCCCGTGTACCTCTCGACGAAGAACACGATCCTGAAGGCCTACGACGGGCAGTTCAAGGACATCTTCGCAGAGGTCTACGAGACCGAGTTCGCCGGTGAGTTCGAGGCTGCCGGCATCACGTACGAGCACCGGCTCATCGACGACATGGTCGCGGCGGCCATGAAGTGGGAGGGCGGCTACGTCTGGGCATGCAAGAACTACGACGGTGACGTGCAGTCGGACACAGTGGCCCAGGGCTTCGGATCGCTGGGGCTCATGACCTCGGTGCTCATGACCCCGGACGGGAAGACCGTCGAGGCCGAGGCCGCCCACGGCACGGTGACGCGCCACTACCGGCAGCACCAGCAGGGCAACCCGACCTCGACCAACCCGATCGCGAGCATCTTCGCGTGGACACAGGGTCTGGCACACCGCGGCAAGCTCGACGGCACGCCGGAGGTCACGCACTTCGCGCAGACCCTCGAGCGGGTCTGCATCGAGACCGTCGAGAGCGGGAAGATGACCAAGGACCTGGCCCTACTGGTCAGCCCTGACCAGCCGTTCCAGACCACGCAGGAGTTCCTCGCCTCGATCGACGAGAACCTGCAAGCCGCAATGGCCTGATGCGGCTGGTCAGCGCCAACGTCAACGGCATCCGTGCGGCAGTGCGCCGCGGGGGGCTGTCGTGGTTGGAGGATCAGAACGCCGACATCGTGTGCCTGCAGGAGGTGCGGGCCACCGACGACCAGTTGACCACGGCGCTCGGTGACGCCTTCGACGGATGGCACCTCGCTCACCGGCCCAGCGGTGTGCGGCCCGGTCATGCCGGCGTCGCCATCCTGAGCCGGTGGCCGCTGGAAGTCACCGACGACCTCGGTGAGGCCGATGAACAGGGCCGGTGGTTGGCTGTGCGCACGAACGGTGTGGAGGTGGCCAGCGTCTACGTGCACACGGGAGAAGCCGACACCCCTGCGCAGGACGACAAGCACAGATTCCTGGCCGCCATGGGCAAGTGGATGGAGCAGCGGGAGCGGGCCCTGGTCTGCGGGGACCTGAACGTTGCCCACCGTGAGGCGGACATCAAGAACTGGAAGGGCAATCGCGGTAAGGCCGGCTTCTTGGAGTCTGAGCGCGCCTATCTGGATCACTGGTACGGCGAGTTGGGCTGGGCCGATCTCGGAGCAGACGCGGGATACACCTGGTGGAGTTGGCGGGGCAAGGCATTCGACAACGACGCCGGGTGGCGCATCGACTGTGTCCTCGCCTCACCCGATCTCGCGGGTTCCTGTCGCTCGTTCACCGTGGGCAGGGCACCCTCTTACAGCGAGCGCTGGAGCGACCACGCGCCTGTTGTTGCGGACTTCGAGTTCTGACCGCTCACCAGCCGATGTCCGGCAGCGCCGCGTGTTCGGCCGACGCTGCGTACCCTGGAACGTGTGAATGAGTTGCTGACCAACATCGGCGTGGTCCTGCTGTTCACGCTGATCGGCGGATTCTTCGCAGCTGCGGAGACGGCGCTGGTCTCGCTGCGCGAGTCCCAAGTGGACCACCTGGCGGCCACCGAAGGTGGTCGCGGCAAGCGGCTCAAGCACCTGGTCGCCGATCCGAACCGTTTCCTTGCTGCCGTCCAGGTCGGAGTGACCCTCGCGGGCTTCCTGTCAGCAGGGTTCGGTGCATCGCGGATCGCCCCCGACGTCGCCCCCTGGCTCGAGCAACTCGGGCTGCCGGCCGGGCTGGCCGGCACAGTCGCATTCGTCGTGGTCACTGTGGTCATCGCCTACCTGTCGCTGGTGCTCGGGGAACTGGTGCCCAAGCGGCTCGCCCTTCAGCGCGCGGAGGCGATCTCCTTGTCCGTGGCCGGACCGGTGGACGCCCTGGCGAAGGTTTCGCGGCCGTTCATCTGGTTGCTGTCGGTGTCGACGAACGCCGTCGTCCGGCTGCTCGGCGGCGATCCGGAGGCGGCGAAGGAGGGCATCTCCGGCGAGGAACTGCGGGGGCTCGTCGCGGCGCAGGATTCCCTGAGCACCGAGGAGCGGGAGCTGATCGACGATGTGATCACCGCCGGCGGCAGGGAACTGGCCGAGGTGATGGTCCCGCGGACGGAGGTGGAGTTCCTGGACGCCGCCCTGCCCGTCCACAAGGCCGTGGCGAAGGTCCGCGACATGCCGCACTCGCGCTACCCGGTCGTGGAGGGTTCGGCCGATGACGTCCTGGGGTTCGTGCACGTGCGGGAACTGCTCGATCCCGCCCTGTCGCGCCGCTCGCTACGGGTGGCCCAGATCGTGCGGCCGGTCCTGCGCTTCCCCGACAGCAAGGCCATCCTGGCCGCGATGCAGGAGATGCGGGACAGCGGCAGCCATATGGCCATCGTGGTCGACGAGTACGGCGGCACCGCCGGCATCGTGACGCTGGAGGACCTCGTCGAGGAACTTGTCGGGGACATCCGCGACGAGTTCGACGTGCGTGAGCCGCAGTCCTCGCGGATCACGGGGGAAGCCGAAGTGGACGGGCTGCTCAGCATCGATGATGTGCACGAGGAAGTCGGCCTCGAGTTGCCGGAGGGCCCTTATGAGACCGTCGCCGGATTCATGGTCGCCGAACTCGGGCGCCTGCCTATGCGCGGAGACACCGTCGAGGTGGGCGGGAACCGACTGACGGTGACGCAGATGGACCATCGCCGCATCGCCCGAGTGCATGTGAGCATGGCGCAACCGTCGCCGGTGCCTGACGACCAGTGATGCGGGCTCACGCGCAGAAGGTGCGCAAGGCGGTCTCGAGCTTGTCACGCACCAGTACACCCTCGGCGGACACCGGCAGCGCGAACCAATGAGTGACGCCTCCCGAGTAGGTGAACTCCACGGCCTTGTCGTGGGTCCTGTCGCGCCCCACCGGCGATGTGGTCAAGTCCCGCCAGAGCACCTCGAAGTCGACGTCGCAGGGGCGTTCTATCCGGAACGGCCCCACGGTGTTCCACGCGCCCTCCGCCCCGACCTCCGCGAACCCGAACCCCGTCTCGAGTGCCGCCCCCAAGCCTTCGACCGCAGTGAAGAACTCCGGGCCGTCGGCAGCGCCACCCATGGCGTCGGCGAACGCTTTGACGAACCGTGCCGGGTCTGGGCCATGGACACGCATCCCGAAGAATGCAGACCCGAAGAACGCCTCGCATGCGACCTCCTCGGACGCGCCAAGCTGGTCCTCGAGTTGCTTGGTGCTCAGCTGCGACGGCCGGAAGACAAGAGCCTGCTCCCATCGTCCGCCCACGGCCACCTTGCCCATGGTGGGCGCGGGTGTGAAGAAGGGATCGTCCATCACGAGTCGAGATGGTATCCAGCGCCAACCCTCCCGCGACCTCGCAGGCGCCGAGCCGCCACAATAGGCCCATGTCCCGCCCGCGCATCCTGTCCGGCATCCAGCCGACCTCTGAGAGTTTCCACATCGGCAACTACTTCGGAGCGCTGCGCCACTGGGTGGCGTTGCAGGACGACAACGACGCCTTCTACTGCGTCGTCGATCTGCACGCCATCACCGTGCCTGTGGATCCCGTGCTGCAGCGGGAGCGGACTCGCGTCTCCTACGCGCAGCTCGTCGCGGCGGGTATCGACCCGGAACGCTCCACACTCTTCGTTCAGAGCGACGTGCCGGCGCACAGCCAGCTCGGCTGGGTGATGATGTGCCTGACCGGGTACGGCGAGGCGTCCCGCATGACCCAGTTCAAGGACAAGATGGCGCGCGAAGGGGCGGGCAGTGCGTCGGTGGGCCTGTTCACCTACCCCTGTCTGCAGGCCGCCGACATCCTGCTTTACCAGGCGGCCGCCGTGCCCGTGGGGGAGGACCAGCGTCAGCACCTCGAACTGACCCGCGACCTCGCCGAACGTTTCAACGGCCGGTTCGGTGAAACCTTCGTGGTGCCTGAGCCGTACATCGTGAAGGACACCGCGAAGATCCTCGATCTGCAGGACCCGACGTCCAAGATGAGCAAGTCCATCCCAGCCGGGTGTGTGTTCATGCTGGATTCGTCGAAGCAGATCGCCAAGAAGATCAAGTCGGCGGTCACCGACTCCGAGACCGAGGTCCGGTTCGACCCTGCCGCAAAGCCCGGCGTGTCCAACCTGATCAGCATCCTGGCGGCGGCCACCGGCCGCACCGTCGAGGACGTCGAGCGCGAGTACGGCGGTGGGATGTACGGCCCGCTCAAGGTCGCTGCCGCTGAGGCGGTCGTGGCCGTGGCCGAACCGTTCGCGCGCAGGACCCAGGAACTGCTCGATGACCCGGCGGAACTCGACCGGCTGATGCAGGCAGGGGCCGCGCGCGCCCGTGAGGCGGCCCAGCCGACCCTCGACGCCGTTTACAGCGCGATGGGTCTGCAGGCGAGCACGGCATGACGTCGACGATCGGGGTGGCGATCGCCATCCCGCGACCCTTCGCGGACGAACTCGAGGGGTGGCGGGAACGCTTCGGAGATCCCGCAGCGCACCTGATCCAGGCCCATGTGACGCTTCTGCCCCCGACCCGGGTGACCGACGTCAGTGCGGTGGCAAGTCATCTCCACGCAGTGGCCGCCCGCCATGCGGCGTTCCCGGTGCTCCTGCAGGGAACCGGCACCTTCCGGCCACTGTCACCGGTCGTGTATGTGCGGGTCGCCGGCGGTGCGGACCGGATCGTGACGCTGGAATCGGACGTGCGCTCGGGGCCTCTGCAGCGCAACCTGCGCTTCGAGTTCCACCCACACGTGACCATCGCCCATGACCTCCCGGAGCCCACGCTGGTCGTGGCGCAGCGCACACTCGCCGACTACGAAGCGGCTTTCACGGCTGACGCCATCACCCTGTACGAGATGGGGTCCGACGGGGTGTGGGGTCCGTTGCGTGACTTCGAGTTGAGCGCTCCCGCCTAGCGGCCTCGTACTCAGCGCGGCGACGCTTCTGCCGGCGTACGGCCCGGACCCGCAGCAGGACGACGGCGATGCCGAGGAACAGAGCGATCCACATGAAGGCTTTGAGCAGCCCGATCAGAAGCGTGGCGAAGAAGCCGCGCTCAGCTGCCGGCTCCGGTGCGGGTTCGGCGGCGGCAAATGGGGACTGCGCGAACCCACCGACGAACATCTCCGCGGAGATCCCGGTGCCGCTCGTGGTCGCGGTGCCCGACGCCGTGGCGGCGGCATCCTGCGCCGCCTGTGCGATGGCTGTGGGGTCGAACGACTCGTTGCCTGCCACCTGCGCGTACTGGCCGGCCTGCTCGGTTGCTGCCGTCGCCGCGGCGAGCACCTCGTCGGCCGACGGGGGCTGCGGGAGGTTCGCCGAGATCTGCTGCACGGCCGCGACGGCCTGCTCCGCGATCAGCTGGCCCTCCTGCTGAGCCTGGGGGTCCGGGGGAAGCGGTGCGACGTCGTTCGGATCGCCGGCGGTGTCCGCCGGTTCCGGTGTGATCTCAGGGGTTTCGGGGAGTTCGGGCAACTGGCCGATGGGCTGCAGTTGCCCGAGGTTCTGGAACGACCAGTCGAGCAGGTCGCGGGCAGTGGCTGTCGTCCCACCGCCGATGCCCATCAGTGCCACGACGATACGTCGACCATCACGCTCAGCGCCTGCGACGTAGGTCCGGCCCGCGCCGCTGGTGAACCCGCTCTTACCTCCGAGGAAGCCGGGGTAGTCGCTGTTCAGGATGCTGTCGTGGTTGAAGATGGTGAACGTGTTTTGGGCCTTGGTCGGGTCCTTGGGCGGCTGCGCCGGGAACTCGAACTCGCGCGCCGTCATGATCTCCTGCAGGCGGGGGTCCTGGATCGCTGCGCGGTAGATCTGAGCCATGTCCGCGGCAGTGCTCACCTGCCCGGGCTTGTCGAGGCCGTTGGGCGACTTGGCCACCGTGCTGGTGGCCCCGATCCGCTGGGCTTCGGCGTTCATCGCATCCAGGGTCCGCTGGTACCCGTACGCGTCGGCGAGTGCCACGGCGGCGTCGTTGCCACTGCGCATCATCATCCCGTGGAACAGCTGCGACACGCTGTAGGTGCTGCCTGCGAGCACGCCGACGTGCATCCCCTCCGTGAGGGTCTCCTCGGCGATCGCCTCGTAGGTGCTCTCGTACTGCAGTCGCGGCAGCAGGGTCAGCGCTGTGAGGGTTTTGAGCGTCGAGGCCATCGGCCGCTGCTCGTCGATGTTCTGGCCGGCCAGGATGTCGCCCGATTCAGCATCAACCACGACCCACGTCTTGGTGGCGAAATCGGGGATCTGCACCCCGTCGGCCGCCGAGGGCGTCGGGGACGGCGTGGCGGGGGTCTCCTCAGCCGCGACCGGGGCGGCCGCCAGGAGAACGGCGGCGGCGGTGGCAATCAAGATTCGCATTACGGATCAGCGTAAGCACGCATTCTCTGCCTTCCGCGCAACGCCACGCAGACGATCCCCGAGTCTCGCTGATCCGGGCGCGAGCCTGCCGCGCAGGGGAATAGTCTTGGCTTCAGGAGAGGCGGTGGGAAGCATGCGACGTGATGACCTGGGAACCCTGATCGCGGCCACGAGCACGGACATCGACGCGATGCCGTGGGAGGACGTGGAGGATGTGCCGGGCGTGCACCGGAAGACGTTGTGGCAGTCCGGCGACGTGACGCTGGGCCTGATGAAGGTGGACTCCGGACATGAGAACCCTGAGCACGTCCATCATGCGGCGCACCACCACATCCTCGTGCTCGAGGGCGAGTGCTCGATGGTGGGTAAGCGCCTCGGGCCTGGTTCCTACGTCTACATCCCGCCGACGGTGCCCCACGCCGTGACCGAGGTGGGACCTGGCGGGTGCGTCTTCTTCTACACCTACCGCCCACTCGAGCACGTGCACCAGGCATCGCCGTTGGACAGTGAGCACGGGGGCGTCGTCTGACGCACGCCCGCGCGGGTGTTTGTGTCGTTGTTGTCGCCGTCGGGCAGGGGGAAACCCCGCAACTGCGTCACAATCGCCGAAATTGCCCCGTAGCAACGTCACAAACGCAGGTCCGGCGGAGGCAAACGGCCCCTAGTCGCGCCGGAACATCAGCGCGCGCTTGACCTCCTGGATGGCCTTGGTCACCTCGATGCCCCGCGGACAGGCGTCCGTGCAGTTGAAGGTCGTGCGGCAACGCCACACTCCTTCCTTGGAGTTGAGGATGTCCAGACGCACGTCGGTGCCGGCGTCGCGGGAGTCGAAGATGAACCGGTGCGCCCCGACGATGGCCTGCGGCCCGAAGTACTGCCCGTCGGACCAGAACACCGGGCACGACGTGGTGCAGCACGCGCAGAGGATGCACTTGGTGGTGTCGTCGAAGACGGCTCGGTCCTCGATGGTCTGCAGGCGCTCCTTTGTCGGATCGTGGCCCTCGGAGATGAGGAAGGGCATCACGTCGCGGTAGGCTTGGAAGAACGGCTCCATGTCGACGACGAGGTCCTTCTCGAGAGGGAGGCCCTTGATCGCTTCGACCACGACCGGCTTCTTGATGTTCAGGTCCTTGATCAGCGTCTTGCAGGCCAGACGGTTTCGGCCGTTGATGCGCATCGCGTCCGAGCCGCAGATCCCGTGGGCGCAGGAGCGACGGAACGTCAGCGTGCCGTCGACCTCGTCCTTGATCTTCTGCAGCACGGTGAGCACTCGGTCGGTCGGCAGCGCCTCGACCGTGTACTCCTCGTAGTGCGGCTCCTCGTCCGTCTCGGGGATGAACCGCGCGATCTTGAACGTGACCTGCAGACGCGTGATCTGCTCGGGGACGGTGGCTGCCATCAGTACTTACGCTCCATCGGCTGGTAACGGGTGACGACGACCGGCTTGTAGTCGAGGCGGACGGTGGCGTCGCCGTTCTCGCTCACGTGCCGGTACGCCATCGTGTGGCGCATGAAGTTCACATCGTCGCGTGCCTGGTAGTCCTCGCGGGCGTGCCCACCTCGGGACTCCTTGCGCTCCAGCGCCCCCACGACGAGGATCTCGGCGAGATCGAGCAGGAACCCGAGTTCGATGGCCTCGAGCAGCTCGGTGTTGTACCGCTCGCCCTTGTCGTGGATCGCCACGTTGCGGAACCTGCGCTGCAGTTCCTGGACGTCGGACAGCGCCTGCTTGAGAGTCGCCTCGGTCCGGTAGACCTGGGCGTTCATGTCCATTGTCTCCTGCATGGCTTTGCGGATCTCGCCCACACGTTCACCGCCGGTCGAGTCCCGCAGCCCGGACACGAGGCCTTCCACGAACGCTTCGGAGTTCTCCGGCAGGTCGGGGAGTTCGGCTCCGACCGCGTATTCCGCAGCGGCGATACCTGCCCGCCGGCCGAAGACGTTGATGTCGAGCAGCGAGTTCGTGCCGAGCCGGTTGGCGCCGTGGACGCTGACACAGGCGCACTCGCCGGCTGCGTACAGGCCCGGAACCACGGTGTCGTTGTCCCGCAGGACCTCGGTCTCGATGTTCGTCGGGATCCCGCCCATGGCGTAGTGCGCGGTGGGGAACACCGGTACGAGTTCGGTGATCGGGTCCACGCCCAGGTAGGTGCGGGCGAACTCGGTGATGTCCGGGAGTTTCGTCTCGATCTGCTCCGCGGGCAGGTGTGTCAGGTCCAGATAGACGTAGTCGCCTTCCGGACCCGCACCGCGGCCTTCGCGCACCTCTTGCACCATCGCCCGGGCGACCATGTCACGCGGCGCGAGGTCCTTGATGGTGGGGGCGTAGCGCTCCATGAAGCGCTCGCCGTCCTTGTTGCGCAGGATCCCGCCCTCACCGCGGGCGCCTTCAGTCAGCAGCACACCGAGGCCGGCCAGACCGGTCGGATGGAACTGGTAGAACTCCATGTCCTCCAGCGGCAGGCCCTTGCGCCAGATGATCCCCATGCCGTCTCCGGTGAGGGTGTGCGCGTTCGATGTCGTCTTGAAGACCTTGCCGAAGCCACCGGTGGCGAAGACCACCGACTTGGCGCGGAACACGTGGATCTCGCCGGTGGCCAACTCGTAGGCCACGACGCCGGCGGTGCGCTCGCCGTCCTCGCTCATCACCAGGTCGAGCACGTAGAACTCGTTGAAGAACTCGACGTCCTGCTTGATGCAGTTCTGGTACAGCGTCTGCAGGATCATGTGGCCGGTGCGGTCGGCGGCGTAGCAGGCCCGGCGCACGGCGGCCTCGCCGTGGTTGCGGGTGTGGCCACCGAACCGGCGCTGGTCGATCCGGCCCTCGGGGGTGCGGTTGAAGGGCAGCCCCATCTTCTCGAGGTCGATGACCGCGTCGATGGCCTCTTTGCACATGATCTCGGCGGCGTCCTGATCGACCAGGTAGTCACCACCCTTGATCGTGTCGAAGGTGTGCCACTCCCAGTTGTCCTCTTCCACGTTGGCCAGCGCGGCACACATGCCGCCCTGCGCGGCGCCGGTGTGGGAGCGGGTGGGGTAGAGCTTGGTCAGCACGGCGGTGCGGGCGCGGGTGCTCGACTCGAGCGCGGCACGCATCCCCGCGCCTCCGGCTCCCACGATGACGACGTCGTAGCGGTGGATTTGCATCTTCTACCTCAGCTGATGTTGGGGTCGAATGTGAAGATCACGAGCGTGCCCAGAGCGATCGTGAAGACGGTGGCGACCATGAGTGCGGCCTTGAGCCAGAACCGGGTCTGATCGCGCTCGGAGTAGTCGTTGATGATGGTCCGCAGGCCGTTGGCGCCGTGGATCATCGCCAGCCACAGTTGCAGCAGGTCCCAGACCTGCCAGAAGGGGCTGCTCCAGCGTCCGGCGACGAAGGCGAAGTTGATCCGCTGCACGCCGCCGTCCAGGACGTTCATGATCAGCAGGTGGCCGAGCACGAGGAAGACCAGGACGATGCCCGAGACCCGCATGAAGATCCAGGACCACATCTCGTAGTTGGTGCGCCCGCCGCTGCGCGCGGTCTTGGGGGCGTTCAGTGCCGGCGCGCTCATGAGGTGCTCCCGAACAGCGACTCGACGGTGTGCTGCAGCATGAAGTAGGCGCCGGGGATCATCAGGACGAGCCAGATCGCCATGATCGCCCAGGTCATCTGCCGCTGCAGGCGTGGCCCCTTCGACCAGAAGTCCACCAGGATGATCCGGATGCCGTTGAGTGCGTGGAACAGCACCGCCCCGACCAGACCGACCTCCATGAGGTTCACGATCGGGGTCTTGTAGGTGGCGATGACCTCGTCATAGGCATTGGGGGAGACGCGGACCAACGCGGTGTCCAGAACGTGCACGAGGAGGAAGAAGAAGACCGCCACGCCGGTGATCCGGTGGGCGACCCAGGTCCACATACCTTCGTGCCCGCGGTACAGAGTGCCGACGGAAGCCTTGGGCACAGTTACCTCCTTGGGCGTGAGTACGCCTTCATGCTAGTGGGAGCGGGATCGACTGGCTGTCCCGACGTCGGGTTGGGTCCGGATTGGGCGGATGTGTCGGGGCTCAGCGCAGCGGGTTGCCGTTGTGCCGAAGGTGCTTGGTGGAGGGGCGCTGAACCGGAGCACCTTCGTGACTACCGCGCCTTGGGCGCCGACGACTTCGTCACAATCGCGACAATGGGGACCGCCCGTATCGCCGGTGACCGGCCCACGGATAACGATCCGGCGCGTCTGACAGACAGCCAATGTAAACGTGGCGTAATGTCCGAAAACGAATCACCGTATTGGAGGAGATATGAAGAAACTCCGCTTTGCAGCCGTGGGAGCGGTTGCGGCGTTGGCCCTCGCAGCCTGCGGAAGCGCCCCCGATGAGGGTGGCAGCAGCGCGTCACCGGCGGCGTCCGGCAGCAGCGACTTCCTGGCATGCATGGTGTCCGACGCCGGCGGTATCGACGACCGCTCGTTCAACGCGTCGGCGTACAAGGGCGTGCAGGACGCGGTCGCCGAGTTCGGCGTCCAGGAGAAGTTCCTGGAGTCCAAGAGCCAGACCGACTACGCGCCGAACATCAACGCTCTGGTGAACGACGACTGCGGCATCATCGTCACGGTCGGCTTCCTGATGGAGGACGCGACCAAGGAAGGTGCCGAGCAGAACCCCGAGGAGAAGTTCGCGATCGTGGACGCTGCCAGCGACCCCAAGATCGACAACATGAAGGGTCTGCTGTTCAACACCGCGCAGTCCTCGTTCATGGCGGGATACCTCGCGGCCGGCATGAGCCAGACCGGCAAGGTCGCGACCTTCGGTGGTCTCGCGATCCCGTCGGTCACCGCGTTCATGGACGGTTACTGGGAGGGTGTCCAGTACTACAACGAGCAGAACGGCGCCAACGTCGAGGTGCTCGGCTGGGACCAGAACAAGCCTGACGCCGGTTCGATGGCCGGTGGCTTCGAGGACCAGGCCAAGGGTCAGCAACTGGCGAAGAACTTCATCCAGCAGGGTGCGGACATCATCTTCCCGGTCGCCGGTCCCGTGGGTCTCGGTGCCGCGAAGGAAGCCCAGTCGACCGGCAAGGCCGACATCATCTGGGTCGACAGCGACGGTTACGAGTCCGCTCCGCAGTACAAGGACGTCTTCCTGACCTCCGTGCTCAAGAAGATCGATATCGCTGTGAAGGACACCATCGGCCAGGCGGTCAATGGTGAGTTCACCAGCGAGGAGTACGTCGGCACCCTCGAGAACGACGGAACCGGGCTCGCCCCGTTCCACGACTTCGAGGACCAGGTTCCGCAAGAGCTGAAGGACCAGCTCGAGCAGATCCGGCAGGGCATCATCGATGGCTCCATCGAGGTGACCTCGCCCAACCAGCCGCAATCGGCTAGCTGAACCGAGGTGGGGGGTCCGGGCGAACCCGGGCCCCCCACTGTTCATCCGTCTGCGAGGAGGGCGATGGCGTGAAACTCGAGCTGCGGAACATCACCAAGAAGTTCGGCGACTTTGCGGCCAACGAGGACATCTCGCTGACCGTCAACCCCGGCGAGATCGTGGCGCTGCTCGGGGAGAACGGCGCCGGCAAGTCCACTCTCATGAATGTCGTCTACGGCTTGCTCCAGCCGACGTCGGGCGAGATCCTCGTCAACGACGTACGAGAGGAGTTCAGCGGTCCTGGTGACGCGATGACCGCCGGTATCGGCATGGTCCACCAGCACTTCATGCTCATCCCGCCGTTCACCGTCGCGGAGAACGTGATGCTCGGACACGAGCACACCAAGGGCGCCTTCCTCGACCTCGACGCGGCCCGCTCGGAGGTCCGCCGGGTGTCCGAGGCGTACAACCTGCAGGTCGATCCCGACGCACTCGTCGAGGATCTGCCGGTCGGAGTCCAGCAGCGGGTGGAGATCATCAAGGCCCTGGTGCGCGACGCGGGGATCCTCATCCTTGACGAACCGACCGCCGTGCTCACCCCGCAGGAGACCGACGAACTGCTCGGGATCATGCGCGATCTGAAAGCCAAGGGCACGAGCATCGTGTTCATCTCCCACAAACTGCGCGAGGTGCAGGCTGCGGCTGACCGGATCGTCGTCATCCGCCGCGGCCGGGTCGTGGGCGAAGCCAGCCCGAGCGCCACCAAGTCCGAACTCGCCGGCATGATGGTCGGCCGCGAGGTCAGCCTCACCGTGGACAAACCTCCGGCCAACCCGGGCGCGCCGGTCCTGCAGGTCGCCAACCTCTCTGCCGCGGATCTCGAGGGCAGGCCCATCCTGCGCGACCT
>WBZT01001373.1_pt1 | contig 17881 bp, 11 predicted proteins | sample 5204241 | NCBI WGS metagenome assembly WBZT01 (sample SAMN12344358, study PRJNA552823) | activated sludge metagenome | biome: Activated sludge suspended growth; feature: Nitrification reactor; material: Wastewater; isolation source: activated sludge from nitrification reactor of wastewater...
AAAAAAAAAAAAAAAACCGACGCAATGACAAGATTCTTAAGTTCTTATTTCGCAAAAGTTGACTAGGTGATGGACCTGTTGGTATATACGTTTAGTTTTCAAATTACAAGGTTTGCAAGTTAAATTTATTTTTAAGTAGGCGTTCATTTATTTAATGTGATCCGATAACGATCCACTTATTTAGTCAGTTGATTTAAGGAAAGGAATATAAGACGATCTGTAACTACCAGTTGGATGACTTTACCATGTAAATTATTTAAGCGTAATAGATTCAGATCTATTAACCTTAAAGAACCTGGCTTGTCTAAGTGAATAAGTATTCCTTCAGTTGAATATAACTTAATATTTCTATTTAAGGATAATTATAATCGGAGGTTAATTTCCTTCATAATTTTTCTTAAAGAATGCCTGATATTCTTTTATTGCTCTGATTTTTAAAATCTCTCTATAGTTATTCTGAGTAACTGGATAAATTTCGAAGTTTTGAACGGAAGGAATATATTCGTCTCGATTTTTTTGAGCAGATTTATAATATTTCATCGCCTGATCTTTGTCGTCGTATTTGCGTATAAGGATAGCGCTGATATTTTGTTCTGTATTGATTTCAACACTTGTCATTTTCAAATTATCCAGTTTATGATATTTTTGATGATAATCCGAAATTGAAATTTTTGCTTTATCAACTTGCTTTGGTGTTGGATTGAAAAATACAACCATCATAAAATGCATTTTATCATCTTCTTTCTTAAAATCAATGGATTCAACTTCAGAAATATTGATTACTTCGAATGCGTCGTTATCACCTCTCAAAAATCTCATTATCTCTTTTGCTTTGGATTCCTGTGCTGTTCCTGGATAAGTTGCAATAATATCTTTCAAGGCCGACATATAGGGTTCTTTACCACCGGTTTTGCCGATACAAAAAGCCGACATCATGGCTATTTTGGGCATAAGGGGATCCACTACTTTTACCTTAGTAGCAAGAGCTTGTAATATTTTATGTGCTTCTTCATAATTCTGTTCTTCAAAAAGTTTGTATGCTTTTTCATAAGCTAAAACCAATTCATCTTTTTTATTCATTAGACTTTTAGCATATTCAGGATCGTTAATCAGTTTACTGTAATAAGAATCGGCAAATCTTGTCTTAAGTAAATTGTTATTGTTATCCGCACAAACCTGATCCTTTAAGTCCAGGCAATCGAGATACAAATAGTACAGCGCATCTGCTTGTCGTTGTGTCTCTGGGTATCGCGATAATAATTTTTCAAGACTTTCTTTTGATCGGTCATAGGCTTCAATTTTATCTCGATATGCTACTCCCAATTGAAAAAGAGCTTCCTGAATTTTGATATGGACTGCTTTTAACTCTTCATCTGAACTTGGAATTCCTGAAAGAATTTCAGCAAGATCCTCTTCTAATGCCTCCTGGGTGCTGCTGTCTTTTTTTTCTTCCTGTTCTTCAAAGCCTGATGCAAAGGAAGTCTTTTTAGATCTTCGCCAGTTGTCTTCCAGGACCCGATTACCCCAATTTTGTTCGAAATATGATCGCCCTCGATTGCTTGCTTTTATATCATATGCAAAAAAAGTACTTTTACCTCCACTGTTGGATTTTACATCTCCTTTCGAATCCCTTACATCCTGACTAAAAATTGCACTTCGTATGGCTTCTGTTCCTCGAAGCATTTTGCGATCCGGATTATCATTTTTTGGAAGATCTTCCGGATTAACAATAACTCTGTTTTTATTTTTTATGCTTAAAGCCAGTGATCTTTTTTCTTTGGTGGATAATTTAGAGATTCTAATTAAGCTATCCTGTAATTCTATGATTTCAATTTGTTCAGCAATATCCTTAAGATTGGCAATCATTTTATTTACAACAGGCCTTCTTTTATCTGTCTTTCCAAGAAAATTAAGGGTACTATCAAAATAATATTTGGCCGGTTGGTATAATCTCTGATCAAAATGTATATTAGCCAGCATATAATAAGCATCTGACTTGATATTATTTTTTGCGGTGGCGGACCAAACGGTTTTATTCAGATATTCTATAGCCTCCGTATATTTTTGTTTGTTGTAGAAAATTTTACCTATGGCGTAGAATATTTCAGATTCATAATCAAGATTTTTTGAATCCTTTGACAATTTTGTCAGTGAGGATATCAATGCATCTTCTCCCTCACCTTGAAGTGATTTATTAATAAGGAGATTCATTTTGGCATGAAAGCTCATATCATAACTCGGATGGAGACTGATGCACATATTAAAATATTCATCTGAACTAACCGGTCGTCCAATTGCCTGATATAATTGACCTAGTATGTAAGCATATCTGGCTTTGAGTTTTCTTTTTTTTGTGTTTTCTATAGCTTGCTTTAAAGCAGGAACAGCATCTTCATACTTTTCCTGTTGAAGAAATAAGTTTGCTTTTGTAGCATATAATTCACCTTTTAAGGATGGAGCAGTTGAAGGATCAGATTCTATTGTACTTAATTTATAATCTGCTTCATAATACTTTCCTCGCTTGATTAGATTTTTTGAAGCCCATATTGAGGCTTCCCAATATGCCGGTCGATGGGGAAATAATTTGGTTCCGACATTGGTCAAATTCTTATTTGGTGAACTTTCTTTTTTTGCAATAGTTGGCTCTGATTCTACTTCTTTGTAAGGAATTACAATTGGATCCTTGGCGGATTTATTGTCTTTAGAGGATTTATTCTTACTGGCTAATTTTTTTGCCTTTTCCCTTGCTTTTGCCTTTTCCTTAGCTCTTTGCTTGGCAAGTTTTTTGGCGTCAATTTTCTTCTGTTCTTTTTCTTTTTTTATTGCCTTGCTATTTTTCTCTTTGAGAGATTTGCTTTTTTCTAGAAGTTTTTGCGGCTGATATTCATTGATTAAAAATTCGTAAGAGCCTTCTGCTGTTTCATAATCTTTTTTAAGATATTGAGCCTTAGCTAATAAAAAGTAGCAATCATCGGCCCAACGGCTATATTTATGTATACTAATATCGGTGGCTACTTTTTCGATGGCCTTGTCGAGACTAGCTTTTTCGCTGTTAACATCTTCTATAGCTTCATAGGGAAAAACCGAAAGGACTTTGCTATAATCCTCTTTATAACTGGCTTCAAGTTTATCCATACTTAGATTAAGCAACTCTCTGGCATTAAAGTATGCATTATATTTGGCAGCAGTATTGTGATAAAACTTTCTTAGGCCTTTATATTCGCCTTTTTTCTTCTGACTCACACAAGAAATCAGAAACATAAGGATAAATAGGCAGTGAAAAAGTGATGATATTTTTAACTTCATGAATAAATCTTCCTAGAGGAACAGAATATAACCTTATTTGGGGCAAATTTATTTTATATCAACTTGTGAATATGACTTTTGACTTTAAAAAAATAAGAATTAGTATAAAAAACCATCTTTCCAAGAGTTTTTTAGTGGTTATAAGGGATGAGGACACTTTTGAAGAAATTTCATCCTACAAACTGAGCTTACTCAATATATATATATTATTAAGCACAATTTTCTGTATTTCCGGTCTCATTATGTTCCTTTTGATCATATTAACACCTATTAAAAATTTAGTTCCAGGCTATGGTGACATCAGCTATAGTGGAGAATATGTAGAGCTTTCAAAAAAAATTCAGAATATTGAACAGGAATTGATTGCGCGAGATGTTTATATTGATGGCTTAAAGAGAATTCTGTCCGGCAATCCTCAGACAGTTAAGGATGTTACTAAAGATGTTCATTTTAAACTTGAAAGTCCTGATCCGGTTGGAAAAATAAAAGAAGATTCAATACTTCGTACGAGTTTTGAAAACCGTAGACCAATCGATAATAAACCAGCTGCGAAGTCTGGTAAAATGATGGATAATATAAACTCAAGCCTTTTAAGAAAAAAACTTGAAGACATTGAATTTACCTGCCCTCTTAAAGGACCGATTGGAGCGAATTTTAAACCTAACAAATCCCATTTTGGAATTGATGTCATTGGTCCTGAAAATAGCCCAATTAAGGCCATATTACAAGGAACAGTCATTCAATCGGATTGGTCTATTGAGAATGGTTATACCATTGCTATTCAACACAATGACAACCTGGTTTCCGTATATAAGCATAATTCAACCTTGTTTAAAAAACTTGGAGCACAGGTAAAGGCCGGTGAAGTAGTAGCTATTATAGGAAATACCGGTACCCTTACCCAGGGACCACATCTTCACTTCGAATTGTGGTATCAGGCAAAATGTCTGAATCCAGTTGATTATATTCGATTTAATTAAAAAATGGCCATCCGTTAATCGGTTGAAATTCAACAGTATAGAGTATATTTTTTTGTTTTCAGGTGCTATAGCTGAATAAGACATAGTCACCTATGAAATGCAAGCATTCTCTGGCTGTTCATTTGATGGTTAACTGAATGTTAAGAAATGCGGTATTTTGCAGTAACATTAGATGGTAATTAAACTTTTATTAACCAACAAAGGCGGTATTTTTACGTTTCAGAAGCCAACTATTATGAATAAGGCTTTAATTACAGGATTATTACTCTTTTTTTGGAATTTTTCCAGATTATTTGGTCAAAACGATACGAATACTATTGTTCTGATAAACCCGTCTTTTGAGGGTACTCCCCAATGTTGTACAACACCAGCCGGATGGGTAGATTGTGGTTGGAGAAACGAGACACCGCCGGATATTCAACCGGCTCCGATTGGACAGTCTTCATTATTTGGAGTTACCAAGAAAGCCTTTGATGGTCAAACATACCTTGGTATGGTTACAAGAGATAATGACTCTTATGAAAGAGTATCTCAGAGTCTGAGCCAGCCTATGAAAAAAGGCAGATGTTATTCTTTTTCAATCTATCTTTCTCGTTCGATGGATTATCTCAGTGCCTCTAACCAGAATACTTCAGTACTTAAGCCCTTCACCACCCCAATTGTCCTTAGAATTTATTCCGGCGATGCCTTCTGTCATCAAAAGGAATTGCTTGCGGAGTCAGCCGTGGTTGAAAATACCGATTGGAAAAAATTTACCTTTTCAATGAGCCCTTCTTCTGATTGTCAGTACATCGAACTGGAGGCGTTCTATAAAACTCCTGTTTTGATGCCTTATAACGGCAATATACTTTTAGATAAGGCCTCCGATATCAAACGAATTCCATGCCCTAACGAAAAACCGATTCTAGTCGTTGAAAAACCAGCTCCAAAAAAATTAAAACCAGAGCAAGCAAAAGACAGCATTCTGGATACAAAACCTGATAAAAAGATATTAAAGGCTCTGGACAAAGACAGAATAAAAGTTGGTCAAATTATCAAAATTGAAAAACTTTTTTTTAAATCCGATAGCTCCAATGTTGATTCTTTATCCTTCTCGGTTCTGGAAGAAGTTTATGAATTTTTGCGGGTTAACCCAAAGGTAAAAATTGAAATTGGAGGACATACCAATTCCATCCCTTCGCATACTTATTGTGATAAATTATCCCTTTCTCGAGCAAAATCCGTAAGAGATTATATCATTCAAAAGGGAATTGATGCAGACCGGATCAGCGCTAAAGGATATGGTAAAAGAGTTCCCATTGCCTCTAATGATACCAAATCGGGTAGATCAATGAACCAAAGGGTGGAAATTAAAATAATCAGTTTAGGGTAATAGCGTACAAATCGTCTCAGCAAGGCTCTTTATTTCATACCTTTGACCCTTTAATGTGTTGTGAATCGTCCTGCCAGATATTTATTTTTAATTTGTTTTGAGATAATAAATGTATGCTCTCGAAGTTTTGCCCAATCAAATGAGGGTACTGAATTTTGGTTTGCCTTTTTAGAACATTTCGACCGCAGTAACAATAAGAAATGTATTGTAACTTCCAAATCAGATACTAAAGGTTATATTGAAATGCCATCCATCAACTGGAGAAGAGATTTTTCAGTTACAGCCAATTCTGTATTTATAGTAGATGTACCGGACCAATCTGAAACACTTGGATCTGAAAATATTACCAATAATGCCGTTCACGTTGTAACAGAACAATTAAGTTCTGTCTACATTCATCAATACTATCAGTTCAGGGCAGACGCGGCATTGGTACTTCCCGTAAGTTCATTGGGTTCAAATTATTTTGTAATGACTTACCACGGTTATGATAACAATTCAGTCCATTATCCTTCTGAATTTTGTGTAGTTGGAGTGGAAGACAATACATTGGTAAGAATTAAATATTCTGCAGAAACGCTTAATGGAAAAAAGAAGGGAACTATTGATACGATTCAATTAAATAAAGGACAGGCATATCAGGTTAAAGCCAGAAGAATTACGGAAGATCTGACGGGAACAGAAATTCAATCTGACAAATATGTTGCTTTATTCAGTGGCAATAAGTGGACACAGATACCAAATGGGTTTGGAAATAGAGACAATCTTCTAGAGCAAATGTACCCAGTTGAAGTATGGGGAAAACAATTTGTTGCTGTTCCTTCCAAAACAACTGCGGCTGATCGTTATAGAATTATGGCATCTACAGACAACACGAATGTAACCCTGACCGGGAAAGGACCAATGCCCGGTCCGTTTACATTGAAAAAAGGCGAATGGAAGGAATTTGAATTACGTGCAGTTCCTGCCTTTATTCAGTCTGACAAACCTTTGATGGTAGCTATGTTCCTGGTTGGGGGAACTTACAATGGCCGAATTGATAATCTGGGAGATCCATCCATGGTTTTATTAAATAGCATTGAGCAATACCGAGACACCGTAACGCTATACAATTCGCCCTATGAGAATATTACTGAAAACTATTTGAACATCATTACAACGGTTAAGGATACCGCCACATTAAAAGTAGATGGCAAAAGTATCATTGCTTTCAATGAAAAATTTCAGACAATAGGCCCACAGAATGAATTTGCTTTTGTACAACTCCAGGTTCCTGAAGGAGCACACGTATTAAGTACAGGCGTTTGTGGCCTTATCGCAATTGCCTATGGATATGGATTTGCTGAATCATACGCCTATGGTGGTGGAGCTAACTTTACGAAATTCAATAACCTTCCCATTCCAGATGGATCTTGTTTGGGAGATAGTATTCCTTTTAAAACCGGTCTGCCTGAGAAGAGATTTGATGTTCTCTGGGATTTGGGAGATGGCACCTTACGTAAACAGCATCAATTTAAATACCAATATCAATCATTGGGTGATTATAAGGTCAAGCTAAAGTATATTGATCTTTGCAGAAACAGCATTGATTCTATTGAAAAACTACTAAAAGTTACCTTAAGAGAGCAGTTACAGGCCTATCCGGACAGTGTAGTGTGTGAAGGAGATGATATTTATCTCAGGGCATTTGATCGAATCGGCTCGAAATATCTTTGGATAGGTCCGGACAGCTTTTCTTCTGAAGAGGAATTCCCGGTTTTGAAAAATATCCGATTATCTCAATCTGGTGTATATCAGGTCACAGGCTATTTTTATGGATGCCCAACCTTTCCTCACGATATTATGATCGACGTGAAAGCTAATCCATTTCCCTATTTAGGTCAAGATACTTTCTTTTGTCCATCCAAAAATTCGCTAAGCCTTACGATTTCAAATTATAATAGTATTCGATGGGATGATAATTCCAATGTAAGCTCAAGACAAATCACAGAGCAGGGAAATTACAGCGTTTCAGTAATCAATGAATTTGGATGCAGTGGTTCAGATTCCATTACAATATTAGACAAATGTCCACTTACACTTTTTGTTCCTAATGTTTTTTCGCCAAATGGTGATTTGATCAACGATGAGTTTAAAACGGTATTTTCGCATGTACAGGAATTCAGTATGGAAATATTTACCCGATGGGGTGAAAAAGTATTTAGTACAAATGATTTGGAGGTTGGGTGGAATGGTAAAAATGTAAGGGGTGAAGATTTATCTCCGGGTGTTTATGTTTATCATATTTTTGCCAGAGGTTATAATGAAAAAGGAGAACTGATCGAAGAGGACAGATCCGGAGATGTTACACTTGTAAGATAAAATAGTTTTAATTTAAATTAATTAATAAAAATGCATCGTTCGATTTTAATTTTATTATGTTCGGGTTTACTCACCCTTAAGGCACAGGAAATTTCTCCCCGTGTTATTCGGGATTTGAGCTTACAAAAAGAGGTTCCTGTACTTATTGAACTAAAGGCAAAGGCTGATCTTTCTGATATTTCTTTGGATTTAAAAAAATCCGAAAAAGCTCAATTGGTTTTTGAGAGACTTTTTAATGTGGCGAAAGGCTCACAATCTCATTTGATTGAAATATTAAAATCCAGACAAATTACGTTCCATAGTTTTTTTCTAGTTAATGTCGTAGCGGCCCGAATAACCAAAGAAGATTTAGCTGTTATTGCTTTATTACCCGAAGTAAAATCAATTTTGTTGGATGAATCTATTTCTCTGGATAAATCGGTTGACAGAACGTTACAAAAATTATCCTCCAGAGGTCCATTACTTACCTGGGGTATTACCCGTATTGAAGCAGATCAGGTTTGGAGTATGGGTTATGAAGGTCAGGGTGTAACGGTAGCAGGTGAAGATACTGGATATAAGTGGGATCTTGAAGGAATACAGGAAAAATACAGAGGATATAATCAGGGTAAGGTAGATCATAATTACAATTGGCATGATGCCATTCATAGTTGGAGTCCATTAAGCGCTGATTCCACCGGAAACCGATGTGGTTTCGATCTAAAATCACCATGTGATGACAATGACCATGGAACGCATACTATGGGTACGATGGTAGGAAGTACAGAAACGGACGCTTATGGCGTCGCTCCGAAAGCGAACTGGATTGGATGTCGAAATATGGAACGAGGAAATGGATCTCTTACCACCTATATTGAATGTTTTGAATTTTTTCTGGCTCCAACTGATTTGAATAATAAAAACCCGAAACCTGAATTATCTCCATCTGTCATCAACAACAGTTGGTATTGTGCCCTTGAAGAAGGTTGCGACACCTCTAATTTTGAAATTATGGAAGAGGTTGTAAACAATCTAACCACCGCTGGAATTGTCGTCGTTGTTTCAGCTGGTAATTCTGGTCAGGCCTGCGGAAATATAGCTGCACCTGCAGCCATTTATGAATCCAGTCTGGTTGTCGGTGCATTCGCGAATGATGATAATATCAGTGGCTTTAGTAGTAGCGGACCAGTTTTAAATTTTAAGAAAAATCGAATTAAACCCGATGTTGTCGCACCTGGATCAGATGTTGTGTCAAGAATTCCTGCAGGAATTCTGGTAGGATGGAATGGCACGAGCATGGCCGGCCCGCATGTTGCTGGTTTGGTTGCACTAATCATTAATGCAAACCCCGCCCTAAATGGTCAGGTTGAAAAAATTAAAAAAATAATAAAGGAATCTGCTCGAACTGCTGAAGCTAATATTGATTGTCTTCCATTTGATAAAAATGCTGTTCCAAATCATGTTTATGGTTTTGGAAAAATTATGGCTAAAAATGCTGTAAGGTTAGCCCTCCTTACCAGTACAGACAATAGAAAGAATCAATTAAGAACTTTTGAACTTATTCCAAATTTTATTCAAAACAAAACACAAATATTGGATTCAGATCCGAAGGAAAATAACACTTTTGAAATTCTAGATATTCTCGGGCATCCCATTCAATCGATAAAACCTGTTCTCTTTGAAATTGATCTTACAGGACTCCTTCCGGGAACCTACTTTTTGCATAAAATTGGCACTCCCGAATTGGTACGTTTTTGCAAATTTTAATATGCGGCTACATGAAAAAAAAGCTTTATAATACGCTAAGCAAAGAACAGTTAATCGAACGGATGAATGAACATCCTGAATCATTTACTACCATTTCATTTTATAAATATTATAAAATTCCTAATCCGACCTGGTTTAGAAATTATCTCTATTTGCATTTAGAAGAACTGGGTGTCGTTGGAAGGATATATCTTGCTTTAGAAGGAATAAATGCTCAAATTTCGTTACCAACCAGAAATCTTCTGCTGTTTAAAGAATTCCTTTATTCAATTTCTTTTTTCGACCAAATGAGATTAAACTTTGCAGTAGAGGAAGCTGGAATTAGTTTTTATAAATTAAAAATTAAAATAAGAAATAAAATTGTCTCAGATGGAATAGATGATCCTCAATTTGATCCTTCGAATTGCGGCGTTCATTTAAATGCAAGGGAATTTAATTCTATTCTTGAAAATAAAGAAACCATTCTGGTAGACATGCGCAATCATTATGAAAGCGAAGTAGGACATTTTGTCAATGCGATAACTCCGGACGTAGTAACTTTCAGAGAAAGTCTTCCTATTATTGCTGAACAGCTCAAAGAATATAAAGATAAACCCGTGGTAATGTATTGTACGGGAGGAATCCGGTGTGAAAAAGCTTCAGCATATATGAAATACAAGGGGTTTAAAGATGTTTACCAATTGAATGGTGGAATTATCAAGTATGCTCATGAAGTTCAGGAACAAAATTTGAAAAATAATTTTATAGGAAAGAATTTTGTTTTTGACGAAAGATTAGGTGAAAAAATTTCTGATGAGATCATCAGTCGATGTCATCAATGCGGCAATTTATGTGACACACATGTTAACTGTGCGAATGATCATTGTCATATTCTTTTTATTCAATGTAAAGATTGTGCTATAAAATATAATAATTGTTGCTCCAGAAAATGTGCTGAATACAAGGACCTTCCTGAAGAAAAAAGAAGCTATATCAAATCTCATATAGAATTTAATGGATCGCGCTTTTCAAAGGGAAGATATAAAGCCTTATCCAAAGACGAACCACTGGACTTGAACTAATTTAAGGTTTATTCTATTTACCTTTCTTCCCTTAAAAAGTCTTTAATTCATTAGCATCGAAAGCTCAATAGCTTTACTATACTTTTTCGAGCGCGTGTTTTATAAAATTCGTTAATTCCTCTCCTTTTAACATATTCTGATTCAATAAGGCTAATTGTGTAAGATATGTTGCCATTTCTATCTTGGAACCATCCTCCGCCAATTCATTCATTTTTCGCGCAATGATTGGGTGATTTGTATTAATTATCAGGTTATAAGAATCTTTAAATAAATCCCCTGTCTCTCCTTTCATAGCCGTCATCATGTGTTGCATTTCACTCATTCGTCGCATGAATTCAGGTCGTACTATGTGAACCGGATCATCCTCAGGACTTAAGGCCTTTGTCTGGGTAGCGGTCGCTTTGTTAAAACTTAGACTTGTAAATATTTCTTTAATTTTATTTTCTTCAGCCTCCGTCAGAACAGATTCATTCTTAATATCCTTTTCAATAAGATGATCTATGGTTTCGGAATCAACTCGCTTAAAGCTAAGATCAGCTTTATATTCCAGATGTTGAATAAAATGATTATCTATTACATTATCCATGATGAGCACAGTGTAAGCCCTATCGTTGCACTGCCTTACCAATGAATGTTGTTGCATGGGATCCTGAGTATACAAACCAATGATCTTACCATTCTTATCAGTTTGGGTATCCTTTACTTTTTCTTTATACTCTTCAATGGTAAGGTATTTTTTATCTGTTGATTTTAATAAGGCAAAACTAATGGCTTTTTCTTCGAATTTGTCATCAGAAATAATACCATACTTTATGAATGTGCCAATGTCATCCCATTTACTTTCATAGTCATCTCTATTTTTTTTGAATAAATCAGCTAATTTATCTGATACTTTTTTTGTAATGTAAGAAGTGATTTTTCTAACATTGGAATCAGATTGCAAATATGATCTGCTTACATTAAGAGGGATATCCGGAGAATCAATAACACCATGCAACAACATTAGAAATTCCGGAACTATTTCTTTTACATCATCGGTGACAAATACCTGATTACTGTATAAGTGAATTTTGTTTTTTTGAATTTCAAACTGATTCTTAATTTTAGGAAAATAGAGAATTCCCGTCAAATTGAAGGGATAATCTATGTTTAGATGAATCCAGAATAATGGTTCTGCAGAAAAAGGATATAATTCCTGGTAGAAATTTTTATACTGTTCTTCTGTAATGTCATTTGGGGTTTTTCTCCAAAGGGGATCTGTGTTGTTAATGATATTAGGAACTTCAATTTCGACTTCCTGATCGCCTTCTTTTATTTTTTCTTTTTTTGTTCCCAACTGAATGGGAATGGGAAGAAATTTGCAAAATTTTTCCAACAAAGTTTCCAGTTTACCCAGGTCCTCATAATCTCTCGCATCTTCGGACAAATGCAAGACAATGTCTGTTCCCCTTTCCGATTTCTCAATATCTTCAATGCTGTAATCTGTATCTCCAATACAGGTCCATTTTACGGCCGTTGCATTCTCCTTATATGATTTAGTAATGACTTCGACTTTATCAGAGACCATAAATGCTGAATAAAAGCCCAGTCCGAAATGGCCTATAATATTTAGTTCATTCTTGAACTTATCTAGGAATTCCTGGGCCGATGAAAATGCAACCTGATTAAGGTATTTATCTACTTCCTCAGCATCCATTCCAAGACCGCGATCTCGTATGGTAAGTGTATGCGCTTCCTTATTTGGAATAATTTCAATATTTAGATTATTTAATTCCCCTTTCGCTTCTCCTCGGTTGGATAACGCCTTTAACTTGTTGGTTGCATCTACGGCATTGGAAACCAACTCCCTAAGAAAAATCTCTTGTTCAGAATAAAGAAATTTTTTAATTATTGGGAAAATATTTTCTGACTGAACGGATATTTTACCGGATTTCATAGACATAGATCATTTATTTCTCCGTTGTCAAAGCTTATGCCAAGGCCGAGTGTCCTGACAATTTGTCCTTTTTGGTCAATCATCTTTGGGTAAAATTCAAATCATCTAAATAAACTGTCATATCGGTTGAATTCCAAACATATATTTTAATTCTCGCACCAGCTAATTTGTTGCGATCAAAGTTGATATCATAAATAAAGTTGTTCCATTGCCCTTCTTTACTATCTTCTGAAATAAAGTTTCTTGAATTCCAATTTAGAATTTTCCCATGCTCATCCTCAAATGACCACACCAATTGTGGTTTATTTGATTCCGCTTTTGCATAATAATAATTAAACTGAACTCTTATTTTATCCGAGTTTAATTCTGAAATGGAAAAATTAATCCCGGGTGAAAATTCTAATTTCTTCGTTAGACAAAAAGAATATTTACCTGATTTGGAAATGGTGCTGTCTCTACCATCAAACTCAATATTGTCCCAGTCGTATGATTGAAGATAGGCTGAATCTTCTCGTAGAAGTGAATCCGTTAAAAACAAATAAATGGCTGGTTTACCTTCAGCAGTAAAAACATCTTGAATTTTAAACCTTGGATCCGATTGCAGTTTTTCTAGGCTCATGTGTCCTTCAATTACAGAATAACGATAATCCCAAATAACTGCAGATTTTGGTGGAAGATTATCTCCTTGGTATAATGATGGCGTTCTTCTGGTTTGAATGGGATCAAAATAATCCAGCTTAAGTTCAACCAATGGATATACGGCATCTGTATAAATACAATAAGACTTTAGTTGTTCTCCATATTTTTTAGTAAGCTCTTTGTATGCTAACTGATCTTCATTCAAGTTAAGTCTGTAACTCCAGGCTTGCTTATAAATTAATCCAATACTAAACAGGGCAATAACAGGTATCCAGTAGAGATCCTTTAATTTTTGAGATTCAGCTTCTTTATACCAAAGATGTAATGGATAAGTTCCAATGAGTGCCATCAGCGGAAGCACCCCAAGAAACACACGTGTTAAGCCAAAGGAATTAAATATACCAAAAAACCAGAATATGGAGTGTGCAATGGAAAAAGCCAGAAATGTACCATAGATTAATACCATCTCCTTTACGCTAAAATTTATTCTTTGCCAAACGCTTCCAAGCAATCTAAGCGATGATAATGCCAATCCAATGCATAATAAGATGGTGATGGGATGACCAAGAATTTCACTTAGATGCAGAATATAATAATCCCATGTTCCTGCACCATAATTGACGTTTTTACCCCCTGCGTATGGAATTTTTGTAATGACCCAAAATGGGGTTTTTTGAACTGGCCAGCCCATCAATCCATAGGCCAAATGTCCTGTAGCCAGTAAAGGAATATATTTCCAATTTCTAGATATTAGGTAGTAAAATAAAATTACAAAAAGAATAATTAGTCCTTCAGATCTTACAAATGGCAATAATGAAAAGCAAATGCTAGCAAGGCTATGTCGGTTTTCAAAACTTTGATATATGGAATATATAAGCAAACAAGCAAACAATGGTTCAGTCAATCCGGATAGTGTACATGAATAGACAAAAGGAGACCCAATAAAAAATAAGGTTACTAAATAATTCGGTGAATAGTTTAGTTTTTTCGCTACCTGTATAGTATAGAACATGCAAATAGATAGAATTGCAGCATTTGTCACTTTAATCGCCGTAAATCCAAATTGAGCAATAGGTGCGAATAGCATAACATACATTGGTTTTGCCCAATGGTTAAAAAAGTTCACAGGATGTTTAAAAGCATATTTTGCATACATAAAATGCATGATACTATCTCCATCATCACCTGTACCGTTAAATACTAAGGCCATGATGCTTAACATGAAGAAGAAAAGAAGACAGATCTTTGTCTCTAATTTAAATTTTATCATTTTTTATCTTGAGGTAAAAATAATATTTAATTTCATTTATTATTAAGAAGTGAACGTATTCATTCAATCGACCGTCCATTAAGTTTTTGGATAAATTTTTCTTTTGTACAGCTCATTTTATCATCTGAATATATCTAGTGGTTCGGATTATAATTGGGAGCAACAAATGAAATACTTGTTATTCCGATAAAGATCTATACTATTTGCAAGATATAAGTAGGTTTATGAAGGCAATTTACAAGAATTGAATTGTTGGCAGTCTTTATGATTTTAAGGCACAACAACCGCTTCAAAATTAGAACTTTTTTATCTAAAATTTTGTTATTATGCTTTATTCACATAAAAAATTTGGTTATGACCGTAGTAAAAGTTATTGAAGTGATGTGTAGCTCTGCAAAAAGTTGGGAAGATGCAACGGCTAAGGGAATTGCAAAAGCTCATACAAGTTTGAAAAATATCAGATCTGCTTGGGTTCAGGATCAAAGTGTCGCTGTTGAGAAAGGTAAAATTAAAGAATATAGAGTGACCTTGAAGATTTCTTTTGAGTTAATGTAGATATTCGACTTACTTTTCAAAGGATTTTTGAATTCTTATATTAAAGTATTTGGAATTGTTCTTTAAAGCTTAAAGTTCAAAAGCATCAGGGATCTGGTTATAAGTTTTATTTTTTATAATTATACCTTATCTTGCCAATATTGTATCAAGTTTCAGACTTATGTTGTTAACTTAATGGCTCAAAAGCCATTCGCAGTTGTTTATATTTTTTACTGTTGAACATCATACTTAATTTACTTTTCTTTTTTTTCTTCAAATTCGAAAACACTCATCAGCTTTGGAGTGGATTTGAAATTTTAAAAATATCCGCTGTTTGATTCATTTTATTTTCAATGATAATTAAAAAATTGAATGCATATAATTTAATATAAATTTCTATATTATTTTAGTATTATATAGTTGGATAATATTGAATTTAAACCATTGATCTTTTATATACAAAATTGATACATTTTATAAAGTACAATTAAGATGATTCATTTCATCTAAGGGTTTAATATATTATTCTAATTAGATATATAAACAGTTCTCAGGGAAGGGAAAAAGCGCAATGTTAGGAATGAATTGATATTAAAAATTCTTCTGGTCGAAAGAGCCTGAAGCTTTCATTTTATTATCCTTCTTTAAGAATTGTATCTTTTTATAAACTTCCAAAAAAAAAATAGGATAATATACTATAAATACACCTATATTTACTTTTGAAGTTAAGCTTTATGCCTTGCTACCATAAACCCCTCGTTAGTAATAAAAAGCCTATGGCTATTAAAGGTTTGCCGTTGCTTTTCGTGGTATGGCTTTTGAGTTCTTGTACCACTGAGAATATTAATGTTATTACAGACAACGATCCTATTTCAGTTACCAACATTTCGAGATTAAAAATCGAAAATTATGTCAACCGGCTATTTATTGATTTGATCGGTAGAGAGCCTTTAAAAGTTGAATTGGGTCCTGAGGTAGATACTTTGAAAGTTAGAGAACTCAGTCGTGACGCTCGCCTAGCCTTAATTAACAAACTTATACAGGATACAAGTTTTAGAATTGGGGAAAGATCATATAAAGCTGCTTTTTATCTAAATCTTTACAATCTGGCTAAAGTGCGCTGCATTGAGGCCGTTTCGGATGATGAAATATCCTATTATATGGGCTTGTTTATTTCCGATGCCATGCGCGACTCGATGGACGGCAAATGGAGTGCTTTCTACGGTAAGTTAAATGAGGCTCGCAAGCTTCAAAATTTGCTGCAGAGCCAGGAAGATCTATTTAACGGAAATATAAGCTATCATCAGATGTTTAGCTTCATGGTAGACAATAGCATATATAGCACCATCAACATGAATACCTTCAATTTTATTCGTGCCATATACAATGAATTATTATTTAGATTGCCTACAGATCAGGAGTATGCTGTCGCTTTTGACGTTATTGAAAAATCTGCTCCAGGTCAGGTTTTTGGAAATTATTGTAGTAATAAAACAGAGTTTATTCGCAACCTAACCGAATCTTCTGCAATGCATGAAGGAATGGTCATTTGGATTTTTCAGGTGTATCTCAACCGCTTCCCTAGTTCAAGAGAATTAGCAAGCGTGCTTCCGGAGTATTTAATACATCATGACATTCGTGAAGTTATCAAACAAATTTCAGTTACAGATGAATATGCAGGATTTAAGTAAGTTTCTCTTCAAATTAGGAATCGGTTTTCTAATAGTATTTTTGACTAGTTGTCAAAAAGATTTTTATGTCTATCAAATAGATGATCAGACCATATTACCAGTCAACAGTCAAAAGATAAAACCGAAATCAGTTCCACAGTACATTTCTATATTATATACCAATTTTTTTCAAAGAGCCATCAGTCCAAATTCCATGTTGACTGCTCAAAAGGCTATTGAATCCATAGGTGACAAGCAGGTAGCATTTGATATTCTTTTAAGTAAATATATGAATGACCCTAAGGTCATCCTTCCGAGTAAGGAAGAAATGCATAGGGATCCAGAAGCATTTATACGCTCTACCTATAAGCGGTTTCTTGTCAGAGAACCCACAGAAGCTGAACTAAACTGGATGTTAAATTATATTTCAAGCCGACCTAATGTCACACCTGAGCATTTTTATTTTGCCTTTGGCACCTGCAATGAACATTTTCATTATTAAGAGATAAGGAATATGAATCGACGAAAGTTTATAAAAAATTCAGCTTTAGCTGCAACAGGAAGTATTGGAGTGCCATTTATTCTACCTTCCGGTCTTTTATTTGCACAACAAGCTCCTATGATGGCTAATCATGTTGTGTTTGTTCAATTTGCGGGTGGTTTGCGTCAGCAGGAATCGGTATTACAGCGCTATTTAGCGGGGAGCCAAAATGAACAGGTTGAAGGCAACATTATGTACAATCTATTAGATGGTGCACCACCTGCGGATAAAATAGCTTATGGAATTGATGATATTAAAAACAATATCATTGGCGCTTTTCCGATTAATCCCATTCTACAAACTTCCCTTCAACGACAAGGTGTCTTGTTTCCGGAAGTACATTTTTCAAAAGGGAGCGCTGGCCATTTCAATGGATTAAGTACAGGTGTCTCTGGAAATTACTATACAACTTCAGGACTTCGTCAAAGAACCGCGTCTCCAACCATATTTGAATACTTAAGAAAA
>WBZT01001374.1_pt1 | contig 17877 bp, 16 predicted proteins | sample 5204241 | NCBI WGS metagenome assembly WBZT01 (sample SAMN12344358, study PRJNA552823) | activated sludge metagenome | biome: Activated sludge suspended growth; feature: Nitrification reactor; material: Wastewater; isolation source: activated sludge from nitrification reactor of wastewater...
CGAGCGCTGCACTACCTCGCCCCAGCCACCGAGGGCTGGTACACCAAGGCCTACACCTGTTCTTCCCTCAACGGCGAAGGTATCGACGCCATCTGGAAGGTGATCGGCGATTTCCGCCAACACGTCGCCAAGAACGGCGCGTTCGAGAGACGCCGGCAACGACAAACCCTGGATTGGGTGTACTCGATGGTCGAAGAACATCTGCGCGCCAGCTTTTTCAACCATGCTGGCGTGGGTGGCATTCGCAAGAAGATCGAGGAGGCCGTGCTCAACGGACATATACCGCCGACCGTGGCCGCCCAACAACTGATTCATAAATACGAAGGTCGTTAAACCCGGGAGAAATAACCATGTTACGCAGTCCCCGCGATTTCTTTAAACCCAAAGTCGTCGGTGCCCCCGAACCCCTCCGCGAGATTCCGGTATTACCTTCGCGGATGATCCACTTCTTCGATCCCAGCAACCCCAAGATGGCGGTCAAGGTGCCGGACATCGCCAAGACCGTGGACATCATGCTCGGCAATCTGGAAGACGCCGTGCCGATCGACCGCAAGGAAGCCGCCCGCGAAGGGCTGGTGCAGATCGGCAAGAACGTGGATTTCGGCAATACCCAGTTCTGGACCCGCGTCAACAGCCTGGACAGCCCCTGGTTCCTCGACGATCTGATCCGGCTGGTCGGCGAGATCGGCGACAAGTTGGACGTGATCATGCTGCCCAAGATTCAGGGCGCCTGGGACATCCATTTCGCCGATCAACTGTTGGCGCAACTGGAAGCCAAATACAACGTCAAAAAGCCGTTGATGATTCACGCCATCCTGGAGACCGCGCTGGGCGTGGCGAATGTGGACGAAATCGCCAATGCCAGCCCGCGCATGCAGGGCATGAGCCTCGGGCCCGCCGACTTGGCGGCGTCTCGGCGGATGAAAACCACCCGCGTTGGCGGTGGCCATCCCGATTATGTGGTGCGCACCGACCCCGATCCCGCTAATCCCGAAGCCCCACGCCCCACGGCGCAGCAGGATTTGTGGCATTACACCATGGCCAAGATGGTGGACGCTTGCGCGAGTGTCGGCGCACTGCCGTTCTACGGGCCGTTCGGCGACATCGCCGACCTGACCGCCTGCGAAGACCAGTTCCGCAACGCCTACCTGATGGGCTGCGTCGGCGCCTGGAGCCTGCATCCCAACCAAATCGCCATCGCCAAGCGGGTATTCAGCCCGAAGGCGGACGAAGTCGCCTGGGCGAAGCGCGTGGTCGAAGCGATGCCCGACGGCAGCGGCGCGGTGATGATCGACGGCAAGATGCAAGACGACGCCACCTGGAAACAATGCAAGGTCGTCCTTAACCTCGCCCAACTGATCGCTAGCCGCGATGCCGAGTACAAGGCGCTGTACGGGTTCTAGTTCTTGCCAACCGTCCCGCTCCGCCATGGAGCGGGACAATCCCCCTTCTCGCCGCGACGTTTCCCACCGCGCCGCCTATTGGAGCAACCGCTCATGATCCAGCCGTTCTCCATCGCCCGTCTGCCCCGCATCGAATTCGGCGCTGGCGGCATAAAAAAACTCCCCGACCTGATCGCCCAATATGGCAACCGGGTGTTGCTAATCACCGGCCAGCGTGCGTTCCTGGATTCATCACATTGGCCGGCGTTACGAACAGCGCTGGACAAAGCCAGCATCGGCTGGGAACAAGTGCGGGTCGCCGACGAACCCTCGCCGCAACTCGTGGACGCAGTGGTTCGGCAATTCCACGGCACGGGCATCGCGGCGGTTGCCGGCATCGGCGGCGGCAGCGTGCTGGACGCCGCCAAGGCGATTGCCGGTCTGCTGCCGAGCGGCGATTCGGTCATGGATTATCTGGAGGGGATCGGGCCGGAGAAACCGTATCAGGGTCCCGCCACGCCGTTCATCGCCGTACCCACCACCGCCGGCACCGGCAGCGAAGCCACCAAGAACGCCGTGCTGAGCGTGCGCGGCCCGAACGGTTTCAAGAAATCCTTCCGCCACGAATTGCTGGTGCCGGAATATGCCCTGCTCGATCCTGACCTGCTGGCCACCTGCCCAGTGCCGCAGATAGCCGCCAACGCCATGGACGCCTTGACGCAACTCCTGGAATCCTATGTCTCGATCAAGGCCAATCCCTTCACCGACGCACTGGCGGAAAGTGGCTTAAAAGCAGTGCGCGACGGCTTGTTCGCGTGGTACGAGGCTGGAGAAAATGCCGCCACCGGCCGTGCTCGCATGGCTTATGCCGCTCTGCTATCGGGTGTCTGCCTAGCGCAGACCGGTCTGGGCTCGGTTCATGGCTTGGCCTCGCCGCTGGGCGCATTTTTCCCGATCCCGCACGGCGTGGTTTGCGGCACCTTGGTTGGCGCCGCCACCCGTGTCAATCTGGCCGCGCTGCGGGAACGCGATCCCGGCAACCCGACTTGGCGCAAGTACGCCCGCGCCGGCGATCTTCTGCACGGACGGCATTTCCCCAGTCACGAAGAAGGGCATGCCGCGCTGCTGGCGTTGCTGGATGAATGGATCGAACGATTGGCGCTATCCCGGCTAAATGCTTATGGGATTCAGGAAAGCGATTTCACGCATGTCGTCAGCCACTCGCGCGGCGGCAGCATGAAGACCAATCCGCTGGTGCTGAGCGACGCCGAAATTACCGAAATACTCGCGCGAAGGCTATGATCCAGCATCGGAATCGCCGGTTTCCCGTCCGCCGACTCTTTGGCGTTGGGTCGACCTTCGCATGGTTGCTCAGCGGAATGCATAGGGTTTGGAATATGACTGTGCAAGAGGGCCTACCATGAAGAAACCTTCCGCCCACGACGACTCTCCTTCCTCCAAACCGCCCGGCGCGCGTCCCGCAAGCAGCGTGATCGTCGACCGGGAAACAGTCGAACTGAAGCGCCTGGAAAAAAGGATCGGAAAGATTCACCTGCGCCAACGCCTCGGCATCGAGGCCGATCACGCCACCCAAGTTTTCGGGCACGGCCGGACCTTTTTCCACATCGAGAATTGGTACTCGATCCACAGCCTCATCCGTCTCGGCCTGCGCTGCCTGGGGCTATACCGCCGAGGAATCCGCAACGCCACCGCCATCCAGATCCTCCACAACGAAGTCGTCGTTCCCAACCTGCCGGACGCCCTGCACGATTTCACCCTGCTTCATCTCAGTGACCTGCATCTAGACATGAACAGTGGCTACCCCATCGCGCTGATCGAGCGCTTGCGGCAGGTGCGCTACGACGTCTGCGTCATGACCGGCGACTTCCGGGCCAAAACCCATGGCCCCCATGAGGCCGCCATCAAGGCGCTGGCGCAGGTGCGACCGCATCTGCGCGGCCCGATCTATGCCATTCTGGGCAACCACGATTCCATCCGCATGGTACCTGGCATCGAGGCGCTGGACATCGGCGTACTGCTCAACGAATCGGCGATTCTGGAGCGCGGTGGCGCCTTCATCCACCTGGCCGGCATCGACGATCCACACTTCTTTCAGGTGGACAATTTCGAGAAGGCCGCCCAAAACATTCCCCCGGAGGCCATCGCCATTCTGTTGTCGCATTCGCCGGAACCCTACCGGCTGGCCGCCCACACCGGTTTCGACCTGATGCTGAGCGGACATACTCACGGCGGTCAAATCTGCCTGCCGGGCGGCGTCGCGCTGATGACCAACGCCGATTGCCCGCGCCGATTCTGTCGCGGTGCCTGGCGCTACCACCACATGCAGGGCTATACCTCCGTGGGATCGGGGTCCTCGGTGGTTGGCGTGCGCTTCAACTGTCCGCCGGAAATCACCCTGCACCACCTGCGGGCGCAACCGGCTCAGTAGGGCCGCTTGCGGATACCGAGCCAGTACAGCAGCCGCGACAGCGCCAGTTCCAGCACAATGAAACCGGCCACGATTCCGGCGATGACTGACCCGGTTAACTCGAACAGACTGGACACCGCCAGTAATGGCAACCAAGCTTCCGGGATCTGATCCAAGCCGAAAGCCATGCTGCTGGAGGCCATGCCCAAGCGCCGCTTGACGAAGCTCGACAACAGATCGCCCAGCATCGCGGCCAAACCAATGACCACGCCAACCCCCGCTGGCAACCCGAACAGCGCCGCCGCCAACCCAGTGACCAGCGGTGCCAGCACCACCCCCCGCCAGGTCTTCGCATCACCCAGCAGACGATGGCCATCCGCCAACACCCGCCCACCATCCAAGGGCTGAGCGCCCCAGGCGCCACAAACCGCCGCAGCGATGATCGGCGTGCCGTTTGCGATCAAAACCAGCAATAGCAACCGAAACTCAAGCGCTAACATCGCAACAGGATTGATTAAACCACCATCAAGCATGATCCGATGCTCCAGATCCCTCGCCCCGCCGTGTACTTACCCTGCCCCAAAAGTAGCGGTCGCGCGATGCGCGCCGGTACGTACCCGGTCACTACTCATTGGTTCGGCCCACACCTGTTTGACCACGATGCGAGCAAGTTTCGTGAAGACAATCATCCAAGGCCGGAAAAATTCGAAATGACTTCGACCAGGACCGATTTCGGTGTTCCGTGCCGGCTGCCACCGCTCCTCACTCGCTGGCTGACGAGTGGAAAACCTTCGACGACCAATCCGGCAAACCCAAGGGCATCATACCAATCACCGAGAACAACGGCGTGCTGATCGGAAAGATCGGGGATTTTCTGGAAGGCGCGCCGAGCAGACTGGCAACGCGGGCGAGGGCGAACCGAAAGGCAAGCTATTGAATGAGGAAATCATTCCGCCACCGGTCCGATCTCGGGCACTGGCAGGCCATGCTGCCGGCAAGTGGCGGTCACGGTATTGAGCAGCAGACAAGCGATGGTCATCGGGCCGACTCCACCCGGCACCGGGGTGATGGCACCGGCCACCGCAAGCGCCGAGTCGAAGTCCACATCGCCCACCAACCGCCCCTTGCCATCCGGCGTAGGGATACGATTGATACCGACATCGATCACGGTCGCACCCGGCTTGATCCAGTCGCCCTTGACCATGTGCGCTCGGCCGGTCGCCGCAACCAGAATATCGGCTCGCCGACACTCATCGGCCAGATCACGAGTGCGGGAATGAGCGATGGTCACCGTGCAATGTTCCCGCAGCAGCAGCGCCGCCATGGGCTTACCGACGATGTTGGAACGCCCCAGCACCAAGGCCCGCTGACCGGCCAGTTGGCCAGCATAATGCTTCAGCATCATCAAACACCCCAGCGGCGTACACGGCACCATCCCGGCTCCCCCCACCGCCAATAGCCCCGCATTGAACGGATGAAATCCGTCCACATCCTTTGCCACGGCGATCGCCTCAATCACCGCCTCCGGGTCGATCTGCCTCGGCAGCGGCAGTTGCACCAGGATGCCGTTGACCGCCGGGTCCCGGTTCAATTCGACGATGCGCGCCAACAGTTCGGCCTGACTCGTATCGGCCGACAAACGGTGCTCAAAGGAATTCATGCCCGCTTCCCGTGCCTGCAAACCCTTGTTGCGAACATAAATCTGGCTGGCGGGATCTTCGCCCACCAGCACTACCGCTAAACCGGGGGTCAGGTTGTGATGCACCTTGAGTCGGGTGACGCACGCGGCGATATTGGCGCGCAAGCGGGCAGCGAAGCCTTTACCGTCAATGATGGTGGCCATAACCATATGAATCCTCGCAACTCAGTGTCATTTGCCGTGCATGTTACACCAATTCCGCCTGCCATTCGGTCAACGAAATCTCAGTGAACCAAACCGTGAAACGGTACGAGATTTCAAACGCAGCCTGGAACTTTTCCAAGTGATAATAACTAAAGTGATTATTTATAAGGTGACAAATGACTTTAACCTTCTCTCACTTCGAGCGTTGCATCGACACGGTTCGAACTCAACACCCCGACATGCCACGTCAGTCGGTGGTACTAATGCGACTCGCTCACCATGTATTCCGCGCCCTAAACGAACGGCTCGACCGGTTCTTTGCCGCGCACAAGCTATCCACTTCCTCCTGGGCCGTCCTGATGATGATCTACAGCAGGTCCAAACGCGCGATCACCCCTTCCGAGGTCAGCACGGCGGTGGTGCAATCGCGAACGCACATGACTCGCGTCGCCGACGATCTGGTGGCAAGCGGCTTGATCGAGCGCGTGCATGACGAGGTGGATCGCCGGCGTGTTGTGCTGCGACTCACGGCGCACGGAGTGGACCTGATCGAACAACTGCTGCCCTTGGCCTGGGCTGAATATCAAGCCACCCTCGCCGTATTTTCGACGAATGAGAAGACCCAGCTCGAAACACTCCTACGACGCTGGCTCGGACATCTAGAGAGTGAAAGCGACATATTGGCCAGTGACGCGGCGTCATCCCCCCTCGAATGAGTCCAGAGACGGATGGTCTCCCGCGCTCCCAAAGAGAATCAATAATGAGCACGCCAAACCCAACGCCAAACCCCAAGAATCCGCCCATGGCACCGAACGGCAAACGTCGGCGCGCGTTGTCGCTTCTCTCCCTGCTATTCACGGTAATAGCGGCCAGTGTTGGAAGCTACTGGTTGATCTACGGGCGCTGGCATGTCACCACGGACAACGCCTACGTCGGCGGCAACGTTGTCCAGATCACCCCTCAAGTCCCCGGCACGGTCATCAGTGTGCTCGCCGATGACACCGATCTGGTCGAACAGGGACAAACGCTGGTGCGACTCGATGCCACCGATGCCGAAGTGCAACTACAACTCGCCCAAGCCAATTTAGCCGAAGCGGTACGTGCCGTGCGCGGCCTCTACGCGAACGACAGCCAGTCGCAAGCATTGGTGGCACAACGCGCGGCCGATTTGGATCGCGCCCGCGCCGAAGTCGAACGCACCGAGGCCGAAGAGCGTCGCGCTCAAGAAGAATATGCCCGGCGTCAAACCCTCTTCCGCCAGAACTTCATCTCCAAGGAAACCCTGCAATCGGCACAAACCACGCTGGATGCCGCCATCGCGCAGCGCGATGCCGCGCGCGCGGCCGTCGTTCAAGCACGCGCGGCAATTCGACAAGCGCGCGAGCAACATATCGGCACCGCAGTCCTGATCGACAATACCTCGATCCAAACCCATCCTCGCGTGGCGGCGGCGGCGGCGCGGGTCAAGGAAGCCTATCTGGCGTTCACACGTTCCACTATCGTCTCGCCGGTTCGTGGTTACGTGGCCAAACGCAGCGTACAGGTGGGTACTCGCGTAGAACCGGGCGCCGCGCTGATGGCGGTCATTCCATTGGAACAACTCTGGGTGGACGCTAATTTCAAGGAAAGCGAACTCGAAAACGTGCGCATCGGCCAACCGGTCGAACTGACCGCCGACTTGTACGGGAGCGACGTGAAATACAAGGGCCAGGTAGTCGGACTCGCTCCGGGCACCGGCAGTGCCTTCGCCCTGCTACCGGCGCAGAACGCCACCGGAAATTGGATCAAGATCGTACAACGAGTGCCAGTGCGGATCGATCTCAATCCTCAAACCCTGTCGCGACATCCGCTACGAGTCGGCCTATCGATGCGTGTGACGGTGGACACTCATCGACGCGATGGCGTGGTGCTGGCAACCCAATCCAACGACCAAGCACGGTACACAACCCCGGTGTTCGACATGCAAGTGAGCGAAGCCGATGCCTTGATCGCGCGAATCATCAAGGCAAACCAGCGCGACGACGATAAGTCATGAAGGAATCGTCACGCCCCGATCCAACCCAATCACCCTACATGCGGGGTGGCTTGTTGGCGTTGGCGACATTCGCGCTGGGGTTAGGCTCGTTCATGAACATCCTCGACCTGACCATCACCAACGTATCGGTGCCGAGCATCGCCGGCGATCTGGGCGTGAGCTTCACTCAGGGAACTTGGGCGATCACCTCCTATGCAGTGGCCGAAGCGATCATGCTGCCCTTGACCGGCTGGCTGGCGCAACGATTCGGCGCGGTGCGGCTGTTCGTGAGCGCGACCTTGTTATTCACATCGGCTTCGGTGCTGTGCGGAACCGCTTTCACGTTCCCGATGCTGCTCAGCGCCAGGGTCATGCAAGGCATGGTGGGCGCTTCGATGATCCCATTGTCGCAAACCTTGCTGACCAGTATCTATCCACCGCAACGGCGTGGTCTCGCGCTTGGGCTTTGGTCGATGACGACCGTGCTCGGCCCGATCATCGGACCGTTGGCCGGCGGATGGCTGACCGAAAATTTGTCCTGGCACTGGATTTTTCTGATCAACCTGCCACTCGGCATCATCGTGGCTAGCTTGGTTGCCATGCTGTTCCGTGGCCGGGAAACACCGCGCCGCAATTCACCGGTCGATTTCGTTGGACTGGGCTTGTTGGTGGTCGGAATCGGCGCGTTACAGATTCTGCTCGACAAGGGCAACGAACTCGACTGGTTCGGTTCGTCATTCATCATCGGACTAGCCTGCCTTGCCGCTATCGCCCTGGCGTTCTTCATCGTCTGGGAACTCACCGACGCCCATCCGGTGGTCGATCTGCGCCTGTTCGGACGACGCAACTTCGCGATTGGCGTGACCTGCCTGATGGTGGGTTCAATTGCCTTTTTCGGCACCGTGGTGGTACTACCGCTCTGGCTACAAAGTTATCAGGGCTACACGCCACTGTGGGCTGGCAAGGTGATCGCATTCGGTGGTGTGCTGGCCCTTCTGCTCGGCCCGGTGGTCGGCGCCAACATTCACCGCATCGACGCCCGCGCGGTCGCCACTTTTGGCTTCAGCGTGTTCGCCTTGGTGGCGTTCTGGAGCGCGCGCTTCACACCGGACGTCGATTACTGGGCGTTGGCATTGACGCGGTTATTCATGGGGGTGGGAATCAGCTGCTTCTTCTTGCCGCTGGTGACCATCAATCTATCAGGTCTTGCCCCAAGTCAAATCGCCGCCGCCACTGGTTTACAAAACTTCATGCGCAACCTCGGCTCCAGCTTCGGTACGGCCATCATGACCGCGTTATGGGGTCATAAAGGTATCGAACATCATGCCCACCTGGTTGAGCACGTGACCGCCTACAACCCGCTGGCGACTCAGTATCTCGACCAACTGCAAGCGGCTGGTCTGACCGCCCAACAAGCCCTGGGACAACTCGACCGCACTCTGACCAGCCAAGCCTATCTGCTTGCCACCAATGCCGTGCTCTGCATGAGCGGCATTTTGATGATCAGCTTGATCATCCTGATTTGGTGGGCGAAACCGCCATTCACCGTGCGTGCCATGGCGGATTGAAGCAGATGGAACGAACCGTGCCTCGTTAACATATGCGTTCTTGCCTTGCCGGTTACTTCACCGTATCTTTACAAGTTTATTTCAACACCTCCCCACAGGAGCGCAATCGTCGTGTCGAGTCAGGACCAGCAAATCATGTTCGTGTTTCCGGGGCAAGGTTCCCAGTATGTCGGGATGGGCAGCGACCTGATCCGCGACTTTCCGGTGGCCCAGCGGCTTTACCAGCAGGCCAACGATATCCTCGGTTACGACCTCCTCAAACTCTGCCTGGAGGGGCCAGAAGACGATCTGCGGCTGACCCGCCACACCCAACCCGCCCTGCTGGTCCACTCGCTGGCTTGCCTGGAAATCTTCCGTGAACTAACTGACAATCAAGTGCAACCGGTCCTGACCGCCGGCCATAGCCTCGGCGAATATTGCGCCCTGGTCGCCGCCGGCACCCTGAGCTTCGAAACCGCCCTGGAATTGGTGCGGAAACGGGGAGAGTTCATGGGTACTTACGGCGCCGGGGAAATGTTGGCCTTTCCGTTGCACCTCGACAATATCCACCCGCTGGCGGAAAAACACTACTGCGTCATCTCCGCCCGCAACCTGCTCGACCAGACCGTGGTCGGCGGTCTCGCCGACGATCTGGACCGACTGACCACCGAGGCCCACGCCCAATTCCCGCGCAAGCGACCGACCCGCTTGAAGACCGAGGGCGCCTTCCACACCTTCCATATGATCACCGCCGCCCTGCACTTCCGCCCGGTCCTGGACAACGCCGAAATGAGCGCGCCGACCATCCGCGTGCTGTCCAACTATACCGGCACCTATCACGATCCCGACCCCGCCGCCATCAAGACCCGGCTGTTCTTCCAACTGTTCCATCCAGTCCACTGGATCGACAACCTGGAAACCGCCTTCCATGACGGTATCACCTCGATCGTCGAATTCGGCGGCGGACTAGGCACCGGCGCCGCGCCGGAGGACAAGCGCCCCAACCTGGAAAGCATGATCAAGAAAGCGCTGCGCGGTTCCGACTTCAGTGCCCACTACCACGCCGCCATCAACAGCCAGACCCTGCGGGAAACCGCGACGGCCCTGCAATCATGATGCACCGCACCGCCGCCCACGCCCAACGTACCCGCCGCCTGCTCGGCCAGGAAGCGATGAAACGCGCCCACCGCCGCAGCGAACTGATTCGGTACATCGCGGAGGATGCCGTGGCCTCCACCCAACCGACACTCGACTCCGAACCGCCGATCAAGGACCGCAAGACCGCCGAACCCCTGGTTTGACTGTGCCCCGGCGCGCTCCGCCCGCATTTTCCGGGGACAAAGGGATCGCGCCGATGTCCATGACCTTTCGCAAAAGCCCATGGACGGCTATCGCGTTTATTCGGATTTCGGCTACCCTTAGGCAGAAGTTGAGAATGGTGGTCTGGTATAGGTGGGCGTTACCCTTTCCGCCCATCGTTTACCGCTCCGCTGAAATCATTATTCCCCCGCACCTATAAATCCATAAGTCAGCCTGCTTCCCCGTATGCGGGCCAGTGGGGGAAAGTTTGTTGCTTGTCCGTTTGCCGACCAACTCGAACACCATGTGAGGTGAGGATCATGCTCTCCGAGAAACAGCTCGACATTTTGCGGGAACGCCGCGCCAAGGTCCTAGCGGGCGGTGGCGAGGACAAACTCCAGGAACGGCACGCCAAGGGATTGATGGGCGCCCGCGAGCGGCTGCTGGCTCTGTTCCAACCGGATACCTTCCAGGAAATCGCCACCCATGCCAAGCACGCCGCCAAACACTTTGGCCTGGCCGACAAAGAACTCCCTTCCGACGGGGTGATCGTCGGTACCGGGTTCGTGGATGGCCGGCCAGTCGCGGCGTTCAGCCAGGATTTCACGGTGATGGGCGGCACGCTGGGAAAAATGCACGCCAAGAAGATCGTGCAATCCATGCAACTGGCCCTGAAAATCGGCGCTCCCGTGGTCGCCTTCAAGGATTCCGCCGGCGCCCGCATCCAGGAAGCGGTGGACGCGCTGTCCGGTTATGGTGAGGTGTTCTACAACAACGTCCTGCTATCGGGCGTCGTGCCACAGATCGCCATCATCGCCGGCCCTTGCGCCGGCGGCGCGTCGTATTCGCCGGCGCTGATGGATTTCATCATCATGACCAAGCAGAACGCCTACATGTTCATCACCGGCCCGGAGGTGATCAAGGCGGTCACCGGCCGCACCACCAGCCTGGACGAGGTCGGCAGCGCCCAGATGCATGCCACGGTCAGCGGCAACGTCCACTTCGTCGCCGAGGATGACCGCCATGCCATCCAGATCGCCAAGGCGTTGCTGAGCTACATGCCGTCCAACAATACCGAGGACCCACCGCATCAGCCTTACCCTGACCTTGATCTGTCTTCGGATGAAGGCATCAACGACCTGATCCCCGATACGTCCTCGGAACCCATGGACGTGCAACCCATCATCAAGCGGTTGGTCGATAACGGCCAATTCCTGGAAGTCCATGCCGGTTGGGCCGGCAACATCGTGGTGGGCTTCGCCCGCATTCAGGGTACCGTGGTCGGCATCCTCGCCAATCAGTCGCTAGTCAGGGCCGGAGCGATGGACATCGACGCTTCCGACAAGGGCGCCCGGTTCATCCGTTTCTGCAATGCCTTCAACATCCCGCTGGTGACGCTGGTGGACGTGCCCGGCTTCCTGCCTGGCATCGAACAGGAGCGCGGCGGCATCATTCGCCATGGCGCCAAGATGCTCTACACCTACGCATCGGCCACTGTGCCCAAGATCACCATCATCCTGCGCAAGGCTTATGGTGGTTCCTACCTAGCCATGTGCGCCCAGGAAATGGGTGCCGATCTGGTATTCGCCTGGCCAACCGCCGAAATCGCGGTGATGGGCGCGGAAGGCGCGGTCAACATCCTCTACCGCGGTGAACTCAAAGCCGCCGAGGACCGCAAGGCTAAGGCGACCGAATTGGCGGCCGAATACCGGGCCAAGTTCGCCTCGCCCTATATGTCAGCCTCGCGCGGCTACATCACCGATGTGATCGAACCCGCCGATACCCGAGCCACCATCGCCTTATCGCTACGCAAGTTGTTGAGCAAACGCGAATTGCGTCCGGCGAAGAAGCACGGTTGCATCCCGCTCTGAACCCTGTCCGGCAACCGGCTCAAGCCGGTTCGGACCGCCACAACCCAACTTAACGGGAATCCACCGATGAAGATCTACACCACGATGGACGCCATTGGCGACATCTTCGTGATCTACGGCATCGTGATCGTTGTCTCGATGTTGGTCGCCGTGGTCATCCGCGGCATCGTCTGGGCACTGTCGCGCAGCCCGACTCAGGAGGCACCCAAGGCGCCGGCCAAGCCCGCGCCAGCCTTGCAACCAGCGGTTGAGGGCGTGCCACAGGAACACCTGGCCGTGATTACCGCGACGATAGCCGCCATGCTCGGTGCCCACCGTATCGTACACATCGAAACGCCGGGACGCGGCTATAGTTGGACCGCCGAGGCGCGCACGGTCCATCACACGTCCCATACCCCGCACAAACCCTGAATTCAACGTTTTATTCTTCCCTTGCGAGAGTACCCAAAATGGAAAAGAAATTTCGCATCACCGTCGAAGGCAAGCAGTACATCGTCGCGGTCGAGGACATCACCACCGGCGGCACTCAAGGCATCTATCCGGAACCGGGCAGCATGAACGTTGCGCCGCAACCGGCGGCGCCAGTCCCCACTGCCCCCGCGCCGGCGGCATCCGCCTCCCCGGCGGCTGCGGCGGGTCCGGGCGACGAAGTCGCGCCGCTGGGCGGCGTGGTGCAAACAGTCCACGTCAACGTCGGTCAAGTGGTCAACGAGGGCGATAAACTGATATCGCTGGAAGCCATGAAGATGGTTACCCATGTGGTCGCCCGGCGCGGCGGCAAAGTGACCAGCATCGCGGTCAAGCCGGGAGATCCGGTAGATGCGGGGCAGGTATTGCTGAGCATTGGCTAAGGCCGGGAGTGTTCCATTATGGAATCCCTCAATTTTCTTGATATCTTCCAGGGTATTAGCACCCTGGTTCAAGGCTTTTCCACCGACCCCAAGATCGCCTTTGGCCGTATCTTTCTGATGGCGTTGGGGGTTGTGTTGCTCTATCTGGGACGCAAGGGGGTACTGGAAGCCCTGCTGATGATCCCGATGGGCCTGGGCATGGCCACCATCAATGCGGGGGTGATGTTCTTCTCCGCCTACGACCCGGCAACCGGCGTGAACGTCGTCGCCGGCCAGGCGGCGCAGCAGTTGCCCGGTACTCTGTTCGTCGCGCCGTTGGCCTCGGATACCACCGCGCTGATGAACATTCTCCAGATCAACTGGCTACAACCGATCTACACCTTCATGTTCAGTAACGGTCTGATCGCCTGCCTGGTGTTCATGGGCATCGGCACCCTGCTGGACGTGGGCTTCGTGATGGCCCGCCCGTTCCAGAGTATGTTCGTCGCTCTATTCGCGGAACTGGGGACGGTCTTCGTGTTCCCCCTCGCCGTGGCGCTGGGTCTGACGCCCGGCCAAGCGGCGGCAGTATCGACCATTGGCGGCGCGGATGGCCCCATGGTGTTGTTTACTTCGTTGCAGTTGGCGCGGGATCTGTTCGTGCCGATCACCGTGGTGGCCTACCTGTATCTGGGGCTGACCTACGGCGGGTATCCGTACCTGATCAAGCTGCTGATCCCCGAACGGCTGCGCAGCCTGCCCATGCCGATGGAAAAGACCAAGCCGATCACGTCCAACCAAAAGCTGGTGTTCGCCGTGATCGCCTGCGTGCTGCTCAGCCTGTTGTTTCCGGTCGCCTCGCCGCTATTCTTGTCATTGTTCATCGGTGTGGTCATCCGTGAAAGCGAACTGACCTACTTCTTTGAACTGTTCTCGAATACGGTGTTGTATAGCTCGACATTCTTTCTGGGGCTGCTGCTGGGAGTCCTGTGCGAGGCTGGCACCATTCTGAATCCGGTGGTATTGAAACTGCTGGTGCTGGGCATTCTGGCACTGCTGATTTCCGGCATTGGCGGTATTCTGGGTGGTTATGCGATGTACTATCTGTCCGGTAAGAAGTACAACCCGGTGACCGGCATCGCCGGGGTGAGCTGCGTGCCCACCTGCGCCAAGGTGGCGCAGAAATCGGTCGGACCCGGTGTTGTCGTCCTGCCGCACGCGCTTGGCGCAAGCATCAGTGGCGTCATCACCAGCGCCATCTTCGCGGCGACCTTCATCGCCCTACTGTTGCCGAAAGGTTGATTCCCAACCCGGCGGGCAGCTTGGATGCAGCCCGCCGCTTTCCATGTCCGGTTTCCCTTCGTCGCTTGATCGAAGTGGCTACTCGAACGCTTCCCGCAGTTGCCGTTCCATGATTTCGCCCCAACGCTGCCTGGAGCGCTGCTGCCAGAACCGGGCATCGGGCCGGCAATCGAATTTCTGCTTGTAGATGGCCAGCGCCGTAACCAACAACGCCAATACGAACGCCAAGCCCGCATTCTGGAACCCGGCGAAAGGCAAGGCCAACCAAGTGAACACACTCAGTCCCGCGATCCAGCCCCAGGGAATGAACAAGCAGTAATCGACCTCGAAGTGGTTGCCATCACGGCGAATGGATACCTTCATCGGCCAATCGTCTTGTAGCAGATAAGCCCGTCGCCGCAAATCCAGCTGACCATCCTGTTCACTGACCACCCAAAACTCCTTCAGCAGCAAGGCCGCGCGGAATTTTTTGAATCGCACGTCATCACCCCACCCCGTCGCCCGAGTCACCCGACCTAAATGTCGAATGGTCAGTTCAGTTAATTCCGCCTTCACGCCCGTTCAATCCACACTGATGACCACCTTGCCGGTGGACTTGCGCGCGACCACCCGATCCAGGGCGTCGGTCGCCCGATCCAGGGCGTAGATCGCCGATACGTAAGGCTGGAGCGTTCCTTCCAGATACCATTGCAGGAGAATCCGGAAGCTTTCCGTCATCACTCGTGGGTTGAGCTCCGCGTAGGCAGGCCAATTGAGGCCGATGACATCGACGTTCTTGACCAGCAAATGGTTTGCGGGGATCTGCGGCACGGTGCCGCCGGCAAAACCAATGACAAGAATCCGTCCTTCGAAAGCGATACTGCGCAGCGAGGCGGTGAACAACTCGCCGCCGACCGGATCGTACACCACATCCGCGCCACGGCCATCGGTCAACTCCTTGATCCGCGCTCGCACGTCCTCGCGACTGACATCGATCAAATAGTCCGCCCCGTGTTCGGCCGCCACCGCCAGTTTTTCAGTACCGCTGGCGGTGGCGATGACCGTGGCGCCCAGCCGCTTGCCGATGGCCACCGCCGTCAATCCCACCCCGCCGCCAGCCCCATGTACCACCAACGTTTCGCCGGCTTGCAGCCGCGCCCGATGCCACAACGCCACGTGCGAGGTGCCGAACACCACCGGAAATGCCGCGCCATGCGCGTCCGGCATCGCCGCCGGCATGGCCACGCAGCGGCTGGCGCTCGCCACCACCTGCTCGGCATAACCCCCATGAGGCGTCATGGCGATGACCCGGTCGCCGACCGCCAACCCTTCGACCTCGGCGCCCAACTCCATGACTTCGCCGGCCACCTCAAAACCGGGGCTGAACGGCGGCTTTGGCTGCACCTGATACTGGCCACGGGTGATCAGACTGTCGGCGAAATTGACTCCACAGGCCCGCACTCGTATCCGTACCTGACCGGAACCGGGATGCGGCTCCGGCACGTCCTCCAACCGCAGCGCGGCGGGCCCAGTCAATTCATGGCAAACAATGGCTTTCATGGTCGGCTCCCAAACCGTTCCAGAAAAAAATGGGGGCGCCATGCCGCGCCCCCGTTTTTCGCTGGTTTACGCCCCGATGAGTTTACGGACCACATCGGTCATGGAGATCACGCCGGTGGGCTGGTTGTTTTCGGTGACCACCAAGCGATGCATGCGCCGACCGGTCATCAGGCTGACCGCCTCGCTCAGCAGCATGTCCGCATCGCAGGTGGCGCAGCCGGGAGTCATGATGGCGCCGGCCAACAAGGCCCTTGCTTCCCCGGGACTACGGCCCTGGCGGGCCAGCACCAGGTCGGTCTGCGAGACCACGCCGACCGCCTGGCCGCCATCCATGACCACCACCGCATGCACCTCGTTGTCGATCATGACCTTGGCCACCTGACCGACGGTGTCGTCGAGCGCGCAGGCGATGATGCCGCGATGCATCAGATCCTTGACGCGAGTACCGTCGTCGGCGATGGTGATCGCTTCGGCCTCGGCGATGCCGGGCAGGGGTTCGGACATCGGATAGGGATGCGGCGTGGTATGGATATCGCCCTTGGGCAGGATGGGATGTTCGATGCGCACCGGCGGCTGACCACTGGCGCCCTGGCCGAATTGCGTCGCGCCGACCAGCACCGCCATGTTGCCGTGAGGATGCTTGTTTTCGTACATCAGTTGATGAGCGACCGGAATTTCTTCGTAAGTGAAGGCCCGCGATAGACAGGGATCGAGCAGGCCGCGCAGCGCCAGTTCGTTCATCTGGTTGGATTGCTCGGTGTTGGCGAAGTGCGAGCCTTGCAACCGCTTCTGCCGCATCCACAGGTAGCGCAGATCGACCGTGGCGTTGTAACCGGTGGTGCCGGCGCAGACCACGACCATGCCGCCGGTTTCGCAGACGAAGATCGAGGTGGGAATGGTGGTCTCGCCCGGATGCTCGAACACCAGGTTGGGTGCCCGCTTTTCGCCCAGCACTTCCCAGATCTTGGCGCCGAAGGCCCGCACCCCTTTCAGCCATTTGGCGTAACCGGCATTGTCCTTCCAGTGCGGCAACATGCCCCAGTGGTCGAATTCGTTGCGGTTGATGCAGCCTTTGGCGCCGAGCTTCATGCAGTAGTCGAATTTGTCTTCGCCGGAGACCATGGCCACCGAGGTCGCTCCAGCGGCTTTGACGATTTGAATGGCCATGGATCCCAGGCCACCGGCGCCGCCCCAGATCAAGGCGACATCCCCCTTCTTGATGGCGTTGGCGCCCCAGCCGTGTAGCATGCGCCAGGCGGTGGCCGCGACCAGGGTGTAGGACGCGGCTTCTTCCCAGTTCATGTGCTTGGGTTTGGGCATGCATTGCTGGGCCTGGACCTTGGTGAACTGGGCGAAGCTGCCCCAGTTGGTTTCGTAACCCCAGATGCGGAAGGTCGGCGAGTACATGGGATCCCCGCCGCTCTTGACCCAAGCGCAGTCGCGGCTGTATTGGCCGCAGTGCATCACGACTTCGTCGCCCACCTGGACGTTGGTCACGTCCTTGCCGACTTTGTAGACGATGCCGGAGGCGTCGCTGCCGCCGATGTGGAAGTCTTCGGGTTCGCCGGCTTTGTTGCGGGCGCCGATGACGTTGACCGGAATGCCCAGCCCGGCCCAGACGTTGTTGTAGTTGATGCCGGCCGCCATGACATAAACCAGTACTTCGTCGTCGGCGATCGGCGGGACATTCACCACTTCCTGCTGGAACGCTTCGGTCGGCTTGCCAAACCGCTCCGCCCGGATCAGCCAGGCGTGCATCTTCTCGGGAATTTCGCCCAAGGGAGGCATTTCACCTAAGTCGTATAGTTCTTTGGCCATGTTT